>Ga0224722_1000027_pt1 | contig 78494 bp, 70 predicted proteins | sample Balambano_FR1_Me_FD_161646 | JGI IMG/M metagenome (GOLD analysis project Ga0224722, IMG submission 161646) | Freshwater sediment microbial communities from Lake Towuti, South Sulawesi, Indonesia - Balambano_FR1_MetaG | ecosystem: Environmental > Aquatic > Freshwater > Lake > Sediment | place...
GTATCAAGCTGCGCTCGACACGCCTGCCGGCCGCCTGCTGATCGCAGGCACGAAGGACGCCGTGACGGCCATCCGCTGGGTCGCGCCGGACGTACCGGTGGGCAAGGGCTCGCGCGCGGTCATCACGGCGCGCAAACAGTTGCGCGAGTATTTCAAAGGCAAGCGCCAGACCTTCGACGTGCCGATTGACTTGAGCAAGACGACCGATTTTCAACGCGGCGTGTGGGCGCAGGTCAGCGACATCGGCTATGGCGAGACGATCACCTATGTCGAGATTGCCCGCCGGCTGAAAGGCACGCTCAAGGGCAGCGCCACCAGCCGCGCCGTCGGCCAAGCCAACGCCCGCAACCCAATCAACGTCATCATCCCCTGCCACCGCGTGCTCAGCACCAGCGGCAAGCTCACAGGCTATGCCGGTGGCGTCAAGGCCAAGGCGTGGTTACTCAAACATGAGCGGGCCGTTCTCGTTTGAGATTGGAGATTAGCGATTGACATCTGCTCACCCCTTACCGCTCACTGACCACAGCCTGCGCATCGCCATTGATTGCCGCCTGATGCATTACCGCAAGGCCGGCATCTCGAATTACACCCGGCGGCTGGTGCAGGCGCTGGCAGGGCAGCGCGCTTCGGATGTCGCGCTTCACATCCTGCTCGACCGTCGCGACACCGACACGTTCTGGGTGCCCGATGGCGCGACGATCATCCGCACTGCCACGCCTGCGCACCACAAATTCGAGCATGTCACTCTGCCTGTGGAACTTTCACGATTTGCGTTTCACGTTTTGCACAGCCCCGACTTCATCGCCTGCCCCGGACGCTTTCGCAAGGTCATCACCATCCACGACCTGTATTTCATGGAGCACCCCGAGGTGATGAGCGCCGACGGCCGGCGTTATTACAGCCGTGTGCGCCGCTCGGCGCGCATGGCCGACCGCATCATCACGCCGTCGCGCTTCACGCGCGACGATGTGCTGCGGTTGTTGCCCGATGTCAATCCCGACCATGTGCACGTGGTGCACGAAGCGGCCGACGCCGTGAGTGACGCCCCATCCGCGCTGCTGCTCGATGCATCGCCTTACATCCTGTTCGTCGGCACGCTGGAGCCGCGCAAGAATCTGGTCACGCTGCTGCGCGCGCTCAGCCGCCTGCCCAATGAAGTCAAGCTCACCGTTGTGGGCGCAGAGGGCTGGGCCGGCACTGGGCCGGGGGAACTGGCGCGCGAATTGGGCGTGAGCGAGCGGGTGATGTTGGCCGGCCGGGTGAGCGACGCCGAACTCGACGCGTTGTATCGCGGCGCGCGCGTCTTCGCCATGCCCTCGCTCAGTGAAGGCTTCGGCCTGCCAGTGCTGGAGGCGATGGCGCGCGGCACGCCAGTAGTGTGCAGCGACAGCGGCTCGCTGCCGGAGATCGCCGCTGACGCTGCGCTGTTGCACGAGCCGCTCGATGAAGCCACGCTGGCCCAGCATCTTCTGTCGCTGTGGTGTGATGACGCCATACGCGCGCAATACGCCCGCCGCGGCCTCACTCGCGCGGCGCAGTTCTCGTGGCGGCAAGCGGCGGCAGAGACAATGGTGGTATATCAAGCGGCGCTCCACAATCCAAAATCGGCAATCTAAACTCCAAAATCGTTGCATGCGCTTGCTTTTTCTCACGCCGCAACTGCCCTATCCGCCGCAGCAAGGCACTGCCCTGCGCAACTGGGGCTTGATCTCGCATCTGGCCAAGCGGCACGAGATCTGGCTGATGTCGTTTGACGAGCGCCCTCACCCCAACCCTCTCCCAGAGGGAGAGGGAGTTGGTGCTGCCTGCGCCCAGGTCGCCACTTTCCCGGTGCCGCAGCGCAGCACCCAAGACCGGCTGCGCACGCTGGCGTTGTCGGCATTGCCCGACATGGCGTGGCGGCTGTGGTCGCCCGAGTTTGACACTGCGTTCCGGCTGTGGCTGCGCGATCACCACTTCGACATCGTGCAGATCGAGGGCATCGAATTGGCGCGTTACTTGATCAACGCGACGGCTGCGCCGCTGCCGCGCAAGGCGCACTTCGTGTTCGATGATCACAACAGCGAATATGTCCTGCAGAAGCGCACGTTTGAGATGGACGCGCGCAACCCGAAGCGACTGCATGGCGCGGCGTATTCGTTCGTGCAATGGCAACGCCTGCGCACGTTCGAGCGCCGCGCACTCAAGTCGGCCGACGCGACGTTGTGCGTGTCCGACCAGGACGCGCAGTCGCTCAAAGCGCTCGAGCCATCGGCCAACCTGCACGTGATCTACAACGGAATTGATGTGGCGGCATACGACACCCCCTCCCCATCCCTCCCCCGTCTGACGGGGGAGGGTGCAGGGTGGGGGTCTCCGGCTGTCGTCTTCACTGGCAAGATGGACTTCCGCCCTAATGTCAACGCCATGGTGTGGTTTGCCGAGGAGATATGGCCGGCGGTCAAACAAGCGCACCCGGCTGCGCGTCTGCTCATCGCCGGCCAGAAGCCCAGCCCGCGGCTCGACCCGTTGCGGGCCGACCCCAGCATCACCCTGACCGGCCAGGTGGACGATGTGCGGCCCTATATCGCGCAGGCCGATGTTTACATCGCGCCGTTGCTGGCCGGCGGAGGCACGCGCTTCAAATTACTTGAGGCGATGGCGATGCGCCGCGCCATCGTGACCACGACGCTGGGCTGCGAGGGCTTCGACGTGACATCGGGCCGCGAAATGATCGTGGCCGATGGCGCGCAGGACTTTGCCGGTGCAGTGATCGAGCTGCTGCGCAGCGAACCGCACCGGCGCGAGTTGGGTGAACGCGCGCACACCTTCGTCTCGGCCACCTATGATTGGAGCGCAATCATCCCCAGGCTTGAAGATGTGTATCGTTCGCTCGTCGGCCCGCGCTGATGGCACATCTGTGTAACCCGATGAAAAGAGTGATCCAAGCCCTGCGGGGCGCGCGGCGCGCGGCCAACGATGTGTGTGGATTGTGCTTTTTTACCCCAACGACATCATGGAGCACACGAGCGACTTCTCCGTGCACGACCGTCGCATGCGCGCGGGCGACCGAATCGTGCAGCGCATTCGCGTGCCAGGGTTGCGTGGTCTTGTGAACGTGTTGACGATGAACGAAGTCGTGGGCGTGATTGACGAACCGCGCTGCGCCAGTTTTGCCTACGCCACGACCGCGCAGCACGATGAGATCGGACAATGGTCGGCGCGATTGGACTGGCCCGATGATAGATCGCTGTGGCTGACCGTGCACTCGTATGGCTGGCCAAGTGTGCCGTGGTTTATGCGTGCATGGGGTCGGCGCTTTCAACTGCATGCGCATCAGCGTGGCATCACGAATTTTCGCCTGATCATCGAGTCATGATCGTCCGCGTACGCTCAAACCCGCATTGGCTCGTCCTCGGCGCGATCCTTCTCCTCGCGACTTTTCTGCGCTTCTACAAGATTGACGCCCAGTCGTTGTGGTACGACGAGGGCAACAGCGCGCGCATCGCTGAGCGCAGCGTGCAACTCATCGTTGAAGGCGCGGCCGGCGACATCCACCCGCCGCTGTATTACCTGATCCTGAAAGTTTGGCGCGCCGTCTTCGGCGAGAGCGAGGCGGCATTGCGCTCGTTCTCTGCCGCCTGCGGCGTGCTGACGGTGCTGTTCGCGTATCTGATCGGGCGCAATCTGTTCAGCCGGCGTGTCGGGCTGATCGCCGCCTTTTTGCTGGCCGTCATGCCGTTCGCCGTCTATTACTCGCAGGAGGCGCGCATGTATGCGCTGCTGGCGCTGTGCGCGGCGGCCTCGACATTTGCGATTTTGGATTTTCGATTTGCGATTGGAGGGCAATCGGCAATCAGCAATCGAAAATCGAAAATTCTCCTTTACATCCTCGCCACCGCCGCTGGTCTGTGGACGCAATACGCCTATCCGTTCGTCATGATCGCGCAGGGCGTGTGCGTGGTGTTGTGGGCTGTGTTTGTCATTCCGAACGAAGTGAGGAATCCCTATAGCGTCGAACAGATCGAGACAAGCTCGGCAAGCCGATCTAAATCTGGATTGATTGATGTCTCAGGGATTCTTCGGCCTGTCGGCCTCAGAATGACAGCCGCCTATGCTGTTGCCAGCCTGATTGCTGTCGCGCTGTTTTTGCCGTGGCTACCCATCGCCGTCCGGCAGATCACCGGCTGGGGCGTGGAGCGGCAAGCCATCGCACTCGGCGAGGGGCTGCTCGATGCTTATCGCACGCTCGTCGTCGGCCGCACACTGCCGTTGAATGAGGCAGCGCTGCCGCTGATCGCTTTCGGCGCGCTCATGTTGATCGGGCTGGTTGCCAGACACGAATCGCTGATCGCGCGTCTGTCACTGTTGATCCTCGCCTTCTTGCCCCTGGTGCTGCTGTTCGTCTTCGGCCTGTATCGCGAGGCTTATCTCAAATTTCTGCTGGTGTGCCTGACGCCGATGTGCGTGCTGGCGGGGCGCGGCATATTGGTAATTGGTTATTGGTTGATGGAGTTGATCCAACGCCTTCGCGTGTCAACCAATAAACAACAACTAACAGGCGTTTTCGCAAGCGCAGCCATCGCCATTGCCCTCGCCGCCACATTTATTCCATCGCTCAACAACCTCTACAACAACCCGGCCTATGCCCGCGACGACTATCGCGGCATCTACCAACTTATCAACGCAACCGCGCGCGATGACGACGCGGTGTTGTTCCTCGCGCCGAACCAGTGGGAGGTTTACACCTACTATCAGAAGAACGACCGCAACCTGTTTCCGCTGACCTATCGGCCTGCCTCGTATGACGACGTGGCCTGGCAGTTGAGCGAGATTGCAGCGTCACACCCCCGCATCTTCGCGCTATTTTTCGCCGAGCGCGATGCCGATCCCGAAGGCTGGTACGAATTGTGGATGAGCGGCAACCTGAACAAGGCGCACGAGGAATGGATCGGCAACATTCGCATGGCTGTCTACGACAGCGGTACGGATCGCGATGCGTGGCAGGCCTCACCGGGCGCGATGTTCGGCGATGCCATCGAACTGGTTGAAGCGCGCGGCCGGTTCGGCCCGGCGCGAGCAGGCGATGTCATCCCCATCGAGCTGACTTGGCGAACAAATGCGCCGCTCGACAAGCGCTACAAAGTCTTCGTGCACATCGGCCCGGAGGACGGCCCGCCCATCGCGCAAAACGACAGCGAGCCAGCCGCAGGCTATCGCCCCACCGACGGCTGGCCAGCTAATGAAAACATCACGGACCGGCGCGGCGTGTGGATAAGGCCCGGTTTACCTGGGGGCATGCATGGTGTGTATGTGGGACTATATGACGCCGAAACCGGTGAGCGTTTACCCATCCTTAAAGAAGGTCAACCCATGGGTAATCGGCTAAAAATCGGCGAGATTACAATCGCGCCGTAATCATCAACCATCATGGCCTACAAACCTGTCGCACTGATCATCCTCGATGGCTGGGGCATCCGCGAGATGCGCGAAGGCAACGCCGTTGTTCTCGCCAACGCCCCGAACTACCGCAAGTGGAATCAGGATTACGAACGCTCGGTGCTGGATGCTTCGGGCGAGGCGGTCGGCCTGCCCGCCGACCAGATGGGCAACTCCGAAGTTGGCCATTTGAACCTCGGCGCGGGTCGCATCGTGTATCAAGACCTGACGCGCATCGCATTGGCGCTGAAGGACAAAGCGATTGACGCGCTCGATCCATTGCGCGAGGCGATCTCATACGCCAAGGATCACAGCGGCCGCCTGCACCTGATCGGCTTGGTGAGCGACGGTGGCGTGCATAGCCACCTTGACCATCTCATCGCCCTGGTCAAGTATGCTCGCCGCGCCGGCGTGCAAGTTTTCATCCACGCCATCACCGATGGCCGCGACACGCCGCCTGACAGCAGCACCGCATTTTTGACCAAACTGCAATCCGCATTAACGGACAACGAACGCATCATCTCGGTCGTTGGGCGCTACTACGCCATGGATCGCGACAAGCGCTGGGAGCGCGTGGGCAAGGCGTGGGATGTAATGGTCAACCGCAAGGGCGACGGCGGCCGCAGCGCCGCGAACGCGCTCGACGCCGTGGCGAATGCGCGCGCCGCAGGCGTCACCGATGAGTTTGTGCCCGCCACGCAGATCGTGCAGCCTGACGACGCCGACTGCGCCATCAAGCCCGGCGACAGCGTGCTGTTCTTCAACTTCCGCGCCGACCGCATGCGCCAAATCGTGCGCATGTTTGTTGACCCGACGTTCGACGGCTATCCACGCGAATTCATGCCGTTGGACGTGACGACCATGACGCAGTATGCCGACGACCTGCCGGCGCGCGTGCTCTTCCCCGACGAGAACATCGAGATGACGCTGGCCGAGACCTTGAGCAAGGCTGGCAAGACGCAGTTCCACGCCGCCGAGACGGAGAAATACGCCCACGTCACCTACTTCTTTAACGGCGGGCGCGAGGAACCGTTTGAAGGCGAGGCGCGCCACTTGCAGCCCTCGCCCAAAGTCGCCACCTACGACCTGAAGCCGGAGATGAGCGCGCGCGAGTTGACCGAGGCCGTGATCAAACGCGTCAATGAGGCCGACGATGACTTCATCCTGGTCAACTACGCCAACCCCGACATGGTCGGCCACACCGGCTCGCTCGAAGCGGCCATCAAAGCAGTCGAGACGGTGGACGAATGCGCCGGCCGGCTGGTGGATGCCATCGTGGCAAAGGGCGGTGTGGCCATCGTCACGGCCGACCACGGCAACTGCGAGCGCATGATTGACTTGGCCACAGGCAAGCCTCACACCTATCACACCACGCAGCCGGTGGCGTTGTTCGTCATCGGCGAGGGGTATCGCACTTTGTATCCGCGTGGCATCCTGGCCGATGTCGCACCGACCGTGCTTGACCTGCTGGGCGTCGAGAAGCCGGTGGAGATGACGGGGCGGAGTTTGGTGCAGCCGGAATGAATTTGCGGCAGAAGCCTGATTCGCTTGCGGATCGGACTTCTGAAACGCTGCTATATTGCGCGCATGGCGATGAGCGAACATCCAATCCAGTTGGAAAGCTACTTCGATTTCATCCGCGATGGTGATGAAAAATCGGACGTGCGCTCAATTCGTCTATCGGGAACACGGGTCGGCGTTGAATTTATCTTGAGCGAGTATCTTGAAGGCGCGACCGCCGATGAGATCGCGCTGCGCTTCCCAACGTTATCGCTCGAACAGATCTACGCCACGATCACTTATTACCTCGCTGACCGTGAATTTGTGAGCGACTATTTGCGGCGCGTGCGGCAGCGCATGGACCAAGCAACGCACGAACAAGATAAACGTCCGACGCCATTCGTCCTCGCATTGCGCGAACGGCTTCAATCCGAAAAGCGACGCACAAACCTCATTGATTGAGACCGCGGACGATGAAACCGCGCTATCTGCTTGATGAGCACATCATCGTATCGCGCGATATCACGACTCTGCCAGATCATGTTGCGGCGCATTTGGCATTGGGCCGGCGTACAAAGGGTGTATTCTGGCTTCGGTGCCAAGCGTTGCTGCGAGATGTGATTGAGACGCTGTATCTCATCTGGTCCGCGTCTGAGGCCGAGGAATACGTCAATCAGGCGTTATTCATCCCGCTTTGAACAGACGACAACGCCATCTTGGTCAACACTTTCGCAACAAATCGCAATTGGTAAGATATGCAGCCATCGTTGCTGCGTAGAAATCACTGTCATAGGGTCTGCGAGTTTTCAGGAGGGATGTACACATGAATCGGCGATCGTTTATCAAGTTGGCGGGTATGTCGGTGGCGACCGGGCTGTTGGGCGCGTGCGCCGTGCCGCCCGGCCCGCGCGTGGTGGAAGTGGTGGTCACCCCAACCGCTGCGCCGCCGGCCGAAGGCGCGAAGACCATTCTGCGCGTCGGCACGGGCGATAGCGGCGAGGGCCTCACCCCGCACTTCCAGATCATCGAGCAGTTCGAGAGGGACAACCCAGATATTCAGATTCACCTCGAACCGGTGGGCAGCGGCGACTACTACGCCCGCATCCTCACTCAGATCGCGGCCAACGACGCGCCGGACATCCTGCAGATCGGCGACGACGCCGTGCCGATGTTTGCCGGCAAGGGTGCATTCGTCGAGCTTGACCCGCTCATCAGTGGCAGCGACGGCCTCGACACCGGCATCTATCTGCCCGGCCTGGTGGACCCCGGCAAGTTCGGCGGCAAGCAATACCTGTTGCCAAAGGACTACTCGCCGCTGGCGCTGTATTACAACAAGAAGCTGTTCGATGCAGCTGGCGTGGACTATCCCAAAGACGGCTGGACGTGGGATGACTTTCTTGCCACTGCGCAGGCCCTGACCAAGCAAGAGGGCGGCCAGACCACGCAGTGGGGCGTGCAGTTGCCCGCCGCGTGGACGACCGGCTTTGAGTATTGGGTGTCTGCCGCAGGCGGCAAGCTCATCAGCGAGGATGGCAAATCGTTCGTGGGCTACATGGATTCCGACGCGGTGAAGAGCGCCGTGCAGTTCTACGCCGACCTGTACAACAAGCACAAGGTTGCGCCGCCGCCCGCCGACATGAATTCATTTGGCGGCGGCAACAGCGAGTTCGATAGCGGCACCGCCGCTATGCGCATCTTCGGTCGCTGGCCCCAGAGCGGCATGAAGCAAAACCCGAACATTGACCTGGGTGTGGTTGGCCTGCCACAGGGCGCGGCGCGGGCCAATGTGCTGTTCTGGGGCGGCTTCGGCATCTGGAGCGGCAGCAAGAATCAGGAAGCAGCCTGGCGCTTCCTCAAGCACTACGTCGGCGAACAGGGCGCACAGGTGTGGAAGGATTGGGCGCTGCCTTCGGTCGCCTCGGTGGCCGAGTCGTCCGGCCAGACGGCCGACCCAATCGAGGGCGCATGGCTTGGGGAGCTGAATCACCTTGCCCCGCGTGCCTACGTCTTCACCCCGTTCTGGGGCGAGGCGGCCGACCCGGCCCTGCGCAAGGTGCTGGAGACGGCCATCCTCGACCCGAACGCCGACATCGCTGCCACGGTGACCGCCGCTGCCCAAGAGGCGCAGGCCGCGCTGGACGAGAAACTCAAGTCGTAGCGGACATCGCTGCCTTGCAGACCAGACAGGTTGTCCAAATCTGTCTGGTCTTCCCTCATGCTTCGCCGCCCCAAACTCGCGCGCCGCGAGGAGTTGCTGTTTTACCTATGCATCTCGCCGTGGCTGATCGGCTTCGTCGCGTTCGTGCTCGGCCCCATGCTCGCCTCGCTGTTCTACAGCCTGACGCGTTGGGACTTGCTCAGCCAGCCCGAGTTCATCGGCTTTGAGAACTATGCGCGCATGCTGTCGCGCGATCCGTTGTTCTGGCAGGCGCTCAAGGTCACGGCCATTTACACCGCCGCCTATGTGCCGCTGGAACTTGCCGGTGGATTGGGCCTGGCGCTGCTGATGAACCGGCCCATCCGTGGGATCAGCGGCTTTCGCGCCATCTTCTTTCTGCCGTCAGTGCTCTCGGGCGTGGCGTTCGTGGTGGTGTGGATGTGGCTGCTGCACCCCACGGCCGGCCTGATCAACGCCACGCTGGCCCGCTTCGGCGTGCAAGGCCCGCGCTGGCTGGCCGACCCGAATACTGCCTTGATCGCGCTGTTGATGATGAGCGTGTGGGGCCTCGGCCGCGCCGCCGTGATCTACCTGGCCGGGCTGCGCGGCGTGCCGCGTGAGCTATATGAGGCCGGCGCGATGGACGGCGCGACGAACGCGCGCGCCTTCTTCAGCATCACGCTGCCCATGATCTCGCCCACGATTTTCTTCAACCTGATTCTGAGCGTGATCGGCACATTTCAGACGTTCACCAGCGCCTTTGTCGCCACCGACGGCGGCCCGCTCAACGCCACGCTGTTCTTCGTGCTGTATCTGTATCGGCAGGCCTTTCGCTTCTTCAACATGGGCTATGCCTCGGCGCTGGCGTGGGTGCTGTTCATTGTCATCCTGCTGCTCACCGTGCTCATCGTGCGCTCGGCGCGCAGTTGGGTGTATTACGAGGCCGAGGCGCGATGACGATTGGCCGGTCGCCCCTGCGCAACATCGCCGCCAACGCACTGCTGGCCGGCGTCGCCGCGCTCTTCCTCATCCCGTTTCTGTGGATGGTCTCGTCGGCGCTCAAGCCGAACTATCAAATCTTCGCCGTGCCGCCGCAGTGGATTCCCAACCCGCCGCGCTGGGAGAACTTCACCGAGGCGCTGACCATCCTGCCCTTTGGCCGTTACACGCTGAACACACTGGTCATCACGGTGCTGACCATCATCGGCCATGTGCTGTCGTGCTCGGTGGTGGCCTACGGCTTTGCACGGCTGCGGGCGCGCTTCCGCGATGGGCTGTTCGTGGTGGTGCTGGCGACGATGATGCTGCCCTATCCCGCCACGATGGTGCCGCTCTACATCCTGTTCAAGAATTTGGGCTGGGTGAACACGATCCTGCCCTTGGTCGTGCCCGCCTTCTTTGGCAGCGCGTTTTACATCTTCCTGCTGCGCCAGTTCTTTCTCACGGTGCCGGTGGAGATTGAAGAGGCCGCGCGCATAGACGGCGCGAATGTGCTGCAGATCATCTTTCGAGTCATCCTGCCGCTGTCGTTCCCGGCGCTGGCTACCGTCGGCATCTTCACCTTTCAAGCCGCATGGAACGACTTTTTGCCGCCGCTGATCTACCTGCAAAATCAACAGCTCTACACCATCACGCTCGGCCTCAACCTGTTTCGCACCACCTACACCACCAACTGGGCCTATCTCATGGCCGCCTCGCTGGTGACGATGCTGCCGGTCATCATCGTCTTTCTGCTGGCGCAGAAGGCGTTCATCGAAGGCATCACCCTCACCGGGCTGAAAGGGTAGCGCTGGCCGGTCACGCGCTCCCGTTCAGCCCTACTTCGTCCACTCGGCGCGCCACTGCTTCATCTGTTCGATCTCGGCAGTCTGCGCACGAATGATCTCTTCGGCCAGCGTCTTGATCTCCGGCTTCTCGGCCTGCGTCTGCGCCATCTGCGCCATCGCGATCGCCCCTTCGTGATGCGGGATCATCGCGTCAATGAAGCGGATGTCGAACGGTTGGTCGCCCGCCGGCACGGACATGGGTCCCATGTCCATCATCTGGCCGTCGGCCATCATCATGCCGCCGGTGGCCTTCAGATCGGGGTGCCACTCGGCGCGCCACTGCTTCATCTGTTCGATCTCGGCGGTCTGTGCCTTGATAATCGCGTCGGCCAGCGTCTTGATCTCCGGCCGCTGCGCTTCTTGCAGCGCCTGGTTCGCCATGACGATGGCGCCCTCGTGGTGCACGATCATGCCGTCAATGAACGTGGCATCGAACGGCACGCTCGCGCTCATATCCATGTTGCTGTGATCTATGCCGGCCATGCCGCTGGCCGCCGTTGGCTGTGGTTGTGCTGGAGTAGATGGTGGCGCCGCTGCCTGTGGCGCAGCGCATGCGGACAAAGCGAGTGCTACCGCTGCAACGGCTGCTGCGTGCATACGAATGCGAACAAAGGGTCTCATGAGTTGATCTCCTGTTAAAGGTTGAAAGGGGATGGATTGGCGTCAATCCGTGGATAGACGCTTGGGCCGGCAGGACGGCCGGCATACGACAGTACGAACAAATGGGGGATCAACCCAGTCGGGGTGGGAGTTTGGGGACGAGAAGATTGGGGGAACGGTTATCGGGACCGAACTGACCAAGACCACACGCGCCCGCGCCGGGCGCAGTCAACGGGAATGCCTGCAAGACCACGCAGCACGACACTGCATGGGCGCAACACATCTCGCTGCTTGACCGGCAATGTCGCATCGGGTTCGATGATTCATCGTGCGCATGGCCGTGTTCGTGCGAGGGATGCGGCTCGTGGGTAGCAGCAACGTAGGCGTCAAGCGGCAACGACAGCGTCGTCATCAGGATGATGATCAATGCTGCCGCGCTACCCAAGCTGCCCCATCGGCTCAGACCATTCGCATGCCGCATGTGTGCAGTGATGCTATCACGCCTGCGTCGTCTCACCCAGCTTCGGCAGCTTGAAGCTCAGCCACAGACCCGTTCCTACGCACAGCAGCACAACCACAAATAGCATGATGTAAGCCAGTTGCGCGTTGCCTCGGGCCGACAGCGCATCAATCCAGATGCCGCCGATGACGGGCGAAAGCGCCACCACGCCACTGAGCGTGTTGATCGCGCCGACATACATGGCGCGGTGGCGTTCGGGCGCGCTGTCGAGCAGATAGCCCACTACGCCCAGCACCAGCGAGTGCTCAATGGCCCCCTGTAGAACAAAGATCATGACGAAGCCGATGAGCGCGGCCCCAGCCAACTCTGGCACGACCAGGTGCGCCAGCGCAAACAGCAACGCGATGAACGGCGCGATAAACTGCATGCTGCCGGCCGCGCGGATGACGCTGAGTGAGGTGAAGCGGTCGGCCAGCCAGCCAAACAGCGCGATGCCGCCGATGCCGCCCATGATGAGCGCGATGTTGAACGTGCCCGTGGCCGAGTCGTCCAAACCAAGTTGCTCCTTGGCAAACACCAGGTAGAACGATGCGGCCATCAACTGCATGCCAGTCAGCACGCGCACGACAAGCACCCTGCGAAACAGGTCGTCGGTGCGCACGGCGTGCTTTAAGGTGGCTACGAAGGCTGTGCTCTCGGCCTGCTTCTGTTCCGCTTCGGCCATCGGGTTCTCGCGCATGAAGGCGATGATGACCAGCGAGATGACCATGCACAGCCAGGTGCAGCCAAAGATGAAGGCGTAGTTTTGCGGGAAGGGCAACCCTTCTGGCGCGAGCACGCGCTGGACGAGAAGGCCCGCGCCGATGCCGATGATGCCGCCGATGAATTGGCCGACCGACACGCTGCGCGCGCGCATACGCGGCGAGAGCGCGCGGCTCATCATGTCGAACCAGGCCACGCCGGCGATGGCGTCGAATACGTTGAACAGCGCGATACAGCCGATCAACACCCACACTGTCAGGATGGGTGCCTGGGCCTGCGTCACCAGCAGCCACAGCGCAATCAACAGAAAGGCATTGCGGCCGATCAGGCTGGGGATCATGAGATACGGCTTCTGCTTGCGCTTGCCACGCACGATACGGGCCGCAAACAACTGCGGCAGAAACCACGTCACGCTCCACGTCATGCCCACGATGCCGATGAGCGTCTTGTCGTCGGTCAGTTGCGAGGCGAGGCCGACCAGCACCGTTGTGGCGGGAATGAAATACGTGCCGACGATGAAGATGCTGATGTCGCCGGTGAAGGCGAAGATGTTGCGGCGGGAATCAACGGGCACTGCCGATTGCTGATTTTCGATTGCCGATTGTGCGATGGTGGCCACGGCGTCATCATACGCGAGGCCCGGTTAATGCCGCATAATGCCCGTGAGTTCATATAATTCCCGCGCTCAAGCCACTTCGCCAATTGGTTATTGGCAATCGGCAATTGAAAATCCAAAATGGGAAAGACCTTCGCAGAAAAGGCGCTTGCACGCGCATCTGGCTTGGCCGAAGTCAGCGCCGGCCAAATCGTTGATGCCACACCCGACCGCGTGCTGAGCCACGACAACACCGCCGCCATCTATCGCCTGTTCAAGCAACTCGGCATCGAGAAGGTGAAACACCCAGAGCGGCTGTGCATCACGCTCGACCACGCCGTGCCTGCGCCGACGACGCAGCATGCGCAGAATCATGCCGAAGTGCGTCGTTTCGTCGCGGAGCAGGGAGTGCGGCACTTCTTCGAGGTCGGTCGCGGCATTTGTCATCAAGTCTTCAGCGAGGAAGCGCTGGTGCTGCCGGGCATGACCATCATCGGCAGCGACAGCCATACCACGCACTTCGGCTGGCTGGGCGCGTTTGGCGCTGGCATCGGACGCACTGAGGTGGCGGCGGTGTGGGCCACGGGCGAACTGTGGCTGCGCGTGCCAGAGAGCATGAAGATCGGCGTCACCGGCGTGCTGCCGCCGTGGGTCACAACCAAGGACTTCTGCCTCAAGCTCATCGGCGATCTGGGGCAGGACGGTGGGTTGTATCGCTCGGTCGAGTTCACCGGCGATGGCATCGGCAAGCTCAGCGTGGACAGTCGCATGGTCATCCCCAACATGATGGCCGAGTTCGGTGCCAAGAACGCCTACTTGCCGTCCGATGCAGCGGTGTTTGGCTATCTCGAACAACGATTGACGCGACGCTTGCTGCTGGGCGACCTGAGTGAGGCGGAATACCAATCTCAAATCACGAATCTCCAATCTCGTGCGTTGTATCCCGACCCCGACGCGATCTACGCCAGCGAGCACCACTACGACTTGAGCGTGCTGGAGCCGATGGTGGCCAAGCCCCATCGCGTGGACAACGTCGTGCCTGTCAGCGCCATCGCCGGCACGCGAGTGCAGCAGGCGTGGCTAGGCACGTGCACCAATGGGCGGTTCGAGGACATCGCTGTCGCGTGCGATGTGTTGCGCGGCAGGCGCGTGGCCAAGGGGACGCGCCTGCTGTGGAACCCAGCGTCGAGCGAAGTGCTGCAACAAGCATTGCACTTTGGCCACGTCGAAACCTTCTTGAGCGCTGGCGGCGTGATTGACGCGCCGGGCTGCGGGCCGTGCATGGGCAACCACATGGGCGTGCCGGCCACAGGCGAGGTGACGATCAGCAGTGCCAACCGCAACTTTAAGGGTCGCATGGGCACGCGCGACAGCGAGATTTACCTGGCGTCACCAGCGGTGGTGGCGGCCAGTGCAGTGGCCGGGGTCATTGCCGATCCTAGAGAGATCGCTATTGAACGTTATCTGAAATAGCAATTCGCATTGTCGTAGGGGCGAAGCATTCGCTGCCAGAGCTTGCGTTTGCTACATGTCGCGGGCGAATGCTTCGCCCCTACCGACGGAAATCTCTATTTCAGATAACGTCTATTGATTAGCGAGTGTTGTCAAGATTGGAGCCATGAACAATGTCAAGTTCAGACAAGCCTTGATTGTTTCATTTAGTAATGAAGACCTCGACAGCATCATGTTTGATATGGGAATTGACCCCGATAATGTCAAGGGGCAGTCCAAGGATGCTAAGGCCCGCGAGTTGATAAGCTACTGTGATCGCAGGTCAAAGCTTCGTGATTTAGCAGAACAATGTTACCGTGAACGCCCGTCTATTGACTGGCTTGCCTTCCTTCAACAAGACGTGGAAGACGCTAAAGCAGTGCCTAGCCCCTCTACTTCAACGCAGGACGTCAATGAACCTGACCCAGACCAAACATCGGTGGGCGGGTCTTATGACCCTCTTCCTAGTGTGACGGCGCTACAACTTATAGGGCGTTGGCAAATAGAATCTATAGCTGGAAACTTTGCGTCAATGCTTATTCAACCCAATGGAGAATTCTTTGAGCTATTAACAAGTGGCCTGGAATTCAAAGGTCATTGGAAGTTGGACACAGTAAACGGGATACTGCTTCTTCTTGGAGCTTTGACGAATGAACTGCCCTATGCGTTCCTCATGAGAATAACTTCATTTTCATGGGATCGTTTTTATGCTCGTGGCGAGGACGGCTTACTTTATCGTTATACGCGTTTGATGATCCGGACGGAGTCTGCAAGTACGCAGGCCTGATATACTTTGCACGTAAGCCCAAGTGGCGGAACTGGCAGACGCGCACGACTCAAAATCGTGTTCCTTCGGGAATGTGGGTTCGATTCCCACCTTGGGCAAGATAAGCGACGTGGGCGCACTTTCGAGCACTGCGCCCACCTCAGCAAACGCTTTCAGCCCCCACGGCTTCACATCTACTCGCACCGCTTCGCCTTCGTCGTTCAGCGATCACCACACAAGCAAATAGCCTGGCCGCCTGTCCGGACTTTGTCTTGTCTGTGTGCAGAGGCAGTCAAATGTATTGCACGCGTCCGCGCATCTCGTCAGGCGTAATCGCACCGTGCATCAGTACCAGCCATTCGATGACGCGCCCCACACCGCGCGCTTGTTGCTCATAGAACACGATGCCGGCGTGGTCAGGGTTCGCATCGTGCATCGCCAGGAAGTCTTCGTCGCACGCCACCATGACGCGCGCCTCGCGCTGGGCGAATTCCCATTGCGCGCCGTCGTCTTTGGTGCGGATGCCGGCCTCGACGGTCGTCGTCACATCAATGCTTGCTCGGCGCAGTGCGCCTGCGATTGCATCTGGGTGAGGCACGCTCTCATCGAGATGAAAGCGCAGTTCAGCCGCCATGCTTCAAGTCGGCGTCAGCGTCGGCGTCGGCGTCGGCGGTGGCAGCAAGCTTCGCTTCCAGGGGTGGGGGGTTGCGCCGCTTGAAGTCTTCAACGAAGGCGGCAGTGTCGGCGTCGCGCTGATCAATCTCAACCTTGTGCGCGTAGTAATACGCCATCGCCGCATACACGGCTGGCAGCGGAAGGTCGTAGCTCTCCGCGATCTCCTCGAATGGCATGCCCAGCCTAAGCCGCGCAGCTTTGATCTGCGTCACGGCGATGCGCGTGCCTGCGATACGTGGCTTGCCGCCCAGCGTGTCGGCAGTGCTCACGATGTAGCCATCGAGGCTGATGGGGTCGGGGGTCGCTTGCATTTGCATGCTGAAGACTCCTCACTGCTTGGGATTATAAGGTGCGCTGCCTTTGGTGCATCAGGGCGATTCGCGCAAAGACATATTAGCGAAATGGGGCAGGGCTGGGCGATTCTGCGAGGGCCTGCACCCACCACGACAGCGCCAGGGCGGACGCGGGCGAAAGGCTCATATCCTGTCCCGGATTCCCACCTTGGGCATAGTGAAAAGCCCCGGCTCATGTGAGCCGGGGCTTTGCTTTGATACGGCGACTACCACTACACAAGCCGTGGATTGCCGCCACGCAAGTTCGAACTTGAGACCTACGACCGCTTCGGCGGCTGCAACAGCTCATGCGTGATGCCGTCGGGGTCGGTGAAGTAGACCGCATAGCCGCCCTTGTTCACACCGTGTTCGATGGCCACCGGCGCGGGCGCCTTGAAGCGCACGCCGAGCGCCTGCATTCGAGCGAACTCGGCGTGGATGTCATCCACGATGAAGGCCCAGTGGCCGACGCCGGTGTTGTTTGTCGCCAGGTCGAGCGCATCGCTGCCGTGGGGATGCACGTATTCGACCAGCTCGATGTGGTGATTCGCGCCGGGCGCAAACGGCTGGCCGGGCACATGCAATTGCGCGACCTTCAGGTGCGCACCCTCAAACGCCACCAGCTTGGCCGTGTATTCGTTGTGCTGTTCCTGGCCGCGAAAATAAGTCAGGCCCAGCACCTCGGTATACCACTTGACGCTGGCTTCGAGGTTCTTGACGGTGAACGAGACGTGGAAGATGCCGGTGATCATGCGGGGATTATGCGCCTTTTAGCCAACAGGCAGAGGTGAACCGGCTTCGATCAATTTGCGTTCGCGCAACTCCTGCCACAAAGCCGCGGGGATGGGCTGCTGCATGCGCTGGATGGTCTGAGCGAACTCCTCGCGTGTTTGCGCGCCGACGACGAGCGACTTGACGGCCGGATGCGCTGCGGCGAAGTGCAAGGCCGCTGTCGGCAATAGCACGTCATGTACGGCGCATACTGCGTCAATCTCGCGCACGCGTTGCATGAGATCGTCCGGCGCATCGCCGTAGTTGTATTTCGCGCCGGCCACAGCGCCGGTCGCCAAGATGCCGCTGTTGTAGACGCCGGCCAGGAAGACAGCCACGCCGCGCTCGTGGCACTCCGACAAAAACGCCAGCGAGGTTTGCTCCAGCAACGTGTAGCGCCCAGCCAGCAGGCAGCAGTCAATGCCGGTGTTGCGCATGATCTGCTCACCCACCTGCCAGTAATTGGTGCCGACGCCGATGGCGCGGATGAAGCCTTGCGCGCGCAGATCAGCCAACGCTGGATATGCCTCGTCCATCGCTTGGGCCATGTGCTGGTCGGGGTCGTGCAGGTGCAGAATGTCTACATGATCAAGCTTGAGCCGGCGCAGGCTCTCGTCGAGGCTGCGGCGCACGCCATCGCGCGACCAGTCAAATTGCATGTCGCCATCGGTCTGCACCAACCGGCCGACCTTGGTGGCGAGGATGAATCGCTCGCGCGGCACGCCGGCCAGCGCGATGCCGAGGCGTTCTTCGCTCAAGCCTGCGCCATACAGCGGCGCGGTGTCAAAGAAGTTGACGCCGCTTGCGAGCGCGAACTGGATCAGGTCAACGGCTTGACGCTCGGGGATGTCGGCATACAGATTGGCCAGCGGGGCGCAGCCCAGGCCGAGGCGAGGGAGGGCGAAGGTGGGCATGGTCGTGCGATGCGTGTGCCCGGCTCTCAAGAGCCGGGCTGATCAAACAAAGCCCGATCAATCGGGCTAGTGGTGATGCTTTCTGACAATGCGAAGTCGTTGCGCTACTGATGAACAGTCCGCTTCAGCGGACTTCGCATTGTCAGCCCAGCGTTTCCAACGCTGGGTGCGCTAGTGCGCTAGTGCGCTAGCCCAGGTCTAGGATTACTTCCTCGCAGCCGCCCACTCGGTGAGTTGCTTCTGCGCCTCGGCGATCACGGTTTGCAGGCCGGCCTCGTCCAGGCGTTGCAGGTATTCGGGCAGCGCTGTGGCCGGGTCTACCATGCCCGCGGTCAGCGGCGGCTCGAATTCGGCCACCACCGCTGACACGTTGGCCAGTTCAGTCTTCACCGGGTCGGGGTTGAAGTTGAAGCCGAGCGCAACCGACGGCGGCGACTCGTTGTTCAACTGATAAGTCGCATCCCACGCCTTGATCTTCGCTTGCTCAGGGTCAATGTAGGGCGCGTTGAACTGATTGCCAAACATCCAGTCGGTGTTGGGGTTGTAGTCGGCATTGGCTGGGCCGGGCTTGATGACGTTGTTCGCCTGATCTGCCCATTCCCAGTGCTTGCCCTCGATGCCCTTGCTCAGCAGCGTATAGACCTCTTTGTCGGTGTTGAGCAGCTCAAGCACCATCATGGCGCGCTCGGGGTTCTTGGATGTGCGGCAGATGCTGTTGAGCGTGGCGCTGGTGCCGGCCGTGGTCAGGAATGGCTTGGTCACCGACTGTGACAGCACGACCTGGCCGAAGCGCTGGCTGCTCTCGATGTCGCCGCCGGGCTTGACCACGCCGGGGAATGTGGCGGCGAACTTGCCGGCCTTCCACATTGCGTCGGCATCGGCCTGCTCAATCTTGTCTTTGGGCGCGTAGTCGGCCTCATACCACTTGCGGGCCAACTCGGCCGAAGCTTGGAACTCCGGCGTGGCGGCGGAGTTGAACACCTTCAAGTCTTTGTCATCAAAGCGAATGGCGATGGGCACCTGCTGGCTGACGATGGGGTCAAAGCCGGCCGTCTCAAAGGTCCAGTTGCCCGCGTTGGTGAGCGGCGTCACTTCGGGTTCGCCCTCTTTCACCGCTTTGATAAACGGCTCGAGTTCCTCATACTTCGTGATCTGGGTCACGTCGAGGTTGTATTTCTCGGCCAAGTCCTTGCGCACGCTGAAGCCGAACGGCTTGACGAAAATCTGCTGGTTGATCACGCCGTAGATCTGGCCGTTCACGCGCGCAGCCTCCCAGGTAGTCGGCGGCATGCTGCCCCACAGGCCGGGCGCGTTCTTGGCCAACAAGTCATCCATCGGGGCGAGGTTGCCGTTGGCGATGTTCTGGATGTAGTTGTTGATCCACGGCGCAGTGAAGACGATGTCGCACTCTTCGCCCGCGGCAAAGCTGAGCTTCATCTTCTCGTCGAACGCGCCCCAGTCAATCGGGTTGAGCTTGAGCGTGGTGTTGATCTTGGGTTGCAAGACGGCGTTGAGCGCGTCCTCGACGGCTTGCACGTCTTTGAACACCGTGCCGGGATAGGTATAGGACACGGTCACGGCCGGTAGGGCGGCAGGTGCCTCTGCGGCGGGCGCGGCTGTCGCTTCGGCTGCTGGAACTTCCGCAGCAGGTGCCGGTGCTGCCGGTGCAGCGGGTGCAGCAGCCGGTGCAGCGGGTGCAGCAGCCGGCGCTGCGCACGCGGCGAGTATCAGGCTGGCCGTCATTGCGACGGCGAAGGGCTTGAACGTTCGGGTCATGGTTCTGCTCCTTGGGTTAATCTCCTAACAAGATGTGGGTTGGAATTGGGGGACAGGGAATTGAGTCACTCGACAGACTGGATTCCCACCTGTACAGCAATAACTTGGCTTATAGGCATCGTCTCCTTCTCGCTACTCGCTACTCGCTACTCCCCTTTGATGCCGCCCAGCGTCAGGCCGCGCACGAAGTAGCGCTGCAACGCCAGAAATGCAATCGCTACCGGCCCCATCGCCACGATGGCCATGGCCATGCGGATGGTCTGCAAAGGCACGACGACTGACCCCAACATGGCCGATTGGTTGGCGTTGTTGCTCAGGAACTCGGCGTTGCGCAAAATGGCGAACAGCAGGTATTGCAGCGGATACAGGCTGGCCTCGTTGATGTAGAGCAGCGCCAGCCACCAGTCGTTCCAGAACATCAAGATGAGGAACAGGCCGACCGTGGCCAACGCCGGCGTGGACAGCGGCAGCACGATGCGCGCATAGATCTGAAATTCGTTCGCGCCGTCAATCTTGGCCGACTCGATAAATTCCTTGGGCAACGTGCTGAAGTAGGTGCGCAGCAGGAAGACGAACCACGGCACCACCAAATAGGGCAGGATGAGCACGGCCAGCGTGTCGCGCAGCCTCAGGTATTGCGTGATCAGGATGTAGGTCGGCACCAGCCCGCCGTTGAACAGCATGGTGAAGAACACAAAGAAGCTAATCGGGCGGCGCCACGTAAAGTCCACGCGCGCCAGCGCATAGGCCAGCAGCGTCATCACCAGCAAGCCGCCCAGCGTGCCGAGCAACGTCACCAGGATCGTCACGCCATACGAGCGGATGATCTGGTCGGGGTTGAGCAGCAGGTAGCGATACGCATCCACGCTGAACTGCGACGGCCACAAGCCATAGCCATTCTTGGCCAGCGCCACCTCGTCGGTGAATGAGGCCGACACGACCACCAGCAGCGGCACGGCGAACAGAATCGTGATCAGGATCAAGACCGTGTGCAGCCCTAGCTGACCGCCGTTGCGTTCCAGCCAACTGCGCCGGTGATACTGAGATGGAGATGAAGCCGTCAGCGTTGCCATCGCATGTCTCCTCAAAACAGCGCCCGGTCGGGGTCCACGCGCTTGACCAGCCAGTTGGAGGCGATGACCAGCACGAAGCCAACGACCGACTGATACAGGCCGGCCGCGGCGGCCATGCCGATGTCGGCGTTTACCCGCAGCGCGCGGAACACGAAGGTGTCAATCACGTCGGTGGTGGGGTAGAGCAGGCTGTTGTCGCGCGTCGTGTAATAGATCAAGCCGAAGTCGGCGAAGAAGATGCGCCCGATCGCCAGCAGCGTGGTGATGATCATGATCGGCACCAGAAATGGCAGCGTGATGTAGCGAATCTGTTGCAGCTTGTTCGCGCCATCCAGCATGGCCGCCTCGTAGTAGTCGGTGTTGATGGCCAGCATGCCGGCCAGATAAATGATGCTGCCGTAGCCGACGCCCTTCCACAGGTTGGTCAGCGTCAAGATCGTCGGCCAGTATTGCGGCGAGCTGTACCACGCCACCTCCTTCAGCCCGAGCCTGGACAGCGTCGTATTGAGCAGGCCGTTGTCGGAGTTCAGCAGCGCAAACGAGAAGTAGCCGACGATGACCCACGAGATGAAATAGGGGAAGAACACGAACGTCTGATAAGTGCGCGCAGCCATCTTCAGCCGCACCTCGTTCAGCATCAGCGCCAGGCCGATGGCCCCGACCGTGCCAGTGATGATGAACAGGCTGTTGAGGAAGAGCGTGTTGACCGTGATGCGGCCGAGCGTGGGCGAGCGCAGCAGGAACTCGAAGTTCTTGAAGCCGATCCACGGGCTCTCGAAGATGCCGAGCGCGGCCCGAAAGTCTTTGAATGCGATGACCACGCCAAACATCGGCAGGTAGCTGAACACAATCAGCAGCAACAGCGCCGGGGCTGCCATTAACAGGAAGATGGCGTTCTTGCGCAGCAGCGCGCCAAATCCGGTGCGTTTTCGGGTTTGCGCCGCATTGGCGTTGCGGGGGATGGGCGTCGTGGCAGTCGGGGCCATGTCACTCCTCTTGGCGGCGGCTTATTTGCCGTTGCGCGGCGCGCGCAATGGCTTGCACGTGTCGCGCAGGATGAGCGCCGTTGGCAACTCGGCCCGCCGGTTTACGTCTTTCTGCTTGAGCAGGCCGAGCAGCATCTGCGCGCCCATGCGGCCCATCTCGCGCAGCGGCTGGCGCACGGTGGTCAAGGGCGGCGTGGCGGTTGCCGCCGAGAACAAATCGTCGAAGCCGATCACCGATAGATCGCCGGGCACCGCAACGCCCGCCGACTTGCACGCGCTCAACACGCCCAGGGCGATGTTGTCGCTGGCGCAGAAGATTGCCGATGGCAACCCGTCACTTTGCACAATCCAATCGCGCATGGCTGCGGCTGCATCATTGACATTGAAGTCGCTTGCCTTGATGAGCGACTTGTCGAACCGGATCTTGTGCTGCGCCAACGCAGCGCGATAGCCGCGCAATCGCTCGCGGGCATGCAAGCTATCCACATGATCGCCAATGAAGCCGATGTGGCGATGGCCAATCTCGATCAGGTAGCGCGTGGCGTCGTATCCGCCCTGATAGTTGGTGGCGATGACGTGTGGGATGGACTGGTCGGCCGGCTGGGCGTCAATCAACACGCATGGAAAGCCCTGCCGGCACAGTGCGCCAGCCTCTACTTCAGCCTCACGCGAGAACGCGCTCGACACCAGCAGCAAGCCGTCGGTCGCCCCGTGGCTGTGAGCCAGCAAGTAGCGGCCAGAGTCTTCACGGTTGAGGTGCGGGCTATAAATCACCAGGTCGAAGTCGCTGGTGGATTCGAGCACCTCGGCGATGCCCTGCATGATCTCGCTGGTGTAGTCGTTGCTCACGCGTTGCGTCAACACGCCAACCGTGTTGGTGCGGCCCTTGGCCAGCGAACTGGCTGCGGCGTTTCCGCTGTAGCCAATCTGCGAGGCCAAGGCCCGCACCCGCTCGCGTGTCGCCTCGGACACGCCCGGCTGGTTGGCCAGCGCGCGCGAGACAGTCATGGTGGAAACGCCGAGCGCTTCGGCGAGGTCATTCAGGGTCGCCATCGGTTGCGCTGTTTACGTGAGTGACGTTAGCGCTAACGTTGTAACGGCGCGCGAGGCGTTTGTCAAGTGGCAATCGCTACAACCTGCGCAGCGTGCTGCTCTGGCTGCTCTCGCGGTGCTCGCGCATGGCCGCGGCGATGGCGGTTGCTTTGCGCGCGGCCACTGCCTTCAAAATCGTTTCATGGTCGGCCTGGCTCCTCTGGCTGGCGGCAAGCTGCCCCGATTGAGGCACGAAGCTGCGGCCAATGCGGGCATGGCTGTGAATCGTGGCGAACGTCTCGATGACCAGTGAGTTGCCGGCGATGTTCAGCAAAGCTATATGGAAGCCGGTGTCGTAGGTCTCGATGAATTTGTAGAAGTCGAATGCATCGGCCCGGGAGCGTCGCAACACGGCCTGCCCGTCATCCAACAGGCGTTGTATGCGCCGCACATCGTCTGTTGTGGCATGCTGTGCAATGCGCGGCGCGGCCCAGTCCTCGATCATCGCCCGCATCTCGAACCATTCCTGAAAGGTGCGCTCGCCCACCGGCGCGACGAACGTACCGACGCGGTTGCGCCGCTCGACCAACCCCTCGCCCTCCAGACGCGTCAGCGCATCCACCACCGGCATGCGGCTGACGCCCAACTGTGATGCGAGGCCGTTCACATCCAGCTTCTCGTTCGACTGGATGTCGCGGCCTATGATACGGCGCTTGAGGATGTCGTAGACCTGATCGGTCAGGCTGGCGTGTTGTATGCGTTCCATCTGCCTTCCTCCCTCTCCCTTTGGGAGAGGGGTGGGGGCTTGTGGCCCGAATGGGCCATGAGGGCTATCTCGGCGCGTCCACACCTTGAACGGGCGTCGCCCACGAGCCGGGGACATACGGGAACGTGGATTCCAAATCGTCGGCCAGCGCCACGCCCAGGCCGGGCTGATCCGGCAAATGCAGATAGCCCTCTTTGATGGCCGGCTTTTCTTTCACGATGGCCCATTGCAACGGCCCTTGAATCATGCACAGCTCGCACATATACGGGTGGGGCAGCGCCGCGACGAAGTGCGCGTTCGCCATCGTCATCAAGCCGTTGTGCCAGTTATGCGGCATCACGCGCACGCCAAACCGCTCGGCGTACTGCACGATGCGCATCGCCTCGCTCAAGCCGCACCAGCCCACATCGGGCTGCACGATGTCGTAGGCCTTGTGTTCCAAATGCTTGCGGAACTGTTCGAGCGTGGTGAATTGTTCGCCGCCCGTCACCGGCATCTCGACTGAGGCCGCGATGCGCGCATAGCCGTCCACATCCGTCTGGGGAATCGGCTCCTCGAACCAGGCGAAGCCAAGCCGTTCTAACTCTTTTGCAATCGGCATGGCCTGCGCTTCGGTCAGCCGCTGGTTGCCATCGAGCGCCAGATCAAACGGCTTGCCGGTTGCCTTCACGGCTTGCGCCAACTCGCGCATCAGGCCGAGGAAGCGATCCACCGTGACGCCATGCCATGTCCACTCGGTGCCGATGCGCAGCTTCATGGCCGTGTAGCCCTGAGCGATATAGCCAAGCGCCTCCTCGATCAGTTGGCGCGTATCGCCACCCCAGTCATATCGGCAGCCCGACGACGCATACAGCCGCACCGGGTTGATTGGCGCTTCTGTGCGCGGGCTGGCACCGCTCTCGACGAGCAGTTGGCTGACGGTTTTGCCGGCCGCCTTGCCGCGAATGTCCCACAAGGCGCAATCAATCCCGGCCACGGCGCAGTCGTAGGCCGACGAACGATAGTGCGGCGAGGGCGGTGTGGCTGGGTCGCGCGGGTCGCGCCCAATGAGCGACGGGCTGAGGAAATCTACCCAGCCCTTGATCAGATTCGGCACGCCATAGGCGCACGCCTCGCCGATGCCGGTAATGCCCGCGTCGGTCTCGACGACGACGATGGCGCAGTCGGCCTTGAGGACGCGCACGCCGGCGACGAACCACTGGTTCTCCAGCTCGTGCATGCGGCTCAGGCACAGGGTGTGCAGTTTTGTGATCTTCATTGGTGTGGCATGTAACATATTACATGTCACCTAGAAGTCAAGTCGCCGATTCGGCAGGTAAGGTGTGCCCCGCTATTCGTGCGCGATGAGCGGGAGGTAAGCGCGCGGCGTGCGTGGGCCGGTCACGAGCGTCGAAGCAGTTTTCCCTGGCACCGTTGTTGCGAGGCCATCGGCGCTGAGCAACACGCCGCTATTGCCGATGGTGCCTAACTCGGTGGTGCTGACTACGAATGTTGCGCTTAGCGTTGCGCTCGGTGCGAGGCTCGGCACTTGCCATGAGATCGCGTTGCCGCTGAGCGTGCCAGGGGGTGAAGACGTGATCAGCGTGGCCGAGGCGGGGAGCGTGCTGGTGAGGACGACGTTTTGCAGGGTCACGCTCAGGCCATTTTGCGACGTGAGCGTAAACGTGATCGGCGCATTTGGGTCCGCCTGCGGCGGAGCCGAAGTGACGGGCACGATGGACAACGCCACAGTCACCGCAGCCTGCGCATCAATCAACCCATAGCCGTAGGTGTTGTTAGGCGTGGCCGAACCAGGCGTGCCAAAGCACGTCGTTGGGTCGGACAGCGGTCTGGCACTCGCGCGCAAGATTGCCTCAGTCATGTCTACATTGCCACGCAACCACGGCGCGGCGTTCCACACCAGCGCCGCCACGCCGGCCACATGTGGCGCGGCCATGCTCGTGCCGCTCGAATTGCCGTAGGCATTCACCGCGCTGCGTTGAGCCGAGCGCACGCTAACACCCGGCGCGACCAAGTCTGGTTTGACTTTGCCGGTCAACGACGACGGCCCGCGGCTGCTGAAGCTGGCGATGGTGTTGTTGGCGTCACTGCTGGTCGCGCCGACGGCGAAGGCCTGATCGAGCATGCCGGGAGCGTTGACTACGCTTCGGCAACCGCTCCCCCCATTGTTGCCCGCACTCGCCACCACCATCACGCCGGCATCGCGCAGGGTCTGCGTCACGGTGATGAGCGCCGTGGGTACTTCGCAGCCGGCTTCGCCAAACGCTGGGTCACAGCCCCACGAGTTGCTGGTGATGTCCGCGCCTCTGCCGGGGTCGGGGGCATTGCCGGCTACGTCGGTGGGCGCGAGCGCAAATTGAAAGCAGGCCGTGTAGAGCGCCACGCTGCCGATGCCGCTAGGCCCTGCCATGTTGCGACAGGCGATCCATTGCGCCCCTGGCGCGACGCCGATCTGGTTGCCGGCACCGTCATCGCCCACGGCTGTGCCGGTGGTGTGCGTGCCGTGGCCGTTCACATCCACTGGTGCGGTAGCGAAGGCCGTTGGGTCGAACCAGTTGTAGTTGTGGTCGGCGACGCTGCCGTTCCAGCCGCGATACTTCGGCTTAAGCGCGTCGTGATCCCAACGCACGCCGGTGTCGAGGTTAGCGACGACGATGCCCTGGCCGGTGTAACCTTGCGCCCACACCTGCGGCGCGTTGACGCGTTGCACGCCCCACTCGATGGCTGAAGGAGATTGGAGATTGGAGATTGGAGATTTGGCTCGTCCCCAATCTCTCTTCTCCAATCTCGCCTCGATGCCCTTCACCTGTTCGTCCACATCCACTTTTGCTACGTCGGCGCGGTTGCCAAGCCACAGCACATCGTCCCGGTTCGCAGCCTTCACCAGGATCTGGTTGCTGATCCACAACGGCAGATAGCGCAGCCCGCGCGCGCCCAACTCGGTGCGCAACTGGGCTTGCGCCCGATCGGCATGGACGAGCAGCGCATCGGTCACAAATTTGGTCTTGGCCGCCTTAGTCGGCAGCGTTCGCGCAGCCGAAAGATCGGGGTAGCCGAGCGCGGTGACGACGATGTCAACGCTGCTGTTCTGCGCGGTGGCTTGCCAGGCGCGGTCGGTGACGGTGTCGGGCGGCTCAGGCGGCGCGTAGGGTTGGAATGCGGTGAGGATAAGGATGCACGCGAGCGAGAGCGCCGTGAGTAGAGGGCGGCTCATTGTGGAGAGATTGTACCGGTGCGCCGTCACACCACTACGGCCACACGCCCTTCACTTCGCCCGTCGCCATGTCTAGCTGATACAGGTAACTCGACAGGTTGAGCCATGCAGTCTCTCCGCTATAGGCTTGGCCTTGTAAATCGGCCCGTTCCACAACTTGGCTGACTTGCCCACGGCTCACGCCGGTTTGCGGGTCGAGCACATCGAACAGCGCTTTACCCTCTTCCCACTGCGTCTGCGCCAGGAACAGCCGGCCATCGGGCGTGACATGCACCGCAAAGTCGTCGAAGCTGTGCTTGGTCTTCAGGCCAATCTGCCATTTACGTTCGCCCGTCTTGCCGTCCAGCCCCCACAGCTCGCGCTTGGTGTTGTCGAAAGTCGGCTGAGCCTGCACCACCAGCACATCGTCGGTTGCCGCGACGGCTTGGATGTTGTAGCGCGTCTCGGCAAAGATCTGCTTCGCCTTGCCTGTGGCCGCGTCCACCCTCGTGATGAACGCATCGCTCGACCCTTGCACGATGTAGAGCGCATCATCGGTGGCGAGGTAGGGCGGGCTGCCGATGAACGGCAACTGCGCTGTGCCATCCTCGTCGTCTCGCGTGGCCGTGAAGGCCCACTGCTCGCGGCCGTCACTCAAGTCGAACTTCCACACCGCCGCCGTGCTGGCCTCGCTCACCACATACATGAACTTGCCGTCGGGCGAGGGGATGAAGCTGTCGGCGGCGTTGGCGCAAGCCGTGTAGCTGCGCCGGCTGTTGTGGCATGGCGAGAACTGTGCCTTGACGTCGCCTGATGCGGCGTCGTAGATGGTGAACGTCGCATCGCTGTTCTTGCCATCGGCCGTGTCCAGCGCAGCCGGATGACCCAACGCGTCGAACACGCCGCCGCTGGTGTAGTTCAGGCGCTTCTGCCACGCGGTGCGGCCGGTCTTGGCATCCAACGCCAGCAACGTGCCATCCCTTAGCCGCAGTACCACATGCGCACCGAACACACGCAGGCAGGGCGCTGCATCGCACAGGTAATCGTTGTTGAGCGCGTAGGGCAGCGCCATCTCCCAGGCCGTGCTGCCGTCGGCGCGGTTGAGGGCCAACAGCTTTTCGCCATCGGCAACATATACCTGCTCTGCATCCGCCGCCAAGGCGATGTCGGTGATGCTCTCATTCAACTGCGGGCTGCGCCATGCCTCGGCGCGTTTGTCTGGGCTATAGCTCACCGCGCGCGCGCCGTCGCCTGCCGAAGTGAGATATAGCATCTCCTGCGGCTGATCGTTTGCCAGCGGCATGGGCAGCGGGTCGCCAAAGATGCGCGCGCCCGGCGCAACCTGAATGACCTGGGGCAAGCCGGGCACGTTCGTGGTCACGCTCACCCGCTCCCCAAAAAACATGCTGAGCACGCCGGTTTGCCACAAGACGAATGCCGAGATGCCCAGCGTGAGCAGGACAACGAATAAGCCGGCGCAACCGCCACCGCTCGATTTCTTCGCTGGTTGAACCGGCGCGATATTGCCCATCTTGATCACGATGGTCTGGGCTTGAATCTCGTGCAGCGTTTCGCGGCCGGGCAGGTCGAGCATCGAGCCGCAGTGCGCGCATTCGATCTGCGTGTCGCCGGGCTTGATTTTGCTCAGGTCAATCGGCGCGCCGCAATTGGGGCATTCGCTGGAGGTGAGAGTGATGGGTGTGTTCATGGTCGCTGGACGACAAACTCGGCGCGATAGTCCTCGCGCCTGATGGGATTGTCGGGCGTCTCGGGGTAGGGCTGCACACCTTGCAAGACGATTTCATAGGCGTCGAGCGCGGCCCGGTTTGTCTGCTCGGACGAGTGCAGCGTTGCCAGCGTGAGGGTCATCGGCGCGCCTTCGCCCACCTGTGCCGTCGGGCCGAGCGCAACCCCGCCCATCCACACGCACGCCACCCGTTCGGGGCAGCGCGAATCCTCGCTCACGCCATCGAATGTGATCTTGACCGGGGCATCGCTCAGCGCCGCCCTGTGGCCGATGGCGAGCACAAACGGTTGCCCCAACCTCGGCACAGTTGACGCGTCGGGTGTGGCAGTCATCCGCGGCGGCGGCGCATGCGGTCAAGGCAAGCGCCAAGGCGAGGGCGAACAGGAGAGGGTGCTTCATTGAGAGCAGACCCAACGCCTCAGGTGCGCTTCTGCATCGGCCCATTGGGCTTACTCATGCAACACCTCGGCCATGCCCAAGCCCGGCAGTGCCGTCAGACATCCGCGCGACGAGGTGCCCCCATGGGGTGGGGCGTTGAGCTTGGTGGCAAGCAACAACTGCGCTACGGGCACACTGATGAGGATTTCGACGCAGCCATCGGCGTCGAACGGATGCAACCCCTCTTGTCTGCCTGACGCCTGACATCGAACAGGTGTGCGCATGCTAGAATCGCGCCAATGCCGTCTGACCTCGCTCAGCGCATTCGCACTGCGCGGGCGGCGCGCAACATCTCCTTCGACGAAGCTGAGCGCGCCACCAAGATCCGCCGAAAATATCTGGAGGCCATCGAAGCGGGGGACTTCGCCCAACTTCCGGACGGCCCTCCTTCTCGCGGATTTATCAAGAATTACGCTCGGTTTCTGGGCCTTGACCCGCAACGGTCGCTGAGCGAATTTGAGGCCGAAGTCGGTGTGCCGGTGCTGCAATTGCGCGATCCCGTGCCGCCGCCGCCCGAGCGCACGCGCGCCGTCTCCAAGCTCACCCAGGTGGCCATGCCCGATGTGCGCTGGCGCGGCGATTTACCCGATGACACCAGCGATCTGGACGGCTTGGCTGAGGTCGAGGGTGATCTGCCTGAGGCTGAGAGCACCGCCGTGGTGCAATATGAAAACGGCTCGGGCAAGGCCGACGTGATCCGGCCCAAGCCCGAGTTGCGCGCCACTGGCTCCTCATTCCGCCTGAAGAACTTGAAGGGGCCGTTTGAACAATACGACCCCAACATGATGACCCGGCGCGGGCCAACGCGCCAACCCTTTGCCAGCCTCAATCAACCCCGGCTGACGCGGTATCTGCCCTACATTTTGGGCGGCGTGGTTGCCATGGCGTTAGTGGCGTTTATGAGTCTGGTGGTGTTGCCGCAGGTGGGCGAGACGCTGTCGTCGGTGCAGTTGCCTCAACTCCTGCCGCAAGCCGATCAAGGCAACGCTGCACAGGCTGGGCAACCGGTCATCGCCGTGACGATCTTCGCTCCCCAGCCGGCGCAGAACACGCAGGGTGCACAAGGCACACCGGCCGCGCCGGTGCTCATCGGCACGGCCGAGCCATCGCAAGCGGTTCAGCCTTTGCCGGGCGGCGGGCTGCAATTGGCGCTGGATGCGCGTGAGCGCGCCTGGGTGCGGGTGCGGGTGGATGGCAGCGTGGTGTATGAAGGCATCCTGCCCATCGGTCCCAGCGATCCTTTCAGCGCACAGCAGGATGTGCAGATCGAGACCGGCAACGCCGGCGCGTTTGATGTGATCCTCAACAACGTGCGCGTCGGCCCGCTCGGCGCGCGCAACGAGACCGTGCTCAAGACCTACGATGCGAGCGGCGGGCAGTGATAATTTTCGATTTTCGATTGCCGATTTTCGATTGAAAGCCATCTACAATCGGCGATCCAACATCTGAAATCGAAAATGAGAAAGTCGTACTACTTGCTCTCGCTAGGTTGTTCTAAAAACACAGTTGACTCGGACAGCATAGCGCAACTGTTGAACGAGACCGGCTATGCCGGTGTGGAAAGTCCGAAGAAGGCCGATGTGCTGATCGTCAACACATGCGGCTTTATCGGCCCGGCGCGGGATGAATCCATCCGCAACCTGCGCGAATTGGCGGAACGAAAGCGCAAAGGTCAGATGCTCATCGCGGCGGGCTGCCTGTCGCAATTGTGGGGGCCAAAGCTGGCCGAGGAAGTGCCGGGGCTGGATGGTGTGATCGGCACGCGCCGCTGGATGGACATCGTCGAGTTCATCGAGCGGGTGCGCGGGCGCAGCAAGCCTGAGCCGATGTTTCACCTGCCCACCGACGCGACTACTGTGGGCAGCGACGAACATGGCGCGATGCGCACCGCCATTCAAGGCGTGAGCGCCTATCTCAAGATCGCCGATGGCTGCCGCCGGCCATGCGCGTTCTGCACCATCCCGGCCATCAAGGGCACGATGAGGAGCCGTCCGCCTGAGTTCATCATCAACGAAGCGAAGAATCTCGCCGCAGAAGGCGTGCGCGAATTGATCCTGATCGCGCAAGACCTGACCGACTACGGCAGCGACATCGGCCTGCGCGACGGCTTGGCGAACTTGATCACCGGCATCACGCGTTCGGCACCACAGCTCGACTGGGTGCGCCTGATGTATGCCTACCCCGGTGCGGTCAGTGACGCGTTGATCGAGGTCATGGCGAGCAACGACAAGGTCGTCAAGTATCTCGACATCCCCTTGCAGCACGGGCACCCGGCCACGCTGCGCCGCATGCGCCGCCCGGCCAATATTGACTGGGTCTACAAGACCATCGCCAAGATGCGCGCCGCCATGCCCGATCTGGCGGTGCGCACCACGTTCATCGTCGGCTATCCTGGCGAGACGGATGAAGAGTTCGCTGGGCTGATGCGCTTTGTCGAGGACATGCAGTTCGACCGCGTGGGCACGTTCACCTACTCGTTTGAGGCGCACACGCCGAGCGGCCAGTTGCCCGGCCAAGTGCCGGCCGATGTGGCCGAGGCGCGGCGCGATGCGCTGATGGCCAAACAGCAGCAGATCTCGCTGGCCAAGAATCAGCGCCTGGTCGGCAAGACGCTGACGACGCTGATCGAAGGCAACAACGATGGCTTGAGCGTTGGGCGCACCTACCGAGATGCGCCTGAGGTGGATGGACTGGTCATCATCGAGGGCACCGTGCCGGCGGGCGAGATGGTGCCCGTCAAGATCACCGGCGCAATGGAATACGACCTGACTGGTACGATCGCGCAGGAACAGCCACTGATCGTTCTATAACTTCAACTTCAACTTCGACAGACATGGGACTCGTCCAAGTGCACGCCCAGCTCGCCATCGCCGTCATGCTGTTCAACTTCATCCTCGGCCTGTGGGGCTTCCTCAAGTTCCTGCGCGGCCACGGCATGGATGGCAACTTCTTTGGCGCGGTCGCGCTCAGCCCCATCCTCGGCTTGGTGCAAATGCTGCTCGGTCTCATCCTGATCGGCCAGGGGTTGGGGGTGAACGTGCGCTTCGTGCACTACCTCTACGGTGCGCTGGTCATCATCAGTGTGCCGGCCGTGTTCGCCTTCACTCGCGGGCGCGACGACCGCGGCGCGGTGCTGATCTACGCCGCCGTGCTTCTGCTGACCGCGGCGTTTGGTCTGCGAGCCTATACCACCGGTCTGGGCGCAGCCATATAGGCCTTTGGTCTTAACCCTGCCATCACATCGCCGGTTACAACTGAGCGTTGCGCGTCTTTGCAGACAAATCGCCTCAAAATGTTGCTTGTCTGCATTGACATTTGCTAGATGCTGCGACAAACTTCGCACCGCAACTCTCAAGACAAATCTACTTCAGTTACAGGCAAGGAGGAACTCATGGATTGGCTACCCCTCATCATCGCCGCAGTGATCGGCATCATCATCGGCGCAATCTTCACCGTCATCCCCTATCGTCGCCGGGGCGAAGAATTTCAATATCGCATTCGCGACCTGGAATCCAAGTTAAAGAAGACTGACACCGACCTGAACGACGCACGCAACCAGGGTCAGACCCTCACGGCCAACTTGCGCACCACCGAAGCGAATCTGACTGATGCTCGTGGTCAGGTGGCCCTCCTCACGGACGGGAAGACGACCTTGGAGAGCAGCCTGGCATCGCTGACCGAAGAAAAGAATGGGCTTACGGCCAACCTGGGCGAGGCCACGACGCGGATCGCGTCACTCAGCGATGAGAAGTCAGCATTGGAAGTGGCGCTGGCCGGCATGACGGCGCAAGCCGCCTCGATGCGCGAGGAATACGACACGAAGATCACCACGCTCAGCGCCGACCTGGAAGGCCGCGGGGCCGAATTGGCCACGCTCAAGACGAACGCCGAGGCCACGGCCCAGACGTTGACAGCGAAGGAAGCCGAACTGGCCGAAGCGCAGTCGTCGCTTGAAGGCATCAAGCACGAGATGGATACGCTGACCAACCTAAAGAGCGATCTGGAATCGAAGCTCTCGCGCGCCCGCGCCGATGTGGCCGCCGAACTCGCCCTGCTCACATCCACCATGATCAAGATGAAAGAGCAAGCGCTGGGCGAAGCCAATGCGAAGATCACGACGCTGACCGGCGAGCTGAACGCGCTCAAGGGCGACCACAGCGACAACTAACCCGGCCCTGGCCTGCGACGCGCCGGTATCGTGTATCGCGCGTCCTTTCAATTGCGGGAGCATTGACATGGATAACACCCTTCTCATCGCAATCGTGGCGTTGATCCTCGGCCTGATCTTCGGGTGGCTGCTTGCCCGGGTCACCGGCCGAGGGGGCGTCAACGAATTGGAATCGCGGCTGCGTCAGGCCCAATCGGCCGCCGACGGCGCCAAGCGCGATGTCACCAATTTGCAATCCGAACTGAACATCAAGCAGACGCACATCAGCACGCTGAATTCAAACGTGGGCATCCTTGAGCAGAAGCTGCGTCTGGCCGAGGCAGGCGGGCAGGCCGGGATGGCCACCGTCGCGCGCTTACAAAGCGAGCTAAAAACCGCGAGTGCAGATAAACCGGCGTTCGAGGCTGAGCTGCACGACCGCGACGCTGAGTTGAGCCGTGTGCGGGCGCAATTGGAAGCGCAGCGCGAAGAAGCGATTGACTTGTGGCGGCAAGTGCAAGCGGCCGAGGGCGCGACAGCCGAAGCGCGCAGCCAACTGGACGCCGTCGAAGCCGAGAATGCGCGGCGCGAGGCAGCGCGTCTGGCGGCCATGTTCGAGACTGCCCAAACTGCGTCTTTGCAGGCGAACCAGGATCCGGTGCAGGAGGAATCTGGCGTCGTGGCCAGTGCAGGTGAGGATGAGCAAGTGATTGCGACGCTCAAGCCTGCCGCAGACCCCGACGAGCTTGAGTCTGCCCGGAAGGAAATCTTCGACTTGAAAGATGGCATCGCCACGTTGGCGTTTGCCGGGGCAGAGTTGGCCGGCGCATACGAAAAGCGCAGCAAGGACTACGACGAACTGCTGGCCCAAGTGCATAGCGGCAGCAGCAGCCGCACGCTCGTAATTGAGAAACAGGCACCGGCACAGGAAGGTTTGGGCACGCCAGCCAAGATGGGCTTGGTCGCGGGCGGCGCTGTGTTGGCAGGCGCGGCCAGCGCCAGCGCCAGCGAGGGCGAGAAAGAGAAAGAAGCGGCCGAGGCAGCAGCTGAGGCAGGCCCAAGCGCCGAGGAATTGAATGCGCAGATCGAGGCGTTGAAGAGCCAATATGCCGCCTTGCAGGCCGACCTGCAGACCGAGGCCAAGAGCAAGGCCGACCTGGCAGGCGAACTGCAAGCGCGCCTGACCGACCTGACCGGCCTCAAGGACACACTCGCCACGGCAGAGGGCAACTTGGATGAATTGATTGGGCCGGCGGTCAAGGTCGAAGGCGAAGCCGGGAGCGCTGAGGCAACCGGGCCGGTGGGCGTCGTGGCCAAGCTGGCAGTGGTGAAGACGATCGTGGACGGCTTGAATTCATCCAAGGGCGACCTCGAATCGAAGCTGAACGCAACCACCACCGAATTGGACGGCTTGAAAGGGAAGATCGCCGATGTGACCGAAGAGGTGGATGGATTGATTGGCATCTCACCCGATGCGCCCACCACGACACTGACGATCAACGGCAAGCAAGTGGATGTCCCGGCCGATTTGAAAGGCAAGCTCGGTCTCGTGAAGGACAACATCAATGACTTGTCAGTGCTAAAGGCTGAATTGGAATCCAGACTGCATTCCGGGGACGTGGCGTTGGGTGCGTTGAAGAAGAAGCTCTTCTCGCTCGATGGGTTGATGAACGGCATTCTCGATATCCAGACACAGGCGGAACAAGCGGTTGACGACGCCCAAGCCACCCTTACCGTTAACGCCGACGAAAAGGCAACCACTGGAGGCTAAGTCATGGACGCAAACACACAAATTCAAACCCTGGCTGGCCAATTTGCGGCGGACGACCTTGCGGCAAAGTCCGATGACCTGTTGGCCAAAGCCGAGCAGATCAAGGCGCTCATCGCCAGCTTGAAATCGGCCAACGCCGACCTGGAGGCGAAGCTGAGCGCATGCGGCAGCGAAACGGCCAGCCTGCGCACGGAGATTCAAACGGCCAACGCCGACCTCGACGCGCTTATTGGCCCACAACCTGAGGGCACGACGCCCGCCGACCTGGCGGGCAGAATTGCGCTTTTGAAAGCGAGCCAAGATGGCCTGACTCAAGGCAAGGCGGAGATTGAATCCAAGCTCTCGGCCAGCGAGGCAGAGTTGAGCAACATCAAAGCGCAACTGACTGACAAAGATGCGCTCGTGCAAGCCAAGGCTGATCTGGAAGGCCAAGTGACCACGAAGGATGCCGACGTTGCCCGGTTGACCGAGGAACTGAGCAAAGCCCAGGCCGACCTCGCAGCAGTCACATCTGCCAAAGGTGACCTCGAGGCGCAGGTGGACGGCTTGAACAAGCAAGTGGTCGCGCTTCGTAAATCGGCCGATGATGACGGCTCTCCGTTGGGCAAGGCTGCCGTTGCGGGTGTGGTCACGGTTGGCGCAGCGACCCTGGCCAAGAAGGTCGGCGAAGATGACGCCGAGGCGCAGCCGGCTGAGCCAGCTGAAGCGGCGGAACCGGTCGCGCCGGTTGGGGCCGCGCCGGCTGAAGCGCCTGAACCACCACAGCCACAGCCAACAGCGCCACCGTCACGGACGATGGGGTTGGTGGCAGCAGGAGCAGGCATTGGCGTGGCCGGCGCCGGGCTCGATCTGACGTCGCAATTGCAAGCGCGTGATGTGGAGATCGCTGACCTGAAGGCGCGGTTGGAGGCGACAACCACGGTGTTGCAATCGCGCGACACCGAGTTTGGCATCGCGCAGGAGAAGCTGGCGGCTGCGGCGAGCAGCGAGGCCAGCCTGGCCGACCTGACGACAAAGCACACGGAACTGCAGGCTCAGTTCGATGAATTGGCCGCAGCTAATACCAAGCTGGCGACGTTGCAATCGCAATTGACGGAGTTGCAAGCCAGTCTGGATAGCCTGAAGGCAGAGAAGGCCAGCGTTGAAAGTGCGCTGAATAGCCGCAATGCCGAATTCGATGCGCTATCGGCAAAGATGAGCGCGCTGAACAGTGATCTGGATGCGGCCCGCGCCGCCAAGGCGCAACTGGACGACGCGCTGAAGGCGCGCGATACCGAGCTCAACGACTCGCGGGCAGAGGTGGCGCGGGTAAAGGAAGACGGCGACAAGGCCGTGTCGTCACGCGCGGCCCAGATTGGCGTGCTGACCGCGGGTGCAGCCGCAGCGGCGGCCACAATCAAGCAAAAAGACAACGATCTGGCTGAAGCGCAGGCCAAGATCAGCGCCCTCGAAACGCAGTTGAACGCGTTGCAGGATCAACTGAACGAGGCGCAGGCCAGGTTACAGGCCATGGAAGCCGAGCACACCAGTGCGCCGGCAACAGTGGCTGTCGCTGCCGCAGAAGAAGCCCCGCAGACCACATTGATGGCCGAGGACGCTGCGCCTGCTGCGCCCGCTGTGGCTGCACCCGCACCCGACCGGGCTGCGCTGAAAGCAGCCGCGGCCAATGCAGCGCTGGCGGTCGGCGCGGACGTGAAGTCATCCGTTTGTCCACAACACCTCTCGCAATCGAAGGGCATCGGATCGGTGTTCGAGCAGCGGTTGTATGCCGCTGGTATCGGCACGTATTGGGAATTGGCCAGTATGTCCGATGACGATTTCAGGCGCATTCTGGAGTTGAACGAGCGCCAGCTCATCCGCATGGACTTCAACGAGATTCGCGGCGACGCGTTGCGCCTGGCGAACGAGACCGATTCGGTGGGACGCATCTGGGATGGCGGCACACCGGATGACTTTGAGCCGCTGGAGGGCATCGGCAAGCTGTACGAGAAGAAACTCTACGACGCCGGCATCTGCACGTATGCGGCGCTGGCTGGTTCGACAGCCGAGCAGTTGGCCGAGATTTGCCCCGGCACCAAGCTGCGCACGCCGGACTACGCCGATTGGATCGCGCAGGCGAAACGATTGGCTGGTCTGTAGCTGGCAGGTCTTCCCGCTCATCAACGCAAAACACAACGAGGCGCGACATGTGTCGCGCCTCGTTGTGTTTAGTGGAAGATTGGCAGCGAGATGTCGGGCGCGCGTCGGCGGATTGCGTTATTCAAGTGCGCGTCTGGCGCGGCGTGCGCGATAAAATGACGCGAGCTGCAAAAGCAAGAGGTGCGTGTTAATGTTTCTCTGGCGCAATCCAGTTACCATCACCGGGTTGCAAATACAGGAGGCAAGGATGGCGAATAATAACGATGTGCAGACGCAGGTCGGCGTCTTGCAGACACTGGTCAATCGAGGCCGGCTGGTGTGGCGGCTGTTGCGCGACCCGCGCGTGCCCGTTTATCTGAAGGTCGTCCCCGCGGCGGCTGTGTTGTATGTGCTGTCGCCGCTGGATTTTATCCCCGACTTCGCGGTGGGCTTGGGGCAACTGGATGACATCGGCATCCTGTTGGTGGGCGTGGAGGGGTTTATCGCTATGTGCCCGCAACACATTGTTGAGGAGCATCGCGCCGCCATTCAAGGCGGCCAGGGCTACACGCCAAGCAGCGGCGCAAGCCGATCAGACACGATTGACGGCGAGTGGCGCGTGAAGTGATCTAAACCGCTACGACCCCGCAGGCGTCATCCGTTGACGCCTGCGGGGTCTTTTTATTTTTCGCTACACTCGCGCAGTGCAAGCAGAGCGAGGATGACTGCATGTCATCACCCGCGGGGGTTAGCGCGTCTTCTCTGCGCCCCACATGCTGACCGCCCACAGCCGTGTGCTGAGCAACAGCGCTCGCAGTTCGCTGATCTGGTCGCTCATGAACTGCGCGGGTGATGGGACGGCGAATGCAGGCGGCAAGGTTGCCTTGCGGGGCGGGGTGAGCAGCACGGCTGGCGTGCGCTTGTCGGTGGGCAGTTTGGCCAATTCACGCGCCTTCTCCAGCGCGGTCGGGAAGTCGCCGAGCGTATCCACCAGCCCACGTTCCTTGGCCTGCGCGCCAGTCCACACCCGCCCGCCCGCAATGGGTTCAAGGTCTTCAAACTTGAGGTTACGCCCCTCAGCAACAACTGTCTTGAAGTCGTCGTAGGAGCGCGCCACCGTGCCGGCCACGACCGCGCGCGATTCAACGTCGAACGGCTCGGCATCGCCGAACAAGCCAGCGTGCTTGCCGCGCTGCAGCGTGGTGCGGTGCAGGCTGAACTTGCCGTAGGCATCCTGGGTGTTGGGCTTGATCAGGATGACGCCGATGCTGCCGGTGATGGTGAGCGGCTGGGCGACGATGTGATGCGCGGGCGCTGACACGAAGTATCCGCCCGAGGCGGCCACACCGCTCATGTAAGCCACGACTGGTTTCTTTGACTTGAGCCGTTGTACCTCGCGCGCGATCAGGTCAGACGCCAACGCCGAGCCGCCGCTTGAATCTACGTGCAGGACGACGGCGGCGATGTTGTCATCGGCCTCGGCCCGGCGTAGCGCTTGGGCCACGCTACCTGAACCGGCTACCTCGCCGCCAAAAATCGGGATGGGCAGAGGCGAACGTCGGCTCGCGCCTGGCACGATCAACCCTTCGACGCTGACGATGCCGACGACCTTCCGGCCATATTCAATGTCGGGCACGAGCAACGTCCTGCGCGCATCGTCGAGTTGAATCCAGACATGGGCCGCCTCCTCGCCTGCGGCCGCGGCCGCTTCATCCAAGCGCTTCGCCAATGCCGGCGCGATCGTGCGCAGGCGATTGGCCCAAGCTGACATGCGCTTGTCCGGCACGGCCTTGGGTGGATCGGGCACGAGGTGGCGCTCGATCTGGTCTTCATACAGCGCGGCGTCAATCAGCCCATGCCTGACCGCATCCTCGGCGCTGTAGGGTGCGCAGTCAATCAACTCGCGCACGCGATCTTCGCTCAGCTTGCGGCCCTCGGCGATGCCGCGCACCAGCTCGTCGTAGCGCGCATCGAGCAACCACTCGGCCTGGGCGCGCGACTCTTCGCTGAAGCCGGTGCGCACGAATGGATCGCCGGCGCTCTTGAACGGCGAGACATTCACCACGTCCACGCCAACGCCGGCGCGATCAAGCGCGTCCTTGTAGAACAGGTATTCGTTCTGAAAGCCGAGCACCGCCCACTCGGCCGGCGGCGGCATGATGATCTCGTCGCAGGCGCAAGCCAGGTAGTACTGAAATGGGCCGAAGTTCTCGGCGTAGGCCACGATGCGTTTGCCGCTGGCCCGGAACTTCAGCAGGAGGGTGCGCAGGCTTTGATAGACCGAGCCGGTGGCGGCGCAGTTGATCTTGAGCACGACGCCCTTCACGCGAGGGTCACGCTCAAGTTGCTCGAACAGCCTGCGCAAGCCGCTCAGGCTGAGCGGGCCTTGTGGCATCGGCACTAAGCGCGACAGAAAAGGAATCGAGACGGGCAACTCTGGCGGAGGCGTGGGGAACTCGACGATGTCGCCATCGAGCGCGACGACGACATAGGGCGGCAGCTTGCGCTTGGAGCGCCGATTGTTGGCGAACTTCAGCCGGGCGCGGCGCAGGGAAGATTTCAATCCAGGCACGCGGGCGATTATAGAAACGGCGCATGTGCAACAGGTGAGCGTCGGCCCTTGCTGACGGCTCGCATTGGTCATACCATTCGCCAATGGCAAACATCCTCATCCTCGGCGGCACCGGCCTGATCAGCACGCGCATCACCCAACAGTTGCTGGCGCGCGGCGACGACGTGATGCATTACAACCGCGGCCAACGCGGTGCCGGCTTTGGCGGCGTTCAGTTCGACCGGCCGGTCAAGACGATCACCGGCGACCGTAAGGACTTCGGCGCGTTCGAGCAGCAGATGGCGGACGCAGCAAACGATGGTGAGTGGGACTGCGTGATGGACATGATCGGCTTTGCCCCAGCCGAGGCGGAGAGCGATGTGCGTGCGTTCAAGGGCCGAACCAAACACTTCATCTTCTGCAGCACGGTGGACGTGTATGCGCATCCGCAGCCGGACGGCGCGCTGCCGTATCGCGAGGACGCGCCGCAGTTCGGGCGCAACCAATATGCTGCCGACAAGGTGAAGTGCGAGGCCATCCTGAACCAAGCGCACGCGCGCTGCGACTTGAACGTGACCATCATCCGCCCTGCGGCGACGTATGCCGAGGGCGCGGGCATCCTCGACAGCCTGCGTGGCCGGCGCACCTATGTTGACCGACTGCGCAAGGGTAAGCCCATCATCGTGCACGGCGACGGGCAGTCGCTGTGGACGAGCTGCCACGCGATTGACGTGGCGCGCGCCTTTGTCAACGCGGCTGGCAATCCGGCCAGTTTTGGCAAGAGCTATCACACCACCGGCGAAGAATTTTGGACGTGGAACCAGCATCACCAGATCGTGGCGCGGGCCATCGGCGCGCCCGAACCGAAACTCGTGCACATCCCGACGGACGCGCTGGCGCAACTTTTACCCAGCGCCAGCTTGGGCGATGCCGTGCACTGGACGCTGACCAACTTCCAGTACAACAACATCTACGATAACGCGGCCGCGCGCACAGACCTCGGCTTTCGCTACACCATTTCCTGGGCCGAGGGTGCCAAGCGGCTGGTGGATTGGCTGGATGCGCACGGCCGAATCGAGAACAGCGACGACGATCACTTCGATGACAACTTGATCGCTGCATGGGACAAGGCGCTGGAGGCGATGAAGCAGGGCTGGACGCGCCGAGTCATTTCAAATATTTGAACAAAACAGCTAAACTAGGCCGATCAAGGTGGGAGCGGTTTCATGTTCAAGAAAGTCCATCGCGAGTCCACGCTCTCTGGCATGGTCAGTGAGCAGATTCAGAACCTCATCGTAGACAGCCACCTCCAGCCCGGTGACCGTCTGCCCGCAGAGCGGGATTTGGCCCAACAGTTCGGCGTCTCGCGCACAGTTGTGCGCGAGGCGGTGCGAGGCCTGGCCGCCAAGGGTCTGCTCCAGGTATCGCCTGGCCGAGGCGGCACGACCGTGCGCCGGCCGACCGCCAACTCGGTCAGTGAATCCATGTCGTTGTACTTTCGCAGCGGGCCGCGCATGGATTACGAAAAGTTGATCGAGGTGCGGCGCGCGCTGGAAGTAGAGATCGCCGGGTTGGCCGCCGAACGCCGTAGCGAGCAGGACTTGCAGGCCCTGACCGGCATTCTTGAAGAGTCGGACAAGATTGGGACTGACGACCGCGAGGGCTTCGTGCGGTGTGACCTGGCATTTCACGCCGCGCTGGCACGGGCCACCCAGAACGACCTGTGGTCATTGCTGCTCGATTCGGTGGCTGATCTAATGATCGAGGGCCGGCGCAGCGGCTTTGATGTGCCGGGGACAGCCGCGCGCGCTTATCGCTATCACAAGGCGATCTATCAGCAGATCGAACAGAGCGACGCTGAAGGTGCGCGCGCCGCCATGCGCTCTCACCTGGCCGAGGCGGAGGACACGCAGCGCAAAGTCAAGGCGCTGCAAGCCGGGGCCGTGGCTGCATGACCCACTTGCAGCGCTTTGCCTGTTCCTTGGTCAGCGTCCTCGCACGATCAAGCCCCGCATGATTGATGTCACCAGGGACGGCTTTACGATCTCGGATGAACCCGTCTTGCTCGATCACGATGCGATCTGGGCGTTCATCTCGCAGGCGTATTGGGCCAAGGCCCGCACGCGCGAACAGCACGAGCGCGCGTTGGCGCATTCGTTGTGCCTCGGCGTCTACGAGGGCGAGAGACAGATCGGCTTCGCTCGCGTTGTCACTGATTACGCCATCACTGCCCATATTGCCGATGTGTATATCCTCGAACCCTATCGCGGGCGTGGGCTGAGCAAGTGGCTGGTGCAGACCATCCTCGAACACCCCGAGCTAGCGCTGGTGCGGCGATTCACGCTCAACACCGACGACGCGCATGGCTTGTATGCACAGTTCGGCTTCACGCCGTTGCGCAAGCCGGAAGCGATGATGGAGTTGTGGCGCGGCGGGGCGTGGTGAATGAACTACGACGGGTCGTAGCGCGTGAAGCCCTGCTCTGCAAAATGTTCGTCGAACTCGAAGGCCACCTCAATACTCATTTGTCGCATCAGATCAAAAGAGGCGCAGTCAACCAGGCTCAGATACCGTCGTCTGGCAAGCACCCACGCACTGTAGGCCCGATTGTGTCCCTCTTGATCAATCCACATGACATCGAGGGCCGGCAACATATCGCTAAAGATGTCCGCGGCGGCTGTAAACCCCAATCTGCGTTGCACAAGGGACACGAGTTCAACGACGACATAGTTGGTCGTGAGCAACTCAATCCCGGATTCTGTTAACGCTGCCCAAGCAACATGAGCTGAGTCATTCAGAACATTGTCTTTGTCCACGACTGCATACAGCGCCGAAGTGTCGCAGAAGATCATCACGAGAGATATGCCTCAGCCAAGTAGTCATCGTGGTTCTGGGCAATATCGGGCAAACCCGATGAGAACTTTCCGATGATGCTCAGCGCCCGTCGCTTGCGCTCCTCTTTCGATAGATGCGGCAAGGCACGCGACACTTTATAGGCGAAGTAGGGCGTCTGGCTTTCCGAGACGTTGCGCCCGCTTTCGATGGCCGCGTCAGTTGGCGCTGCCAATTTTTCGCGCAACGCCTCGGCCACCACATCTTTGATCTTTCGCCCTTTGGCGGCGGCCTCTATTTTCAGAGCGCGATACAGATCATCTGGCAGTTCAATCGTGACTTTCACACACCCAGTTTACCAGTGAACCAGCTTTCTGGGTGCTTATGCCCACCCGTCGGCGATCAGCGCCCGCGTTTCTTCGACGCCTGTCTGCCACACCGCCAGCATCTCCTCATCTTTGCGCTGGTAGTAGCCGCCGAAGTTGCCATCGCCCAATGCGGCGCGCGTCGCTTGTGGCCCGGACTGGCGCAGGATGCTGAAGTCAACCATCGGCTTTTGCTCTTTGGGCATAGTCACATCCGCCAACCGCGTCCACGGGAAATTCTCCATCCACGAGGCGTGTGAGGCGACGGCGTCAATCTCCTTGACCTTGGCAAAGGCGTGCGGCGCGTTCCACCAGTTGTGCCACTTCACGCGCACGGCCGGGTGAGCGCGCATCAGCTCATCGCCGATGACGCTGGCGGGCGTGTTGCCACCGTGCCCGTTCACCACCACGATGCGCTTGAAGCCGTGCGCGATCAGGCTGTCGAGGATGTCGTGGATGACCGACAAATACGTTTGCGCGCGCAGCGTCACCGTGCCTGGGTAACTCATGAAGTAGGGCGTGATGCCATACGGCACGACCGGGAAGACCGGCACGCCCAGCGGCTCGGCCGCCTCCAGCGCCATGCGCTCGGCCAGGATGCTGTCGGTGGACAGGCTGAGATAGGCGTGCTGTTCGGTGCAACCCAGCGGCAACACGGCGCGGTTATCCTTTTGCAGGGCTTGCTCCACCTGCATCCAGTTCATCTCTGAAATCTTCATCGTGATCCGATTATCCGCTCCCACTGAGCACGAACTCAATTGCCCGCTCAAACGGCATTGCAGTCCCTTTGGCCTTCAGTTCATCAAACTGGCTCTGGCCGAGCCGGGCGCATATCTCGTGAATGAATGGATCGTAATCGGCTTGGTAGGAACCGGGAACCGGCATGGCCACCGTCTGGCGCAAGCCGGCGGCAATGCCCCACAGCACGGCCGCGCGATCGTCCTGCTTCTGAGCGCTGGCGACAATGGCGAGCGCCTCGATGGGGAAGGGCAGGCCATATTTATTCGTCACGCCGACATGCAGGGAGAGCGCCTCCCTGAGCTCGGCTTCGGCTTTGTCGTAATTTCCCTCCAGCCGCGCGATATCGCCCAGGCCACCCAAGGCCCACGATACGTAGGCGCGATCATCGAGCGCGCGAAAGATCGGCAACGCTTCCGAAAAGCATCTGGCCGCCCAGTTCAGGTCACCCATGCGCAGCCGCACATCACCCAGCCATAACAGCGCGTATCCCAGACCACGCCGGTCATCGGCGGCGCGAAACAGCACTTCCGCCTCGACCAGCAAACGCGTGGCGTGGTCGCGCGTGCGCGCATAATGCGCCAGTGCGCCGAGCACCGTCAGCGCATAGCCCGCGCCGCCTCCATCATTCAAGGAGCGATAGATAACGAGGCTGGTTTCGGCCAGCGAGCGGGCTTGATCTCCGTGTCCGGCGATGCGCGCCATCTCCGCCGCGCCCAGCAAGGCCCGCGCACGGACGGCGGGTGACGCCTTTGCGCCGGGCGCTGCCTCCGCCTCTGTCGCCAACATGCGCGCCGACCAATCCTCGCCTTCACTCAAATGGCCGCCGCGCCGCCAGAAGCGCGCCAGCGCACCGATCAGACGCAATCCCAGTTCAAATTGACCGCGCTCGTAGGCCCAGGTCAGCGCAGTGCGCAGGTTGTCGTGCTCGCGCTCCAGCCGGACCAGCGGGCGTCGCAATTCACCCAGGAGCCACACCTGCTCATTGCCTTCGGCAAAGGCGCAATGGAAGCGCAGGTGCGCGTCCCTGACGCGCTCCTCTTCATCAGCTTCCAACAATTTGTGCAGCGCGAATTCGCGCAACGTCTCCAGCATGTCGAAGCGCGAGTCTTCGACGCTCGACTCACCTCGCGTATGCGCTGCATAGATCAAGCTCTTGTCCATCAGCGCGGCAAGATGGGCCAATACATCATCGGCGTTGCAGACCGCTTTGGCCGCCGCCAACGTGAAGCCGCCGGAAAATACGGCCAGACGGCGAAACAGCGCCTGCTCGTGCGAGGTGAGCAGGTCGTAGCTCCACGCGATGGCGCGCCACAAGGTTTGTTGACGCGCCGGCAAATCTCGCGCGCCTGAATTCAAGAAGTCGAGGCGGCGTTGCAACTGCGCCAGCAGCTCGCGCGGCTTGAACAGCTTGCTGCGCACGGCCGCCAGTTCGATCGCCAGCGGCAGCCCGTCCAGACGATCACAAATCTCACCTACCACCGTTGCGTCACCATCGTCCAGGCGAAAGGCTGCATTCACAGCCTGTGCGCGCTGCGTGAACAATTCGACGCCGGGAAAACGCGCGATGGCGGAAGCGGCAAGGTCATCGGCCTCATATCCGAGGCGTGGTGTGGGGAGGGGAAGAACCTGAAATTCGCGCTCGCCATACAGCCGCAGCTTTTCGCGGCTGGTGGCGAGAATCACCACCCTCGGACAGGCCTGCATCAATTCGCTCATGAACGACGCCACAGATGCATTTGCCTCGTTCAAGAGATGCTCGACGTTATCCAGCACCAACAACATCTCTTTATCGCGCAGAAAGTGGAACACCTGCGTCTTGGGGTCTTGCGTCGGCAGCAGTGCCAGGCCCAGGGCGTTGGCGACGGCGGATGCGATCAACTCGCCCGACGTGAGCGCCGCCAGAGGCGCGAAGCACGCGCCGTCCTCGAACGCGCCGGCTTCATTCGTCGCAACCTCGACCGCTAGACGCGTCTTGCCGCTCCCACCCGTCCCGATCAGCGTCAGGAGGCGGCAAGCCGGGTCTTGCAGCGCTTCGCCGATGGCCCGTATCTCTTGCTCGCGTCCGACGAACGAGGTGAGACGCGCAGGGAAATTGCGAAGTGAGAAATCGGACTTCCTTGAAAAATCCGATATCTTCTCGGCAGTCTTGATCTGCTCGTACAGCGCCGTTGTCTCCACCTCCGGTTCGACGCCCAATTCCCTCAACAGGGTGTCACGGCATGCGCCGTATTGCGCCAACGCAGCTGCGCGGTTGCCGGTGTGCACCAGGGCGCGCATCAACTGGCGGTGCGCGGATTCCAGCCACGGTTCAAGTTCGAGTCGCCGTTGCGCATCTGCGCGCAGGGCGGTGTAGTCGCCGCGCCGTTCGTGATACGCGGCCAGCGCGTTCAGGGCATCCAGGGCTTGCAGGCGCAGGCGCTCGCGTTGCACGGCCGCCCAGTTGTCGAACTCAGGGCAGTCCTTGAGGGCAAACCCAGCCAGAAAGTTGCCTCGGTAGAGCTGGGCAGCGCGCGCCAACTGCTCCGCACATGTCCGGCACGACGCCAGGCGGCGGTGGCGGTGGTGTTGCGTCGCGGCGATGAGTTGGTGAAAGGCGTCAACGTCGAGCACAATGTCGCTCTCGCAGTTGAATTCGATGGCCTGTGGGGTGGCGATGAGGAAAGATGTGGCGGACGAATCGTGCAGGGTTTGCCGCAGGCGCGAGAGGGTCTTGCGCAGATTTTGCAGCGCGCTCTTTTCAGCCTGCTCGGCCCAGAACAATGCGCCCAACTGCGCCCGCCTGTGGGGCCGCCCGGCCTCGACGGCCAGATAGATCAACAACGCGCGCGCCTTGTCGGATTCAAACTCGGTGAGCGGGCGGCCATCCAACGTGAAGTGGACTTGGCCGAGTAGCGACAGGGCGAGTTGCGGCACAACCATTCCTCGAATAGGTTACGGATAACGCGACCGTGACGTTTTCCCGACACAGGCATTTTATGAGCGCGAGGCAGGAAGCCAAATTGAATCACTGATATTGTCCGTCACGATTTCCCGACGCCGACCTGCTACAAGCACAGGCCAATAGACATGCCCGTGTACACCTCCTACGTCCTGCGCGTGTGGCGGGTGCAGGACGGCCTGCGTTGGACGTGCCGAGCCATGATCGAGCACGTCTCGACCGGCCAGCGCACCGGCTTTGCCGACCTGCCCGGCTTGATTGCCTTCTTGCAGACCGAGGCCGAAGCAGGTCACGATGCGAAGGACGACGCGATCAGCCATCGAGACGATGAGCCGACCATGAAAGGCTGGCTCTGAACGGAGACACGCTATGAAAACCTATCAACTTCTGGATGCCGTCAAATTCGGCGAGACCGGTCCGCACGCCGAGCCGATTCACGTGGACAAGCTCGGGCGCGTGTTGCTATATGGCCTGCGGCCTGGGCAAGCGGTGAAAGAGCACAACGCGCCGCACTCGCCGGTCACGTTCGCGGTATTGAAAGGGCGCGGCGTGTTCGCCGGCGGCGACGAACGCGAGCACGAACTCGGCCCGAACGCATTGGCCGTGCTCAACCCCGGCGAGAATCATGTCATCCGCGCGTTGGATGAAAACCTGGTTTTCGTCGCGCTGTTGCACGGCTCGCCGTGGTCGGAGTGATAAACATCAAGAAGAGCATTTGTCATGAAAACACCACGCATCTCCCGCCGACAATTCTTTAAGGCCAGCGCATTCGGCGCTGGCGCGCTCGCTCTGCCCGCCATTGGGCTGGCCTCGATCGCAGCCGCGCCTTCGCGCGAAGCGCAGGCCGCGGCCGAGCAGCCCGACGGCCCGGCCGTCCCGCAGCCTACCTTCACGCCCATCGCCTCCAACACAACCTTCGGCGCGTTGACCGACGTGGCGATGGGTTGGGACGGCACGGTGTGGGGCATCGATGCCCAGGGCGCGCCGCACGTCTACGACAGCATCAACGACGCCTGGGTGCAACAAGGCGACGGCATCGACGCCGCCGCCTCGGATAACCAGGTGCTGTATTTGTTTCGCGGCAGCCAAGTTGTCACGTTCGACTTGACGACCCGGCAGACCAGCGCCCCGGCCGCAATCGCCGCTACGTGGCCCAACCTGCCCGACACGTTCAAGCTCGGCGTGGATGGCGCCAGCTACGATCAGGCCACCAAGAAGCTGTATCTGTTCGACGGCGGCCGCTATGCGCCGGCCGATGGGTCTGCGCCGCCCAAGCCGCTGACTGGCCTGACCAACTGGCCGGCCAACGACCCGACTTTTGGCGCGGGCGTGATCCAGGGCGTGTTTAGCGCCTTGCAGAGTGATGGCACAACCATCACCTTCCTGCTGCGCGGGGCGCAAACCCTCAGAGTTGATCTTGCGACCGCAACCGTGACCGACGCGCCCCAGCCGTTCACCAACTACTACGACTACGCCACCTACTTGCCCTCCGACTTTCGGATCAATGGCCTGGATGCGGGCGTGGCCGTGGTCACCCCGGCCCCGGCCGCTTTCACCAACTATATGTATCGCGGGGCGGGGCTCGTCACCTGGAGCAGGGGGTCACCGTATCCGCAGGCTGCTCAATACATCGCCAGCGCCCACCCGAACTGGCCGGCGTCGTGGCATCCCATGCTGTTGCAAGCGCCAAGCGGGCGCGACGGCGCGCTGTGGAGCGTGGTCGCGACTGCGGGCTACTCCACTGGCACGGGCCAAGTGATCCAGCACGACGGCGCGGCGTGGGCGATCCCAGCGGCAGGCACCATCGCCACGTCGGTCTCGGCTGGGCAGGATGGCACGGTCATTCACGTCCAGCCAAATACAGGCTCGATGTACCGCTGGAGCGGCAGCGGCTGGAGCGCATTGGGTTCGGCGCCTGCGCAACTGCAACAGATATCGCTCGGCGGCACAAATGACGTATGGGTGCGCGACACCGGCAACAACGTGTATCGCTACGATCCGATAGCGAACACCTTCACCCAATCCACGACCGTCGGCCAAGCGACCCACATCGCGGCCACCGGCGACGGCACGCTATGGCACATCCTGGCCAACGACATCGCCAACGCCTATCGCCTCCTCACGGGCCAAAATCTGGTGCAGCCCGCCATCCCCGTAAAACAAGGCATCGTGACGAATGTGCAGAAGGTGACGGGCACGGGCTTTGGCGCGGCGTATTGCCTGGCGCAGGCGGGGGCGAGCGTCAACCTGTATCGCTACGACTCGCCGTATGTCTTCAAATCGCAATATGGCTTCTCGCCTATTCCGGGTTCGACGCTGGTCGAAGCGCTGGGGGCGGTGTATTTCACGAACTCGTTGGACTTCAACGGCGACAACTACCCGGTCGTCGCCCTGGATGCGCACACCGGCGTCGTGCGGTCGCAGTCGGTGCCGGTGTCGAATCCGTATACGACGACGGGCTACACCCCGCCCGTCTTCGACCCGGTGAACGAGATGATCTACGTCGGCATCACCCAACCCTACGACCCGGCTCAGGAAAATTTCGGCCCCGGTCAAATCATCGCTCTGGATGCGCACGATCTGTCGAAGGTCGTCTGGTCCTACGCCACTGCTGGCTACGTCAGCGGGGGGCTTAGCGTCATTGGTAACATGCTGTGGGTGGGAGACCGCCTCGGCAATCTGTATCAGTTTGACACCGTGGCGGCCGCGGCAAACCCGTCGCAGGCTGCGCCCACCAACCAGTGGCAATTGCCGTCGTCTTTCGGACGTCTGCCCGGCGATGTGTGGAGCGTGTCTGAAGCCATCTCGTTAGACGGTTCATACGTCATGGTGGTCTGGCTCTTGGCGCAGACACCGCCGTTTTATCCCACCATTGGTTTGATTCAGGTCAATCTGGCGTCCACGCCGCCGAGCCTGAACGCGTATGAGATCGCAAATCCGATCTTGGATCAGGACTTGCTCTACACGCTTTCGCTTGCCACGCCGCCGACCGTCGTCAACACCGCATCCGATGGGTCCGTTTCGCTGGCCGTGAATGCCATCAACAGCGTGCTGATGGTGGCGTCCGATTTGCAGACCAATCAAAACCGGTTCGCACTGCCGGCCGAAAGCGCCATCGTGGGTGGGCTTACCTTGGATGCCGAGGCAAATCAACTCTGGTTTGGCGACAACACCAACACGCTGTATTGCCTGGACGCCCAGCTCCGCACCGTGAACTACACACCCTTCTCGGTGAGTTCAGACGATACCGTCCCCATCCTTAGCACACCCATCCTGTATCGCGATACGAGGGGCGGCAAGACCATTTTCGCCGGCGTGCTGCAGACGGCCGACGTCGGTTACTTATACGGCTTCGACGCCGACAACGGCAACCTGGTCAGCTTGCCGACGGGCGACACGCAAATCACAGCGTTCTCGCAGGGTATCTCCAATGGTGTCCTGTATGTCGGCGGGGTGTCGGCCACGCAGAGCACGTCCAACCTCTCGCAACTGTTTGGGCTGCGCGTGGACAACCTCGTGCAGGGCGAGCGCGACTTCATCATCGAAAGCCAGTTGATGCAGGACCCCGACCAGACCGCGACCAACGGCAGCGCCAACGCGGACGACCCCATCCCGCCGTCTGCCGCGCGCTACCAGACCCACATCTCGGTGGTGGACGACCAGAAGGTGCCGCGCACAAACGAGCCGGTCAAGATTTGGGCCGATACGCCGGGCACGGTGATTACGATTGACGGCCAGCAATACACCATCGGCCCGGGAGACGCAGAATTCGCCCAAACGCAGACCGGCCCCGGCGGCACGGTCGTCGTGATGAGCGACGCGACTGACGTCAACGCCTCGGCCTTGCGCGCCTGGGCCAGCTTCATGGACCCGTATGAGCGCATCGTGATCTATCCCGATCACGAATGGCACAGTCGGGTGGCCGCCAGCTACAACGATCCCAACGCCAGCGTCACTCAGCCTGATCCAACCCGGCCTAACCTCAGCACGGTGCACACTTACAGCACCGACCCGGCGACCAATGCGCCCAAGCAGTTGTTTACCGCCGACGAGAAGACCGACCAGTATCCGGCCGCGATGGCGAGCGCGATCGCCCAGATGCAGGCGGGCTTGAACACCGGCGGCGCGAGCGCGGCGACGCTGGCGGGCAGCCTGAAGACGCGGCGCGCCACGGACACAGCCGCGGCCTACATCGCCTACAGCGACCTGGGCGGCATGCACTACGCGCCCAGCAACGCGTCAGTCCAGCGCACTGCAACGACCGTCGCGCCGTTCGGGCTGATGTGGGACACCGACGAGAACGACAATGCGATCTTCAAGATCCTGTCGCACTTCGATGCCGCCAATGAGATTGACGCCATCACCGGCACACCTTGGAACCCAAACGATCCAAATTTTGCAGCGGCGCAAGCGGCGCAAGCGGACGGCGTGTTCGGGCCATCCAGCGTGTTGCGCATCCAGAGCTGGGGCAGCTTCTGGCATCACGTGCGGCACGCCGTCGAGAAGGCCGGGGCCAAGATCAAGAAGGTGGTGGTGAGCGCGGCCGACAAGATCAAGGCCGCCATCGCTTATGTGGCCAATGGCGTGACGACGTTCTTCAAGGCCGTCATCGAGGTGGTTGAGGACGTGGTCGAGTCCATCGGCGCGTTCTTCCTGCAACTCGGCAAACTGATCGAGGATGTGATAGAGGCGTTGAGCCTGCTGTTTCACTTCGGCGAGATCATAAAGACACACCGCTGGATGCGCAACCAGTTCCTGAGCGTGCTGTCGCAAGCGACAGGCCCCACAGGCTATGTGCAGACCAACGCCAAACCGGGGCTGGACCAATGGTTCCAAAAAGCCGAGCAGGACATCGTGGATCAGTTCAACCAGATCCGCAGCGGTCTTGGCATTGACGACAGCACACAGGTCAACGACTTGAGCAATGCCCATACGACGGCGCACACTGCCTTTAAGGCCAGCAATGGCGGTGCCGGGCCAGGCAGCGGGGGCGACTCGCACGCGGTGCAGTGCACGCATTCGACGCACAAGCTCAAGTCGGGGTTGCCGTCGGCGGCGATCACGTTGCCCACCGCAGCAACGATGCGCGGCGCTGGCATCTTGCCCACATCGCCGCAAGGCGACGTCGACACGCTCCTCACCTTCATGAGCGGCTTCATAGACAGCCTCGAGACCAACGAGGCGCTCAAAGAGGCATTTGCTTCGCTGGCGCAAGCCGTCAACGGCCTCGTCCAACCCAGCTCGGCCGGGGTCTTCTTCACGTCCGCCCTCAACACGCTCCTGTCGCTCATCGAAAGCCTGATCGTGGCCGCCGTGGCCGTGACACAGGCGTTTGTTGATGCGTTGTGGGATGTGCTCGACGCGATTTTCAGCCTGGTGACATCGTTGCTCACCACGCCCATTGACATCCCGTTCTTCAGTTGGCTATACAAGTTCCTGTTCAATGAAGACCTGACCGTCCTCAACCTCGTCACGCTGGTGGCAGCGATTCCCGTCACCGTGATCTACCGCATCGCATCGGGCAACTACCCATCGCAGGACGGATTCACCAGTGGACAACAAACGCGCACTGCGCAGCACACAATCGGCAGCACCGAAGACGCCGTGCTGAAGATGCAAGGCACGATCGGCGCTGTGTTCGCGTATGTATTGGGTGAATCACGGATGATCGTTGATCTGCTGGGGACAATTCGGTTTGTGCCCGGTTCGGTCTGTGTGTTGATTTTTGGCTGGCTGTATAGCCTTACCTACGCCCCATACTGGGATCCGAGCACGATATCGAAAACGACGCCCAACGATTGGGCAAACTGGGGTCTTGGTTTGATCCTGGCGACGCTTGGCACATTCGGCGTCTGGCAACCCTCAGACCCGGCCCTACAACCCGCGTACAAGAGAGTTGCGACGGCGTTACGTGTCATCTTGGCGGTCACACGTTGGGGACTGTTCCTTACTACATTCGTGAAGACCGCAAATTTTCAGGTCAAGGCCGATCTGGCATTTGCGCGCAACATGATCTTGGAGATCCCGCCATTTTTCAACTGGCTCAAACTCCTTCAGCGACCAACCCTCGATGTGATCTTGGCGGCCATTGATTCGTACGCGGGAATCATCGTCGCCGCACTCGATCTTACGGTAGCGTGGCTACCGAGTGACCCTGCCCCGATGCAGCGCCGGCTGTTCTTCCCGTGGGTGACGTTCATGGCCCCTAAAACGGCCACAAGCCTGCCGCAAACCCCGGCGCATCCCTTGGCAGTAACGATCAATAGACCTTGATCCCCTTACATTTTCGAGAATCAAGAAATGACAGAGCACCCTGAGCGGAGCAGCGGGCGAATGTTGAGCCTTTTGCCAGCATCAGCCACCCGCTGCGGAGTCGAAGGGCGCTCAATCTTAAATGTGTAAGGGAATCAGGGTCTGGACGTTCACAGATATTTCTCTTTCAACGAGATCACATGATGCAGCTCATGCCCGGCGATGATCCAGGCTGCGGCGCGGGCGCTCATGTCGGTGTTGCTGGCCTTGCCACAGCGCAACCACGCCTCATGGCTAAAGCCCGCCAGCATCGGCCCATGCGAGCGGCGCAGCGCTGCCCATTCCTCCATCAAGCTGGGCAATGTCCGCGCATCGAAGTTCGCTTCGGCCACGTAGGCATCCTGATCGTAGCCCGGCAAGGGTTGCGTCTCGCCTCGGGCGAAGCGTAAGGCGCGATAGGCGAAGATGCGCTCGGTGTCAATCATGTGGCCGACCACTTCTTTCACACTCCATTCACCGGCGGCTGGGCGAAATGCGGCGCGGTCTTCTGGCAGGCCGCGCAACAATTGCTGCGTCGCTTCGTGTTGCGTCGTCAGCGTGTCGAGCAAATTGCCATCGGGCACGAGCGAGATGTAGCCGCCGTAATACGGCGCATATTCGGATGGGTCAGGGCGTTGGGCGAAATAGCTATTCATGGCTGTATGTAAACGCGCCAGGGAAATCCGGCGCGACCTCCTTCTTCTTGCCGCTCCACGATTCAATCTGGATGCGATACACCGATGTGCGCGCCAACTCCTCCGGCGTGGTGGGCCGGTAGTGCACACCCGGCTTCAGGTGCGGCGCATATTTGTCCAGCAGCAGTTGCAGCGCGTACGCCGCCTCGACTTCATCTTCAATGATCGCGGCCGAGCCGAAGACGATGACGCCCGCATATTCCACGCTGAACTCCAGCGCCGAGTCGGCTGGCAGCAGCCGGCCCATCTCGCTCACGCTGAAGCAGGCGCGCTCGTTCGCGTCAACGTTGTCGCGGGTCTGGCCTCTGCGTGCCGTGTGCATGTAGATGGCGTGCGCAATTTCGTCGTAGACGAACAGATTGGCGTTGATGAATGGCTGGCCGTCGCGCACAGTGGCCAGGTTGCCGATGGGTGCGCGATGCAGCAGCGCGGCGATCCACGCCTCGTCGTTCACGGCGCGGTCTTTGCGCCGCACGGGGGCGAAAGGGATGGTGATGTGTGTGTCGGTGCGGCCCCCCAGAGGGCCGTCCGTGTCGAGGGTGTCAGTGGTGTCAGTCATGATTTTGTTCGAGCGCCATTCCGAGGCCGAAGGCCGAGGAATCCCTGGTGCGGAAATCGTCGCGAGCGAAACAAGGGCGAGATACCGTTGGACTCGCCCACGACATCGCGCGCGCGGCCTTACAGGGATATCTCGCCCTTCGGGTTCGCTATGACGCGCTTAGGCTGTCTGCTCAGCGCGCTCAGTGTGCGCCAGCCACGCTCGATGGTTCCCCTTCATCTGCTCAATGTGATCGGGGATGTGTCGCTCATACGTGATCAACCAGTCGTCCATGGTGATCGTGCCGTTCTCCGAATGCACGACCGTGTTTGACCAGACGCCGTCCGGCAAGCCCTTGATGAGCCTGTAGCTCGTCAGCCGCAGCCACCTGAACAGTTCGAGCGCGTCCTCGATGCTCTGGTCGTGATAGGCCAACTTGACGGCCCAGACGTCCTGGTCATAGCCCATCACCACGCTGCCCGGCTCGGCGATGAGGCGCCGGCAGCGCACGAAGCTGTTGGCCTCCGAGTCGGCGATGTGTACCACGATCTCGTGGATGCTCCAGTCGCGCGGCGAGGGCTTGAACTGCCACATATCGCGCGGAAAATTTGGCAGCGCCTCAACCAGCATCTGGTGCGCGCGGCCATACGATTCGATGCGTTGGATTCGTTCTTCGTGTGTCACAGCCATGTTTCTGCTCGCTTGCAATTACAACACCAGCACGTCGGCCGTGCCTGCGGATTGGAGCCGGCAATCCTCTGCGCTCACGCTCAGTTCGAGCACCAGTGCGTCGCACTTCAGCGCCGACACGAGCGCCACGTCGTTCGCAGCCGACAAATGAGCCTCGCGCCCGGCTTCGAGGATGATGTCCTGACCGGCGTGGGTGATGTGCGCCCGCCCCGCGACAGCACGCGCGATAGCGAGGGATTCATGCTAACAGCTTGAGGCAAAAGTGGTATAAACGCAAGAGCCATTTTTGCAAAATCAACAGTGCCAATTTGGATTCATGAGCGGCACACCCTTTGAGCAAATTTTGAGTTACTGAAAGTCTGCACGAAACCTCACAAGTTGACGCGAGACATTGGACCTCTTGCAAAAGTGCGCGTTGAGGTGGACTCCACCTCGTCAACCACCTGACTTGTGCAAGAGGCCTATTGCGATTGACCAAGGCTTTGTGCGCCAACCCGTGAGGCTTTTCAGGTGCTGCGACTGGAGGAATATGCCCAAGCAGACCACTGCGTTCGACCTGGCGGCCATCACGCTGGACGCGCAATCGGGCCGCGCGCTGTATCAGCAAGTGCACGACGGCCTGCGCGATGCCGTCCTCAGCGGCAGGCTTGCTGGTGGCGCGCGCCTGCCGTCCACACGAGAGCTGTGCGCCGAACTCAACCTCTCTCGTAACACCGTCGTCGCTGCCTTCGAGCAACTCATTGCCGAGGGCTATCTCGAAAGCCGCACCGGCGACGGCACCTACGTCAGCCGCAGCCTGCCCGACGACATGCTGCACGTAAGGCACGGCGTTGGCAAGCATCGCTCGCAACAGATCGCGCTGCCGGCGAAGCTATCCAAATCCGCTCAGACCATCCAGCGGGCCGGGCGCTGGCTGAACGAAGGCCCGCCGCGCGCCTTCCGCCCCGATGTGCTGGCGCTCGATGAATTCCCGATTGCGCTGTGGTCGCGCCTGGTGGCGCGGCGTTGGCGCAACGCCACAGTCAGCCAACTCGATTACGGCGACCCGGCCGGTTACGGCCCATTGCGCGAGGCGATTGCCGGCTATCTGGGCGCGGCGCGCGGGGTGCGCTGTTCGGCCGAGCAAGTCATGATCGTGTCCGGCTCGCAACAGGGCATTGACCTGGCAGCGCGCGTGCTGCTGAACGCGGGCGATCCGGTCTGGGTTGAAGACCCTGGCTATCGCGGAGCCAAGGCCGCATTAAGCGCATCCGGTGCGCAACTTGTGCCAGTGCCAGTGGATGAGGACGGCCTGTGCGTGGACGCGGGCGAGTCGGCCAGTCCGAAGGCGCGCATGGCCTATGTCACACCGTCGCATCAATACCCCACCGGCGTGACCATGAGCCTGCCGCGCCGGCTGGCATTGCTCGATTGGGCCAAGCGCGCGGACGCATGGATCGTCGAGGACGACTATGACAGCGAATACCGTTACGCCGGCCGGCCGCTGCCCGCGCTGCAAGGGCTGGACGTGGCTGGGCGCGTGATCTACGTCGGCACGTTCAGCAAGGTGTTGTTCCCAGCGCTGCGATTGGGCTACGCGGTGTTGCCGGACGCACTCGTGGACGCGTTTGTGCGTATGCAGACGTTGGTCAACCGGCAGATGCCGGCGCTCGATCAGGCCATCGTCGCCGACTTCATCGTCGAGGGCCACTTCGCCCGGCACATCCGCCGCATGCGGGCGCTCTACGCCGGGCGGCAGGATGCTTTGGTGCGCGCGGTGCAACGTGAGCTAGGCGGCGTGCTCGACATCCAATCGGCCGAGGCCGGGCTGCACGTGGTCGGTTGGCTGCCGCCGGGGATGGACGACGCGCGCGTCGCGCAGGCTGCCCTGAAGCGCGGCATCGAAGCGCCGCCGCTCTCGCGCTATGCCATGACGGCGCTGCCGCGCGGCGGGCTGATGCTTGGCTTCGCCGGGTTGAACGAGCGGCAAATTCGCGACGGCGTGCGGCAGTTGCGCGGGGCGTTCGAATAGTGATGGGGCGAAGCATTCGCCCAAATCTGGTCAAGTATTGGCCTTAGCGGCGAATGCTTCGCCGCTACGACAATGCTCACGGTTGCCTCTGAAAATGTCCAATGCTGCAACTTAGCGTCCTACTTCTCATCAGTTGCATCTGGGGCGCGAGCTGGCTCTTCCTCAAGGTTGGGTTGCGCGACGTGCAGCCGTTCACCCTGGCTTGGATGCGCTTCGCCATCGCCATCCCTGTGTTGGCGCTCATCGTCTGGCGGCAAGGCGCGCCTTTGCCACGCGCCCGGCGCGATTGGGCCTGGCTGGCGCTGGCCGGCTTCATCGGCTTCACGCTGAACTACACGCTGGTGTTCTGGGGCGCGCAGTTCATCCCGTCGGGGTTAGCGTCGGTGCTGCAAGCGACGATCCCCGCATTCGGCCTGCTGCTTGGCGCGTGGCTGTTGCCCGGCGAGCGATTGACCGCCCGCATGGTTGTCAGCGTGGCAGTCGGCATCGCCGGGGTGATGGTGATCTTTGCCGATCAGTTGCGCGTTGCGAGCGCGGCGGCGCTGGCGGGTTGCATCGCGTTGGCCGTCACGGCGGTGTTGAATGGCCTGAACGGCGTGATCGTGCGGCGCAACTTGCGCCACGTGCACCCGATGAGCACCACGCTGTGCCAGTTGCTGGCCAGCACGCCGCTGCTGTTCGCGCTGGCGCTCGCGGTCGAAGGGTTGCCCACACGCTTTAATTGGTCGCCCGCGTCCATCGGCGCGCTGCTCTATCTCACCATTGGCGGGTCCATCATCGCCTTCATCGGGTATTACTGGCTGTTGCGCCATTGGGAGACGGGCAAGGCCATGTTGTATGCGCTCATCATGCCCGTCGTGTCGGTCACGCTGGGGTGGCTGGTGTTGGGCGAGCAGTTGCAGCCGCAGTCTTTGCTCGGCGGCGCGCTCGTGCTGTGCAGCGTAGTCATGAGTGTCATTGGTGTCAGAAGTGTCGGTAGTTTCAATGACACCAACGACACTGCTGACACTGCCGACACCAATCGTCAGGACGCTAAGGCCGCCTGAACCTTCGGCTGCCTGCGGATGGTGAGCGATAGACCGCCGGCCGCAATCGCAATCACACCTGCGGCGAGGAAGGCCAGCGTGTAGGCACCCAGCGCATCGCGCGCCACACCGCCCAGCCACGACGCCATGGCCGCGCCGATCATGTGCGCGCAGAACACCCAGCCGTAGACCGTGCCGACGTTTTTGCGGCCAAAGCGGTCGGCCACCAGCGCTGTCGTCGGCGGCACAGTGGCGATGTAATCCAGCCCAAACAACACGGCGAAGACGGTCAGCCCGAGCGGGTCTGTCACGAACGGCAGCAACAGCAGCGACAGCCCGCGAAAGCTGTAGTAAATCGCCAGCAGCTTGCGCGGGTCAACGCGGTCGGTCAGCCAGCCGGAGGCAATTGTGCCGGCGAAGTTGAACATGCCCATCATCGCCAGCGTGCCGGCGGCTGTCACTTGCGGGATGCCACAGTCGTAGGCATAGGCGATGAAGTGCGTGCCGATCAGGCCGTTGCTGGTGGCCCCGCACACGAAGAACGTGCCAGCCAGCAGCCAGAACGTCGGCGTGCGCACGGCTTGCTTCATGATGTCCGGGTCGGCCACCGACTTGACGATGTTGGTCAGCGCGGTCGCACCGTAGGGCTTGAGGCCGATGTCGCCGGGGTCATTGCGCATCAGCAACAGCACCGGCGCGATTAGCACGATCACGATCACGCCCAGCACGACCGACGCCTCACGCCAGCCGAAGTTGGTGGCCAGCGCAGCCAGGAACGGCACGAAGACCAGTTGCCCGGCGCTGGTGGCCGCGCCAAACATGCCGACGACGAGGCCGCGCTTCTCGATGAACCAGCGGTTGGCGACCGTTGCGCCGAGCACGCTGCCGACGATGCCGGTGCCGATGCCGCTCAGCACGCCCCAGAATAAGTTCAATTGCCACTGTGTGGTGATGGCCGCGCTGATGACCATGCTGACGCCGGTGAGCAACAGGCCGGCGGCCATGACCCTGCGCGGGCCGAAGTTGTCAATCAGCCGCCCGCTCACCGGCGCGGTGAGGCCGAAGATGACCAGGCCGACCGACACGGCAAACGAGATGGCCGCGCGAGACCAGCCCATGTCCTGCTCGACCGAGACGATGAACACGCCCGGCGCGGAGCGCACGCCCGCCGCGACGATGAGCGCGAGCGCGACGACGCCGACGATGACCCAGCCGTAGAAGAAGCGCGACGAGCGTGTGAGAGGCATCGGGGGAATTTACCACGCACGTGTGCCAAAATAGTGCTTATCTCAAGGAGACAGCCCAAGTTCATGATGACAATCACAGCCAGCCGGAGAATAGCAGCCCTCGCCGCCGCGATCACTCTGTTAAGCGCGCAACCTTCAACTACATTCGCCGCTCAGTCACACCAAAACGTGCCGCTCGCCAACGTGCGCATCATTCATGCCTCGCCCGATGCGCCGGCAGTGGACGTGTACTTGAACGGCGAACGTTGGGTCCGCAACGCGCGCTTCAACACCGTCACCGGCTACGTCACGCCGCGCGCGGGCGATGCGCGCCTGCAGGTCGTGCCGCGCAATCGGTCGCTCGAACAGGGGCCGGTGCTGGTGGATATGCCGGTGCAGTTCGGCGCAGGCAAGGCCTACACGTTTGCGATTGCGGGCATGGCCGACAAGCTCAGCGCGCCGTTTTTCTTTGACGACCTGAACGCACCCGGCAAGGGTCGCGCTAGGGTGCGCTTCATTCACCTCTCGCCCGATGCGCCGGCGGTGGACGTGACGCTCCCAGAGAACGGCAACGCCAAGTTGGCGCTCGGCGTCGAGTTCGGCAAGGCCTCGGACTACGTCGAGATTGACGCGGGCACGTTTGAGCTGTCGGTGCGGCCGGCTGGCTCGGCCGACCAGGTGCTGGGTAAGCGCGAGACGTTCGAGGCCGGCCGGGTCTACACGCTCTACGCGACCGGCCTGGCAGGCGGACGGCCACGGCTGTCGCTGTTGAAATCGGTAGACGCCCGCGCCACGGTGGCACGCCTGCGCGTGATCCACGCCTCGCCCGACGCGCCCAACGTGGACGTGTATGCCGATGGCCAACGCCTGCTGCGCAACGTGCGCTTCCGCCAGGTCAGCAACTACCTCGATCTGCTGCCCGGCCAATATCAGTTGCAGGTGGTGCAGGCAGGCAGGTCGCTGCAAGCCGGACCGGTGGTGATTGACGCGCCGGTCACTGTGGAATCGGGCAAGATATATGCCGTCGCTGCGGCGGGCAAGCTGGCCGAGATCAAGCCGGTCGTGATCGTGGATGATGCGCCACGCCCCGCAACCGGCCGCGGCCTGGTGCGGGTGTGGCATCTCTCGCCCGATGCGCCCGCGGTGGATGTGGTTTTGCCCGACAGCGGCGATGCCAAGCTGGCCGCCAATCTGACGTTCGGCCAGGCGACTGAGTATTTGGATGTGGCCCCGGGCACATCCGTCGTGTCCATCCGGCCCGCCGGTGCGGCTGACGAAGTGGCCGGCTTCCGCATGGTCATCGCCGCGAACGGCGTGCACACGATGTATATCACCGGCTTGTTGGATGGCACACCGGCCGTGGCGGCGTCGGTCGGTCGGGATCGGTAGCCCATCGTAGAGCGCTCCGGCCGCTGCAAGCGGCCGGAGCGATGCGTCAGTCATGATTGACAAGCTCTTGCTCTATATCTCGGCCGCGCCGGAATTGCGCTTCGAGCGCGATCTGCTAGCGCGTTCGATCACCGAGATTCCCACCTCGCTCGGCTGGACGATCCGCCAGACGCCGGGCAGTGACCGCGAGCCAGACCTCGACGCTGTGGCTCGCGCCGACGTGCATCTGCTCATGCTCGGCAGAGACATTCAAGCGCCGGTCGGCTTGGAATGGGCGGCGTCGCGCCGCGCGGGCCATGCAGTCACGCTGCTCTACAAAGCATCGGTGCAACAGACGCAGGCAGCGCGGGCGTTTGTGCGCGATGTGTCTAAATCCGGCCAATGGCTTGCCTTCGACGATGCGGCGGAACTGCGCATTCGCGCGCTCAAGCTGCTGGCCGATCACTTGCTGGCGCATGCGGCCCGCTACGACCTAGATGAGCATGAATCGAAAGCACTGCGCCAGTGGCGCAAAGCGTTGGACGACAAGCCGAAGAAGGGCGTGGACGACCGGCGCAGCGGTGCGGACGAGAGCGCTGTGATCCTCACCACCGAACGCTTCGTGCCGAGCGAAGGCAAGCTGTTGCGCGCAGATCAGTGATCGTCACGGGCGGCTTCAACTTCAACACGCTACACTCACGCGCACATGACAGCCCTGTTCATCCCAGTGCCGCTGCTGATCGTCGCCGTCATCCTGCTGCTGCGCGCCGAACTGCGCGAACCGCGCGATAAGCGCCAGGTCAAACTATGGAAGCCGCTCGCGACGCTGCTGTGCCTGACCATCGCTGCGCTATCTGCGGCGCAGCCGCGCTACAACCCGGTCTACACATTGTTGATCGTGGTCGGTCTGCTGTTCTCGCTGCTGGGCGATTGGCTGTTGATTGACGGTGATGAGAAACCGCGCCAATTCGTCGGCGGCTTGATCGCCTTCTTGTTTGCCCACATCGCTTACATCATCGCCTTCACCTACGCCCGGTTCGCCCAGGGCATTCCGTTCGATCTCACCCGTTCGGCCATCCTGGCGGCTCTGCTGCTGGTGATGGGCGGCGTGGTGTATTACTACCTGCGCCCATCGCTCGGCTCGCTCAACCAGCCGGTGCTGCTCTACATGACCGTGATCTCGCTGATGGTGCATCAGGCCGTGTCGGGCGTGCAACTGACCGCGGGCGTGTTGGCGCAGACGTCGCTGGTGGCCGGCGGCGCGTTGTTCTTCTATATGTCCGACCTGATGCTGGCCATCGGCAGATTCGTGTTCCCCGATGAGGGTCGCAACAATAGCGTGTGGGTGCTCTCGACCTATTACACCGCGCAGATGCTGATTGCGCTGTCGGCGTCGTTCGTTCGCTAATACTTGCGCATTCCCGCGCCTCGGCCACACTTGCCGTCCACACCACGGCACACACAGGAGACGGCCATGAAGACGCGATTGACCAAACGCCAGATCAAGCAGTATCAGGACGACGGCTACATCGTCATCGAGGATTTCCTCAATGCAAAGGAACTGGCGCATTGGCGCACCGTGACCGAAGACGCGGTGCAGCAGCGCTTGATCGAGCGCAACGGCCTGACCAACCAGAACAACCCGGATGCATATTACGCCCAGGTGTTCACCCAATGCGTGCGCCTGGCCGACACGCACGCCGGCATGGCCGAACTCATGCTCGACGAGCGGCTGGGCAAGGTGGCCGGCAAGCTGGCCGGCGTGAGCGGCATTCGCATCTGGCACGACCAGGCGCTGTTCAAGCCGCCCTATGGCAACCCGACGGCCTGGCACCTCGACAATCCGTATTGGTCGTTTTATTCGCCCAACGCCATCTCGATCTGGGTTGCGCTGGACGACGCAACGTTGCACAACGGCTGCCTGTGGTATCTGCCTGGCACGCACAAGACCGCGCGTTACGACAACAGCGGCATCGGCGAGAACCTGGCCGACTTGTTCAAGGTGTATCCCGAATGGCGGTCGCTCGAAGCCATGCCCGCGCCCGCGCGTGCCGGCTCGGCTGTGTTCCACAACGGCCTGATCGCGCATGGGGCCGGGGCTAATATGACGCCGCGCCCGCGCCGGGCCATGACCTGCGCCTACATGCCCGACGGCAGCACCTTCAACGGCCAACGCAACGTCTTGCCTGAGGATTACTTCAAGTCGCTCAAGCTGGGCGACCTGATTGACGACCCCAAGCAAGTGCCGTTGATCTGGAAGGCGTAGTGATCCACGAAGTCACACGAAGATCACGAATGACTGCTTCGTGATCTTCGTGTGACTTCGTGAATAAAACTCTGAGGCTTTGATGGAACATCCACTGTCGGGCAAGGTCGTCATCATCACCGGCGCCAGCTCCGGCATCGGCGCGGCCAGCGCCCGCATGCTTGCGCAACTCGGCTGCAAGGTGACGCTGGCGGCGCGCTCGGAGAACAAGCTGCGCGCGCTGGCCGACGAGATTGGCCCGAATGCCCTCGCCGTGACGACCGATGTGACCAACGCTGGCGACGTGCAACGCATGATCGCGCACACGGTCGCACACTTCGGCCGGGTAGACGTGCTGTTCGCCAACGCCGGCATCTACATCCCCGGCCAGGTGGCCGAGGGCGATCCGGACGCGTGGGCCAACTTGATCAACGTCAACGTGACCGGCGTGATGCGCTGCGTGCATGCCGTGCTGCCGCATCTGCTGGCGCAGAAGTCGGGCGACATCTTGATCATCAGCTCAATCTCCGGCTTCATTGATATTCATTGGGAGCCGATCTACAGCGCCTCGAAGCACGCCATTCAGGGCTTCGTCCACACGCTGCGCCGGCAGGTCGCAGCGTCAAACATCCGCGTGGGCGCGCTGGCGCCGGGCATGGTGGCCAACGAGTTGTGGGGCTTGACCGACTCGGCCGAGATTGACCAGCGCGTGGCCGCGCACGCCTGCCTGCGTTCCGAGGACGTGGCCAACGCGGCCATCTTCATGTTGTCGCAGCCGCCGCACGTCACCATCCGCGACCTGGTCATGCTGCCGCAGAATCAGGATCTCTGAAGCAAAAGTTTGCTCATCCCGAATCCAGGGAAAGGCAACAACCGTTTTTGTCATTCCCGCGCAGGCGGGAATCCATTGACTCGGCAGGCTAGATTCCCGTCCTTAGATCCCGTGGCCTTTGGCACGGCCTCGGGCCAAAGGATCAAGGGATTTTCGCGGGAATGACCCGCCAAACATATTTGCTGTAATGAGTGACTCCTTTCTTCCAAAAACAATGCCCGCCGTCGTGTGTCACGGCCCGCGCGACTACCGGCTCGAAGAGATGCCTGTGCCGCAAGCTGGGCCGGGCGAGGTCGTCGTGCGGGTCGAGCAGGCCGGCATCTGCGCCAGCGACCTGAAGTGCTACCTCGGCGCGGCCCTGTTCTGGGGTGATGAGCGCCGGGCCGGCTATTGCCAGCCGCCGGTCATCCCCGGCCACGAGTTTGTGGGTGAGGTGATGGCATTGGGCGAGGGTGCGGCCGAGAAGTATGGGTTAGCCATCGGCGACCGCGCCATCAGCGAGCAGATCGTGCCGTGCTGGAATTGCCGCTATTGCCAACGTGGGCAGTATTGGATGTGCCAGCACGGCGACGTGTATGGCTTCCGCCAAAACGCGTTTGGCGCGATGGCGCCCTACATGAAGTTCCTGCGCAATGCCATCAACCACAAGGTGCCAAAGAGCCTGCCGCCGGAACACGCCGTTTTCATCGAGCCGCTGGCGTGCTCGATCCACGCTGTGCAACGCGGCGACATCGCACTGGGCGACGTGGTCGTGATCGCCGGCGCGGGGCCGCTCGGCCTGGGCATGGTGGCCGCGGCGCGGCTGCGCGGGCCGGGCCTGCTGATCGCGATTGACTTAGACGACAAGCGCTTGGAGGTCGCCAAACGCTGCGGCGCGGACTTGGGCCTCAACCCCAGGAAGCTGGATGTGGTGGACGAGGTGCTCAAGCTGACCGACGGCTACGGCTGCGACGTGTATATCGAGGCGACCGGGCATCCCTCGGCCGTGCAGCAGGGCCTGCACATGATCCGCAAGCTCGGCACATTCGTCGAGTTCAGCGTGATGCGCGAGCCGGTGACGGTTGATTGGACAATCATCGGCGACACGAAAGAGTTAAACATCCACGGCGCGCATCTGGGGCCGTATTGCTACCCCATCGCCATGGACATGCTGCTGAAAGGCTTGCTGCCGATGGACGCCATCATCACCCATCAGTTGCCGCTGGCCGACTTTCAGCGCGGCATTGACCTGGTTGAGGCGGGGGATAAGAGTGTGAAGGTGACGTTGAAGCCGTGATTTCACGACAACGTGCTCTTTGATTGCATCCCGATAACAAATATGGGTGCAGGCCAAGGGCACAGTCTGGAACAGAGTTGTAGAGGTGGAGCCACTCAAAATTATGATTTCGTCAAATGTATTGCTACGCGTGTTCAAGATTAGGTTTGGTGGCGGACTTGGGACGGCATCTGCCATTGACTTAAATGGCAAGCAGTATCTTGTTACGGCTGAACATGTGATTGATCAGCTTGGCTTAAGTGGATACATAGAAGTGTGGCACAGTCAATCATGGAAACGGATTAATGTGCGGCGTGTGGGCACGCTGAAGTTGATATGGCCGTCTTGGCAATGGATTTCCAGCTTTCAGTGTCTCATGCGTTGCCTGCCACCACGAATGAAATATTCCTGAGTCAGGATGCCTACATTGTCGGGTTCCCATTTGGTATGGAGATCACGGTAGGCAAAGAAACCGCTGACTTTCCCGTGCCTCTCGTAAAGAAGGGGATCATCTCAGCCCTTTTCCTTTCCTCGTCAGATAACGTCAAATATTTTCTCGTTGACGCGTATAACAATCCTGGATTTTCAGGTGGACCATTGATTTGTCTTAAAAACAACAATCCGATGCACCCTCAGGTCATAGGCGTAATTTCAAGCTATCGATTCGAATGGAAGTCTGTGATAGACAAGAATGGCAAGGTCACTGACTTGAAGTACCAGAGTCATGCCAACCTAACTGTCGCACATGCGATTAGTTAGGCAATTGATCTTATTGCTTCGAACCCAATAGGGTGCATTCGCCAAAAGGGGAAGGGTGCGTCGTAGGGGCGAAGCAACGGCATCATCGCGCATCAGGGCAATCGGATATCCCGTTGCTTCGCCCCTACAGAAAAATGCACCCACCCAATAGGTGCAGAAATCACATCACAGTAAGCACACAATCTGCTCGTTTAGAACGAATGTGTCACGCCGACACTCAAACGGTATGGTCTGCTAAAATCTCGCCAGCAATGACTGTCGCTCCCCCCGTCATCACGGCGACGGACATCCCGATCACTCCTGCGGACTCGCCTGCACCGATAACCTCAACCTCTCCTTTAGGGGTAGGGGCCGGGGGTAGTCGGCGCCCCGAATGGCTCAAGGTTCGCGCCCCATCCGGCGAGCAGTATCACGAGCTCAAGCGGCTGATGCGCAGCAATAGTCTGCACACCATCTGCGAGGAGGCCAACTGCCCGAACATCGCCGAGTGCTGGGGCCGCGGCACGGCTACGTTCCTGATCATGGGCGATACCTGCACGCGCTCGTGCGGGTTCTGCGACGTGAAGACCGGCATGCCCAGCCCGCTCGATTGGGCCGAGCCGATCCGGGTGGCCCAGGCCGTCAAGGACATGGACCTCAAGCACGTCGTGATCACCTCGGTGAACCGCGACGAGCGCAAGGACGGCGGCGCGCCCATCTTCGCCCTGACGATTCGCAAGGTGCGCGAGGTGCAGCCCGGCTGCACGATCGAGGTGCTCATCCCCGACTTCAAGGGCAACATGAGCGCCCTTGAGATCGTGATGCGCGACCAGCCCGACATCTTGAATCACAACGTGGAGACGGTGCCGCGGCTGTTCAAGAAAGTGCAGCCGCAGGATCATTACGAGTGGGCGCTGACGACCTTGCGCAACGCCAAAGTTATCCAGCCCGACGCAGTAACGAAGACTGGCATCATGCTTGGCCTGGGCGAGACCCGAGACGAAGTGCTGGACGTGATGCGCGATCTGCGCGCGATTGACGTGGACATCTTGACGCTCGGCCAGTATTTGCAGCCGAGCAAGAAGCACCTGCCCATCGAGCGCTACTGGGAACCAGAAGCGTTTGCCGAGTTCCGCCGCATCGGCTACGACATGGGCTTTAAGTGGGTGGAGAGCGGGCCGCTGGTTCGCAGCTCGTTCCGCGCTGAGTTTCAGGCGCGGGCGCTCTCCAAGCGGTGGCAAGAATTTCAGAACACACAGGCCGCCGCGCAATCGCGGCCCGCGTAAGCATCCCCTCGCTCACGACACGGATGCACGCGGGCGAATCGCAATCGCGCGGCGGTTTATTTCGCATCGGAACAAGCAGCAAGCATGCAGGCTCAACGCAACACGAACAACGTTAAACGCGCTCGAACGCACACAGGCGCAGCGATGAATTCGCATCCGCGCGGACGATTCGTCCGGGCGTTGCCGTTCATCGCGATTGGGCTGCTGGGTGTGCTGGTTGCGGGGGTGCTGTTCGTCGTGTTCTCAGCCGCTACACCGCGCGATGCCGCGGCCGAGATGAGCGCCGCCGGCATTCAAGTGGTCATTTTCAATCCAACGGCCACGCCAGCCACAGCAGCGCAGCCGGTCGTGGTCATTCATCCGCCCACACAGGCGCAACCGACCGCCGTCCCAACCACCATACCTACTGCGATTCCGACAGCAGTCCCGACGTCTGTGCCGACTGCTGTGCCGACGGCCATACCCACTGCGGTTCCAACGGCCGTCCCAACACGTGTGCCGACGCGTGCCGCGCCTAAGCCGACTTCGACCGTGGTGGTCATTGCGGCTGCGGCACAAGCCACCGCGCCAGCAACGCAAGTGAAACCCGCCGTTACAGACTTCGACACCAGCCTCCAAGCGGCTGAGGCCAAGATCGCACCGTTGCCCGCACTAGAGTGCCCAAACCCGCAAGGGCAAATCGTGACCAACACGATCAAGAGCAAGATCGCCGCGTTGCCCATCACCGTGCATGTGTATCTGCCGCCGTGCTACAACGGCCGCGAGTTCTCCTATCCGACGCTGTATCTGATTCATGGCACGGCTTATGAACAAGGTGGCTGGATCGCCAATGGTCTGCCGCGCGTGGCCGACATTCAGATGAGCCTGGGCACACTGCCGCCGTTCATCATCGTCATGCCCGGAGCCGACATGCGCGCCGGCTCGGCGAGCGTCTATTCATGGACGAACTGGGGTGAGCAGTCGTACGAAGGTTTTTTCTTGAACGAACTCGTGCCGTTCATCGAAGACAAATACAGCACGTGGGAGAGCAAAGAGGGGCGCGCCATCGGCGGCATCTCGCGCGGCGGCTATTGGTCCATCGAGATCGGCTTTGCCAACGCCGACAAGTTCAGCACAGTCGGCGGACACAGCCCTTCGATCGGCCAGATGCTGGTGAACATGCCGGCCAACTTCGAGATGATTGACACCGCCAAGTCCGTTGGCCTGCTGCACACCCAGCGCATCTGGCTGGATGCCGGTGACGCTGATTGGGCGCGCTTCGATGCCAAGAGTCTGGCCGAGGACCTGGATAACGAAGGCGTGCGCTACTCTTTGGATATTGGTCGAGGCGGTCACGAGGACAGTTACTGGGCGTCTCGCCTGCCTGAATATCTGAAGTTCTATTCCTCGAACTGGCCCCGCACTGCACGCGCAAAACAGGCCCTGGGCGCGGCGCGCCCGTAACATGCGGCGCTGGCTGGTCTGGATCGGCGTTGCAGTCAGCGTCGTCTTTCTCTTCTTGGCTCTGCGCGGGCTGAACTTGCAGGAGTTCTGGCGCGACCTGCAACAGGCGAACTTCGCGTGGCTGATCCCCGGCATCGCCGTGTATTTCGTCGCGGTCGGCTTTCGAGCCTGGCGCTGGTCGTACTTGCTTCGCCCGCTTAAACGTGTGTCGGTCGCGGACCTATATCCCGTCGTTGTGATCGGCTACATGGGCAACAACATTTACCCGGCGCGCATCGGTGAGGTCTTGCGCGCCTACGTGCTGCGCCGCAACGAGGGCGTCGCCATGTCCAGCAGCATCGCCACCGTGTTGATTGAACGCATCGTAGACGGCATCGTCATGGTCGGCTTCGTGTTGATTGGGCTGCGCGCCGCGCCAAACGTCAGCGCCGCCGCCACACAGATCATCGGCCTGGCCAGCCTCGCCTTCGCCATTGCCACGGCCATTTTCTTCTGGTTTGCCCTCGCGCCGCAGACGACCGAGCGCATGGCCGCTGCATTTATCGTCCGGCTCGTTCCACATCGCTTCCGCGAACACGCCCTCGGCATTGTGCAGCGCTTTGTGCAAGGCGCGCAGAGCCTGCGCAGCCCGCGCGACCTCATCACCATCGTCGCCATCACGGTGGTGGTGTGGCTGCTGGAGTCAGTGAAGTATTGGTGCGTGGCGCGCGCGTTTGACCTGTCGCTGTCGTTCGACGGCCTGATGTTGGTCAACGGCCTGAGCAACCTGTTCACCATCATCCCCGGCGCGCCGGGCGCGGTTGGCACATTCGATGCCGGCGGCATCCTGGGCATGACGGCGCTGGGCGTTGAGCAATCGCTCGCTGCCGCCTACGTGCTGACGCTGCACGTGGTGCTATGGCTGCCGGTCACGCTGTTGGGCGCGTTCTTCATGCTGCGCGAGGGCCTGCGCTGGGGCGACTTGCGCAAGGCCGAAGAGGCGAAAGAATTGGCTTCATGAACGCCTCTGACCCACCCCGCGGCATGCTCGACCTCGACACCTTGCGCGCCATGGTGCAAGCCGAGCGCATCGAGACTGTCATCGTCGCCTTCACCGATCACCTGGGCCGGCTGATGGGCAAGCGCTTCGACGCGCACTTCTTCGTGGATGAGGTGCACGCGCACGGCACGCACGCCTGCAACTACTTGCTGACCGTGGACATGGAGATGACGCCCGTGCCCGGCTACACCTTCGCCAATTGGCACCTGGGCTATGGCGACTTTCACACCGTGCCCGACCTGAGCACGTTGCGCACCGCCAGTTGGCTGGACAAGACCGTGCTGGTGCTGTGCGACGTGGAGGACGAGAAGACACACGCGCTGGTGTCCGTCGCGCCTCGCACGGTCTTGAAGCGGCAGCTTGAACGCGCGGCTGCGATGGGCTTCACGGTCATGGCGGCGAGCGAGTTGGAGTATTACCTCTTCGAGGACTCGTATCGCACGGCCAGCGAGAAAGGCTACGACAAGCTCACGCCGGCCGGGTGGTATCTGGAGGACTATCACATCTTGCAGGGCACGCGCGAGGAGAAGTTCACCGCGCTGGCCCGGCATCACCTCGCGCGCTCCGGCATCCCCATCGAGAACAGCAAGGGCGAGTTCGGCCTGGGTCAGCACGAGTTGAACGTGCGCTACGCCGACGTGCTGACGATGGCCGACCGGCACTGCATCTTCAAACACGCCATGAAGGAGATCGCCGAGGGCGTGGGCGCGAGCGTCACCTTCATGGCCAAGCCGTTCGCTGGGCAGGCCGGGTCGTCGTCGCACATTCACCTCAGCCTGTGGCGGGATGGGGTGAACGTCTTTCAGGAGTCCGACTCCTCAGACCTGTTCCGTTGGTTTCTCGGCGGCTGGCTGCATCACACTCGCGCCTTCATGCCGTTCTACGCGCCGACGATCAACAGTTACAAGCGCTATGAGGATGGCTCGTGGGCGCCGACGCGCATCGCCTGGAGCAGCGACAACCGCACCGCCGGCTATCGCGTGGTCGGTCATGGCAAGAGCCTGCGCATCGAGAGCCGCATCCCCGGCGCGGACTGCAACCCGTATCTGGCCTATGCCGCCGCGCTGGCCAGCGGCCTCGACGGCATCGAGAACCGAATCGAGCCGCCAGCGATGTTTGAAGGCGATGTGTACGCCGCGCAGAACTTGCCGCGCGTGCCTTACACGTTGCAGGAAGCGACCGACGCGTTTGAAGGCAGCGACTTCGCCCGCCGTTCTTTAGGCGATGACGTGCACGCGCACTACGCTCACTACTTCCGCGTCGAGCATCGGACGTTCGACGCGGCCGTAACCGACTGGGAGCGCAAGCGTTACTTCGAGCGAATATGAACTCATCCACGAAGTGCACTTCGTGTCCTTCGTGGATCTTTACATCATGAGACTTCAAGACAAAGTGGCCCTCATCACCGGCGCGGGCAGCGGCATCGGCCGCGAGACGGCGCTGCTGTTCGCGCGAGACGGCGCGCGGGTTGTCGTCGCCGATGTAAACGACCCGGCGGGCGAGGAGACGGTCCGCCTGATTGGCGACTTCGGCGGGCAGGCGGCCTATGTGCGGGCCGACGTATCCAAGGCCGAGCAGGCCGAGGACATGGTCGCCTTCGCCGAGCGGACGTTCGGCAAACTGGATGTGCTGTTCAACAACGCCGGCATCAGCCACGCGGCCGACGACGATGCGGTTAATACGACTGAAGATGTGTGGGACCTGACCTTCGCCGTCAACGTGAAGGGCGTGTTCCTCGGCTGCAAATACGGCATCCCGGCGCTGCGGCGCGCAGGCGGCGGCAGCGTCATCAACACGGCGTCGTTCGTGGCGCTGCTGGGCGCGGCCACGCCGCAACTGGCCTACACCGCCAGTAAGGGCGCGGTGCTGAGCATGACGCGCGAGCTGGCCGTCATTCACGCCCGCGAGAACATTCGCGTGAACGCGCTATGCCCCGGCCCGCTGCGCACCGAGTTGCTGATGAAGTATCTCGGCACCGATGCCAAGAAGGGGCGACGCCTGGTGCACATTCCCATGGGCCGCTTCGGAGAGGCGAAGGAGATCGCGCGAGCGGTGCTGTTCCTCGCGTCCGACGAATCGTCGTTCACCACCGGCGCGACGTTTGTGGTGGACGGCGGCATCACCGCCGCGTATGTGACGCCGGAGTAGAGATTCCTTCTCCCGTAAGCCGAGCAGTAACGAGTATCAAGTCACGCTGAGAAAGACCGATGAAGCAAAGGTTTCTTGATGTTCTGCTCTTCGTAATTCCACCCAATGTTGGTGGACGACTGAATGGCATATACGCCAAACCAAAAGATCACGCACATTATCGGCCACACTTAGTGATCAGCAACGACCAACAACACGTATGGCTGGGTGTGCAATTTGAGGATGGACCTGAAAGGATTGAAGCAGGCCAGTATGGGCAGGTCAAGCTTCGTTGTTTGTATTTCGACTCTACTGATGTTGAAATCTTAGTGACTTACGGCAAGTTGAAAGAAGGCGAACAAGTATGCGTCGTAGAAGGATCAACCATAGTGGCTGTTGGCAGGGTGCTTCGCGTTTGGGATGAAGGTTAAATGCCCATACTGCGCTGTTATAACAACATGCCTCCCGTTCTCCTCCTCGACGTTGATGGCACGCTGATAGAAGACCGCGGCTACCGGCACGCCCTGGTCGCGGCGGCGCAGCGCGTGTGCCAGAAGCGCGGCCTGCCGACCTGGGCGCCGACCGACCACGAGATCAACGTCCTGCATGCGTGCGGCTACTCGAACGAGTGGGACAGCGTGCCGTTCACCGTCGGCATCAATATGCTCGACGCGCGCAATGGCAACGGCGCACAGCCGGACTTCAGCGCGTGGGCCGTCAAGACCAAAGACTTCGCTGGCCTGCCCAACGAGCGCGCCCGCGATGCACTGCTGCGCGAGGCACCGCCCGCGTTACATCGCGACCTCCATACCTTGCTCGACGACGTGCGCGACCCGCGGGCAAGTGAGACCACGCGCCTGCTCTACAACTTCGTCCTCGGCTCGGCACTGTTCGAGCAGCACTATGAGATAAAGGCCGAAGTCGAGACGCCATCGCTGCTCGAAACATTGGACGTGCCGATGATTGACGACCGCAGCCGCGACATCATCTTGAACAGCCGGGCAGCCATCTACACCGCGCGGCCGTCGTTGCCGCCGCAGGGCAGGCCGGGGTTGTATCAAACGCCCGAGGCCGAGATCGCGGCGCGGCAACTCAAACTAGAGGGCGTGCCGTTGGTAGGTCTGGGGCCGATGCAATGGCTGGTGGATCAGTTTGGCGGCGGGATGTGGGATTACGCCAAGCCCGCACCCACGCAGCCGATCGCGGCCATGTTGGCCGCGGCGGGTGTGCCAGTGGGTCAGGCGGCGTTGGCGGCGTATTCGTTTCAGACCTCCGGGGTCTCAGAGACCCCGGAGGTCTTGCAAGGGTTGGACGGCGCAACCGTCCACGTGTTCGAGGACAACGCCGGCGGCGTGCGCGCGGCGCAGAAAGCCGCGGCGCTGCTGGCTGAACGAGGCGTGAACGTGCATGTTGTCGGCTATGGCATCGCCAAAGATGAAGCCAAGCGGGCCGCGCTGGCCGAGGTGTGCGAGCAGATGTTCGATGACGTGAACACAGCCCTCGGCTCCCTGCGCTCCGACATCCAATCCAGTGCTGCCACAACGCCCGGCGAACACCCGATGCTATAGTCCGCGCTCACATCATGGCCGAGCTAAAAACCAAACTCAACGACGCGAGTGTGGATGACTTCCTCAACGGCGTCGAAGACGAGCAGAAGCGCAAGGATTGCTTCACTGTCCTCAAGTTGATGAAGCAGGCGACCAAGGCCGAGCCGAAGATGTGGGGCAGCAGCATCATCGGCTTTGGCAGCTATCACTATAAGGGCGCTAGTGGGCGCGAGGGCGACTGGATGTTGACCGGCTTCTCGCCGCGCAAACAGAACATCACGCTCTACATCATGGCGGGCTTCGACAACTACGATGCACTGCTCAAGAAACTGGGCAAACACAGCACCGGCAAGTCGTGCCTCTACATCAAGCGATTGGCCGATGTGGACACGGGTGTGCTGAAGGAACTGGTGACGCAGTCGGTCGCGCATATGAAGGCGACCAATCCACCGGCCACATTGGGCGAAAAGAAGGACGACAAGCCGAAGTCGAAGGCGCAGGCCAAGGCCAAGACGTAAGCACTGCTTACTTCGCGCCGGCCTGCTCCAGGATGGCGATGATTTCGGCGTAGTTGCGCTGGCGGGCATGTTGCAGCGGCGTCACGCTCTGGCCATCGGCCAGGTGCACATCCGCGCCCGCATTGACCAACAGGCGCACCGTCTCGGTGTGGCGCGGGCCGCCATCCCCCAGGATGATTGCCTCCAGCAGCGCCGTCCACGCCAGGCGATTGACGTGGTTCACGTCAATGCCGGTCGTGAGCAACTCGGCGATGATGTCGGCGTGGCCGCGATCCGCGGCGCGGATGAGGCCGGTGCCGTTGTAGCTATCCAGACTATGGACGTCGGCGCCGTTCTTCAGCGTCAGCCGCAGCAAGTCGAGATAGCCTTCCGATGTTGAGATCAGATAGGCGCTCTGTTGGGTGTCGTCCTTGGCGTTTACATCCGCGCCGGCCGCGATCAAGGCTTCGGCTGCGTCAAGGTGATTGCCATATGCGGCGGCGATGAGCGCCGTGACGCCGCGCTCGTTCGTCCCGCTCACGCTCGCACCCTGGGCGAGTAATTGCTTCACCTTGCTCACGTCACCTTCACCGGCGGCGGCAATCAAATCCATGTTCATCTCCTGCAATTCAGCCGAATCAGCAGCGCCTGTTGGCTCAATGAATGCCGTTGGCGCAGGGGCTTGCGTGCGCGCCGGCGGTGGCGCGCTGCATGCAGCCAACACGAGCGTCGCTGCGAGTCCCAGGCAGATGGTCTTCATGGAACCTCCTCCGTCAAGCGATTCAGCTTGTCGGTCAGCGCCACCTCAACAGCCGCGTTTCTGGGCAAGCCGAACTGCGGGTAACCCGCCTCGCTCGCGGCCTCGTCGCCGAACAGACATGCAAACACGGTCGGCTGATCGGCGGCATCCAGGTGCGGCGCGATGACCTCACGCGCATAGGCCAACTCGTCGGCGGGCAATGCAACCGTTGTCGCCCCGGCGAAGGCCAGGGCCTCGGCCTCTTGCCGCATCACTTGGCGCAACGTCACGGCATCGCCGTGTTGCATCACATGAGCAACGCGATACACCTGCGCCAGCACGGCGCGCCGAACATCACTTGCTGTCCATACATCCACATCGCTGGTCCAGCACGGCACGACAATAAATGGCCGCTTCTGCAGCGCATCCTTCCGTACCAGACGCAAGCCATATTCGCTGAAAATGCGGCTGGTCCAGCCGCCCATGCGATCATCGGCCAGCACCAGGCTGATCTTGAACGCGCCGGGTGCATCGTTCAGCTTCGGCTCGGCCTCAGCCAACGCCTGTGCCGCCGCGTCTTCCGCGCCGATGGCGATCAGGCGCTCCACCGCAGCCAAGCAATGCTCCTTGCCCATCGGGTTCATCAGCACCAGCGGCGCGAGTTCGATGTCGTCTTCGCTCACGCCCTTCATCGTCTTCAAGTATTCGTGAAAACGAGCCATGTCGCGCGGCATGGCATACAGGTCGCGCTGCACGTGCAGCAGCGGGAGCAGTTCGAGTTCCATCGCAATACTCTCAGGACTTACGCAGGTGATCGAAATTCGGACGCGGATTTCCGCAGACAACGCGGATCGGAACAAATTTATCCACGAAATCCGCGTCCAAGAAACTGTTTTGCGCGAGCCCAGATTCAGCGGTTGGAAATTTCGCTGCTTAGCCGCATCCGCGCGGCCATTAGATGGCCGTGCTAGTGAACAGCGCCCGACGAGGCGGGCTTAAAACCGGCTTCAGACGGTGCTGTTTTGCAGCCCGGAGATTTATCTCCAGGCGAACGCGGCCTCGACGAGTCGATACTGATCATGTGGGTCGGAATACGCGCGCTGGTTCACTTCACCACTTGCACTTTGATCACGTTGCTGTGGCCTGCGCCGCCACCCAGCGGCAGACCGGCCGTGACCACGACCGAATCTCCCGCGGCTGCCAGACCCATCGAAGCGGCCATCTGCGCCGCTGCCTCGAACAGTTCGTCCGCGCCGCCGCTGCGCGTTTCGGCCACTACCCCGCGCACGCCCCACATGAACGCGCTGTATTTCAGCGTGCGCTCGTAGGGGCTGATGCACACCACCGGCGCGGCCGGGCGATGACGCGCGATCATGCGCGCGGTATAGCCCGACGCCGTGGCGCACACGATGGCCTTCACCCCGCACGTCTCGGCAACGTGTACCGCGGCCGTGGTAATGGCGTCGGTCTTGTGCTCGGCGTCTGCGTCGCCGTCGTCGGCCACCAGATCAAGCACCTCTTGCGCCAGCGGGCCGCTGCGGAAGATGGCGCTCTCCTCGGCGCGCTTGGCGATGCGCGCCATCGCCTCAACCGCCGCGACCGGATACGCACCCATGGCCGTCTCGCCGCTGAGCATGACGGCGTCGGTGCCGTCGAGCACGGCGTTGGCTACGTCGCTCGCCTCGGCCCGCGTCGGCGAGGGCGACTCGATCATGCTCTGCAACATCTGCGTGGCGGTGATGACTGGTTTGCCCGCGCGCAGGCACGACAGGATGATGCGCTTCTGATAAAACGGCACCTCCTCCGGCGCGGCCTCCACGCCCAGGTCGCCGCGTGCCACCATCACCGCGTCGCTCTCGCGAATGATGCTGGGCAGGTCGTCCATCGCCTCCGGTTTCTCCAGCTTCGCGACGATCAACTGATTCCCACCCAACTCTTTGATGCGCTGGCGCAACTCGCGCACGTCCTGGGCGTTGCGCACGAACGACAGTGCGACGGCATCCACGCCGTGCTTGACCGCAAATTCGAGGTCGGCCTGATCCTTGTCGGTGATGGACGACGTGACAATCTTGACGCCGGGCGCGCTCACGCCTTTGCGGCTGGTGAGTTTGCCGCCAGCGATGATGGTGCACGCGACTGATGTTTCATCCACCTTGCGCGTGACCAACAGGATGAGCGCCCCATCGTCAATCAGCAGCTTTTGACCGGGCTGCACTGCCATCAGCACGTCGGCATGGGGGAATGGGATTTCGCCATCACCGGCATGGTCACTGATGATGACCGTCTGGTCTCGCTCCAACAGCACGCCCTCGTCGGGCATCTTGCCGATGCGAAACTTCGGCCCTTGCAAGTCGCCCATCACCGTCACCAACGTTTTCTCCTCGCCGGCGACCTTGCGAACGGCGTGCAGCCGCCGGGCGTGATCGCCGTGATCACCGTGCGAGAAGTTCAGCCGGGCCACGTCCATGCCGGCGCGGACGATGGCGCGCAGGGCATCCTCGCTCTCCGACGATGGCCCGATGGTGCAGACGATTTTGGTGCGCATGAGTCGATTTACGATTTCGGATTTACGATTTTGGATTGTGCGCGGGCAAGTTTGTACTTGGCTTAAGCGCGCCGCATTCAGCAATCGAAAATCGGCAATCCAAAATCGAAAATCTATATGATGTAGCCCACGCCCACCGCGCCGGGGCCGGTGTGCGTGGCGATGGCCGGACCGGCTTCGAGGATCATCGGCGTCTTGATGCCCAACTCGCGTGCCAGGTCACCCGCCACCTGTTGTGCCAACTCGGGCGCGGCAGCATGCATGATGCAGATAGTCGGGTCGCTCTTGCCTTTCAAGTCCTGTAACACGATCTCCTTCAGCCGCGACACGGCCTTGCCGGAGGTGCGCACGCGCTCCAACGGTTCGACCTTGCCGTCTTTGATCGTCAGAATCGGCTTCATCTGCAACACGCCGCCGATGAGCGCCTGTGCGCCGCCGATGCGTCCGCCGCGCTTGAGGTTCTCTAGCGTCTCCAATACGAAGTGCATGCGCGCGCGCGGCACGAGCGACTCGACGTGAGACTTGATCTCGGCCGGCGTCGCGCCCTGCTTGGCCTTCTTCGCACCTTCCATCACCAGCACGGTCATGCCCGCGCTCACCTGGCGCGTGTCCACGATCGTCACCGGCGGATTGTTGCCCAGCGTGATGGCCGCCGACTCGGCACTGGCGATGGTGCCGCTCAAATCCCGCGAGATCATGATGGCCACGACCTCGTCGTCCTTCATCGTCTCGAACACCTGCACAAAGTCGCCCACGGAGGGCTGCGAGGTCTTGGGGAAATTCGGGTCGCTCTTGAGCATGGCGTGGAAGTCGGCCGGCGGCATCTCGGCGCTCTTGAAGCTCTTATCGCCAAAGATCACGTAGGTGCTGACGATGGCCTCAATGCCCAGTTGCCTGGCCAGCTGCGGGGTCAAATCTGCGTTGGAATCGGTGATGATGCGGATCATGAGTTTCTCCTTTGCTGCGTGGGTTAATAGAGATGAAGATGTCAGGTTTGCCGCAAAGGCGCCGCGGCGAGGCGATTCAGGCGCTAAAAAGTGTGCGCTATTATATGGACGAGGCCCACATTGCGCCGTCCCCCCCATCTGCCGCTCGTCCTCATTCTGATCGTCTATTTGATTGCCGGTGTGATCTACGCCGTCTCTGCCCCGTTCCTGGATGTGTCGGACGAGGTGCGCCACTACGCCATGGTCGAACACTTTGCGCAGGGCAACGGCTTGCCGGCCCAGGACGTGGCGCTGAACACGCAGATCATGACGGACGAGCGCGCCGGCCTGCGCCCGCTCACCTACTACGCCCAGGAAGCCAGCCAGCCGCCGCTGTATTACTGGGCCATGGCGTTGGTAGCGCTGCCGTTCGACCGGGGCGATTGGGCCGAGCGGGTGTGGCCGAATGTGCATGCCAAACTTGGCCGGGCCGACGCGACCAACAACTGGAACCAACTGCTGCACTCGCCGGCCACACAATTCCCCTGGCGCGGCACGGCGCTGGCCGCCATGGTCATGCGCTTCATCGGCGTGCTGCTGGGCGCTGTGGCGGTTGCGTGCACCTATTTCATTGCACTTGAGCTTGCAGAGGCCGGGAGCCAGAGGTCAGGGGTCAGACCCCCGCCCCC
>Ga0224722_1000028_pt1 | contig 77613 bp, 53 predicted proteins | sample Balambano_FR1_Me_FD_161646 | JGI IMG/M metagenome (GOLD analysis project Ga0224722, IMG submission 161646) | Freshwater sediment microbial communities from Lake Towuti, South Sulawesi, Indonesia - Balambano_FR1_MetaG | ecosystem: Environmental > Aquatic > Freshwater > Lake > Sediment | place...
TTGGATGGCGTTGATCACCTTTTGTCGCAAGTCATAACTGTAAGCTTTTGCCATGATTACAAGGGCTTTTAGAGGGGTGGATACCTCTTAGTCTACGTCCTAACTGTCTTGGCGACAGCTATAAATGGGCTAAAAGTTGGCAAGAAGTAAAGCAGGCAAGCAAGTTCAACGAGGGCAGCTTGATTGATAAAGGGGTAAATTCATCATGGGTGATGAATGCCTAATGACTTAAAGTAAGGTGTTAAGAAAATTCTAAGTTTTTGAGCAGCATAATGACTCAAATCAGCGGTGGCAGGCAACTTTGAACTCAGTGCCAACAACTGTAACTGTCCGCTGCATTTGAATTGTTGGGCTGCGATAACTACGACAGAGCCTTGCACAACACTCAATTTACAGCGTTATCGCTTGGAAAGGATGAGCAGAAGAACAATATTTAGCACAGCAGTCATGATACCTCCTGAAGCAACACCTTTAACCAAGTTCCACTTTCGTGAGCGAGATGCATAAATTAACAGTGGAGTAAGATACAGGGCTTGGGATACCCCTATGAATAGTCCTAGATAACCAATGATATCTATGTCAATGCGATTGGGGCGTATAGGATTTCCAGGAGTGTAGTACAACGCAAAAAGACCAATCCCAAAACAGGTAACAACTAGATTAAACACCATTATTAAGAAAGCGCTGAGAACAATTTTGCGTTCATCCTCTACTTGCATAAGACCACTAAAAACGGTTGCTAGACTTTACTTGTCTTGTCGATCGCTGTAGAATGCTGTCTCACAGACAACCCTACGGTTACTCAACTGTGAAAGCTGGCAGATGATCTTACTGCACTTTCCTAACCGAGAAATCAAGCAGCCCAACTATTAATAGACTGAAACTTTCCGCATAAGATTCCGTATGGGGTGATTAGACAGAATAGTTCAGCATAACACTCCATATTCCTGACTTCACCAGAATTCTTCCCCAGAATACTCCGCTGCGGGATCTTAGGCAGAATCTTTCCGCCTATCTTTCGATTCGCTACGGAGAAAAGGAGGTGTGCTATTAGACACACAATCCACACTCCTCTCAAACTTTACACCATCAGATTGCCAACATCGGTTGATTTTCTCTCCCCTTCCCTAAATGGCACTACTAGGTTGAGATGCTCCCCATCGAATGTTTGTATCGCAGAAAACACGTTTACCTTAACTTCACAGTTTCTTTAAGAAAAGAGTGTCGGAGACAACTTATATCAGCTGGATTACAGGTGCTATTTTTCAGGGGTAACAACAATAACATTTACTATCGAGCAGCTAGATTAGAGCTAATTTATCCAACGGTGCTGTTAGAAACAAATGAGTATTTCTAACATTAATTCAACAGTTATTAGAAGAAAAACCAAGAGATTATTTGGCGATTTATTTGTTGTCTGCTCTTAATTTTTTCTAAATCTAAGCCCCCAGGGAAAGAGCCTACTTATATCAACATTTGCCTTAATTAAAACTGGTTAATGACATTGATTTATGTTCAAATTAATGCTAGCTAAAATCCTCAAACTTGAAGCTGAGCGGTTATCTAAAGATTGTATGGCAATTATTTGAGAGTGGTTCTCACCACTCCTGGATTCTGCATCTCCGCAGAGTAATCTTAACAGATAGAAACAATTTAATTTGATGTTACTTCAACTTAGCTTAGCCTCACCTTAACGTTCAAATGCTTTTCTAGTAAAGGGTTTTCCTAGCATCATTTGTCTAAATATCTAGTAAGGCTTTTTATCAAGGATAGCCTTGGTTAGGGTGCGATCGTTTTGAGTATTCGCCATCACACAACTACTGCTTTTTGGAGTGCAAATGCCAAGTAATAATCACGTGATTTTCATCCACCCGGATGGAACAAGTCCCTCTCACTATGCGGCTGCTCGGTTTGTTGAGTATGGTCCCGATGGACGGTTGAATTGGGATCGGTTAGATAATGCGGCTGTCTACCTGGGGCACATGGAAGACCAGTTGGGTGGTACATCCAATGCGGGTGCTGTGACCCACGCCACTGGCACTAAAGTTTACGCCGAATCGTTTGGTTTGAATGAAGACAATTCCCCTGTCACCTCGCTGGCTGGTACAACCGGCAAGACGATCGTGCAAGAGGCCGTAGAGGCAAAGAAGGTCACTGCTCTAGTACAATCAGGGGCAATTTTTGAACCTGGAACAGCGGCTTTTGCAACACAGGTTGGGGAGTTGACTGTTAACGGTCAGCGGGTTCCGCCACGGCAACGATCGGCTGAAATCGCTCGCCAGGTGATTTTGTCGGGTGTGGATTTCATCTTAAGTGGTGGAGAAGTCACCCTGCTACCCGTGGGCACCGACGGGTTTCACGGCACCGCGGCTCAATACGATGCCATCAGCAGCAACCCATTACAACGCCCGTCGGAAAACCTGATTGAGTTGGCGAAGAGTCTGGGTTACACGGTTGTTTATACCGAAGATCAACTCCGTGATCTGTTAGATCCGGCAAAATATGCCACGCCTCCAACTAAAGTGTTAGGCGTATTTGCACCAATTCACACGTTCAACGATCGCCCCGAAGAAGTACTGGCACAAACCAATTTGCCACTATATTCGCCGATCGCTCCCGAAATTGGCGAAATGCTGGCAATCACGCAGCAGTTGATGGAGAAGCATCCTAACTTTATCAATGGTTCCATCACCATTGTGGAAGAAGAAGGAACTGACAACTTCGGCAACAACAACAATGCGGCTGGCACGATTGAGGCAACCCGGCGAGCTGATCGGGCGATCGGGGCGGCACTGGACTTCATTGATCGCAACCCTAACACGCTGTTGTTGACGGCTGCTGATAGTGATGCCGGTGGTTTGCAAGTGGTCGATCGCAGTAGCGCGACTGCTAACGTTGGCACAGTCAACAATAATCCCACCACCACCGCTCGTAACGTCCCGTTGGATGGGCAAACCGGAGCCAATACCCCGCCCTTTATTGCTCAACCTGATGCCAATGGCGATACATTTCCCTTTGCGGTAGGTTGGGTTGGTACGCCTGACTTCAGCGGCTCGATCGTGACCAAAGCTCACGGGTTAAATTCTGGCCGCTTGCCCGCCACCGCCGACAACACGGTGATGTATGAGTTGATGTACGAAACCCTGTTTGGTGTAGAGCTGCAACCTCGCATTCAAGAAGCTCCCAGAGCGCCGCAAGCTACCAAAGATACGGGGAACGTTATCTTTATTCACCCCGATGGTACCAGCCCCTCCCACTACATGGCATTGCGGAACATTGACAAAGGTCCCGATGGTCGTTTGAACTGGGACATGATGTCGGATGCTGGAGTTTACCTGGGTCATATGGAAAACCAGTTGACAGGAACCTCCAACGCTGGAGCCGTAACCCATGCAACCGGGGTTAAGACCTTTAATGAGTCCTTTGGCTTAGAAGAAACCAATGAGCGCGTGGTTTCGGCCTCTGGGCAAATTGGCCGGACGATTTTGGACGAAGCAAGAGACGATGGCAAAGCAACTGCGTTGATTCAATCAGGTCACATCGGTGAACCTGGAACAGCCGGATTTGCAGCTAAGACCCAAAACCGAGTGCCAGATCCAGCCGTGCGGGCACGGGATAAAACGGCTGAAATCGCTGAACAGGTAATTCGTTCTGGCACCAATGTGATTATGGCCGGAGGAGAGGTTTACCTGTTGCCCAAAGGCTCCACTGGGTTTCACGTTACGCCTGAAATTGATGCCGAATTTAGTGATCCCGCCGATCGCCCTTCCACTAACCTGATTGATTTGGCAAAATCGCTGGGATACACCGTGGTTTACACCAAGGATCAAATGGATCAGGCTGTAAACAGTCCAAATCCACCGGCAAAACTGCTGGGAGTATTTGCGGCAAACCATACCTTCAACGATCGCACAGAAGAAGGTCTCGGGCTGAATACTGCAAACCCAACTCCGCTGTATGTGGCAACAGCTCCAACCGTAGCGGAAATGTTGGAGGCAACCCTGAAGCTTGTCAGTCAAGATCCAGATGGATTCTTTATTGTGGTTGAAGAGGAAGGCACCGACAACTTTGCTAACAATAACAATGCGGTTGGCACGATCGAGGCAATGCGGCGGGCAGATGCGGCGATCGGCGTAGCAATGAACTACGTCAACACGCAAGATCCCAATACCCTACTGGTTACCGCAGCAGACAGCGATGCAGGCGGTTTGCAAATTTTCCAATTTGCTCCTTACACTCGTCCTTCTGGTAACTTCGATGCCAGCAATCCCAACCTTGCGGATAGCCAGCCCGAAGTGCCGTTCATCAATGTGAACCCGACCACCACAAACACTACTCGTGCTTTCCTGGATGGGGAAAACGGTAGCACAGCGACAGAAGGATTCCCCTGGGTGCCCTTCTCGTCTCAAGACAGCATCGACGGTCCGATGGGTAACTTTACGATCGGCTGGGTCGGCACTCCCGACTTCCCCGGTAGTATCGTTTCCAAAACTTATGGGATGAATGCGGATTTGCTGCCCTCAACGTTGGACAACACTGAAATCTACCGCCTCATGTACCAGACCTTGTTTGGTCGGGATTCGCTACCTACCTATGCGAGTGGCGGTCCCGCTAACGACACCTTAGCGGGCGGTGCTGGTTCAGATGTGTTGGTTGGTTTCGCTGGAGACGATCTGTTGGTAGGTCTCGAAGGCAACGATACGCTGGTAGGCGGCTTGGGGAACGACACTCTGATTGGCGGTCCTGGTCGCAACGAACTCTCAGGCGGTGCCGGTGCCGATCAGTTTGTGATTGCAGCAAACAGCAGCGATCGCATTCTGGATTTTGTCATTGGCGAAGACAAGATTCGGTTATCGGGTGTGTCCTTCAGCCAGATTCAAATTACCGCTGGCGCAGGCACTGAAGCTGGGAATGCTTTAGTGAATCTGTCTAGTGGCACCTCGCCGTTAGCTGTGGTTGTGGGTGTCCAAGCCAACGCTCTCAGCAGCGGTGATTTCATCGTGTAGGAACTTTGCCGCAGACGAGCGATCGTTGATTCAAGCGATCGCTCGTTTCGGCAAAAAGTTTGATCTCGGTTAAAACCGTAACTACGACTAGATTAAATTCAATGCATCAGCAATCAAACTCTTAGTTTATTGTTGATGCATTATGCATTCAATAACAGCATCCTAAGTGAATGGTGAATACTTAAAAAGTAAAGTCAGCAAATATTTAATTCACGTTCGAAAATTCTCAAACTCTGCTCTCGAATGTGGTTTAGATAACGCTGATACATTTTTATTCAGTGTTATTCTTCCAGTTATAACTTCATGCGCTACAGAGTCTTGCTAGAGATATTAAAAAAACTTAAACCTCTAAACATACTCTGAATCTGGATTGATCAATCAAGTCTGAGGTTTTAGCGCTTATCCCATAAAAGCTTTTCCACTAGATTTCAGGGTCATCGCTTAGGTGACTTCGAATGCATAGGCATTGCTTATGCCAAATCACTGATCAACTCACATTACCCAACCTATTCATCTACCAGGTTCAACCCCTGACCAAATCACTATGGCAACTACCACAATACTCAAAGGCTTTGCAGTGCTTCCTGCGGATACATTTGCTGAAGGCCCTCCCTCCGGCAATTTCATCACAGGCACAACCAACGGACGCACGATTCCCTTCCCCAGCCAACCGGTTCAAGGCTTCAGCGGTGTGCAATTTGCTGAACAAGGAACAGTTTGGTTTCTTGCTGACAATGGCTTCGGTGCGAAGAATAACAGCGCTGACTTTTTGTTAAGACTATATCGGCTTGACCCCAACTTTCGTAGCTCAGAGGCGGGAGATGGCAGCGTTCAAGTGCAGAGTTTTATTCAATTCGCCGACCCAGACCAGCAAGTACCGTTCCCGATCGTGAATCAAGCAACCAGCGATCGCCTGTTGACCGGAGCCGATTTTGACCTGGAATCTTTTGTTTTGGCAGCAAACGGCACGATCTGGATTGGGGAAGAGTTTGGTCCCTTCCTACTGCATTTCGACACAACGGGTAAACTGCTGCAAGCGCCCATTCCCACTCCCAACTACTTCAATATCCCGACGCTGACGGGTCAAGCCCCGCTCGTCATCGGACACCGGGGCGCAAGTGGGGAGTTGCCAGAACATACGATCGAAGCCTATCGTCTCGCCATTCTGCGGGGTGCAGACTTCATCGAACCTGACCTGGTGGCCACCAAAGATGGTGTCTTGATTGCCCGCCACGAACCAATTCTGGGTGGTACGACCGATGTGGCTAGCCGGCCTGAGTTTGCCGATCGCAAGCGCAGCGGTGTGATTGATGGCGTGCGCTACGACAATGAATTCTTCGCGTCCGACTTCACCCTGGCCGAAATCAAGACGTTGCGGGCGATCATGCCCCAGAGCTACCGCACCGATGTCTTTAACGGTGTGTTCCAGATCCCGACGCTGGAAGATGTGATTAATCTGGTTAAAGAAGTCGAAGCCGAAACGGGCAAGAAGATTGGCATCTATCCCGAAACCAAACACCCCACCTACCATGACCAACTGGGGCTGTCTCTAGAAGAACCGTTGCTGGAGACACTGAATCAAACCGAATTCACCGACCCCAGCCGCATTTTCATCCAGTCGTTTGAGGTCGGCAACCTGAAGGAACTGAACACGAAGACCAACATTCCGCTGATTCAGCTACTGGATGCCGACGATGTGGATTACACCACAGGCGCGATTTTGTATAACGATGTGCTTGCCCGTCCCTACGATTTCACGGTCAGTGGAGATACTCGCACCTACGCCGATTTGCAAACTCCAGGCGGATTAGCTGAAATTGCCACTTATGCGGATGGCATTGGTCCCTGGAAGCGGATGATCGTGTCTGTCAAGAATGTGGACAACAACAATGATGGGATCCCAGACGACCTGAATGGCGATGGCGTGATCAATGATGCCGATCGCATAACGCTTCCCCCCAGCAGCCTGATTGCCGATGCTCATGCTCAGGGGCTGTTTGTTCACGCCTACACCTTCCGCAACGAAGGACGTTTTCTGGCCTCCAACTACAACAACAACCCCGAACTAGAATATCGCCAATTTATTCAATTGGGTGTGGATGGCTACTTCACCGATTTTCCCGGCACGGGCGACTTGGTGCGGGATCAAATCACGGGACAGTTTGTACGATCGCCCCAAGATCCCGGTGTATTGAGCAAGCCCGAATTCAATACGCTGAATGGTCAAACGCCGCTCGTGTTGGGACATCGGGGTGCCAGTGGCGATCGGCCTGAACATACCTTGGCAGCTTACAAGAAGGCGATCGCCGATGGTGCCGACTTCATTGAACCCGATCTGGTGGTGACCAAAGATGGCGTGTTAATTGCCCGCCATGAGCCGATGTTAGCCGTAGTGCAACTCAACTCAGATGGCACCATCCGTCGGGATGCCAATGGTAATCTGGTGTTAAACACGACTGACACCAGCACTGATGTCCATCTGCGCCCAGAATTTGCCGATCGTCTGACGGTGAAACGCCTGGATGGCAACCTCGTCGGTGGCTGGTTTGCGGAAGATTTCACTCTGGCAGAAGTGAAGCAATTAAACGCGATTGAGCGACTTCCGGCAATTCGAGGTACAACCTTCGACAACGACGGCTTGAAAGTTCCCACCTTTGCGGAAGTGATTGAATTGGTGAAGGAATATGAGGCGGACACCGGACGTAAGATTGGTATCTACCCCGAAACCAAGCACCCCACCTTCTTCCAGGATCAGGGCTACAACACCAGTCAACTGCTGGTGGATACGTTGAAGGCAACCAATTTCACCGATCCTAGCCGCACCTTCATCCAGTCGTTTGAGGTCAGTAATCTGAAAGCACTCAACGACACGATTATGCCCGCGGCGGGTGTGGACATCCCCCTGATTCAACTGTTTGGCGGTTCTGGCAGACCCTACGATTTTGTGGTTAGTGGTGACCCTCGCACCTATACCGATCTGTCCACGCCGGCGGAACTGGCGGAAATTGCCAAGTATGCCGCTGGCATTGGCCCCAACAAGCAACGGGTTGTGCCTTTGTCTACCGTCGATCGCGATGGCGATGGGCAACCGGATGACTTGAACGGGGATGGTCAGATTAGCGATGGCGATCGCGTCACGGGCACCCCAACGACTCTAATCGCAGATGCGCACCGGGCAGGTTTGCAGGTGCATATTTACACGCTCCGGAATGAGTCCTTCTTCTTACCCGCCAGTTACAACGGCGATCCCACTGCCGAGTATCGTCAGTTCATTGACCTGGGTGTAGATGCGTTCTTTACCGACTTCTCGCGCACCGGGCATTCGGTGATTGTGAACGACTACCTGGCAGGCACCGGCTACACAGGCGGCAGCCAACCCTATTACGGTGATCTGATCGTGTCTAACTTGGGGAGTTCCAGAGGCTTTGAGGGGATGGCAATCAACCCTGAGCAGACGAAGATTTACCCGCTGTTAGAAGGAACTGTAGTTGGCGACACACCGGGACTGTTGCGAATTCATCAGTACGACTTGGCAAGTCAAGCCTTTGAAGGATTGGTAGGCTACTACCGCATGGAAAACCCCAACCACGCGATCGGCGACTTCACCGTCATCAACGACAACGAATACCTGGTGATTGAACGAGATAACGGCCAAGCGAATACGGCTCAGTTCAAGAAGATCTTCAAAGTCGATCTCTCCCGTCAAGACAGTACGGGTGCCGTGGCGAAAGAAGAAGTCGCCGATCTGCTGAATATTCAAGACCCGAATGACTTGAACGGCGACGGCAGTACGGTTTATACGATGCCATTTGTGACGATCGAAAATGTATTAGTCATCGATGCGAATACCATCCTGGTTGCTAACGACAACAACTACCCGTTCTCGATCGGTCGGCCTCCAGAGATCGACAACAACGAGATCGTGTTGTTGGAGTTGAGCCAAACCCTCAACCTTGATCCCAGAGTGGTTCGGCAACCTGTTCAAAGCAGCGCGCTCACCGATCTGCTGACGGGCAGCACCAACAATATGCCCACTGTTGGCAATGCGGCAACGGCTGAATTGTTGGCATCCGCCGATACGTCGGTCAGTGCTGGAGATGTTGATCTCGATGATTTCACTCTAACCATGGGGACTGGCATCACCGCCAATCCACTGGTATTGAGCCGTCCTGTGGAAATGGCGATCGTCCCCGATAGCTCAACTATGCCTTTGCTGAATCCGGCTCCTATGCCAGCAGGGCTGTGGTTCTAATGCTCATTTAGTCTCAAATAAGACTGCGATCGCGCCTGTTTGGAGTGATCGCAGTCTTATTTGTTCTGAGTTAACGGCTAATCTTCCGGAGAAACGGTAAAATCTATATCAGTTAAGGTAAAATCTGCATAATTTTATGAAATTTTGATTAGGTAATGAGGGTGCGTTTGACGCTTTGACAAAGTTTTCTTCAATTGTCAATTGCTGTTCCCAACCATATTTGAAGACAGAGTAAAGTCTATGTGGAGGAGCGGAATTTGCTTCTAGTCGGGCACAGCCATGACACGTTTTAACGCAGTAAACTCTAATCTTTGATCAAAAGGCTGTCATCATGCGTTTTATTTTTCTGATTCCAGATTTTTACCCGGGGACAACGGTTAACAGAATCAATCAAGTCTTACGATTTACCCGAGTTAGGCTATTTGATGACTTTGTGCGCTTACGGATGATGCCAGTTGATGAGGTTCATGGTGGGACGCTCAACATCATGCGGCATTGCGCTGTTGCTCGTAGCTGTGGCGTAGATGCGGTTTTGGCCACTGTTCGGGGAAAAGACACCTACGGAACGCAGTATGGCTTATCTGATTTACCATTTATTCGCTGGGCTGATCGCCGACCCGAAGATGTTTGTATTGTTCCAGATCTGTGGACTGAACTGATCAACGAAGTTAAGGGGCCAGCGATTGCTTACCTGCAAATTCCCATTCACACCCACAACAACTTCGACTATCTCAGCGATCGCGTCTCAGTGTGGACGGACTCCCCTTACATGCAAGCCATTTGTGAAAAAACGTACCCGCATAAATCTGTTGAGATCGTTCCCAATATTGTTGACAATCAACTGTTTCCGTTCATTCCTCAAGCTGAACGAGAACCAGGTGTGTTATTTGCCTTCCCCCGCAAAGGTGGACGCGAGTTCATTATAGCCACGCAGGAACATTATCAGGCAATGGGGGGAACCTACTGGAAATTTGAACTCATCAGCGGTTTGACGATTCACGAACTGGCCAAACAGTTCAGCCGCCCCCAAGTTTTCTTAGCATCGGTAGAGACTGAAGGTTGTGCCCTGCCACCGCAAGAATCCATGGCCTCTGGCATTGTTGTCGTCGGGAAAACTGCAAAAGGGGCCAACTTCTGCATGGAACATCGCCAAACTGCCATGGCTGCCGAAACGCCAGAGGAAGCGGCTCGCTGTTTGCTGGAACTAGAAAATGCGGAGTTACGCAATCACCTGTCTCAAAACGCCTACCAATACATCAGCCAATTTTTCCCAACCCAAACGCCTAAGCTATTTTGGCAACATGTGATTGCCAGCTACACCACCAACACGCCTAAAGCGTTTCCTGCTAGCAAGAAATCTGCGCCCGAAATTGAGCAAGTGGCTTAACCGGGTTGTTTTGTTGCATTTGCTTGTAAAAACTTGCAGCCAGTTCAGCGGTCAAACGATTTGGGTTGGCTTTGTGAGAATAATAGGTAGTGGGGAGTTGTCAGTCTTGTTGATTCTCCCTAACTGACTAAAATTGCAAGCTTTACCGAGTAACGCATGGTTCACACGACAGCGCCCCAGTCACCCCTGCTTGATAAATTACGCGATCGCGCCAGCACCTTTGACGAAATGATGACGTTGCTGAAGCATTATCGCGTCCTCCCGCAACTTCTACGGGAAATCATGATTGAAGACGCGATTGCGACGATCGAGCTATCCTCCGAAGAAACACTGCAAGCCTGCCAACAGTTTTACCAGCAGCAACAACTCAAATCTGAAGCAGACGTACATGCCTGGTTGACTCAGCAAGGGTTGACCCGCGACCAACTGGAACCGATCATCACTCGCAATCTGCGCTTAGAACGTTACAAACAAGCCGTCTGGGGGAATCAACTGGAACATCATTTCCTGGAACGCAAAGGGAAACTCGATCGCGTCATTTATTCTCTGATTCGGGTCAGCGACATTGGCACAGCGCAAGAGTTGTACTTCCGCATCCAGGAAGGCGAAGCACCCTTCGACAAGTTGGCTCGCGAGTATTCCCAGGGTGTGGAGGCGGAAACGGGCGGATTGTTGGGGCCAGTGGAGTTGGGCGTACCCCATCCCATCATTTCCAAGTTATTGCTCACCAGTAAACCCGGCCAATTGCTGCCCCCAACGCGCTTAGCAGAATGGTTTATTATCCTGAGGCTAGAGAAATTTCTGCCTGCTCAGTTGGATGAAGCGATGCAGCAACGTCTACTCAACGAATTATTTGAAAACTGGGTCAAAGAAGAAGTCAATAAGGCAGCTTCGGTTTAACCATCAATCTCGGATGCATAGTCCTAAACCGGTTTGCATTTACCGGAACGAATCAAGCCAACTCGACGAGCGATCGCTTCATCGCGGGAGGCGAACGGACCCCATTGGGTTTCAGTGGAAGGGTTGGGTTGGCCTGGAAGAGACTCTAATTGCCCGCCTGAGACGATCGTGCAGGCCCCAGTCGCCTGTTTCACAATATACCAGGTCTCCGACTCGTCACTCATGGTTGCCTCCTTGCACTCCTTAAATCACCATTTACTAATCACTCGCTTTATTGCTCATTCCACAGGCGTGTGCCATTCAATTGTGGGTCATAGGAGTTTCTTGGCAAGAGACTTTTGCAATACCCAGGTGCCGATCGCGCCTGTTGCCCCACTCACGACCCCCCAGCCAATCCCCGGATGACCTGAAACCAGGCAGAATAACCCCATACCCAGCAACGCGATCGCGCTACTCCCAGCCACCATCAACATCAAGCGAATGGTGACAATTGCCTCCGTCATGCGTTGAAACACATCCTCCTCGGCCAGGGGGAGGGAAGAAGAGAACGTAGACTTTAACGAATCAAATTTTACCTGGTCAAGCTGATAATAGGTGCCTAACTCGGCATCTCGCATGGGGGCGATCGAATGCAACCCAAACTGTTTGGCGTGGCGAATTGCCTGACGAATCTGCTGCTTCGTCGCCACCGGCTGAAACGCCTCAAACACAGATTCTCGATAAACGCCTGTTCTTGCCATTTCGAGAATCCGCTGACTCAACTCCAACACAGACAGGCGACGACTGATTTCACTCATACATCTCGCTGCTCAACCCAATGCATTTTCATAGTAACTCTGTATTAAACGAGACTCCAAATCGATCGCCCAAAGCGTTTGCTAATTGAAACCTTACAGCAAGAATTCTGGTATTGATCTAGAGTGCTTCTATAAAATCCATCAACCATCGGAAACGTGCCTGATCTGTCTTACTATCTTGTATTTGCGATCGCGCCTCCTGCGACTTCAGACTTCAAAACGCCGCTCCAGGTTTTGGGTGGATTTATTTTGACTCTCTGGGTCTTAGAACTGTTGGATTCACTCCTGCTCAAAGGCCGGTTAAATCGCTTAGGGATTCGCCCCAGGCGGCTGATTGGGCTACGTGGCATCCTCTTTGCGCCGTTATTGCATGGCAACCTTGGCCATTTGGCGGCTAATACTATTCCGCTGCTGGTGCTGGGTTGGCTGATCATGCTAAATGGCCTCAACACCTTTCTCACCGTAACCGCGATCGTCTGGGTCATCAGTGGTATTGGCACCTGGTTACTGGGCGGTTACAACACCAATCACATCGGCGCAAGTGGACTTGTGTTTGGGTATTTTGGTTACTTGCTCCTGTGGGGCTACTTTGATCAAAGCTTTAGTGCGGTTACGATCGCAATTTTGGTTGGCCTCATCTACGGCAGTATGCTCTGGGGGGTGTTGCCCATCCACCGGGGGAAATCCTGGCAAAGTCACCTGTTTGGATTTGTGGGGGGTGGTGTTGCCGCACGCTACCTACCTCAGCTTCAAGAAGTGTTAACCCAACTGAGATAATTGAAATTCTGCGATGAAAACTTGATAAACCTCTTACCAGATTTACCTAAACCTTTAGAGTTGGGTGGAATGCTAAATTATGGCCGTCGCCATCGTGCTTCTCGTTCCAGTTTTGAATCCTCGAACGGACACGCTTTCCCTTAAACCATATGATCACTTGTGATAGAAGCAGGATTTTACGCATGTTCCGGAAAAAATTTTGTGTTGTGAGTTCGATCGCCGTTGCCATTCTGCTCAGTCAGGTGGGACAACGTTCTGCCGTTGCCATTTCTGCACTAACTGATCCCGCAGGGAGTCAACCCGACGCGACTGCCCAATCCCAACCATCGGCATCCTCGCTGGCCCAACAATCTGCCCTATCGATTCAAACAATGAAGATTGGCGATATTTCCCTGTTATCAACTGAGTCCCAAGTGCGGGCAGTATTGGGTCAACCATCTGATGTTAAAGACGACAAAAACCCCTTGATTGGAGGCGATGAACGCTATCTTTTTTACGGCAAAAACGGAATTAATGCCGTTCAACTGGTCAAAAACAAAGCAACTGGGGAGTTTATCGTATTTTCAGTGTTAGTTAGCGATGCAGGCACAGCGACGCATAAAGGCATTCAGGTCAAAGATCCTGTGCGCAAAGTGATTGCTGCCTATGGCAAGCCTTCCAGTGTTGAGGCTCAAGGTAACGTGGACATGCTTTATTACTTATCCAGCGATAAGCAAGGGTATATGGTCTTTACGGTGGTCGATGAGCGTGTCACCGAAATCATGATGTCTCGTCAGGCTGCTTTAGAAAGTAAAACCTCGACAATTGTGGCCAGTCGCTCAATTCAGTCGATCGCTAAATCTCGCTTGAATGCACAAGCATCTCGCGCCCCATTTTCTATTCGAAGTTTGGAGATTGGAGGCATTTCGACCAACTCAACCGAGGCCCAGGTGAGAGCGCGACTAGGCCACCCCCAACGAGTCGAAGACCAATATTGGGGGTGCTGCGGCGAAGTGAAAGTGCTGCACTACGGCATGACCAAGGTCAATTTGATTGAGGGCAACCGCGCCGGAGTGCTACAGGTCTTTGCACTCTCCACCCAAAGAACGGATCTACCTTCGCGCGACGGCATTCGGGTGGGGAACTCACAACAGCAAGTAGCTGCTAAGTTGGGCAAACCCACTGGTACGCGGCAAGAAGCAGGCGTTTTGACCATGTTTTATACGATCGATAAGTACGCGGCTTCTTTGTGGTTCCGAGTACAAAATGGCAAAGTCATCGAAATGGGCTTCACCGAACAGCTAACCTAAATTCCTAAACTAGGCGAAGGCTTTTTTGAGTCTGGGCTGGATGCTGAGTAGTGCCACGATCGCAAAACCCAGCAAAACGAGCAGCGCCGCTCCCAGCGTGACATCACCAAAGGGGGCATGCATGACGACGCTATTGGGTGACCACTGATCGTGCAGGTAAACGTAGCGGATTGGTTCGATCGCGTAGCTTAACGGGTTGAGGCTGGCAACCCACTGCAACCAGCGGGGCATAAAGGAGAGAGGCACCAGTGCGGTGCTGGCAAACAATAGCGGTAAGTTCGTGACAAAAATGACAGCGATTAACTCAATGTGTCCAGGCAAGGAAAAGGCCAACCCCAGACTTAACGCTGTGACCCCCAATACTAGCAGCAGCACAATGAATATTACCAACGCGAGACCAGCAGCGTTGGGCAGTCCGGCACCGAGAAAGGCACTCATAACGACGATCGCCACGGTTTGAATCAAGCTCAACGTGGTAATGAAAATTGCCGATGCCATGACGATGGAATAGCGAGACACCAGCGGCGCAACGAGGAGGCGGTTCAAGAAACCAAACTCGCGATCGAACATCACGGGCAATCCAGCATTCAAAGCGCCCCCAAAGGCTGTGAAGACAATAATGCCTGCCCCAATAAAGCGACCGTAGTTAATGCCTTCCCCAAATAATCCCTGCGGCGCATTTTGAAATAGAGCGCCAAACAAGATTAACCACATTAAGGGCTGAATGATGCCAGCCGCCAGGGTGGAAGGTCGTCGTTGAAGTTGGATGAATAAGCGACGGGTGAGGGCGATCGTTTCTTGCCAAAAGTCAGCGATCGGCCTCGATGTCGCAGATGCTTGACCTGTCATCTTGCCATTGAATTGAGAGGGATTAACTGTAGTACTCATAGTTAGTAATGGTAGAGGTCTAGATTCTTCTTGTTAGTAGCGAAACTGAGTGGAAGGAAGATTTATGCCGTCCAGGTTCATAGACCTCAACCACGGTGTCAACTTGCCCTCACAAAAGTCCCAGATCTTGCCAATCTTTAAGTAAAGCGACCACATCGAGCAACTGAAGTTGTCGTGTCATATCTACCGCATCTGCTTTTTGCGTTCGGCCTTTTCGTCGCGGGTGGCAGCAGCGGCAAGGTCAGCATCGAGCAGGGTGCGTCCGGTGGCAGCGAGGTAAACATCATCCAGGCTGGGACGAGATTGGGCAATGCCAAAGGTGGGCAGGTTTGCATCTTGGAGGGCGCGCTGCACACTGGATAACGCCTCACTTTGGGGTGACACGACCAGGTTGAGGGAATTGCCTTGGGCGGAATTGATGATTACTTCTTGCACCGCAGGCACCGATTCCAGCAGCAATTTGGCTTGCTCAGCTTCCTCCTGCGGTGTAAATTCGCGGATGCGGAGGGTAATGCGATCGCCTCCCACCTGATCTTTCAACTCGGAGGGGGTGCCCGCGGCGATGACTTTACCCTGATCGATAATCGCAACTTGATCTGCCAACATATCGATTTCTTCCAAATAATGGCTCGTTAGCAGGACAGTTGTTCCCGCTTCTCGAATTTGGCGTAAAAAGCTCCACACAGCATATCGACTTTCGATGTCTAGCCCAACGGTGGGTTCATCCAGCACCAACACCTGGGGTTGATGCAGCAGTCCGGCGGCCAGGTCCAACCGCTTTCTGAAGCCACCGGAGTAGGTACCTGTTTTCTGATCGGCGTAAGCTTGCAAGCCTAGTTGCGTCAACACAGCATCAATCCGTTCTTGGGCCAGCGATCGCGGCAAGTGATACAGCGCCGCCTGCAATTGCAGCAACTCCCGTCCGGTTAGCACTTTATCTGAAGCAATCTCTTGAGCGACGTACCCCAGATATTGCCGCGCCAGCCGGGGATTTTCTCTCACAGAAACACCCGCCACCTCAATTTTGCCAGCGTCAGGTTCAGCCAGGGTGCAGAGGCAGCGAATCGTGGTTGTTTTTCCAGCCCCGTTTGGCCCTAATAACCCAAAAATTTCTCCTGGCTCAATCTGGAGTGAAATATCCTTCACCGCCTCCACTGAACCATACCGTTTTTGTAAGTTTTCGATAGAAACAGCAGGAGCCATACTCCACCCGATTAGATACAAATCTCAACTTTATTCTAATGGGGAACGGGAAACCTGACGGGTAAGTTACAAAGTCTGCCGGAAAGCAAGCGGAAAAAAGCTATAAGTGATAGGGATAGTGAGCGTTAGCGATCGTCCCCATCGCGAATCCAAACGAGTTTGCGAGCTAGATAACTCTACAGGTAGAAGAAGTTTGGTAGTAGACATGGTATCAACAATTGAGCTTGCCTAGAGAACAACCTATGGCACCTGAATCGATCGTCCCATTGAGCGAGTATCATCGCCTCCCCAGGGCACAGCACTCCGCGGAGTTTTACCAGCGGCAGCTAGAGATTGTTTGTAACAATGCGACGCTTGCCATTTTTATCATGGACGAACACCAGCAGTGTGTTTACATGAACCCGGCAGCGGAACAGTTGACAGGTTACACCTTTGCAGAAACCAGGGGACGCGCTCTGCACGATGTTATCCATCACACTCGCCCTGACGGTAGCCCCTATCCTTTGTGTGAATGCCCGATCGACCGAGCGTTTCCTCAAAATCATCGTGAACAGGGGGAAGAGGTTTTTGTTCACAAAGACGGACACTTTTACCCCGTTGCTTATACGGCTAGCCCAATTCAGGAGGGAGCTACGACGATCGGCACTATTATTGAAGTGCGCGACATCAGCCAAGAAAAACACAACGAGCAGACTCGACAGGCATTAGAGCAAGCGAAAGCCGAATTTTTTAAGAATGTGAGTTATGAGTTTCAAGCGCCCTTAACTCAAATGCTCACCTGTTTGGAGGAGGCGCTCACTGATACGAACGATCGATTGTCTCCCCGACAGCAGGAACGGCTGGAAACGGCCAAACACAACAGCCATCGATTGCTAAAACTCGTAGACACGTTGCTGGAATTCTCGCAGGCCGAAGCCACGGCCCCTCATTGCCAAGCACCTTCCCCGCTGCCCAAGATTTTAATCACCAATGCTGATGAAAATTTACAGCAGTCTCTTCAGCCAGTACTCAGTTCGCGGTACCAGGTGGAAATCGCTCCCACGGATGGGGTGGTGGATGTAATGCACCAATCAGCACCGGATTTATGGATTGCGACTGAGGGCACACTCACAATGGCCGGAATTGCGCACCTGCGATTGCTTCGCGCTGATTCCGTCGCCCAGGCTATCCCGCTGCTCGTACTGGTCAGCAGGGCAGACGGAGAAGCCATGAGTGAAGCGCATCATAATCTACGCACAACCTTGCTGACATCCGCGGATGATTGTCTAATCGCCCCCTTCTCTCCCAGCGAACTGCTCGCCAAAGTTGAAGCAACATTGAAATTTGCTAAATTGCGCCGGGAAGCAACTCAACAAGTCCAGTCTTTGTTGCTGGAAGCAGAATCAGCCAAACAGCAAGTGGAAGTTATTCTATCGAGTATTCATGATGGCTTCTACGCACTCGACCACAACTGGCGGTTTACATTTGTCAGCGATCGCTATTGCAAAATGGTCGGCATGACCAGAATTACGTTGTTGGGGCAACTCATCTGGCAGCTCTTTCCAGAAGCGGTTGGCACCGAGGCCCATGCTTACTTTGAACAGGCCATGGTGGAACAGAAGCCGCTGCAATTTGAATATTTCTATGCACCGTGGCAGTGTTGGCATGAACATCGCCTCTATCCGTCACCCAGTGGATTGACGGTTTTTCTGACGGACATTACTCAACGCAAACATACTGAGGCCGCTCTGCGCGAAAGTGAAGACCGCCTACGTATGGCACTCGAATCGGCTCGCTTGGGCACCTGGGATTGGGACTTAAACACGGGAGAACTGCGCTGGGATGCAGGCTGCAAATCCATGTTTGGGTTACCTTCCGATGCGGAGGTGAGCATTGAGATGTTTTATGCCGGTCTCCATCCAGACGATCGCGATCGGTTAGAGCAGGTCGTGCAGTGGGCTTTAAACCCGGCTAGCGGTGGCAGATACGACACGGAATATCGCACGGTTGGAATCGAAGATGGCATGGAACGCTGGATTGCCGCGAGAGGGCAAGCTTATTTTGATGCCGATGGCCAGCCCCAACGATTTATTGGCATGGTTGTAGACATCACCGCCCGCAAGCAGACTGATGCTGCCCTGCGGTTGAGTGAGCAGCGCTATCGGCTGTTGACCTCAATTCTGACTTCGATCGTTTGGATTACCAGCCCCACGGGTGAATTTGTGCTTCCCCAACTAGATTGGGAAACATACACTGGCCAAACCTGGGTAGAGTCTCAGGGAGTTGGGTGGTTTAATGCCATTCATCCTGATCACCGCGAGCAAATTCGCTCGGCCTGGTTACAAGCCATCGGGCAACGCAAGCTGTTGCGATTTGAAGGTCTCCTCTGGCATGCGGCCAGTCAATCCTATCGGCATGTTGAAGCCCGGGGAGTGCCTTTATTCAACTCGGATGGCTCTGTGCGGGAGTGGATTGGTAATGTCACCGATGTCCACGATCGCAAACAGGCCGAAGCGGAACTGCGCCAAAAAAATGCCATCCTCAATGTGATTAACGAATCTGCACCGACTCCCATTTTTGTCAAAGATCGGGCAGGTCACATTATTTATGCCAACCCTGCCACGCTGGAAGTGTTTGGTAAACCCGCATCAGAAGTGATTGGCCGTCGAGATTGCGACCTGTATCCCAATCCAGAAGATGCGGCCCAAGTCATGGCGAACGACCAGCGCATTATGGAATTGGGCCAAACGGAAGTGGTAGAGGAATCCCCAGATGGCATGCGGACTTTTCTGGGAATGAAGTCTCCCTATCGCAACGAGGCCGGAGAAGTCATTGGGTTGATCGGCATTTCTAACGACATTACGGAGCGGATTCAACTGGAGCGCGATCGAGAACGTATTCTACAGCAAGAACAGGCTGCCCGCGAAGCCGCCGAACATGCCAACCGGATTAAGGATGAGTTTTTGGCGGTGTTGTCTCATGAATTGCGATCGCCGCTCAATCCCATCTTAGGTTGGTCGAAGTTACTGCAAACGGGTAAGTTAGACGCAGCCAAAACCAGTCAAGCCCTGGGGGTTATCGAGCGCAATGCCAAACTGCAAGCCGAATTGATTGAAGACCTGCTGGATGTTTCGCGAATTCTCCGTGGCAAACTGAGCTTAAGCATTACTACCGTCAAGTTGGCTGCTACCATTCGCGCGGCAATGGAAACTGTCCGGTTGGCCGCAGAAGCTAAAGACATTGAGTTACAACTCATTATCCACGAACACGGTGAATCCTTCGAAGTGGCGGGAGATTCAGCCCGGCTGCAACAAGTCATTTGGAATTTATTATCCAATGCTGTCAAATTCACTCCTAACGGCGGGCGAGTTGAGGTCAGGCTAGAGCCGGCAGAGGGGAGACAATATGCTCAAATTATTGTCACCGACACGGGCAAAGGCATTGTCCCCGATTTTTTGCCCCATGTGTTTGACTATTTCCGTCAGGAGGATGGTGCAACGACCCGCAAATTTGGTGGGCTGGGATTAGGGCTGGCGATCGTTCATCATCTGGTGGAACTGCATGGTGGCAATGTTTGGGCAGATAGCCCAGGAGAAGGGCAGGGAGCCACATTCACGGTGCAACTGCCGCTCCTGTCCAGGCAAAAGTCATTCCTGCAACCCATCAAACTGCAATCTGGGAGACAGTGTTTGGTTCAAACACCCTTGCATGGCTTAAACATTCTGATCGTGGATGATGATACCGATACACGGGAATTTGTGGAGTTTTTACTGACTCAAAGTGGGGCAACGGTTACCCTTGCAACTACGGCCGGTCAAGCATTTGCCTTGATTTCTGAGGCAATGTTCGATGTCTTGATCAGTGATATTGGGATGCCTGACATGGACGGTTACATGCTGATCCAACAGATAAGAACGCTGCCAACTGAACGGGGTGGCCAAATTCCAGCGATCGCCCTCACTGCCTATGCTGGTGATTTCAATCAACAACAGGCTATTGCCGCCGGGTTTCAATTTCATTTAGCGAAGCCGATCGAGCCTGACGAATTGATTAGGGCAGTTGTAACGTTGGTTGAGACTCATCCTCAACATTAGTGGTCACCCGCTCCGTCGTCCCCCAAATCGGTAACTCAATCACAAATTCAGTTCCTTGTCCATGAGGCGATCGAGACATTGGCGCGCTAAAACACTGAGTTCAGTGTCTGCCATATTCAACCAACTGCCATGAACCGGGGTGTATAGCCCTACAGATGTGAGTCGCATGTTGAATAGCAGTCGCAGGTAGTGTTCTAGACATGGGGATCAACAAGGTCAAACCATCCGTCCAAATTCATAGCGATTGATGAACAAACCAATCACGATGTCATGCAGCCATTCGGATTTGGAGAAGCAGATGGTTTTGCGCGCTAATCGCTTAATTCGGGTTCGTAACGTTAAGTGTTTGCGCTCGATTTTTTGGGTATTCCACTTGTCTACGACGTGCTGGTCTTCATCCAACAAACGGACATATGCTCCCCATCCATTGGTGTAAAACGTTTGAACGCTAAACGGCTCTAACAATGCTTTTAACTCGACCAACGCCTGGTCTTTATGATCTGCCAGCACATACGCCAACACTTGTCCGGTTTGATGATCAATTGCGTGCCATAACCAATGCGTGCCATAACCAACGCTCCTGCTTCTTGGAGTAGACAAAGCTCCACATCTCATCAGCTTCGGCTTCCTCAACGTGTTTGGCAACTATCGCGGCAGTTGGCTTAAGTTGTTCCAACAAAGGTCGATTCACCTGTTCAAGATGACGATCTTTTTTTTAACTCTTCAATGACTGTGGTTGGGCTAATCTTGAGTACCCGTGCAGTATCGCGAATGCCACTGCCGTTAAGTGCCATCTCGCAAATTTGTTGTTTCACTGTCGGCAAGTAGCCTCGATAGGAATACTCTAGAACAAAGCGATGACGAGTGCATTCAGGATTGCGGCATTTATATCGTTGTTTACCTTCGGCGGTTTTGCCATGCTTGACGATATTAGTGCTGTCACAGGTAGGGCAATGTACAGTTTCAAGTACCATCGTAGTAGTTTGGGAGAATCTAACGGATTCGAGTGCTCCCATTTTCTCTGATTCTCTATCCCCATGTCTAGAACACTACCGGATTTTGTAACCGACCCATATCAATCCATGAACTTCTGACCTGTCGTGGCTTTGATGCTCTCCTCCATTAAAAAACTAGTGCCGTGCTTAATGTGCAAAATTTTCTTTTTCCAAGGTGTCTACTTTTCTATTCTTACTACAGATTACTAAGTGGTTTTACCGTTAGTTTCGCGTCTTTACTGATTCTTCAAACTTAAATCAGTGAAACCTGAAGCTTAGGGCTTAATCAAATGCCGTTCTGTTTTGTACTGAAGAAGTATTGCTCTAATGCGTTTGAGGTGAAGGTGAAGAACTAATGTGACCAAACTTACGCCGCTAAAAGCCAGAAGGATTAATACTAAGGAGTTAGTAAATGCGATCGCGAAGCTGAGTCCTAAGCTCACTCCGAACGTAGCGGCCAGTAGGCTAACAGCGATCGCCAATGTCTTGGAGCTATCTCTAGAAATTAAGCTTTCAACTGCCGCACCGAGAATAATGCCAACAACGCCACTCCCAACAGCACCCGTCAACGCGCCTCCAAAAATTGCTGGATTTGCATTCGTGATGTCTCCAGCGATCGCTTTAATGAGAACTGCTACGCCAATAATGACCGCTGCCATTGTGCTTGCGGTTGCACCATTGCACCAACCAGACGACCTCATAATCCAAGCTGCTATTTCTAACCCAATCGCAGCACCAAACACGGCACCTAATCCTGACATGGTTGAAGAATCAGCCAAAGTTCCGACAACGATAACACTCCAACCGATCAACCAGCCGATTCCCAGGGTAACCATACATAAAAGAGACAGCATGCCGTATGGAAATAGGTCAACCTGTCCTGGTGATGGAGCCGTGTGAATTTGAAGGTTTACAGAGTAAGTTTTATCTCGCGTGTTCGTGTGCAGGAGCAGTTTACGATGATAGGTTTTGCCTGCCATTAACCGACTTGAGTCAATACCAACTTGACAAGTTACTTGATTTGTCGCGAATGTTTCCGGTGTTACAGCAATCCACTGATAGATAGTTGGTTCTGGGTCGGAAACATTCGGAACGATTTCCCAACGTCCTTCTAGTGTGGTGTCGGGAATTGGATTAGTAATGACAATCGGCTGTGATAACAACTTGCTGGTTCTGCTTGTCTCAAACTGCAAAGAAGTTTGGCTGAAATGAGCTTCTGGTGGACGGATAGGAGCAGTCGGAATTGCTGCTAATGCTGCAACTGCATTCGGAAACCGATCTTTGGAGCGAGGCTCAACCATCTTTTCTAGCCAGTTAACCCACTGAGTGTTCAGTTTCGGTGCCAAGTGCTTGAAGCTAACCCGGTAGCTAATATCAACCAAGTCACCAATTTGGTCAGACTTTGTTCCTGTTAATAAACAAATTAATGTCATCCCTAATCCGTATAGGTCAGAAGCTTCCGTCAGTTGGCGATTGAACAACTGTTCCGGCGGCATAAATCCGAGAGTGCCTTTGACCACGCTACTTACCCCAACTTCACCTTCTCCCACCCGAGCAAACCCAAAGTCTACCAGATAAACATTTCCGGCTTCATCGACCAGAATATTTTCTGGTTTAATATCTCGATGAATAATTGGGGGAATACGATTTTGCAAGTAAACCAAAACTTCTAATGCTGCGCTCGCAATCTGGCGAATCTCGTTGGGATCATAACTGCGAGATGTCGCTAACGATTCTGCCGGTTTGTACTCCTGCACCATACAAAAGCCATCTGATGTTTGAAACGAGTCTAGATAACGCGGAATCCCTGGGTGATCTAACTCTTTCAAAAGCTGAATCTCTCGATCGTAGGTGCTAAAAACTGACCAGCTTGCCCCAATCTTTGCAAATTGAAATTGCTTGATCACAACTTGTTGTTGATTCCGCAGATCTGTCGCGAGATATGTCACTCGTCCACCTGCACGATTATGACCAAGCTCCTTCTCCACTTGGTAATTAGAATCAGAAAAATCTGGAAAATCATTCATAACAATTACAGGTGAATTTGAAACAGCTAGATTAGGCAAATTCCCTACAGAGAGTCTACGCGGATTTTGACGATTTGCAAAGATTTTGGGAAAACTTCAACGGTTCCATTTATTCATCCTGGTCAGTGCAGATGCTTAAAGTTCGCATTTCCAATTTTTCAACTTTTCAGTCACATCGCTGGGGGGACTGTCTAGCTCTGTAGTTGACTTTTTATTAAACTGGCCTGTCAAAGCATAACTTCCTATAGCTACATACTCTCTTAGGATTGAGCGCATTTGCTTTGAAACATCTAAAGTCGGCGGCAGTGAAGCGGGATATGGAATGACATTAAAACCAAAACTTTGGAATAGCAGTAGAGCGCGCAGCATGTGAGGTGTATCCGTGACCAGCAGAATTGTTTGAAGCTTTCGAGGTCTTAGCAAAGTTGATGTAAATTGAGCATTTTCCTGTGTTGTCTGAGAACATCGCTCTCCACTCAATGCCTGCGCAGGAACGCCTTCTTCTTTAAGTCGGTTAATAATTTCTAAAGCATCTAACATGCCGCTGGCAAAAATATCAGGCGATCGCTTGCTTTTCCATAAACTATTCACAATCTCAACCCGTCGCTCCCGTAATACTTCACCGCGCCCCAAAACAACGATCGCGTCTACTGAATTACCAGAGTCAAGTGGCAAGGCAAAAGTCAAGCCCCAATTGGCAAGAGCCACGCCTAAGGGAGAAAATGTCAGCGCCAAACCTACAACAACAGCCATCAATGGATAAATTAACCAGCGTCGCCAGCGCCGGGTATTGGTTAATCCAGCAACTCCCAACACCGCTAGAATAATTAGAACTTCCATAGGTAACAGAGATCATATTTGACATGACATAACTGGATTTAGAGCATTTCAAACTTGAACATCTTAAGCGAACCTGTCACGTCATTTTCCAAAGTGAATGTATCTCCTAAATTAGACTAAGTTAGAGCATGAACTGCTTATAAGATGGGTTAGAACATCACCTACCATTGCTTCTACTTGGAAACTTTGTCGATTGGCAATGGCCTATCAACAACAGACTCAATCCCTGGCGACTCTGGTAGATTATGATAACGATGGTACGTGTTGTAAGTGGAAACTTTATATTCTTTAGAACCATTAGCAACAACACCTAATACCGAAATATGGAATTGTTGTAACCCATCTAGCACTTGGCTCAAAACAGAACTCTTTACCTTTCCTAAACCGATGACCATTACAATTCCATCGGTTTGTGGTGCAAATAGTTTTGTGTCTGCTAATCCTAAAAGAGGTGGGGTGTCATAAATAACCAAATCGTAGGCTACTTTGAGCTGCTCCATGAGCTTCTGCATTTTTTGAGATGAAAGTAATTTACCTGGATCAGGAGGAACTTGCCCTGCGGTTAACACAAACAAATTATTTTCTATGGGTGATTGTTGAATAACCTGCTCAAAATCTAAATCTAATGAGATCACATTACTGAGACCATAAGAGTTAAGAAGTCCCAAACGGTTATGCAGTTGAGGTAGACGAAGATCCGTGTCTACAAGTAAAACTCGCTGCCCTAAGGAAGCCGCAGTTTGAGCAAGATAAATCGCTACTGTGGATTTTCCTTCACTTGGGGTACAAGAGCTAACCACAAGAGAACGAATTTGAGTATCTGAATTTAGCAGTCGAATGTTTGCGTATAAAGAACGAAACGCTTCTAGAAACGGAGAGCTTGAGTATTGAGACTTCGGATCGTTGTTTAAGCCTAGTTTCTGGCTTAATTGTTGCACAAGTTCGAGCATGTCTCCAACGGATGTCAGCTTGCTAACCGTCGTGTCCATCCGTTCATGTTTAAGTAGTTCTGGGTTGTAAGGAATCACGCCTAGGATTGGTAACTTACTCGCGTCTTTGGCATCCTCTGGCGAGTGCAGCACATTACTTAACTTATCGAGAAGTAACGCGACACCAGTGCCTAGCAATAGCCCTAAAATAACTCCTAGCATGGCAGACCGTTTTGTACTGGCAGAAGATGGTACAGGATCTGAGGGCGGGTTGAGGATTTGCCACGGCGCTTTACGCTGGCCAGCATCAATTCTTAGCGCTTCACGCTTGGTTAAAAACTGGTTCAAGTTTTCGGTTGCAATCTTCAACTCCAGCTGGATGTCGGCGTAGCGCCTGGAAATAAAAGAGAGTTGCCGGATCTGTTGCTTTAATCGTTGTTCAGCTTGCCGCAAAATTTGGTTGCGATACTCTAATTCCCGGATTTGACTGGCAACCTGTTCTTGAACTCGACGCTCTTCTCGGCGGATTAACGGTTGTAAATTTTCGTCCTGGCCTTGAAGCCCTTGAATGACAGGGGCTTCATCTCGAAATCGGCTCGACTTTTTCGCGATTTGACTTTCTACTTCTAATTGCTGATCTAACAAACCCTGATAGCGTTTGCTATCTTGAAGGGCTGATGACGCTGCCATGCTTTCATCAGTAGATTGAGCCAGCTGGCTACTCAGGTCTGCATATAGGGCACGTGCTTCATTGAGTTTAATTTGAGCCTCGATGAGTTGTTGGGCAACGGTGCTGCTTTGATCAACCAACAACTTGCTTGCAGATTCAGGATCAATCAGGTTGTATTGTTGGCGGAAGCCCTGCAATTCATCTTGCAGTTCCTCAACTCGAGTTTGCAGTTTGGGCAGTTGCGTATCGACAAAGTCGATGCCTTGCTTGACATCTGCTAAACGTTCTTCGAGGCTATAGGAAATGTAGGCTTTTGACGTTAGATTCAAGATTGCTCTTACTTTGTTTGGGTCGGGATCTTGAAAACTAACATTTAATATTTGAGTACCTGGAACGGGAGTTACTTGCAATCCTGCTGCAAGAGAGTCATAAGTAACGTCTGGGTAATCTACTTGAAGCTGCTTTGCGATCGGAGACAAGATTTTTGGACTCGTCAAAAGCTGAAGTGTTGTAGCGTCCAAACCCGACTCCTGCGTCGCTTGTTGCTCTTGCTCCCTATTACTCAATGTCTGAGGGACAGAAGAAATTACTTCCGTTTCAACTGTCACGGGCTTGGTGAGGATGTCAAATCCTGCTTGATACACAGGTGTACTTGTCATGGCCCGAAGCACTGCGGCAGAAGTAACGACTGTAGTTACACCTAGAATGATGGGAATTTTACGGCGCAGAGCAGAGACGACTTGCCCAAGATTCAGCCCCCCTTCATCGCCTTCAGAACTAGGGAAAGCAACCGATGGTAGCCACTGACTGCGCTTATTACCTTTAATTAAGTCTGGTTGTGGATATGGGTCACTTTGCATAATGGCTTAGGGTAGTTGTGCCAGAGCGGGATGAGAGCAGAATTTATAAAGATATCCAATCGTGAACCCCTAAGGTTCAGTCTATTGTAGACAAAAAATTTAAACAAGAAATTTAGAGTTTTGATGAAGCAGAGCGGGACAAACCTTTACATTTGACGTGATCGCTGCTGGGCTATCCTTCACGTTTGAGGCGATCGATCTCTGCTTGCAACTCGTCAATCTGGCGACGCAACTCATTAACTTGAGAATTGGGTTGGGTTGCAGGTTGCTCAACAGACTGCGCAGATACGTGGACAGAACCCTCAGCTCCAGCCCGAGCATAGTTTCCTTTGCGAATTTGGTTATAGTCAGCCGATGTTTGCCATTCTTTCAAAAAATGCACCCGCTCAACAGTGAATGGGTGACTGAGAAAGACCCCAGCGGACAAATTGTTGTAGAGGAAGAACTTATAGACCTGGTTTAAACCATCGTCATCTAAGCTCTGGTACTTGGTTGACTGTCGCTCAAATTCAGTAGTGCTGAGTTCATGAACATATCGACTGCTACCACCAGCGATTTTCATCATGCCGTTGAGGATGGGATCGAGGTCATCGGTCACAAGTAAAGCAGCGCGATCGGCAGACAGTTCGGCTTTCCGCAGCCACTCATAAAAAGCCATCACGAGGCTGGTACTCACGAGCATACTAAGGCCAAACGTGCGATCGGCCAACCCTGAAATGACTTGAGTTGTCCAAATGGCCATCTGAATGAGTGCTGTGTGGCCACACTTAAGATGGCCCAACTCGTGGGCCATGACCGTACGCAGTTCGGCCTCGGTAAGCAGATCCAACAATCCAGAGTTCAGCACAATAAACGGAAAATCTTGCCCTAAGGCAAAAGCGTTCACGATCGGGCTCTGGGACACAAACAAATTCGGTTCCGGGTAAATGTCCAGATCTCGCAAACATTCTCGAAAAATTTGGTAGATGGAGGCATATTGGCGAGGGCCAACCTGGATGCTATTACCCATCTGGTAAACATATTGAGGCCGCTCAGTTAAAAACTCTACAAACTTGCGGGCCACCAAATCAAAGCCCGGAACGGTGCGGAGTGCTTGCTCTGCTTGTTGATCGAGCGGGTGGCGGAATGCTTCGCTGGAGATTCCAGTGTAGGTCGGCATAAAGAAATTCACGTGAGATTTTGTTCTTTTGTAGCCTATGAACCTGTTTCTTAACAGAATTTCGCTTAATAATTGCTGCATTCCTCACTTGAACTTGCTTCAAACGGACTATGAACACTTCGCGACACATATTCACAATGGTGCCTTTGTTTGTCGTTACCGCAGTCAGTTTAGTTTCTGTCTCCGCGATCGCTCAAGACTGCTCTGGTAAGAAGGCTCAATTCCCAGCAGATTCTTCCGCTAGCACGACCAACCCCAGCGGCACATCCAATGTGATTCGGCCTGAACTTGACCGGAGTACAAACCGCACTGGCCCCACGCTAAACTCCGATATCTCTGCAACGGGTGAAAAGACCTGGAAGTATGCAGCGATCGCAGTCGCAACAGTAGCTGGTGGCTCTCTAGCATTTCTAGCCTACAAAGCCTCGATTTCGCGTAAGTTAAGTATTGTTTCTACAGTGACTCACCCAGAATGGGAGCACCCGGAACTGAAACTCACCGATTTGCCTAAAGAAGCTTTGCCTGAGCGCAATCAGCTTGAAGCCAAAGCGGCTGATCTGGAAGTTCTTCTGATCCGCTAGAGCGGCTGACTCTAATTTTTGCTTTCCCTCTGTGCATCTCACATCAGATCTCCTTGGTTGTGTGCGGAACGTAGACCCTCTGGCGCTTGGCTGGAGGGCTTTTTATTGAAACGAGTAGCGCCATCTGCTCAAGCTCCCATCACCACCTTTCTGCTAAGAAGAAAGTTTCTATTTTTCTTTAGTTGTAACTTGCCAAGTCCTGTAGATTTCCCTGTGCAGATCAGATACTTTTGTACTTAAGTAGGTAGTGGATTGGCCGTAATGCCGTTGAAGGTTGATGATCAAATTCCTCGGAGTGTGATGTTCCTATGTTTGGGAACGGCGATCGTCCTTTTGATGACGCAGGTAGGCAAGCAGTGGACCAATTCCTTTGCCCAATTCACCCCCAAACCAATGGGGATCGTTAGGGCAAGCCGCCAGGAAAATGCCAAAGTTCAGGCCACGAACACCCAAAAACCTGGCGCAATGCCGACGCCTAAAGTGATTCCCCAAACTGATGCTCGACTTGTGGTGAGTTTAAGCGATCGCCAGGTGCAGCTTTTTCGCGGTCAGCAACTTCAGGAAACCTATCCTCTGGCTGTGGCGCAGGCGGGTTGGGAAACCCCTACTGGAACATTCCAGGTATTAGCGATGGAGCAAGACCCACTCTGGGTGCATCCCATTACTGGCGAGGAAGTTCCACCAGGACCAGACAATCCCTTGGGGGTGGCCTGGATTGGCTTTTGGACGGATGGCGAAAGCGAAATCGGTTTCCACGGCACCAACCAGGAGGAACTGATTGGGGAAGCTGTGTCGCATGGCTGCCTGCGCATGCGCAACGCCGATATCCAAGCGATCTACGCTCAGGTTTCCGCGGGAACCCCAGTCATCGTCCAACAATAGCCCTTCTACTTGGCCGCGCCTTGCTCATAGTTTGGTGCATAAGCTTGGAGCAGAGAATTGACCTGAATAAAGACTTCATCCCCCGACACTTTGCCAATCACTTGCCGTTCTGGGAAGAATTCGGGTCGATCGAGGTTACGCGCGATCGCCTCGCCTACCTGTTGTGCAATCAATGCCTGCAATTCCTCTTTGGCTCGCTCCCGTTGGTAAGAGGCACCTTCTTCAGTCGTGGCATACAGGGGCGGCAGGCGATTGAGGGCATAGGCAGCAATGTCGCCTAAATCTAAGGTGCGATCGCTGGTGGCTTCAATCTCGGCTACACGGGCGATCGCTTCAGTTAAGACCAATTCTTCCATCACGTTGATGAACTGTTTGCGGGGAACGGCCACCACTTCACCAGTAAGCAACGCCCCCATCAAGCGATCAAGCGCCATGTACTCCTCGATCGACAACTCGGAAGCCGTGTCACAGATGCGCCCGACTTCGGCCTCCATTGCAGGGGTTAAATATCCATCTTGCAGGGCTTGTTCAACAATTTTTTCAATACTCATAGAAATTCCTGATTCCCTCATCCCTGTCGTTCCGGTTTAGTCTACATGAGTTGCTTCTGCTTAATGGTGCCCCAGATTGTTGTCCCTGCATCATGTTTAGGATCAAAGCTTAAAGAAAACATCAGTCGAAGCCGCGATCGCGCCATGGAGCCGGATCGACAGATAGCCCATTGACATACAATCCCCAGTGCAGATGTGGCCCCGTTGAAGCACCGGTTGAGCCGACCGCCCCAATCACCTGTCCTGGTTTGACCCAATTACCTTCTTTGACGTGAATACGGCTGAGATGTAAGTAGATCGTGGTTACACCCTGACCGTGATCGAGGCCGATCGTGTTGCCGTGGAGTTTGAAGCCCTGCCCCACCCGTCCTACCAATGCGACTCTTCCCGTCGCCGCCGCGGTCACTGGCGACCCATTCGCGCCTGCATAATCGATCCCTCGATGAAAATAATCTTTGGCGAAAACCCCATTGTAGTAGCGGCGAACCCCATAACCAGAAGTTATCGGCCCGCGGCTGGGTCGCAAGAATTTGCCCGACCAAAACTTTTGAGGAGTGACTAATTTTTTGAAGGCATCGACGCGATCGAACTCATAATCGGTTCCGGTACTCCCTTTCCCAGAGAGCCAGATGGATTGGGTCGGAAATTTGCGTGCCCCCAAGCGCACTGTGATAGCTTCCGTTTCTCCTGCTCCCATAACTTGAAGGTTCAGCAGGCCAGGTTTACTCAGCGGCGTGGTGGGTAGTAGCGCGCGGAACTGATTCGTTCTGAGCAAAAAGGTTGGATAAGTTTGGTTTCCCAGCATGACTTGGGGCGGCACACTGATTTGTGGGTCATCGTACTGAACCATGACCTGCAATGTGTCGCCCAGTTTAGGATTGGGGGGAGTTACCTTCACTTGCAAAGCTTCAACGGGGGCGGCAAGGGCGATCACGGTGACAGCTTGAATTCCAACAATTCCGAGTCCACATCGATAATCAACTCTTGGCATGGTGAGTTTGAAGGTTAGCGAGATGAGTTTTGTCTAGAATAGCGTTCCTTTAACTCCTGTAGGGCGATCGCAACCTGCTGACACACATCACCCCAAGCACGTCGTTGCGGTTGCCGAAACAGCCGAGCCGTTGGATACCAGGGGCTATCCGCCCGACTCATGAGCCAGCGCCAGTCTGCGGCAAAAGCTAGGAGAATCCAGACGGGTTTGCCCAAAGCTCCGGCTAGATGGGCCACGGCTGTGTCGACTGTAATCACCAGGTCAAGCTGTTGGATGACGGCAGCCGTATCGGCAAAATCCTGCAAATAACTGCTGAGATCCACCACGTTAGGATGCGAGAGTTCTGTTTGGTGATACCCCTGCTGCAAGCTGTAAAACTCAATTCCAGGCAAGTCTAAGAATGATTGAAACGCCGTAAATGGACATGAGCGATCGCGATCGTGACTGTGATTAACATTGCCGCCCCAAACAATGCCAACTTTTAGCTGTCCTTGAGTTGTGGAGTGAAGGAAGTCTGGTAACGAGGGCAGCGTCTCAGCGGCGAGCTTGTCTACGGATAAGTAGAGAATTTGATTTGGAATACAATCCACGGTCGTACCCAGAATGCGTGGCAAACTGAGCAGCGAAGCCTGAACCGTAAAGGGTGGTAAAGGATTTCCGGTAGCGGTGACTGTCTCCACGCCGGAAAAGGTTTGAAATAAGCGCACCAATGGCCACGGGCACTCTACCTGCACTCGCCCCCCCAAGGTTGTAACCAGCGATGCATAGCGAATGAATTGGATGCTATCGCCAAATCCAGCTCCGGGTTCAACATAAAGCAGGATTGATTCCCCATTCAAAAAGCAACCATCCCAAACAGGTTGCGAGAAAAGGCGTGGTTGGGGTGCATTTGCTAAACGCCAGCGATCGTATTCCGTAAAACCTTCCTGTAGTCGTCCCGAAATCAACAAAGCTCGAATGCGACTGCTCACCAGTTCAGCATGATTGGGCGCAAGGGAAATGGCTTGATTGTAAAGAGCTAACGCCTCTTGCACTCGTCCCTGTTCCAGTAAGGCATCCCCTAAATCGCGGTAGGCATCTGGATTCGTTGGCATTAATTGGCGAGACGTTTGATAATGAGCGATCGCTGAATCGAGTCGCCCCAGTTCTTTTAAGACATGCCCCAAGTTGGTATGAGCAACAGCGAGATTTGGGTCTAGTTGAATTGCAGTTTGATGATGAGCGATCGCCGCTTCAAATTGATTCAACTGCTGCAAAATCACGCCCAAATTAGCATGCGCATGGGCATTACTGGGGTTTGCCTGTAATGCCGCACGGTAATGCCCAGTGGCTTGCTGGAGCTGACCCTGCTGAACCAAGAGAACACCCAGGTTGTTGTGAGCATCGGCATACCCTGGATTAACCGCGATCGCTCGCAAGTACCACATAGCAGCCGTTTCCAAACGCCCTCGCTGGTGATTCACTAAACCCAACAAATACAGTACATTTGCCTGGTTTGGCTGTTCGAGCAGGACTGCCTCATATAACCGTTCTGCTTCTAACAATTGCCCCGCCTGATGCTGCTGTAGAGCAACGTTCAGGAGTTCAGTAGGGGATGACATGATGACGTAACAAATAAGCGTTTAACAGAACCAGAATGCCGTGTAGTTTGAACGAAATGAACTTGCGTAACAAATTTTTCGCTTTAACTTCATCGCATCTTCATATTCCATGACTTTTGCCAATCATCCAGTGGCGGCGGAAGAAGCGCGATAGAGACGACTCTTCCAGGGTCAAACAGATGGGTCTTCCATGCGGACATGTACGTGGATTACGAGTCTGCTGCCACTGATTTACGAGGTCTTGCATTGCTGTTTGGGTTAAAGGTGTTCCATTGCGGATTGCACTCCGACAGGCGATCGCTGCTTGGGCTGCTGATAAGTCTCCGCCCAGACTTAATTCGAGCAAGGCCTCAGCACAATCCTCGCGCGTAGCTAATAAACCGGGCACATGGCGAACCACCCAGGATTGCTCCCCAAACGGTTCAACCTCAATCCCAATCCGTTGCAACTGCTCCTGTTGCCCAGAGGTTAACCCATGCAAAATCACAGGACTGGCTAGCGGTACCACTCGCCAGTGATCGCACAATTCTTCGTATAATACTCGCTCATGGGCGATGTGCTGTTCAATTAACCAAATGCCAGTGGGATGTTCCACCAGGATGTAAGTATTGTGAACCTGCGCTAATACTTTCAGCGGCACCAAGTTGGCCGCGGGCACAGTTGGCGCTGAGGCTGAAGCGATTGCTTGCGAGTAAGAGCCGCTTGTCTCAGCGGTTTTGAGCAAGTGTCCAACCCGGGTAGAATAGAGTGTTTCAGGAACGGTTTCTGGACGGAGACGCAAGGTTTGTTCAATGGCTTCAGCGATCGCCGTTCGCCAACGATCGACATCATGTAGGTAGATGGTTGTTTTCGCTGGATGCCGATGCCAATCAATTTGGTCGGGTGGAACTTGCAACTGCACTAGACACACCGGAAAGCGATCGCGGGGCAACATGCGACGACATGCCGCCAAGATAGTTTGTTCCAATTCTGGCACCTGCACAAAACGCCCATTTACAATGACTTTGACCCAATCAGGGCGATTCCGGTGGCACCGATCAGGGCATCCCAAGAGCAAATAGAGAGAAGCATCAGTAGACAATTGAGGCAGGATTTCGCCATCGACTCTCGCATCAGCAGGACTACCAGAATCAGTAACAACCTGGGGGCAGGGATAAAACGATTCTTGCAAATCACTCTCCTGGAGATTACGAAGAATTTGAGGCAGAATTTGACGAGCAGTTTTTCCAGGAAAGAGCGTGAACCAATCTTGATCATTCTGTTGCACTTGCCAGGTGACGTGGGGGTGAGCCAGGGCTAAATGCTGAATCACGAGTTGAACCGCCCGCATTTGTTGAGCTGGGGCAGGAAGTCCCTGGCGGCGTTCTGGCAGGTTCGCAAAAATTTGGTCAGCGGTGACGATTGTGCCGGGGGCGATCGCGACAGGTTCTAGGTGCTTCACACTCCCCTGCCGATCATAGGTGGCGCACCATCCCTCAAATTGGGAGGATAACTCAGCAGTGGGCGGCAATGGGTGTTTTGGAGCCGCGATGCACCGACTAGAGATCTGGAGATCAGCAAGTTGGGCAAGGCTATGGAGCGCTTCCCCCCGAAAACCAAGACTGGTAATTTGGCGCAAGTCCTGACGATCGCGAATTTTACTAGTGCTATGGGGAGCTGCCGCCTGAGTCAGGTCATCAAAACTCATACCCACGCCATTGTCGGCAACGCGAATTCGCCATTGATCCAACCACACTGCAACGGTGATGCGAGTCGCGCCTGCATCTAACGAGTTTTCGACTAGCTCTCGTACCACTGCCGCAATCGCATCAAGCACTTCGCCTGCTGCAATCAGATTTACGACTTCGTCTGGTAATAACGCAATCCCCTGAGCCATAGCTCCAGTGTAGGCGAGCAGTCAGGAGTTGAACGGATGGAAAAAAATTTGCTTACCAAGAATGGGTACGAGAGCCACGATCGCCCATTGCAAGCGGTTGGGCATTTGGCTCAAATCCCCAAGAATCCAGGTTTGACTCACCTTTCCCAAATGTTTTTTCTTGAACGTCCCCTGGTTGGCCCAAGGGTTTTGGCTGGCTTTCGTTGAAACTTACTTCAACAGCACCCGCATCGCCCGCTCGGACAGTCACCTGTTCATTCCCAAACCACGATCGTTGGGCACCTTGAGATAACATTCCTTCAAATTCGGTTTCGCCATCCACCATAATTCGCAACCAGGACTGCTGGCCTTTCACGGTTAGGCTTACCCGTACTGGCTTATTGGAAACTGGCTTATTGGAAGCCAATTGCTTAGGTAATTGACTGGCAGTCTGAGTGGGCATTTGCTCAGGTGCTGGCGGGCCATAAAGTTCACCCATCGCTTGCAAGGCTACTGGGTTCGGAGCCTGAGTCGAAGTTGCGTAGCTAGGCACCTGGTTGGACGATCGATTGAGCAAATAGGATAATCCACTCACCGCACCTAAAACCAATAACGTGTACAGCACGTAAAGATGGACAGGACGCAGCTGAGTATCAAACCTATTGCGCCAGGATGGTTTGTGGGGGCGAAGGGCAACATTGGTGGGAAAAGCGTTGGCAAATTCTGTGCCATCAACCCCGATCGCGTCAGCATAGCGCCTGATGAAGCCTTGCACATACACTGGCTCTGGCAAACGCTCCAGGTTGCCGTCCTCAATGGCGGCTAAGGTACGAACTGGAATCAGGGTGGCAGAGGCAATATCTTCTAAGGTCATACCTTGGTGCTGGCGAAGCTTCCGCAAATAAGCACCAATTTCAGTCAAAAGTTCTGCCTGCTCATTCACCAAGGGAAGAGTTTGCTCATTCATAATTTGCACTCCTCAATGAGTTCCCACTCCATATTTGATGTTAGGCCAATTTGGGAGTTCAAGAAACAAATCTCAAAATTTGACAATTTACGGTACTGACCACTGGGTAACTCCGCTGAACCTTGAGATTGCAACTGAATGGGGCCGATCGCAGTTCGATGCAGGTGTAGGACAGGATGACCTAGTTGCTCGGCCACACGGCGGATCTGGCGATTGCGTCCCTCGTACATCACAATTTCTAATAGGGTTTTCTGATTAGAATCACGTCGAACAATGGAAACATCAGCAGGCAAAGTGAGGCGGTCGTCCAGTAAAATGCCCTCCCGCCACTGCTTTAAGGTGCGATCGGAAGGGAAACCTTGCACCCAAACCCGATAAGTTTTAGGCATATGGTGACGCGGGTGGGTAAGATGAAACGTCAAATTTCCATCGTTAGTCAAGATCAATGCACCAGTAGAGTTTGCATCCAGACGACCCACAGGATGAATCCCTTTGCCTTGCCTTAAGTCCAGTGGTAGCAAATCGAGAACAGTCCGACGAGCCTGGGGATCATCGCAAGTGGAAACCACACCGAGCGGTTTATTCACTAATAAACAGATGCGTTCAGGAGCGTGAGCTGGATTCACCCGCTGCCCATCAATCTCTACCCGATCCCGCACTGGATCAATCTTCTGCCCCACATGAGCTGGATGACTGTTGACTGAAACCCGCCCTGCGGTGATCCACGCTTCCGCCTGCCTGCGAGATGCGATCCCCCATTGAGAAAGTACTTTTTGTAATCGTTCTACGGTTCGCTCACCCATGCTCCGACCCTATTTCCTCACACCGACTGTAACATCAACTTATTGCTCCAATGGTTGCCGGGGTAGAAATACTTGGAGCCATGCCCCGCCCGTTTCAGGATGATTACTGGCGGTCACCAGGCCCTGATGAGCTTCCACAATCTGACGCACGATCGCCAATCCCAGCCCACTTCCACTATTCAATGCAGCAACCCGATTATCAGGTTCCATCCAGGCTGGATCAGTCAGTTTTGTGGATTGAATCAAGTACCCATTATTACCAATCGAGTCTGAGCTACTGGATTGCCGCGTGCGAGATGGATCAGCTCGATAAAAGCGATCAAATACGAAGGGCAACGCCTCTTCAGGAAATCCCCGTCCAGCATCAATGATTTGAATTTGCACACATTGAACTGATACATCACGGGGATCGGTTGTGACACCCAATTCAACCCGGATTCGCTGATGGGCGGGGCTGTATTTAATACTATTGTCCAGGAGATTAAGCAGAACCCGATGCAGGCGGGCTTCGTCTGCCTGCATTGAGAGTCGATCGATACCGACATAATCAAGCTGAACGTTTTTTTCTTGCGCTAATGGTTCCAGACTTACCCAGGCAGAACGAATCATTTGGGGCAAATCAACGGTTTTGAGGGTCAACTTAGTATTCGATCGAGCCTGGAGTTGGTTCAAATCCAGTAAATCCTGAACTAAGTTTCCTAAGCGGATCGTTTCGCCGAGCAAGCGCTCCACCCATTCACGCATTGGTGGGTCTACTTTAGGGATCAACGTTTCTGCCACCAGCCGAATTGATGTGAGTGGGGTCTTGAGTTCATGAGCGGCATCGGAGATCCAACGATCGCGCTGTTGCACCAAAGCAACCACCTCTTCCCGGCTTTCTAAAAAGATCCCAACTCGACCATGGGACATGGGGATGCCATACCCCCGCAATGGCAAAGGCTGCTGATGGGTCAATTTAGCAAAATCGGCATCGACTGGATGAAATAACCACTCACTCTCACAGGGTTGTTGGCGCTGGCGAGTTTGTTCCACCAACGCATCCAATTCGTACGAGCGAACTAACTCCAGCAGTAAACGAGGCTTGGTTCCGTGACAGTTCTCTATATTCAGTAACTGGCAAGCTTTTTGGTTACACAAGAGGAGTTGGTTTTCTTCATCTACCTGTAGAAAGCCCATCGGCGCAACGTGGAACAGGTACTGCCAAGTTGTTAATTCATTCTGAAGTGACTGGTTTGCTTGCTTGTGAGCCAGGATTGCGTTCGTCAACCGCGAAACTTGTGATGAACGAGCGGGCCATCCAATTCGGACTGAGCGCTCAGGTGAAGACAGTCTAAGCTTCGGGCGAAGCCAATACCCAAGCCCGACAATTAATCCCGCCAATAGTCCTAGAAAGAGCCATTCCATCGTCTAGCTGTCCGTCTCCAACCAGGACACAGCCAAGCTTGCGATCGTGTTTCAACCCCATACCGGCAGCAACTAACGGCAAACTTGCTGCTTACAAGGTAATTCAATCAGCTCAGAAACACCAGTCAGAAAGCGAATAGCTTTAGACACGCTTACCCAAAACGGTAGCCAAATCCACGGACTGTAACCAGGTACTCAGGATTGCTGGGATCAATTTCTAATTTTTCTCTGAGCCAACGAATATGGACATCAACAGTTTTGCTGTCGCCAATGAAGTCTGGTCCCCAAATTCGTTCTAGGAGTTGCTCACGCGACCAAACTCGGCGCGGGTAACTCATAAACAATTCTAGAATCTTGAATTCTTTGGGCGAAAAGTTTACTTCTTCTCCCCGCACAATTACCCGACATTCCTGTGGAAATAAGGCAATGTCTTGAAATTTTAGCAGCGGTTGATCAGGTTCAATCTGAAACTGGTAATGGCGGCGCAGCAAGGCACGACATCGGGCAACTAATTCCCTCATGCCAAAAGGTTTGGTGAGGTAATCGTCAGCGCCCACTTCTAGCCCCACAACGCGATCGGTTTCACTTCCTTTCGCGCTCAACATCAGAATGGGGACATTGTTCCCTTCACGTCGAATGATCCGGCACAGGTCTAACCCATTTACCAGCGGTAGCATCAAATCCAAAATAATGACATCAAACCCGCGGACATCCGATTGAATGGTTCCAGACGATTTAGAAGGGCGATGCTCAACCGGAGCATCTTCAAGTCCCTGGTGGATAAGATCCAGGGCAATTCGACCATCTTCGGCTGTGACAACGTCGTAACCTTCCTCAGCCAGCGCCAGGGAAATGGTTTCACGAATTAATTCTTCATCTTCAACAACCAGAATGCGACCCATTCGCAATCCTTTTTGAGCTTTTGCCTGATCAAGTGTCAGCGTAAGCGGCATGGTGTAAGCTGGCTCCTACTTGTCCAGGCAAATTCTAGCATCAACTTTAGTTTCAGTATGCTTGGATACTTTAGTTTCTATAAAATTTGCCAATCCTGAATTCGCCACTTGCCATCTTTTTGGATCAAGTTGTATTGCACTCGCAGTTGCTCAGTTTGAGGGCTGCCTGCTTTGCCGTCTCGGTGGGTTTCTGTGGTTTCTGACACGTTGGCAATGATGCGAGCTTGGTCGGCGATCGCCGCTGGAGCAGGGCTGGCTGGAGTCGCTGCTTGTGGCGAGGTTGTGGGGGCTGGGCTGATGGCGCTGGCTGGCGCTTCAGGGGAAGGTTGTGGATTCTCACCAACTGGAGGTGGAGGGATAACCTGGCCCGTTGCCGAGGAAATAAGTTCCACCGATTCCACTTTGACATCATGCTTATAGGTGCGATACCAGTTATCCCGTTTGGCTTCTTCCGAAATGCTCCGCCACTCGCTCAAACGGGGATCAGTCAAAATTTGATCTAGAGCTGCAACATCGTGTGTTGTTCCCATCGCTTTCGCCTTTGCAGACAACCAAGCTTCAATCAATTGGGTTGCTGCGGCCGCGTCAATCACTTTAACGATGGTGGGATCGATCGTTTCATCAGTTAGTTCCAGGAGGGGTTGGTCTAGCTGAACCAGCAAAGGTTCATCGGATTGGGCCGCAGACTGAGTGGAAGGTTGCAAACTGCGAAAGACCCAGGCCGCTAAGGCACCCAGTAGCAGAATACCCAGAAGGGCACTGGCTGGCAGTAACCAGCCTTGAATTTGAGAACGAGTTCTGGTTGGCCGATCGCGTAGTTTTTGAGCAGGCATATCGTCAGCATTATTTCCTTGTTTTAACGATTCACCCCGATCGCTGGCACCTCGAGCATGGGATTGGGAGGGCGCGGCTTCTGCCTCCTGCACCCGCTCAGCCGTAGAAACTCCACCACTGAATTGAGCATCACCCAAGGTTGCAATAGTCCCGCTCCGAGCAGCAATCCTGGCTCTGGCGGTTGCAATTAACATGTTGTGGTCTGCCGCGCTCGTCCGCTCATCATAATGCCGTTGGGTTACTGTCACCAACTCCCGCTCCGATCGAGGTGTCACCCCAGTTTGAACCGAGGCCGTCGTCGCAAGGGTCTGCCTAACGGGACGCTTGGAGCCAATATCTGACCGCACCAAATCAGGTTCCAAGGCTGCGGCAGAATCGCTTAAACATTCTCGTTCATTCGGTAATGATTCTAAATAATGTTGTACCTGGCGATCGGCAAAGTACTCCTTGAGCGAAATACGACAGTGCGCCAGATCTCGAAAGTGGGGAAAGACTTCGTCGTGAAACCAGCGTTCAGTGTAAAGACACAAACCAGGCAACAAGTCAGGCGAACTATGAGAGTGTTGGCGGATGAAGTGAATCGACTCTTGCTCCTGGCTTTGCTCTAATGCTTGACTGGCGGCTTCGGTTTGGCCCAACAGCAAGGAACTGATCGCCTGCTCCAGGTAAACATCCTGGCGATGAGTCAAATGGGCCAGATATTGTTTTGATTGCGAAATTAGCTCCGGTTGCCGCTCGGCAAAGCCCCGTGCCATCAAGGCATACACGGCCAGATAAGTTGCTACCGCAGAAGGGCGATTCGCCTCGTGTTCAAACAAATATTGCTGTTCCTCGACGGTGAGGTAACTCCGGAGCTGTTGAATAAATTTGAGGAAGTCATCGACGCTGAGGCCAGAGTGGTCATTTTGGTGACCATCAATGCCACCCCGCTCTTGCAACATTTCTTGTAACAATGCCATGCCAGCTTGCCGCTCCCCTGCTGCGTCTTCCGGTGCAGCTAGAAGCTCCAAAATGCGGTATGGGCGCAGACGATATAAATCAGACTGGATTTCGCCGCGCACGTTGACAAATAAGCCTTCTCGTAGCAAGAGATGTTGACCAGTTTCTAAGGCTTCAGCCGCATTTTCATATTGACCTTGCTGCCATTGCTCGCGACCTAGTTCCAAACACGCTAACGCCACCGTCAGCACAATATCGGAAAAAACGATCGCTGGATCGCCGTAGTGGTGGTCTTGCAGGCTAGCGCTCCCCCCCGTCAAGAATGGCCGTCCCAACTTCAGCACCAACTCATACTCGCCCAACTCTTGCAGAATGAGCAGGGCACCAATAAACTGGTCATCCTCAATTTCGACGCTGGGATTGTGGGGATCAACCAGTCTGGCCGCATCGGTCGTAGCGGCAGAAGCACTGTGTTCTAAAGCGTTGGTGTCCTGCTCAAGGTCGTAAGTTTTGGCCAGGAAGCCGGAGTCGTAACGTTGGCGTTGATCAGGATCTGCCAAAAGAGTATGTGCCTGGTCTAGCAGTTGCTTCCGGGCCGCGATCGCCGCATCAGAGTACTCTCGCCGGGGGAGCTGGAGCGTGCGATCGCGGTGAGCCTGTCGCAACTGGTCACTCGTTGCTTGAATCGGTAAACCCAGAATTCGGTAATAATCAAGCGGAATACGCACGGTACACTTCCCCAACGGTAAGCACTAAGGTTAAGCTATGGTAGCGTCTCATCACAGCCTGTCAAGTTGTTGTGTGCCAATCACGGGTTGACAGATTGTTGTTTGACACAAATCGTTGTTTGACAGTGTGGAAGTTTACACCCAGGATACGCAAAAACTTTCGGTCAGCAACATAACTTCTAGGAAAAATTGATTAAGAGTTTGAGGTCAGGACAAACGATGGTTCAAGAAAGAACAGTCCCAGTGTTTTCAGCGGCGGCTGCCATCATTTCCCGCGAAGAAGGGTTAATGCTTTACGAGGATATGGTTCTTGGACGCTTCTTTGAAGATAAGTGCGCTGAGATGTACTACCGCGGCAAAATGTTTGGGTTTGTTCACTTGTACAACGGGCAAGAAGCAGTTTCTACTGGTGTGATCAAAGCCATGCGCCCAGGCGAGGACTATGTTTGTAGCACCTATCGCGATCACGTCCATGCGTTGAGTGCAGGCGTTCCCGCTCGAAATGTGATGGCTGAGCTATTCGGTAAGGCAACGGGCTGTAGCAAGGGCCGCGGCGGTTCCATGCATCTGTTTTCGGCAGAACACAAATTGCTGGGTGGTTTTGCCTTTATTGGGGAAGGGATTCCGGTGGCAACAGGGGCAGCATTTCAAAGTAAGTATCGGCGGGAAGTCATGGGCGATGAAAAGGCCGACCAGGTGACGGCAGCGTTTTTTGGAGACGGGACGACAAATAATGGCCAGTTCTTTGAATGCCTGAACATGGCGGCTCTATGGAAGTTGCCCATCATTTTTGTAGTGGAGAATAACAAGTGGGCGATCGGGATGGCGCATGAACGAGCCACATCCCAGCCAGAAATTTATCAAAAAGCCAGCGTTTTTGGGATGCCGGGAGTCGAAGTAGACGGCATGGATGTTTTGGCGGTGAGAGCCGTGGCGCAAGAAGCTGTAGCCCGGGCGAGAGCGGGAGAAGGTCCAACTCTGATTGAGTGTTTAACCTATCGCTTCCGCGGACATTCACTGGCCGATCCAGATGAGTTGAGAAGTAAGGCTGAGAAGGAATTTTGGTTTTCGCGTGACCCCCTCAAGAAGCTGGCAGCCTACCTGCTTGAACAGAATCTGGCAACCCAAGAAGACTTGAAAAACATCGAAAAACAGATTCAATCGGTTGTGGATGATGCCATCGAGTTTGCGTTGGAAAGCCCAGAACCCGATGCTAGTGAACTCTACAAATATGTATTTGCAGAGGATTAAGTTTAGAAAAAGCGATCGAGCCGTCATTCTTCAGAGATAAATTTTCGCCTTTCCTACCAGTCACAGACGTACCGTGATACTTTAGTAAATGGCGTGAACATTTCGAAACAAAAATCCTGAAGTGGAATGCAAGACTCTGTTACACGGGTTAAGCCCTACTCCTACACGCAACATTCGTTTGAGATCCGCTTTTCACCGTTTGAAGCAGCAGGGTACTACACTGATAGGTTCGGTTGTCTTTTCGCATTCCTAAGGGGCGCAGACAAGGTTGGCAAACACAAGAGAATAACTGCTATTGCTCAGTGCTTGCTCTGTGTCTACCAGATGCAAGCTTGTTTAACAAGTTTTTAATTAAATCCAAATCTGGAGGTATCGTTCAATGTCCGTTCGTTTGTATGTAGGTAACTTGCCAGAAGAACTGAACCGTCAAGATCTCGAGGCAGTTTTTGTCGATGCAGGTGACTCGATTTCGACCAAGATTATCACTGATCGCAAAACAAATAAGTGTCGTGGATTTGCTTTCGTCACCGTGAAGACGGATGAAGAAGCAGATGCCTTTATTGAAAAATTCAACGGCACACTGGTTAAAGAAAATCCCATCAAAATTGAAAAAGCCTTGCCTCGATCCAAAGATAAAGGGGCAGACGAGCAAACTGTGTCTGAAACTCCCAGCAACTCAAGCAGTAATCGCCGTAAGGGCGGCAACAACAAGGGTGGGGCAAAGCGGACTGCCAACGGTTCTACCGACCTTGAAAGTGTTCAACCTGATCCTCGTTGGGCGCAAGAACTGGAAAAATTGAAGCAACTTCTGGCTGCTCAGACCACCAATTCCTAAAATTGGTATCCTCATCGGTGCAGTCTGCATTGTGAGTAATGTCTCAATTTTGACTGCAACCCGGACAGCGGAATTGTGCTTCCAGAAAAATGATTTGTAATGAGGCTGTGGCACTTAGCACAGCCTTTTTTATTACTTGTCAAGAATTAAGGAAAAGATTTGTGGATCTTGATGCTAAAACACCGATCGCCGTGCGAGAACTCTTCAACCGCATTGCCCCCGTTTATGACCAACTAAATCAATGGCTCAGCTTAGGGCAGCATCGCATTTGGAAACAGATGGCCGTTAAATGGAGTGAAGCCGAGTTAGGAGATGTTTGCTTGGATTTGTGCTGTGGCAGTGGAGACATTGCCCTGATACTGGCCGATCGAGTGGGCAAAACGGGACAAGTCATGGGGGTTGATTTTGCTCCAGCCCAACTCGCGATCGCCCGACAGCGCACCCGGCCACATCAACCTGTGACGTGGATAGAAGCAGATGCGCTCAACCTACCATTTGCCGACCAAACCTTTGATGCCGCCACGATGGGATATGGATTACGCAACGTGATGGATATTCCCCGCTGTTTGCAAGAGCTGCATCGAGTGTTGAAGTCCGGTGCCCAGGCGGCAATTTTGGATCTGCATCGGCCTCGTCATCCCATCGTGAGAGATTTTCAGCAGTGGTATCTCGATACGATCGTTGTGCCGATCGCCGCCCAGCATGGCTTCAACGACGAGTATGCCTATTTGGCTCCCAGCCTCGATCGCTTTCCCAGCGGTGCCGAGCAGGTAAACCTCGCCCGTCAGGTAGGGTTTTCCGCCGTCACCCACTATCCCATTGCCGGGGGTACGATGGGAGTATTAGTTGTCAAAAAGAATTGATTTCCGTTGGCTCTCTCAACCCTCTGGCTATTTGCGGCTCCTCCGATTGTTGGTGGCATCATTGGCTATTTCACCAACGACATTGCCATTCGCATGTTATTTCGCCCTTACCGCGCCTATTATTTCGGAGGTCGCCGGATTCCGTTTACACCGGGGTTAATTCCTCGCAACCAGGAACGGTTGGCCAAACGGATTTCGGACACGATTATGGGGTCACTACTAACGCCAGAAGAACTACAAAAGCTGGCGCGCAGGCTGTTGCAAACCGAACGAGTGCAATCCGCTCTACTGTGGCTGTTAAAGCTGGCACTGGATCAAGTTCAGGCTGATAAGGAACAAAAAACAGCCAAAGTGGTTGCCAACATTTTGCAAGACCTGTTCGGCCAATCCTTACCCCGATTGTTGAAGGTGCTGTCGCGGCGACAAGACTTTCTAGAAGTTCAACTTAATCAAATCTTCGATCGCGTCCTGCTGGAACTGCAACTCTCAGAAGAGCAGGCGACTAAGCTGGCCGACTGGCTTTTGCAGGTGGTGCTGCCACCAGACGTGATTCGTCAGACGTTGATTGATTTTTTGACCGATCGCAACATTCAAGTCATCGACGAAGGCTTGCGCGAAAAAACCAGTGGCACTTATTGGGTGATTGCCAACCTGTTTGGGATTCGGAACGCCTTACTGCGATTGCGGGCTTTTTGTTTAGATGAACGCGAGGCATGCAACGAGCGACTGGCGGAACTGATCGTATCGCTCAATGTCAAATCCCGCTTGAAGGAACTGTTGCAAAACCTCTCCCTCCAAAATCTCCCCGTTTCCACAGTGCGGCAACTGCGGAAAACCCTACGTGATACTGTGCGAGACTACGTGCAACAGGAAGGAGCCGAATTTTTTCAGGAATTGGGCAAATCGATCGACTGGGAAAACGTGGCTAGCCTGATTTTAAGTCGTCTGCGCACTTCTCCTGTGGTGAATGACTCGCTAGAAACCGTGAGTTGGGAACTGGCGTTAATTCTTGAACGTTACCTGGAGCGAGATTTAGAGAATATTGTGGCGCAAGCCATTCCCATCTTAAATATCGATCAAGTGATTATTGAGCGGGTTCGGGCAACCTCTCCGGCTGATTTGGAAACCGCAATTAACGGCATCGTCAAAAGTGAACTACAGGCGATCGTGAACTTGGGTGGCATTTTGGGGTTTGTCATTGGGCTAATTCAAGCCCTCACGTTACTAATCAACTAATCTCCTACTTGGTTGAGCCAACAACCGTTGTCAGAGCGGGTTCTGTTTCGGGTGCTGTATTGCGACTGGCTCGTCTGCCGCGTGGCGTAACGACCCACTGGTTGTAACCATGTAAGTGGTCATATAGGGCGACGATCGCGATCATATTTTTGAGAGTCGTATAAATAAAAATGAATACTGCATGTTGAATGAAATAAATCGAAGGATACCGCGATGCGGCAACTTTCATCGCCACAGCCGTTTGGTAAAACCCACTGAAAAACGTAATTAATGTACAAAACCACAAATAAGCGTTATCTGAAGGCGGCAGATAGCCGTGGTACAAAAACAAACTCAGAATCAGCGGCAAAATTTGGAGCGCAAACAGTGAATAGATCACGCCGTAATACAGAAGATACGTCCAGTAAAGTTTTTGCCGAAAAGTGAAATGCTTCGATTTCCACACGCGCCGCTGGTATTTGATACTTACCTCTAGCCAGCCCTGTGACCAACGTTTGCGTTGAAACCAAAAGGAATTAAAGTCTACTGGGGCGAGTTCAGTCGCAATAATGCTGCGATCGTGCAGAATGCGGTAGCCACTCAACAACGTCCGCATCGTGGCATCAATATCTTCGGTTAGCCGAATTGGGTTAAACCGAATCTGCTTCAACACGGAAGTGCGCCAGTACCCATTGGAGCCGCCAAAGATGGTGGAATCCGTTAAAAAGGATTTGGCTGGGTGGCTTACCCCGTATAAGCATTCGAACTCAACTGCGATGTTTTGGGTCAGTAGGTTGTAGTGGTGATTGCGAATTACATTTCGCCCTTGCACAACCGCATAATCGTGTTCTAACCAGCGCCATGCTCGAAAGAAACAATCAGGGGCCGGATGATGGTCAGCATCTAAAATACAGGTAATCTCACCGGTCACCCAGTCCAAGGCCGCGTTCAAATTCTCAGCTTTGGAATGGCTGCCTTCAACCCGAATCAACCGCAGTTCTGGATTGAGTTGGGCAAATAGGCGGAGATCATCTTCAATCTCTAAATCGGTGGGAGTGTTGTAAGCCAAAATAATTTCCAGCCCAGCAGTCGGGCGCTGCACTGTATTCAGCACGTGACGCAGAGTGTCCAGGATGATATCTTGCTCGTTGGGCAAATAGGCCGCAATTAAAATTGAGCATCGCGGTAAGGGAGTTGGGGAGCGATATCGCTGGGGTTTATGAATCCCGATCACACACTTAAACCCATGTCGCCATCGGTCAGACAAGCTTCGTTTGAAGGGTGCCGTCTTGACTGCATAACGGCGAAACAAGGAGTTACTGGCTTCCAGGATGATAACAATCGAGCTGATGAGAAAAAAGGTGGCGATCGCAATATGAACATCCACCAAAGCCAACCCACCAAGCCTTAAACAGTAGTAAAAGATTGTAGGCACCCCAATCATCACAACATGGGTATAGATCAGCTTATACAAATCAACTGACCACTTTTTCACTTCAGCCATCCTCCAATCGTTAAGGTGAATCCTAGATGCATACAAGCGATAACCTTGGGCATTTCGTTAAACGATATCAGCAAAAAATTTGGTTCATCGAAAGAACTGCCCGCTTGGTTCCAGATCATCTTCATTCACCCAAAGCGATCGCTGGCCATCACTAACCTGACAGAGCAAAAACTCCTGTTCATCCCACAACTTTTCCACTTTTAACACCGTCCACCCCGCCTCACCTTGGTACACAACCGCATCTCCTACCCTGAGATCCCAAACTCGCCTGTGGAGAGGTGGTGAGGTTGACAACACATAATCCACATCTCGCAAAATTCCACCCACAATGCCCCGCACTAATGGTGTGACAGAATCCACAATCATTGCCAAAACTAGTGTTCCCACGAGCATTACAGGCAAAGCTAGGATATATCGCAAAGGTTGCCCTTGAACAATGAGCTGGAGCATGCGATCGACCACCAATCCATGCAGCAAAAAGTAACTGTAAGTATGAGCACCGATCGCAATCATACCCAACGCCAGCCATTCCCAACGAGCTAACCAGCGCGCTACCGTCATGCAGCAGAGCGTTAGGCCGATCGGCACCAGCAAATCCGCAAAAATCCAACCGACATAATAAAACTGACAAACAAACCCCAAAGCATAGACTGGAATTCCCACCAGCAAAGCTTTTTGGGGTGACCAATGAACCGGGCTACTGCCGCGTAAAAACGCCTGACCCACTACCATACCCACCACAAACGTACTGAGCTTGGATAAAAATAAAGCAAACGGTTGCCACCCTGCCGGACTGTCCCACAACACATAGGTTGGATGCCCCCCCAACACAAAGGTTGCCAGCGATCGATACAGCAGCGTAAATAAAATACTGACAGTCAATAAATTGCTCGCGCCCCAACGATGCAGCAACTGCCAGAGCCAGGGAAACAGCAAAATGAAGCTGATAATCAGCGATACCAGCCACCAGGGGCCGCTAGTACTCATCAACAGTTGACCATTGTAGGAATGCAACAGGGGGAAACTAACGCCAGCAAAAATAAACCACGGCTTGGGCAAATAAGTCTTCGTTGCCACCGAAATCGCCCATAAAGTTGGATAGGATAACCAGGCAACTGTCCAAAACGTCCACAAAACCCGCCCTAACCGCTGGTGCAAAAACTTCGCCGGTTGGAGCGGTTCACCTCGAAGCGATAGCACCAGACTAAAGCCGCTAATCAACACAAAGACATCAATAAACTGAAACCCAAACCATGTAGGCAATCCCAGAAGCCTGGTTAAGCTTCCCAGCTCCGGTAAATTGCCCGTAATAATCATGAGTTGATGCAAATTGTTGGCGAATCCAGTCGGTTGAGGGGTGTAAGCGTATCCGGTGTAGCGTAGTTGTGCTTGATAGAGCAGCAAGGCTACAACTGCAACAATGCGGATTCCCTCTAACCAGGCTAGACGCTGCGATCGATCTACCCTTTGATTAACCATTTACGTTGTATCTCTTTGGCTATTAGTGGGAAAAGGGTGTTGAGAAGCGTTCACAGCATGCATCTAAACATCTTATAGATTAAGGGCTACAGACAACAGATGTAACCTTCCATAAGGGAGACAACACTCTGCATTTAGATTGACAATCGCTGACAGGTGAAAGCGAACCACTAAGGAAACCCAGGGTGATCCTAGCAGTTGCATCGTCAAACTGGCTGAACCGTTGTCATCCCGCGTCGAGTTACTGACCACGATAGTCATACAGTACAAATCTTTTCGATTAATAATGTTGTTTTGAGTGATTTATATTTTTGATAAGAACAGGGGCTAACTGTTACCTTACTTAATAAGATTGCCACACTTCTTTATAATTTATTGGGTAGAATAAGTTGCCATCGACCATCAAATCCTTAAGATTCGTTTTTTCGCGATGTATGGCTCAACTGATAAAGGTCAGGAGTAGTCAAGTACCTGAAGTGCTCTGTGCCTGTTACAATCCTTCTGCCCTTTGCCCTTTGCCTTCTACCTTCTATAGAGTTCGGCTGTGTTTTGCCGATCAGAGCTGGCCTTGAATCAGACTTGCAAATCAGTTCTCCTAGTCAAGCTTGACCTAAAAATCACATCCGCCCCTTGAGTGGAGTAGTACTCTGATAGTGGGAAACATCAAAATTTGACTCTTTTGACCTTTTTCCCAGCTTGCCTTGTTGGTCTAAAGATTGACTCAATAGAGTGATGCCTCCTCCTCGTCAAATGCGCTTTGCTGAATTCAATGAATCCGTTGCTTGTCCAAATCTTATGCCGCAGAAGCCCGATTTAGACGCGAAGTATTATTTTCATCAGGGATTGCAACTTGCTCATGCTTGTGCCTACGAAGACGCGATTTTAAGTTTTGATCGCTCCTTGCAATACAACCCAACCTGGCATGAACCCTGGTATCAGAAAGGCATGACTCAGTGTGAACTGGCGTTGTATGCCGATGCTGTCGATAGTTTTACTCAGGCGATCGACCTTTATCCCGATTACCCAGAGGCATTTAATAGTCGAGGAATTGCGTTGTTTAAGCTTGGTAGCTATGAGGCGGCGATCGCCAGCTACGACAAAGCCATTAAGCTTCGACCCAGTTTTCATCAAGCCTGGTTTAATCGGGGTAACGCTTTGGATAAATCGGGTTGTTATCAGGCGGCTTTGAAAAGTTACGACCAGTCCCTGAATATCGAGCCTGATTACTCTAAATCCTGGTACAACCGAGGCATCACCCTCACGAAGTTGGATCGGCTAGACGAAGCCATCGCCAGCTATGACAAAGCGATCGAGTTTCGGCCTCACTATTCCCATGCCTGGTACAACCGAGCCAATATCTTACATCGCCAAAAACGCTACAGCGAAGCATTAGAGAGCTATGAACGAGTTGTCAACATCAAATCCGACTGGTATGGAGCCTGGTACAACCTGGGTAACATTTTGCACAAGCTAGGACGACACGAGGATTCCATTAATTGTTATGACTATGCCTTGAAGGTTGCGCCCAATTTCTATGGAGCCTGGTACAACCGGGGTAATGCTCTCGATGCCTTAGGTCGCTATGACGAAGCCGTGGAAAGTTACAAAGCCGCACTAGCAATTAAGCCAAATCTCCGGGAAGCCTGGTACAACTGGGGCAGCACACTCCACAAAGCCGGACGCTACGAGGAGGCGATCGCCAGTTATGACCAGGCCATCCAACTCGACCCGAAGTTTGCCAAAGCCTGGAGTAGCCGTGGCTCGGCGTTGCGCAAGGTAGGCATGTATGCAGAGGCCATCACTAGTTACGACAAAGCTGTGCAGCACCAACCTGAATTGTACGAAGCCTGGTATGGGCGTGGCATATGCTTAGGACACATAGGCCGGAATGAAGCAGCGGTTGCCAGTTACGATCGCGCCCTAACTGAAAAAGGTGATTTTTATCCAGCCTGGTATAGTCGGGGGGTATCGCTCAGTCATTTGGGAGACTACGAAGCCGCGATCGCTAGCTACGAGCAAGCATTGCAAATCAAGCCCAACTTTCCAGAAGCGATTAGCCGCCGCAACCTGGCTTTGAACTATACCAGCCCGCCAGAACTAGATATTGATCGAGATAATGAACAAACCCCTGGCCTGGAATTGATGCCAGATTCGGCTGATGTTTCAGAAGACTCGATCGCGGAATCGTTAAATCCTTAAAGTTCAACCCGGTGCCAAAACGTTCTACAAACCCAAAATTTCCTTTACTGAATCTTTAGTTAGTTTTTGAAACTCTGCGCCAACTCTAAGAACAGACTTCCCACAGGTATGGGTGCGCATGTTTGATTCAGCAGGTTGGTATAGTTACAGCCACACAATCCAGCCATCAGGAACCTATGAGGGGGCAATTGCCCACTACGATCGCCTGCTGGCATCTCAGCCCGACCTGTATGAAATCTGGACTTATCGAGCCTACGTTTTAGAGCGGTTGGGGCAATTTCGGGAAGCTGTCGCCAATTTCGATCAAGCCTTGAAGGTGCAGTCTGAGCATGCCTTAGCGTGGCATGGCAAAGGGATTGTTCTAGCCAAACTATCCGACTATGCAGGAGCGCTGGAGTGCCTGAATCGCGTCATTCGATTAACTCCCAAAGATGAAAAAGCCTGGTACAACCGAGGCAATGCGTTAATTCAGCTCCATCGCTATGAAGAGGCATTGAGCAGCTTCAACCGTGGGCTTGAACTAAACCCAGTAGATTACAAAGCTTGGTATAACCGCGGGAAAGTTTTAACCAGCCTGGGCTATCACTACGCGGCTCTGGCCAGTTTAGATAAAGCGGTGAGTATTAAGCCAGACTGTTTTTATGCCTGGAGCTACCGGGGATCGGTTTTAAAGAAACTGGCTTGCTACGAAGAGGCGATCGCCAGTTTTGACCGATCGCTGGAGGCGAAACCAAATAACCCCGATGTTTGGTACAACAAAGCTCGCTGCTATGCCTTGCTGGGCAACACCGAATTGGCCATCAAATTTCTGTACCAGGCGATTCAACTCAACCCTACCCTCTATCTGGCGTTGGCAAAAGTTGATTCCCACTTCAGTCAAGTGCCATTAAATCAGAAGTTGCGAGACCTTACTCCAAAACCAGTGTCGTAGAAGCCGATCGCCCAAACTCCTCCGGGGCGTACTGCAAATGCGCCTCTGCGCCCGGATAAACAAAGGTGCCGGGAGTAACGGAACGCACCAGGTAATGCAAGGTATAAACTCCGGGATTGAGTTTGTTGCCAAAGGCCACAATCCGATCGTGATGGAGCGTTTGGTAGCTCACCTGCCAGGAATCACCTCGAGCTTTGAAGTAGGGCGTGGAGGTTTGAAAACTATCATCTACAGCTTCCAGGCCAGCCGGGAGAGGGTCAGTGATTACCACATGGTCTACAGGCCGATCGGTAATTACCTCTACGCCAATATCAAACACTTGCCCGACTGGAAGTTTGAGATCATCAACGGCATACAGGCCAGTGGTGTAGAGGGCTTTCTCCTGATTGGCAGGACGGATGGTGCGAGTCACTCGTAACCCATTTAAGCGCCCCGGTTGTTTACCTTCTAGGCGGTAGCGATAGGCTGCTAGGTAATGGAGATTGCCATTCCCCGATTTTTTCAGGGTCAAATCTTGCTGGCCCCGCGGTAGCTCGGACATGGGAATATTGACGGTTGCATTGGTTTTCCGATAGCCCTCAAATTCAGTAGTGGCCAGAATTTTATCGGCCAGTGTGGCGGTGGCGGCAAAGTTGGGGGGGGTGGGTTGCAGTTGGCTATAGGCCACCAGGGCTGAAAGCGCCTGGGCATTGTCATATGTTGTTTGCCAGGTGCCGTCTCGTCGCTGATTCAGTAAACCTTTGACCAGCCGATCGAGCGTTTCTGGGCGGGCTTTTTGCGCGATCGCCAGTTGTAACGCCTGGGCCTGGGTCGCGGCATTGGAGCCAAACCAGCGCCACCCCTCGGGGAAATTAACTTTAGCGTTGCGGCCCGTCTCGTAAGTACTTTCCTGCAACTGGGCCGCCATTGAGCGAGCTTCCTGCTGCCAATCTGGGAATTGGGCCAGATATTGGGCCAGTTTCATTTGATCGATCGGGTCAAACTGCTCTCGCTCGGCATATAAATCGGCCAGGAATTCCGAGCGGCGATCGCCCAATTCTGCCAGGGCAATCAAGGCATTCAAGCGCACCTGCCGTTTACACAATGCTTGCTTGCAAAAGTCATACTGACCCGGATCGGCCAGAGTTTTGCTGAGATAGCTTTTCAATTCAGGCGTAAATTCCTGACTTCGATTTCCTGGCTCTTGATTGGCAAAAGCCTGCTGTGTCTTCGCGATCGCAGTTGCGGCATAGGCTGTGATAAACGGATCGGACTTTTTCGCATCGGGATAGGCGGCGAAGCCACCATCAGGTTTTTGCAAGGCTTGAAGTCGAGTTAATGCTTGAGTCGCTGCTTGGGCCGAATTGAATCCAGCAAAGGTTTGTTTGTAGGTTTGGGTCAGGGTTTGCAGGTTGGCGGCAATGGCGAGTTGACTGGCGGCAGGTTCCAGAAATGGCAGATTTTGTTCGGCCAAGACTTGCTGGGCGGGGGCTGAGAGTTGCGGCACGATCGAACTGGCGAGGGAAATATCCAGGCCACCAAAATTCTGGACGACATTATTTTCAAGGTTTAGGGGAATTGTTACCTGAGTGTTCGTTGTCCCAGTTTCAACAACCTGTTCGGCCACGGTGAATGGTTTGACCTCTAGCGGCACTTCAAACGCATCTTCATTGCCGTTGAGGGTGGAGGCGAATTTAATGGTAGCGGTTCCGGGTTGATTCACGACCACTGGAAATTGATAAGCATTCGTGCCAACTCCAACTTTGGCCTGTTGACTGCCGGAGGTGTTGTCGAACTGAAGGGAACCACTAACAGTGCCTGTCACGGATAGATCACCTTCGCGACCAGTGTTGTTGGTGATGCTGGTGCCCACCTGGAACCGATCGCCGGGACGGGCGAACTGCGGCAGGATGGGATTTGATACGACTGGTTGACTGGTCATGAAGGTCGCCTCTCCATTGCCAAAGTTCAGGTTGCCGTCGGTGGCTACGACCATAATTCGCCAGGTTGTCAAATCGTCGGGCAGGGGCACAGTAACTTTCGCTTTACCTTTGCCATCGGTAACTACGGCTCCGTTGTAGTAAGCCACGGGCTGGAAGTTAGTGCGTGTGCGAGTGTTGGCCGCACCAGCTGAAAGTCCGCCGCCATAGCCCCAACCTTTTTGCAGGGGGGAGCCGATCTGTGTTAGCACGACATCGGGGCGATTGTCACTCAGCCGCACAGAGATGGGTTGCTCGGCAAACACAGTTTTGACCAGATCTGGCGGACGATAGCCAGTGAGTTGCAGCACGGCTTCGTTAACCACCATTACGGTGAATTGGCCTTTCACGGGCTGATCGATGTTATTTCTCAGCGTCAGTTCAAGCGGTTGATTGGTGCTGGGGGCGATCGTGGTTCCAGGCGGCGGTGTCACTTCCACTTTGAGGTAGCGATCGGCAGTCGTCGTCGCAAACGGCACAAATCCAATTCGAACTAACCCATCCAGGCTACCGGGTTCTGTCTGTTCGAGCGGTTTACCTTGGCGCACCAAAACGGCTTCTACGGCAGCATTGGGAGCCATGTCGGGCATGACGGTGAACTGGATTTGCGGCGCGCTGCCTTTCACCTTCTGCACCGTTTGATAGATTGGGTTATGGCGGACAACGGCAAAATACAGTTCGGCCTCTGGGTACGGCGATTGGATAATGGCTGTGGCCACCTCACCGGGTTGATAGGATTTCTTGTCGAGCTTCACTTCCAGGCGGTTGTTGCGATAGCGATCGCCCCAAAAGGTTGGCTCATTGCCCGCGATCCAGATTTGCGCATCCGTGGCTGTGGCTTCGTTATTGTCCAATGTCGCCCGAATTCGGTAGGAGCCAGATTTGGGCGCAACCAGATTCGCACTCTCGGCCCGTTCACCAGAGTTCACCGTTTGAGTGGCGACCGTTTGGTATTCCACTTGATTTTGCGGTGTCCGGCTACCTTCCACAACCCGGGTAATGGCGCTGTAGTTCATTTTTTGCAGTTCCAGTTTCACCGTTTGGTTGGCGATCGGGTTGCCCTGCGGATCACTAACAATCACCTGCACCGGAAACTCTTGGCCAGCATCAGCGACATAGTTTGTTTTTAACCCAATCAGGCGATCGCTGGGCAACGCAATGAACGTTTGCGCATCGGCCACAGAAAGGTTAGACACATCTGATACCTGCGCATCCACGCGATATTCCATTGGATAGGGTAAGTCTTTATCAATAGTGAAGCGTTGCGCTCCCTGCCCTGCCTGACTTAGGGTTTGGGTGGTTTGCAGCACATCACTCGTGACTTCTGGCGCTTCTTCTGGCCAAAACCAGCGTTTGCCAAACAGGTAATCGTTCCACTGTGTTGGTGTAAATTCGGTTTGCCTCCGAGTAACGTAATATTTGGCCTCGCCGCTCTGCACAGGGGCACCAAACAGGTAATTGCTCTGGACTTTTGCCTCGATCGTCTGGTTGGGGATGGCGATCGGCACTGGTGCAGAGGCCGCAGTGGGAGAAGTGGGTTGCTCATCTGGTTTAGCTTCTGCTGGCTGATTTCCTGGCACGTTGAGCGCCAACTCAACTTTGAAATTGGGCGGCTTGAACTCGGCCACGCGGAATTCGCCCGTCATTTCTGCACCACTGTCGCCCTTAGCTTGCACTGTATATGTCCCCAACGGTGTATTGGCTGGGAGTGTAACAGGGAGGGAGAAGGTACCGTAGGGCGTGGTTTTTTGGATACCAAAATCCTGCTTCTGGCCATCGGGCCGTTGGAGCGTGATTTTGTAGTTGGCGTTTTTATCCTGTTTCAATTGGCCGGCTTGGAGGTAATAAGCCGCGCCTGTTAGGTAGGCAGTTTCGTTGGGCTGGTAAAGGTTGCGATCGCTGAAAATAGTGCCCCGGGAAATCGGTTTGCCATTCTCCCATCCCGCGTCAATCCCATAATCGTAAGCACCGCTGAATTCCAGCGTGCGCGTGTAGGCCCAATCTTTCCCCAATTGCGCGATGACCAGGAGGGGCGGCGCGGTTTCACTATCAGGTTTGCGGCATCGCTGAAAGGCGGCTCCAGACAGGGTGAGCATGCCGGCTGGATCGGTTTTGCCAGTGGCGCAGGGAGTCGGATTCGATCGCGTCTTTGCATCCAATTGAGATGAATAAACTTGAATGTTAGCATTCGCAACAGGAGTCCCGTTGGATAACTGATGGACTCGCACCAGACCTGATTCGGGAAACCATTGCGCAAATACACCCAGATTCGTTAACTGCACCAACCCGTAGTAACTGGGTTCTCGCCACTTTTGTTTGCCCTCTTCCTGGTAAGACACGGTTCGCCCCTGAACACCGTAGGCCAACATCCCCGTCGATCCACCTAACAGACTTTGCAGCGGAATGGCCGTTTCAACAGCTTCGTTTTTAGTGGGCTGGACTTTTGTTGATTGCCAACGGTTGGGGTTTGGCAACAAGTCATTTCCATTGCCCTGGGGATAGGCGGTGTTGGTGTAAACCAGGTCGGTGGGTTGCACCACAGCAAATGCCGATTTGAACTGGGGTAGGTTGACGGTGGAGACGTTCAGTTGCAGCGAGGCCGCCCCATTACTGGCAGGAAAAATATTGAGATCAGTGGGTGCCCATAGATCGGGGGCCACATCGCCGGTTTCGTAATCTACCGTTACCGCTTTGCCGAGGGTTTGCCCAAATTTATCCTGCAAATCGGCGGCGATCGTTATCGTGTATTTCGTGGTAGGTACCAGTGCCCAGGGATTGAGGCTGACCGCGCGATCGCCCTCGTAGACCCGCACCAGGGGCACATTCTTCTGCTTTGGTTCTGGACTGATGGAAATATTGGTTTGAGCCGATTCTGGATTAATCGGGTTATTGAACAGGACTTGTCCCGTGCCTTTAGTGAATCGTCCATAGGTGCCACTGGCATCGGGTTGCCCAAAGTAGCTAAACGTTTGATAGCTCAAGGGTGAGTAGGTGGCGACACGACTGCTAAAGCTTTCCGCTGTGGGTAGATTGCCTTTGGCTGGACGTAATCCAGGCGTAAATTCCAGTTTGTACTGAGTGGCTTTGGCCAAGTCTTGTTGCGGTTCCAGCGTATAAACCCAATTGCGCGTCGCAGGATCAAACGCTGCTTCTGGATCGGGTGTTTCTTCCTCTGGCTGTTTTTCCAGCGCTGCTTTTAAGGTCACACTTTCGGTTTTGCCATCTGCAATCAGTTTGGCGTGTTCTTGCAGGGAGGTTTGATCTAATTCCGCGTTGGAGAAGACCTTCAGTACGGGTTTGGTGTCGATCGGTTCAGTAATTTCTTGAGGATTTTCGGGAGCAAAGGATGTAGGGAGATTGGAGAGTTTGAGGCGATCGGTTTGGAAGGTCCAAGCCAGATCCTGTTCCAATTTGTGATTCTTCAAATCTGCTAAGCCGGCTTTGAGCGTAACTTTGACACGGGTTGCTAGAGGCGTCGCCGCATCTGCTTGAAAACCCACCATGCGCGGCGTGAGGAAACGAAATTGGCCTTGCAAGGGGGGCACCAGTTCAAACTGCTGCAATAGCTGCCGCTGAGCGTCACTTTCCAGGCCCTCAAGTGGAATCAACGGTTCTTTAAACCGAATGCGAATTTGAGCTTGGGTTTGGGCATTCCCGATCGGGCTAACCTCCTCAATCCAATCGGGCAGTTGAGGCGCAGGGAGTTCGGCCACCTCAGCTAAAAAACTGGGTGCGTTGGTGATATTAGCGGTGTCGCATCCGGCAAAACCGATCGCCATCAAAACTCCGATTAAAAACAACAGGGGCAGGATGAAGCGTTTGCCCAATCTCATAACAGTTTCCCCACAAGCAACAGATGAATGAAATCGACTCCGGTAGATTCACCCCCATTCCTACTCCGGCCTGTGAGTAAATTCCCCGCAACTTCAATAATTCTTTACGTAAGTGGGTACATCGGACGAGTGAATCAGGTTGTGGAGGTGCGCGTAAAAGCCTAATAAAACTTCCTCAAAGAAACAAGGCTTCTCCAAGTTTAAGAGAATTGCGAAAAGAACTTTAAGTTTGCCATTGCTTCAATCCACTTTTTTAAGTGTCTGTATGTTACTCATAGACGCGATCGAATCAAGATAAACCTGATGTTAGGAATGCAGATTTGAGTCAAGCAAAGTTCAAAACCTCATAAGCTTTAAAGCATAATTGGAGCAGTTAGACTCATTGAATAACTGGTTCTTAGTTATAGCAATTTAGGTTGACTTTTGCTGGCAAAAAACACTTTTAATCAATCACATTCCAACCCGAAACTTATCCATACTATGATCTCTGAGGCTGCAATGGCAAAGTTTAACGCACCACAAGCTCACAGTTCGGCCTGGGTTTTTCAAGCCTGGACTTCTTTTATCGTTTCCACATGCGCCATGACGATCGGTGTTTTGTACCTACCCGTGGATAACTGGATTAAAGGTTACTTGGGGATGGGCTACTTATTCACCGTGGGTTCTACTATTAGCCTGTCTAAAACAATTCGAGATATTCATGAGTCGAATAAGGTGATGAGCCGAGTTGATGAAGCAAAGCTAGAAAAATTGTTAGCAGAATACGATCCGTTCAAGAAATAGTTTGCTCGATCGCTTTTGCTGCCACATCGTGAAAAAACTTTGCCAAGCTTGGGATGCAGGTTTGATCGTCAAAGACTTGGACTTGGGTTAACAGGATGCGATTTGATAAATGATCTCGCCAGTCTTGATCGCAGCCGATTTTGACCGCCAGTTCAATATAATGCGCTTCGCTGGTGGCAACTGTCTCGGTGATGCCTGATGCTTGCAAGATGCCGAAGGACATCCGCCCCCGCATAAATTCTTGGGGATAGGTGATTACAGGCAATCCACAGGCGATCGCATCCATCGTCGTATTGCCGCCAGTAAATCCGATCGTATCCAAAAAGCCGTCACACAATTGATTCAACATCAAGTAATCGGCTCGCGGTAGGGCGGGCAAAAAGACGCAATACTGTTCGGCCTGTAACCCAGCGCTGGCAAAAGCTCGTTGCAATCGACTCTGCAATACTTCTGCTCGGAGAAAAACAAATTGGGCCGTTGGCACCCGCTGCGCAATGCCAACCAGCAGTTCATCATGTTGGGGGAGGTACTTGAAGGGAGCCTGACCGCAAAAATAAACGATCGCATTCTCGCGTAGCCCAAACGCCGATCGCGTTTTGGTTAAGGCCGGGACGAGCGGACGGGGGTAAGCAATGCCTAAGCGAGGCAACTGCACCAGGGTTTCAGTGTAGTGGTTCTGCCCATCCGGTGGCTCCATAAACTCACTGGATAGGTAATAATCCACTGTGGGCAACCCGGATGTCACTGGATGCCCCCAGGCGGTACATTGCACCGGTGCTAATCGTAAAGCGGCCAATTGCACCGTTTGTGGGTCCATGCCAATTTCTGGAAACACCAGGACATGTAATTGATCTTGCAAGACTTGGGTGGCGATCGCTGCAAGCTCACCGGGAATATGGTGAAACGTGTCGCTGAACTGCTGAAATTCCTGCGTCGTGCTGTCTGGTTGGTTACCGATGTAATAACAGTAAATTTCAAATTGCGTGCGATCGAGATGGTGCAACCAACCCGTTAACCAGAGTGTCCCGCTGTACGCATGGAAGTAATGGGTGAGAAACCCAACTCGAATTTTATGCGTGACGGGTGGCAGCGGCAGTGGTTGTACCCACTGAGGGAAATTTGCAGCCATGATGCGATGTACGAGTTGGCCGAACAGGTGCTGAGGTTCCAGCATTGATCGAGCCTGGTACGTGATGTAAAAGCTGGCAAAGCGGGAAATCCCAGTTAGCGCCTGCTGTCGTTGCTCTGCGGTTTCTAACGAAGTAGTATCCAACAAATTTTGGAGTTCTGACAGATAGCGATCGCGATAAAGTTCAATCTCCTCAACAGAGTCATAAATGTAAGGTAGCGTGAGTCCTTTAACGAGTCTCAGGGTGTAGCTCTGCGGGAGTGCTTGACAGGCTGTTTCAGCCACTTCAATGGCATCTTTGATGTTTCCATGCCGAGTGAGTTTGAGAATCAACTCAAAATAAAGCGGTTCTGATGTGGGATGGTGGACGATCGCCTGACGTAAAATCGCGATCGCTTCAGATTGTTCTCCCATCTGCCATAACGCCTGATTAAGTTCTAGATAGATGTCAACCGTTCCCGCTTGCAGATCAAGATAGCGACGATAGTGCCGTATTGCGGTGGGGTAATCCTGCTGCTCAAAGAAATAATGGCCGAAGGATTGATAGAAGGGGATGGGATTAGTTTGGGCATCGAGGGCATACGCCAATGCCTGTTGTATATCGGTGTGATCAGGGGTGAGTTCGAGGATGATTTGGTAGGTCGATATAGCCGCAGCGATTTCCGCCTGCTCCAGCAACAAATTCCCCAAGTTAAGGTAGGTGCCTGGAAACGATGGATCAATGGCGATCGCTTGTTGATATACGGCTTCTGCATTTTCCAGTTGTCTAAGTTGAGTCAATAACAAGCCTAAATTGTTGTAACTATCCATTAGAGTTGGATCTAACCGAATGGCTTGCTGATAAGCTGCGATCGCATTTGCAGTTTGCTCAAGCTTAGTCAATGTATTTCCTAAATAGTAATAGATTCTACTATCTCCGGAGTTTAGTTCAAGTGCTTTACTCAAACTCTTATAGGATTCCTGATAGTCTTCTGCTTCATACAGTAAGATTCCAAATTGCATCCATACCTGATGATCTAGTTCATTCCAAAGTAAGTATTCTCGATATTTTCTTTCTGCTATACTAAATTGCTTCTGCTGATGCGCATAGTTTGCTTCTTTAAGTAAAACCGCGATCGATTCTTCCCGTTGCTCCAACAGTTGCAAGTTATAAATTGCTTTGATAACTTCCGCCCGACGCTGCTCTACAAATGTGGTGGCAGGATAGATTTGGGTGCGCGATCGATCCCAGCTCAGGACTTGAATTCCATTCCAAAAGGTCGGAAAACGAGCGACTGGGGTGCGTAATTCCAGTTCAACTCGTGCCTCCGGGGTGGTCGCCAAAAAATCCCAACAGGCTTGCTGCACCGTCCCCCAGTTGGCATCATCCAGCAAAATTAAGGCGCGATCGCTGAGGCATGGTTTGGCCAACAGTAAGCCCAGTAGCGTCGAGCGGTAATCGTGGGCACCGTCATAAAAATAAACACCAATTTTATCTTCCGTGTTTAACTCTTGCAGTTCGAGCCAAAATTGTTGAAAATCTTGATTGCAAAAATAAACTTGCTCACTCAACCCGAACTGCTCTAAATTTTGCATCAATGCTGCCAAACTTTGCCCGTCTGGATCAAATTCCGAAAAGTTATCCACTGCATAGGCCATACAGTCGGGATGGTTCAGCAAGGCTCCAATCAGTGTGGTGCCTTGATAGGTGCCGATTTCGCAATACAGTTCGTTCGCCTCCAAACAATCAACCGCGCAATTAAGCAATTGCATCACATTGGCGGTGGTCATGCCTTGGATGCGATCGCGTACTTGCTGAAACTGTTCAGCTTTTGGACGAACAGAGTCTTGTTGCCAGTTGTCGTAGCAGTTGGGTAGTTGCTGCAGAAAACGTCGGTAATCCATATCACAAGCACTCTAGCCTGAATAATTCACGCAGCGGCACAAGCAGGATGAGAAAAAGAGTTTGAAACCGAATAGAATCAAGCTCTCTAACATTTTTAAGTGTCCTCATTGTGCCATGACAGAGTGTGATTCGGATGTGCCCTACGATTTTTATTCACATCGTTCCCTGGTGGTTCGCTAAAAGCCCTGCAACCACGTTTGCTTTGCGCATCGGCATGGCTGACTTTCTGATGGTTGCCCCTTTATCCCCCATTTTGAAATATGCGTTTGCCCTAATACACCCCCCAACTAAATCGCCCTGCCAAGGACATTGTTGGTAGAATCTACGGATGCAGAACTAACAGCCAGGACGTTCATTGTTGACGCAGATACAGGGCGATCGCAATGTAGATAATAGCTTCGATACCAATCGACAAAGCGAGCTAACCCGACTTCGATCGGGGTTTTCGGTTGAAACGCTACATCCTTTGCCAGATCGTCAATGTTGGCATAGGTTTCTAACACATCTCCCGGTTGCAGGGGCAATAGCTGTTTTTGGGCTTTCATCTCCAAACACTGTTCCAATACTTCAATGAAGTACAGCAATTCAATGGGTTGATGATTGCCAATGTTATAAATTCGATAGGGGGCAAGTCCTGTCGCGGGATCAGGTGCAATTTCTGACCAGTGTTGATTGGGTTGAGGCGGGCGATCGAGGACTCGAATAACGCCTTCTACAATGTCATCAATGTACGTGAAATCACGCCGCATTTTACCGTAATTAAAGATTTTGATCGGACGCCCTTCAATGATTGCTTGAGTGAATGAGAATGCCGCCATATCGGGGCGTCCCCATGGTCCATAGACGGTGAAAAACCGTAGCCCCGTTGTTGGAATGTGATAAAGATGGCTGTAGGTATGTGCCATCAGTTCATTCGATTTCTTTGTAGCAGCATATAAGCTTAAAGGATGCTCTGTACTCTGATGTTCTGAGAACGGCATCTGCCGATTTGCGCCATAGACTGAGCTAGAGGACGCATAAACTAAATGCTGCACGGAAGCATGACGGCATCCTTCCAAGATGTGGAGAAAGCCCACCAGATTGCTATCAACGTAAGCATGAGGATTTTCAAGGGAGTAGCGTACTCCTGCTTGGGCGGCTAAATGCACGACACGATGGAATTGATATTGTGTAAATAGAGCCTCCATGCCAGCGCGATCGGCAAGATCAAGTTTATGAAATCGAAAATTTTCGTGAGGTTCAAGTTGTGCTAATCGACCATACTTAAGATTGACATCATAATAGTCATTTAGATTATCGATTCCAACAACAATCTCACCGCGCTCTAACAGACGCTGGCAGACATAGAATCCGATAAATCCTGCGGCTCCTGTCACTAAAATTACATTCATGGTTCTATTCCTATTTACTGTTTTTGTTTTCGTTAGCTAGGATTCGTGGCTAATTCAAGAAATTTGCGGATTGGCTCATCTCGGTAATTCAGGACTTGAAGAACGGGAGAATAATGAGATGGATAATGCAATACACTCAGCGATCGCTGAAGCGGCAACCGCCAATGTTGATTTGGAGGAAGCCCAATTGCTCGTCCTAGCATTGATTGCAAAATCAACGGATGGGCAACGACCAAACCCGTCATCAGTGGCGACGCTAGATTAGACTGTGCCGCGATCGCGTCTTGCCAGGATTGGCACCAATCTGTTTGCGAGACATGGAGTTGGACGGTGTGGGGATGATGGTGTAAGAGATGCTCGCTCGTCTGTTGTGCCTCGGGGGTATCTTCGCTTAGGCTGAATTGAATTTCAGTGTGATGTAGCAGTTCTGCCAGGGCCGCAGTGTGGGAATGATCAGCCGATTCAGATGGCACACACAGTAGGCGCAGTCCTTCTTTCCCTTCTTTCAGCTTGGGTAGGGTTTCGTCAAGGTGAGCGGTGAGGTTGAGTGCGACGAGTTGGGCTGAGGAGAGCGTTGAATCAGAGAACTGTAGGATGCTAATGCCACAATTGGATTGCTGCAACGTGTGGTATCGATCGCCGCTCATGCCTAATGCTGTACTGATTAACGCTCGAATTGTCCCGCTATGACTGACAACTAAAACTGTTTGACCGGCATGACGGGGTAAAACTTCTTGCCAGAATCGTTGGGCGCGATCGTAGAGTTCTTGAACAGGAGAGTGGAGCGATTGAGCTAAGGTTGTGGAGGATGAGCGATCTGCGATCGCGTTTAAGTCCATCAAAAACTCATGGGGGCGCTCTTTCCAGCAACGATAGGCTTCTGCAAATTGCTCCTGAACAAATTCAAAGGTCAAGCCCTCCCATGCAGGTAAAATCGCTTCTTGTAAATCTGGATGAATTTGAGCAAACAGCGCGATCGGTTTGTCGTGTCCCATACCTTGCAAAATGGCATTTGTAGTCTGCTGCGCTCGCTGAAGTGGACTGGTATAAAGTGCGTTTGGAGCAACCGACCTGAGGTACAGTCCTGTTTGGTAAGCAGTGGTGTATCCAGTTTTGGTTAAAACTGCTTCATCAGAGTTGCCCTGATAGCGGCCCTCGGCATTATAAGTACTCTGTCCATGCCGAATAAGAATGACGGTCGCTTCAGCTTGAGATGGCGCACAACTCGGCATTATTTGCATGGCAGATGAATCAATAGAGGGTAAGTACATGAGGCTCCTCCTCTCCACCTGAGTGATGATTGTCTCCAGCCGTTTTTTGCAATGTGTACAAGCTGGCATAGCGATCGCCCAACTGCATCAGTTCAGCGTGCGTACCCTGCTCAAAGATCCTTCCTTTTTCAAGGTAGAGAATCAAATCAGATTGCTCAACTGCTCGAAGATTGTGAGAGATGGTAAAAGTGGTGCGTCCGTGGGTGAGGCGATCGAGGGCCTCATTCACTTCAAATTCATTTTGCTGATCCAACCCCGTGGTCGGCTCGTCAAGGATAATGATGGGCGATTGACGAATCGCTGCCCGGGCGATCGCGATGCGTTGCCGTTGCCCACCAGAAAGGGTTGCACCGCGTTCACCCAGGATCGTGTCATAACCCTGGGGCAATGCCTGGATGAAATCGTGGGCATTTGCCAGTCGTGCGGCCCATTCCACCGCTTCAGGAGACGCACCCAATGAACCGTAGGCGATGTTATCCCGCACACTCACCGCAAACAGCACACTATCTTGCAGCACAACGCTAATCTGTTGCCGCAAGGAATCCACCTTGTACTCTCGTAAGTCATGACCGTCAATCAGAACTTGCCCTTCCACGGGGTCGTACAGCCGCAACAGCAGACTGGCCAGGCTAGATTTTCCGCCACCCGATGGCCCAACCAGCGCCACATGCTGTCCTGGTTCGATCGCGACATTCAGATGTCGCAGCACCCATTTTTCCGGTTCGTAGGCAAAGCTGACGTTCTTAAATTGAATGGCACCTTGAAAAGGCGGCGCGTCGATCGCGCCACGCGAGTCCCGTACTTCCGGAACAATGTCGAGCAGACTGATAATGCGTTCTCCAGAGGCGGTTGCTTTTGAGATCTGGCTAGTGTATTTGGCCAACTGACGCATTGGCTTGAATGCCACCTTCAGGTAGTTAACGAACACCAACAAATCGCCCGGAGTGATCGCTTGTCGTAGAACTAACTGCACCCCTCGCCACAACACCAATGCCGTCGCAATTGACACCAATACCTCGACGGTTCGTTCCAACCCCGCTGCTAGCTGTTGCGCTTTGGCTCCATCGCGCAAACTCTTCTTGTTCTGCTTTGAGAAGGCGCTTTCCAACATACTTTGCAAGGAGAGAGCTTGCACGACCCTGATAGCACCGATCGCTTCGGCGGCGGTTGCGGCCATTTCGCCCTCATGACGACGTTGCGTTCGGGCAACTCCTTGAATCTGCTTCGTCATGCGGGTGGTTGAAAAGAGAAAAAGCGGCAACACCAGAGTGGCAATCAGCGCCAGTTCCCAGTTCATCCAAAACATCACGACTAACATGCCGATGATGCTGAGAGAGTTCGTTAGGAGTGGCAGTACCGCAGTCACAGTGGCTTCACGCAGACGTTCAATGTCGTAAGTCACACGGGTGATCAAATCTCCAGTCTTGGCTTTGCTGTGAAAGGAGAGTGAAAGCTGCTGCAAGTGAGTGTAGAGGCGACTCCGGATATCCGTCATGACATGAGTCGCTGCGAGTGACATCCCGACGATGCTGTAATAAGCGCTGATGCCTCGAATACCCGCGATCGCCACAATTGCCAGCGTCAGAATCGTTAATACAATCAAAGGATCGAGAGATGCAAGAAAGGGAATTCCAATGGAATCTGTGCGAAACCCTGTCAAAATCACGTCATCAAAGATGAACTTGAGCGGCCAAGGTTCCAGTATCCGCATTGCCGTCTCCAGCAGCAGTGCCACAAATGAAAGGCTAATCAACGCTTTTTGTTTGCGGATCTCAGGGGCAAATTTGCGTAAAATCAGCCCAATTCCAGGTAATGCAGCTTTGATACTCTTAGGACGACGTTTTGCCACTTTCTCTAACTCCTCGGTGTAGCTGATTAGTGTTGAGAAGATGCCATCACACGGGGCTTTTCTGGTACGGTTGGCGGTTGTATTTCAGCTTGAGCACGACTGTAACGATCGCTGATGTAATGGTTCAACCGCCGCTCTAAAGGAATGACCACCGACAAGATCGATTGCTCCAATTGAGGGGCTTTGCGACCAAAGGTTAGCTGCCGAATTAGCGGCTTAATGAAGGCTTGGTGACGACGATGCCCCAAGCGGTTATACCGCTTCTTAAAATACTTGTCCTGAGAAACTTTCCACTTTTTAGAGAAATGCTCCAGACTCGCAATTTCCCACGCATCGCTCCAGCGCAGCATAAAGAAAGGCAGGTCTGTCCACTCAAATGGAGGCCCTGGAACATACGTCACGACTGATGCAGGTTCACAGTAAACAGTGCGTCCGGCTTTAGTAACCGACATACAGAAATCAATGTGTTCGCGGGTGCTGAGTAAGCCTTCATCTAACCAACCAATCTTGGTGAAAATCTTGGTTTTCACCAACATGCAGTGAAATTCTGCAAACTCACATTGACGGCGCTGCAACTGATCTTGCACCTCTGCCACCTTACGATTCACAAAGTAATGCTTCTCATGCACCCGTCGCTTTGGTTTATCTGAACCCTCCTTGTACACCAAATCAATGTGTGCTTCCCCTCCTGCCAAATGAACAGTCTCATGCACAGGCGTTCCAATACAAATCAGCGGTGTCACGATCGTGGCCTCCGTTTCTTGGGCGCATTGCAGCAATTGCTCCAGCCATCCAGAGGTAACAATCACGTCGTTGTCGATGAACAGCACATATTTAGTGTCAACTTGGCGCAGTCCCAAGTTTCGGGCTTGATTCGGTGCAAGATAATAGTCTGTGCGAATGAGTTCAAACTTGCGCTCTCGAGCTTGTTCCTCCAGATAGCGCTTAATGTGCTTAGGTGAGCCACCATCGACATAGATGAGTTTGAATGGAGTCGATGTCTGGGCATAGATACTCTCAAGTGAAGCTTGAGTGTAGCTAAATCGTTCTCTAGGAGAAACAACAATTGTGACTTCAGGTTTGACCATTGCTTTGTACCTCCAGTGTTTGATCGTCAGAACGGGTTGAGACGGACATAGGAGAATAATCGTACTATTCTCAGGTCTTTGCTTTCCAAGACTTTCATTCCCTTCTACATTAAGTAACGCTCACTCCCGTTAGTATGGGTTTGGTTACACCCAACACTTGCTCATAAACATATTGCCAGTTGCTCTGCTCCACTTTGGGGTTGAGTTGTGTCAAAACCTTGCGCTGTGCGGCTGCGCCAAATTGCTTCCTCAATTCAGGTTGAGTCATCAGTCGCCGTAACGCCCGCCCTATTTCTCTAGCAGAGGCGGGTTGCACAAGCAATCCATCCACCTCATCTTCAAGAATGCCACCGATCGCATCGACATTAGTCCCAACAATTGCCCGTCCAGCCATCATTGCTTCTAACATCGCGTTGGGGCAGCCATCGTTTAAGGATGGAATGGCAAAAATATCCATGTAGGGAAGATAGGCCAGTGCCGATTGGCGATCAAGCATCCCTGTAACGACGATGCGCTCGGACAGGTTGCTCTCTTGCAAAGTTTGTGCCCAATAGCCCTGCTCCTTCTCTGCAAAGTCACCCACCAGCAGCAGTGTTAATTCTGTTTCTTGACTGAGGACAGCACAAGCATCAATCAAATATTCAATGCCTTTTTTATCCCGAAATCTCCCGACAGAGCCAATGACTGTGCCCTGCAAGCGATCGAGTAATGGTGGTGCAGGCAACTGACTGAAATCGATTGGCACGATCGAATTCCAAAATACAGAAGCTTTCGTTTGGATACTTGGTGCGGCCAACATGGCCCGCTTCCGCAGGTCTGGACTGACAAACGTTGTCCAAGACGAGTTTTCCAACGTCCACACCATTTGTGCGTACATGGGCGGGCTGAAAATGTGCTTGTGGAGATCGCTGCCTCGAATGCTATTAATCACAGGTACATCATTTTCTCTTGCCAATAAAGTAGTGAGATACCCCGTTTCATTCAAGAAAAAGGCATGAAATAAATCAAATCGATGCTCCTCGTACAGTAACTTCAGCTGAAAATAAATATCGCTGAGGAAGTCTTGCTTTGTGGGCTGAGCATAGCGAATGGATGGCTTGACGCGATGCACAAAAACGCCGTCTTGCATCTCTGTCTTATACCCCGTATGCCGACGATACACCTCATTGGTGCTACCGTACTTGGAATGAAAAACAGCGACATGAACTTCATAACCTAAATCGAGGAGAAGATGAGCAATCCGATGAACCGACTCACCCACGCCTCCCATATCCGGTGGATATTCTAATGATGTGATACAAATTTTAGGTTGCATATTTCTAATAACTCCATGACTTGGAATAGGTTGAAATCAAGACAAAGTTGCGGCAAATTCCTAGTATCAACTTGCATGCATAGTTTCAGCTATTGAATCTTCTAGATCATCACAACGGGTTGCTGAACTAACTGCTGCACAAGGCGGGCTGTACTCTGCACACCCTGCACATCAAAATTGATACGTGTTTGCTCTTTTTTAAGACATTCAATAACGTTTTGAGCAAACCGATCGGGCTGCAGTTCATCAGAATTGATCACTTCAACAACACCCAACTGTTCAAGCTTTTTAGCTCTAGTAATTTGTTCTTGATCATCATTTCCAGTAAATGGCAGAATCATAGATCGAACGCCTGTTGTCAGAATATTCATTGTTGTGTTGTAGCCCGCCATGCTGATGGAAAGATCGGCTTTTTCCATGTAAGAAATTAGGTGCGAGGTGTAACGCCGAATTGTCAGATTGGGGTGTCCCATTGCCTTCTGTTGCAATTCATGCAGTTTTTCATCGGGCATGAATGGACCAGTAAACATGTAGAAGTGATGAGGCAAGCTCGCCTCTAAAAGGCTAGCCGTTTCAATCACACATTCCAGCAAATCATGTCCAAATCGCCCACCCCCAACGCTCACTAGAATCATGGGTTGATCAGAATCAAGCGCCTCGCTATCCAGCGGCGATCGCACCAGATCATGGGGTTCTGACTGCACAACATAACCTGTATAGTGAGTTTGACAAGTGAGGTCTTGAACTCGTGAAAAACTGTCTTCTAGCGGTTGAAAAGTCGGGTCGCCATGAATCAACAATGCATCAAAGTACCGATTCATGAGTTTGCATATTTTTTCTTCATGCCGTGCTTGATCTTGTTTTGTCACCACAATATCTCGCAAGCTACACACTACCTTTGTCTGCTGACTCGCTCTCGCTTGATCAAGCAAGGGCAATAACTCGAATGAGAAGCGTCTACGACCAAAGGGAAACAACTCGATCATCAAAACATCGGGATGCAGGCGATCGAAAAGATTGAGTAACTCTTTGACCCGATAGTTTTGCACCTCCTCTAACGTTTGAGAGGAATCAACTACCTGCAATTCTCGAAACTCGGCATCAGTTTTGATTGCAGGTAGATTCACAACATGAACTGCATTGGGAATATCAAATTCCTCTACGGGTTGCCCTCCGTTAATAAAACAGACCTGAAAATCATCAATCAAGCCACGCACAATTTCCATACTGCGAACCAGATGACCCATACCTAGAATGTGCTGGCAATAAAACATGAGCTTCTTCATTGCACTAACGCCTCCATTGCAAACTGCTCTGATTTGCGGATTAACCAATGATTTGTGAGTTGCCGACCTGCTTTATCTGAGAACAGGTCAAGCAACTGCTGAGTAATCCTGGGAAGTGCTACCAAATCAATCGTAAAGTTTGAGGGTTCGCTGCGTGTGTCTAATTGCGTCAACACCGATCGCATCAAGGTTTCGGGTGTCAAATGGTGGGGATGAAGACAGTGCAACGTACCTAATTGCGCCAAACGTTCCGCTCGAATCAACTGCTCTTGCGATGGCTGAATACGCGGTACAATCACAGCCCGACGCTTGGCTGACAAAATCTCGCAGGTTGTGTTGTAGCCACCCATTGCAACGACAGTATCGGCCGCTGCAATGTAGCTAGTAAGCTCCTCAGAAAACTCCTTGATTTGTACATTTGCGTCGTTAGCTGCTTTGCGATACAGTGCTTCTCGATCGCCGTGAGCCATTTCTGGACCGCATAGAATAATGCTTTTGAGATTGCGCGATCGCGGCAAAAAGTCTAGCCCGGATAAGTAGTTGTCAATCAAAAAGTAACCGTCCTCGCCGCCGCCAGCTGTCACTAGAACCATCTGCTCTTCTGATGAAACCTGCAAAACCTGCCGCGCTTCCTCGCGTTGCCATCTTGGTGTGCGATGAATATAACCACAGAAGTAAACTTTATCGGCTACATCGATTGGAAACTGATAGGCTTGGCTGAGATCAAATACTTCCGGCATCCCAACCACAAGAATCCGGTCGTAGAAAGTCCGAATTGCGTCATAGTAACCAAACTTTCGCCACTCCGAAATGGTTTTAACAGGTTGATCGAGGATGTCACGCAACAGCAACACCATTCTGGTATGAGGATGGCTGTGTTTGAGATGCTCCAACATTGGGGTGAGTTCTTCCCTCAGTCCGGTGGGTTTCTTATCCACCACTAGCAGATCGGGTTTAAAGTGAGATGCTGCTGCCAGAATCAGTTCCGATCTCAATTCCAGGGTTTCATCTACTTCCGTTTCCAGATATTTTGCAGATAATCTGCCGCGATCGCCACGATTCAAACACGGTAGTTTAATGTAATCTAATCCTCTAGGCAATCGGAAGCCTTGAATCATCGGTGAACCTGTGATTAACAGAATTGAGAGACCAGAAACTGACGCCAGTAGATGCTCACAAATTGCCAGCATTCTACGAATATTGCCAAGACCAAAGGTGTCATGGGAATAAACCATTAATTTCATGGTTCGATGTTCCCCCTTAAATAGTGTTTTCGCGAACTCAAAGCAGAGAAAGTCACACTCCGCAAAGCTCAAATTTGCGTGATCTACGAAGCCATTCTATGCTTTGCCTACTGAGGCAATGAAGCCGCAAGATGACGCAGGGAAGCAGGTGTAAACGGCAAAACATGTCCAGATTGAGGACATCGACCAATCCCAATGTAGTAGAAGCCAGACTGCTCTAACTGCACCGGATCGAGACAATTGCGACCATCGATCAGGATCGGTGTTGTCATCCGTTGAGCCAATTGAGCATAGTCGTACTGCCGAAATTGTGACCAATCTGTGACTAACACCAAAGCATCGCAATCGGTAGCAAGATCTTCCAAATCGGTCGTCAAGCTGATATCTGCCAAAACAGGATGCGCTCCAGTCGAGCGCACGACCGGATCATACGCTTTGACCTTGGCACCCAGGCGAAGTAGCTGCTCAATCAGATCAACCGCTGGAGTGTCGCGCATGTCATCTGTGTTCGGCTTGAACGTCAACCCTAGCAGCCCGATCGTCTTCCCCTTGAGGACTTTAAGCACCTGCTGCAACTTTTCCAATGCCAGCCAACGCTGACTCCGGTTGACCGAGACTGCTGCCTGCAATAGTTCTGCGTCATAGCCATAATCTTTTGCCGTGTGGATCAGGGCTGCCACATCTTTGGGAAAACAAGAGCCACCCCAACCAATTCCAGCTTGCAAAAACTTACTACCAATCCGAGAATCTAAGCCAATGCCCTGCGCGACTTGAGTCACATCAGCACCAACGCGATCGCAAATGTTTGCAATCTCATTGATGAAGCTGATCTTTGTTGCCAAAAAGGCATTTGCTGCATATTTGATCATCTCGGCAGAACCCAGATCAGTTACAACGACAGGGACAGGTGGCAGGGATGGATCATCCGCAAACTGACGATTTATCAGCGGCAAGTACAGCGTCTGCATCACAGCAATCGCCCGATCGCTGTGGCTGCCCAACACAATACGATCCGGGTTAAAGGTATCGTAAACGGCTGATCCTTCTCGCAGAAATTCAGGATTACTAACAACATCAAACCCAGCAATCGTTTGTTCACGGTCAGCCAGACTATCCAGGATGATTCGTCTGACCCAATCCCCTGAGCCGATCGGCACAGTAGATTTGTTGACAATGACTTTGTAGCCGCCATTGAGATGGCTACCAATACCGCGGGCCACTGCCTCAACATAGCGGGTATCACTCTCACCAGAAGGCAATGGAGGCGTACCAACCGCGATAAATAAAACCTCTCCATGTGCTACCCCTGCACCGAGATCGGTCGTAAACTCGAGGCGGCGATCGTGCATCGTACGATACATAATTTCTTCTAGTCCAGGTTCATAAATTGGCGCTTTCCCAGACTGCATTAAAGCAACCTTCGCCTCATTGTTATCTACGCAGATAACGTGATGGCCAATTTGCGCTAGACATGCACCTGTAACCAAACCCACATAGCCAGTGCCAATGACACAAACACGCATAAGAAACCTCGCTAAAATATAAACGTTAAGCAGATTACAAACGACGTGTAGTACGAAATGAGACGCAGATTAGCCTGTTACTCTGAACATGTTCACACTTCTTCAAATCTGTTTCATGAATCTTTTTTAAATTTGCATGAGACAATTCTCATGGTTTATTTTGCTTATCTCTATCTGGAGAAAGATGTTTCAACCATAGAAATTCTTAAAGCTTAGAATGCCTTTCCACATTGGGTTGCCCGACACGGTGCAACAAGAATATCGAGATCGGTTGAAAGTCGAGATTATTGCTCGTAGTAGATTTGATCTTTTTCAAACACCTTTGTATAGCTTTGAGGGACTCTAAAGAAATGCCCCAACTTTTTCTACAGAAGTATTGGTTGAATTGTGCATTCCTAACTTTAATGCTGACGAGTACTCCAACTCCGGCAGTTTCTAGTGAAGAATTTAAAGAATATATTCCTACCTCGTCTCTCAATGCTGAAGCACTTCATCCAACAAGTCTTAGTAGTCACAGTTGTTATAAAGGTTCTGAATGCAAAGCACTCTACTTAGGATCTCGAATCTCTTTAGTTTCCGATTTATCTAATGTTGATCCTTTAGATTGGTCTGTTCAAGCATTGCAATCCTTAATTCAAACTTACAAGCTCAGCAGTGATAGTTTAGATGCTATTCTCGCCAATCAACGATCGCTGACTCGTTACGAATTCACTAACGTTCTGAACCAAGTCGTGGCTCAGCTTGAGACCGGATTTGTTGCAGGAAACCGAGTTTCTCAAGATGATCTCCGCACCCTAAAACGTTTGCAGGAAGACTTTGCTGCCGAACTGAGACCGATAGCTGATAGGCTCGATCGATTGAAGACTCAAACTGAGCAAATTGAATCGCAGCAATTCTCTACAACCACTCAACTGAGAGGCGACGCATCGTTCCTCATCGCTGATGTTTTTGGGGAGAACACCGAGATCAATACCACAGCAAGTTATCGGGCACGTTTGCAGTTTGATACTAGCTTTACTGGAAAAGATTTACTCAGGTTACGACTTCGAACAGGAAATTTTGAACGGTTTGAGGTGGACGATGCTGGTAATGACCTTCGTCTGCGTTCCACTGCCAGTAGCGATGGCAACGTTGACCTTAACAATCTACAGTATCGCTTTCCGATCGGCGATCGAGCTACGGTTTTCATCATCGGGGCGGGTGGAAATATGGCAAGCTTTACGAATGCCATTAATCCATTGCGCGGCAGTACCCTCTCCCGCTTTGGAAGCCGCAACACTATCTACCGAGTTCCGAGCGTATCGGCTGGGTTAGGAGCAAGAGTTAGCTTGAGAGATCGGCTTTCCCTAGACTTCGGTTATCTAGCAGAGGAAGTTAACAATCCTCGTTCTAAAAATGGTTTATTCAACGGGAATTATGGAGTAATCGCTCAACTTACATCTCGTACACGCCGGTTTGACTTTGGATTAACCTACATTCATGCCTATTCAAAAGAAGATATAGGGACAGGGACGGGCAGCAGACTTGCCGAACTTAGCAGCCCTGAGCGACCGATTGTTAGTAACTCCTATGGCATTCAGGTCAATGTTAGAGCAACCAGAAGGTTTGAACTGGGTGGGTGGCTTGGTTATACAGCAGCGCGTGTGATTAATCGGGGAGATGCAGGCATTTTGAATTACGCCATCACTATGTCATTTCCTGATTTAGGCAAAAAAGGGAATCAAGGCGGGTTCATTATTGGGATGCAGCCTCGGCTAACGAGTGCAAGTTCAAGACTATCAAAAGAGTTGGGAGCCAGACAGGATGCAAATGTTGGGTTGCATCTCGAGGCGTTCTATGTATATCGAATCAATGACTTTATCAGCATCACACCCGGAGTAATTTGGCTAACTGCTCCAAATCATGACAAGGGTAATCCTGATATTGTAATTGGGGCAATCAGAACGGATTTTAGATTCTAATGGTTTTGCTAAAACAGGAGTTAAACTTGCAACTTGTACCCAATGCCAACTTATGCCCAATAATTCACCATGTCGTAACCTAACTCGGTTAACATCTGCCGCAACAAGGGCAAACTCAGGCCAATCACGTTTGTATGGCAACCTTCTAATCGCTCAACAAAAGCTCCGCCTTTTCCTTCCAGGGCAAAGCATCCCGCACAATTCAATGGCTCCCCCGTGGCAACATACGCTGCAATCTGACGATCGCTCACATTAGCAAAATACACTTGAGTCATTTGGCAGCGCAGGAGCGATCGCGGCGTAGCGGGTGAGGAATTGGCAGTCGGCGGAAGCAGTTCGATCAGAGCGTGTCCAGTGTAAAGGCTTCCAACTTGGCCGCGCATTGCCTGCCAACGGGCGATCGCATCCTGCGGACTATTTGGTTTACCGTAAATATCACCGTTCAACCCCAATACCGAATCACACCCCAGTATCAGCGTCGGCGCAGTAATTTGAGGAGCGAGTTTGGTGGCGACCACGTCCGCTTTCCGAATCGCTAAGGTTTTAACAAGTAAAGCGGGATCGGAACTTTGAATTTGATCTTCGTCAAAATGGCTGACCTGGACAAGCGGGTCGATGCCAGCCATTTGCAACAATCGCCGCCGAGCTGGAGATGCAGAAGCCAGAACAAACTGTGGAATTCCCATAAGAAGCAAGTCAGGGAAGAGTTTAGAACTAATAAACTGTGAACGATCGCACAGCTTGATCCAATTTACTTTTCATTTTTTCCCAACGTTGTTCAGAGGTAGAGGCATTGAAGGTGTAGAGTTTGCCGCGACTCATAGCGACACTGGCGAGATTGTGACGTTCCTGATTGTCTTTGAGCTTGATGGCATATTCCAACAAATAGTAATTCTTGCCGTCCACTTCGCGAGTTTCGGCATTGACCAATTCCGCCTGCCGACCGGAGCCTGGAGGGGCGATCGCACTCTTTTGTAGTTTGTAGCCCACTTCACCCGGAGTGCCTAGATCGGACAGCGTTTTTTCGCCAGAGACAGGATTGATCACAACGCTGACATTTTCCATCTGCTCAATAATGTCATGAAAGACAACATCAGGACCGTCGTTTACCTTGATTTCGACCCAACCGTTAGGATAAAGAAACTGATAACCATCTGTTGCGTCTACAAAGCTTTTGAAGCCCGTTGCCCCGATCGAACAACCTTGCAAACTTAGCCCAAAGACCATCAAAAGTACGATAATCAACCGCTTGAGCATCTCTCCACATCTCCCATTCGCCGTATTCAATCTGAGGAATCAATCATCCACTGATTTCCATTCTCCCATTTTCTAGACCCTTTTAAGAAAAGTAACAATATGCTTAAAACAATCGGTTTCATCATTACTTCAACAGTTTTGGCGATTTTGTTGTTTCAAGGACGTGCCGCTGCGCAAACAAGCGTGAACTTGCAAGCCGACATTACCAACCTGCGATCGCAAGTCAGCCAACTGCGAGCCGAAGTCGCTCAGTTACGTTCTCAGCGTAGTGCCTCTACCCCAGCCCCCGCGGCAACTCCGCGCCGTTCTCGCACCCCAGAATTAACCGACGACCAAATTGTGGATCGGCTGGCAATTTTGGCGATCGAAGCAAAAGATCGGCTGAATGCGCTGGAAAGTCGCGTCGCTAAATTGGAAGGACGGCTCAGGTAGACGCATGAAAAAAGACGAAAGGCAAAGGTCGTTGTAGGGTGCAGGGAAAGCGGTACTCTTAAAGTTGACCCAACTAGAAGCCATTCATGAGTGTTAGCCTGTGCATGATTGTTAGAGATGAGGAAGCCACGCTGGCCGATTGTTTAGAAAGCGCTCGCAGTGTGGTAGATGAGATGCTCGTGCTGGACACCGGCTCTCGCGATCGAACCGTGGAAATTGCCCAAGCGGCAGGAGCCAAAGTCCATTCATTTGAGTGGAGAGATGATTTTGCGGCAGCCCGAAACGCAGCCTTGCAGCACGTTCAGACCGATTGGGTACTGGTTCTGGATGCAGACGAAATTTTGCTCTCTGGGGCTGTGCCTGCTTTGAAAACTGCTATGCAGAACGATCAATGTTTAGTTGTGAATTTGGTGCGGCAAGAGTTAGGCACAAATCAAATTCCGTATTCGCTGGTGTCACGCTTATTTCGCAATCATCCTGACATCAGCTTTAAGCGGGCTTATCACGAATCGATCGACGATAGTGTGCTGAATATTTTGCAACGAGACCCCCATTGGAAAGTGTTGGAGCTTGGGGAAGTTGCAATTCGACACACGGGTTATCAAACGGAGGCGATCGTTCAGCGTCATAAAGCGCAACGGGCCCGCACCATCATGGAAAATTATTTGGCTGCTCACCCAGAAGATACTTACATTTGCAACAAGTTGGGTGCCTTGTATTTAGAAGTGGGTGAACCAGAAAAGGGGCGGGAGTTACTGCAACGCGGCTTACAGTCTTCAACCCTGGAGCCCGCCGTCGCCTACGAGTTGAATTATCATTTGGCCTGTTCTTACAGTGAAGCGGGAGATTTTAACCAGGCAGAAAAATATTTTCAAACGGCAGTAGAACAAGCGATTTCGCCTTACCTCAAGTTGGGGACGTATACGAATTGGGGCAATGTCCGCATGGAGCAGGGCAATCCTGTCGCGGCTGCGGTGCTATTTCAAAAAGTTGTGGAAACCGATCCTGGGTTTGCGCTGGGCTGGTTCAATTTAGGTACAGCGTTGAAAGATCTGGGCAATTTGGAAGACGCGATCGCCTGTTATCAGCAAGCAGTTGAGATTGAACCCACCTATGCTCCAGCTCATCAAGGGTTAGCCGTAGCCTGGATGAAGGGCGGGCGCATCTTTGAGAGTCAAGAATCCTTTCGCAAGGCGATCGCGCTGTACCAACAACAAGGTTCACCAGAGGGCGATCGGCTACAAAAAGTCCTCCAAGAATTGCATCTCAACCAGAGCTAACAAACCGCTAGAAAAAGCGCATTTGCCCATTATCTGGAACGTCATCGTCTGTCGCAACAAATCTCCAGAAATGCTTCACGCCTCGCCTTAGTCTATTCAACGACCAAGTTGAGCCGCTGCAGATAACCTCTCGAACTCAAAGAAGAGACTCAAAACGGTCGGGTGCAACGGGATTGTTAGACCGTGATTTTGCGAAGTTCGACTTGACCACTTTCAAAAACTTGCATCGTTAGCTGATAGCCCTCCATCAACAACATACCAACTACCCCTCTTTGGTCACTCTAGGCGGATGAAAAGATGAGTTGTAAGTTCAACTGATGCACCAATGGACAAATGAACGCATTCATCTTCTGCGTCAGTTGCTCAAAACCGATGTGCAGCGGCGCAACGGGAAAGACCTCTAACCAGCGCTTGAGCCAGTTAAAGCAAATCAAAGGTTGGATGATTAACCCTCTTTAATCACTTTAGCGGTAAGAATTTAGAATGGTATAGCTGTCGCCAAGACAGTTAGGACGTAGACTAAGAGGTATCCACCCCTCTAAAAGCCCTTGTAATCATGGCAAAAGCTTACAGTTATGACTTGCGACAAAAGGTGATCAACGCCATCCAACTAGACGGCATGAGGAAAAGCGAAGCGGCACAAGTGTTTGGCATCAGTCGCAACACGATCAACTTGTGGCTCAAGCGGCAGGAGGCGACTGGAGACTATC
>Ga0224722_1000029_pt1 | contig 75376 bp, 70 predicted proteins | sample Balambano_FR1_Me_FD_161646 | JGI IMG/M metagenome (GOLD analysis project Ga0224722, IMG submission 161646) | Freshwater sediment microbial communities from Lake Towuti, South Sulawesi, Indonesia - Balambano_FR1_MetaG | ecosystem: Environmental > Aquatic > Freshwater > Lake > Sediment | place...
GTTCGGGTGCGGGCTCGGGCTCGGCTGCGGGGGTGAAGTCGCTGGCGGCGAACGGGGTTACGGTTTCGCGCGCCTCTTCCTCCCCGGCGATGCGCGCGCCCAGCGTCAGCAGCAGAACCAGGAGCAGCGCTTCGACCACGATCGCGATCGCGAGGCTCGCAAACCGGCGGCCACCGGGCAGGTCCCATGCCGAGGCCCAAATCGCGGCCAGCCCGCGCGGCGGGTGGTCCGCTGCTGCTGATGAATTGTTGAAAATCGCCGACGCGCCTTGGTGGGGGGTTGCAGGCAGGCCACCGCGCTCCGGCCTGTGGGTGCTCCTTAGCCCGTCATCAGCCGATAGGACAATGCCTCGGCGACGTGCACCCGCCCGGTGGTCTCGGCCCCGGCCAAGTCGGCGATGGTGCGGGCAACGCGCAGCATCCGCGTGTAGCCGCGCGCCGAGAGGCGCAGCTTTTCGGCGGCGTCCAGCAGCAGCTTGCGCCCTGCCTCATCCGGGGTGGCGTGGGCTTCGAGCTTTTCACCCTCAAGCTCCGCGTTGGAGCGCACGCTGCGCGCCACCTGCCGCGCCCGTGCTGCCGCAACCCTGCGGGCGACTTCGGCACTGCCCTCGGCAGGCGGAGGCAGCGCCATGTCGATTGCGCTCACCGCCGCGACGTGGACATGGAGGTCGATCCGGTCAAGCAGCGGCCCCGAAAGCCGCCCCTGATAGTCGCCGATACAGCGCGGATACTTGTTGCAGTTGCGCGCCGGATCGCCGGCATAGCCGCAGCGGCACGGGTTCATCGCCGCCACCAGCTGCACCCGAGCAGGGAAGGTCACATGGGCATTGGCGCGCGCGACATCGACTTGCCCGGTTTCCAGCGGCTGGCGCAGCGAATCGAGCACCGGGCGCTGAAACTCGGGCAGTTCGTCGAGGAACAGCACGCCAAGGTGCGCGAGGCTGACCTCGCCCGGGCGCACCTTCAGCCCGCCGCCGGTCAGCGCCGCCATGCTGGCCGAATGGTGCGGCGCGCGGAACGGTCGGGCGCGGCTGATCCGCCCGGCCTCCAGCGTGCCGGCGACCGACTGCACCATCGACACCTCGAGCGCTTCGGCCGGGGTCAGATCGGGCAGAATGCCGGGAAGGCAGCTGGCCAGCAGGCTCTTGCCTGATCCCGGCGGGCCGACCATGATCATGTTGTGGCCGCCCGCCGCCGCGATCTCGAGCGCGCGCTTGGCGGTTTCCTGGCCCTTCACCTGGCGCAGGTCGGCGCCCAAAGCAGGCTCGGCCACTGCGCCCTTTGCCGGTTCGGCTAGCACGAGGCTGCCCTTGAGATGGCCTAGCAGACCGACAAGATCGCGCGGAGCAAGCACAGCCACGCCGCTCGCCCAGCGCGCTTCGGGGCCCTGTTCGGCGGGGCAGATGAGCCCCGCGCCGACCGCGCTCGCATGCAGCGCTGCAATCAGCACGCCGGGGCTGGCGACCACCCGGCCATCCAATGCCAGTTCGCCAACCGCGATCCAGTCCATCAGCTGTTCGGCGTCGGTCACGCCCATCGCTGCGAGCAGCGCCAGCGCGATCGGCAGATCGTAATGCGAACCGTCCTTGGGCAGATCGGCAGGCGAAAGGTTGATCGTGATCCGCTTGGGCGGCAGGGCCAGACCCATCGCCGCAAGCGCCGATTGCACCCGCTCGCGGCTCTCGCTCACCGCCTTTTCGGGCAGGCCGACCACGGTGAAGCGCGGCAGCCCCGGCGCGACCTGACACTGCACCTCGACGCTGCGTGCCTCCAGCCCGAGATAGGCAACCGTCCTTACCAGCGCGACCATCAGCGTGTCCCCGTCCCCTTGCCCCACGATAGTGCAGCGTTAAGAGGGACTTGTCGAGCGTCCCCGTGCGCGTGCGCAGGGTTTGCGAAAGCATAATTCTTGGCGATTTCGGAACCGGGCGCGAGCGATGCTCCGCTCGCATGTTGCGCGCAGTCTGCCTCCTTCTCACCTCGCTTGGCCTGCTGCTGACCGGCAGCGGCGCCCTCGCGCAGCCCGGCTGGGGCGGCATGCGAGCGGTGACGAGCGTGAGCTGGGTCGAGGAATGGGACCCGGCCAGCGGACGCTGGGTGAGAGTGGAGGATGGCCCGCCCGGGCAAGGCGAGCCGCAGCGTTTGATCGCCCGCACACCGCAGCCAAACTGGCACGCGCCCGATGCCGCGCGCTTCGGGCCGTTCCGGGTGCTCGATGCGCGGCGCGCCGCGCTGGTCGGATCGACCGACGGGGCGAGCCCGCAAGCCTTCGCGGCAATGCTTGGCGCCCATCCGGGGCTGGAGGTGATCGAATTCGTCGATGCATCGGGCACCAGCAATGATCTCGCCAACCTCGCGCTTGGCCGGGCGATCCGTGCTGCAGGGCTTGCGACCCATGTGCCCGATGGCGGATCGGCGCGTTCGGGTGCGGTCGAACTGTTTCTGGCCGGAACGCGCCGCACCGCTGCGCCGGGCGCATGGTTCGCGGTGCATTCGTGGCGTGACGAGCGCGGGCGCGAGCCCGGCGATTTCGCCCCCGATGCGCCGGAGAACCGGCTTTATCTCGATTACTACATGGAGATGGGCCTGACTGCCGCGGACGCGCGCGCTTTTTATGCGATGACCAATTCGGTGCCGCACGCGGATGCCCTGTGGTTGGGCGGGGCCGAGATGGCGCAATGGATTGCCCCGCGCCCTGCCAGCGGGCTCGTGCCGATGCTGCCGCAAGTCGAAGCACCGCTGCGGCTCGCGCTCGCACGGTCGGGGAGCGCGTTTACCGATCTGGCGCGCAGGCCATGGGGGATGCCCCGCCTCGCCATCGCGCCGCCGCTGCGCGCGCCGAAGCTGGCCTATGGCGATGTGGGTGCGGGGCTGCTTGACTCGGGCACGGCTTTCCCATAACGGCGCACGCCTGTTGAGGGCCACGCGTTGCGTGGTCTCGGCGGGCTTCCGGGCCATGGGATCCGGGCAGGCCAGCCGGAAGTTTTTATCGAGGATCGTATGAAGCGGACTTTCCAACCCAGCAATCTCGTGCGCGCCCGTCGCCACGGCTTCTTTGCGCGCAAGGCGACCCCGGGCGGGCGCAAGGTGCTGCGCGCCCGCCGCAACCGCGGCCGCAAGAAGCTCTGCGCGTAATTTGTGTTCCGCAGCCCGTCCGGGCTGCGAAATCCTCGTCCACGCGATCTGAAGATCGCGTCGCTGCGGGCGCGCGGTTGCGCTTGCGGGCTCCCTTCGGGAGCCCGTTTTGCGTATGGAGCATCCCATGCTTTCGGTACTGACCAAGCGCGCCGATTTCCTCGCGGCCAATGGCGGCACGCGCAACGCGCGCGCGGGGTTCGTGCTGCTCACCCGCCCGAATGACGGGCAGGGCATGCGCTATGGCATCACCGTCACCAAGAAGATCGGCAATGCGGTGGTGAGGAACCGCATGAAGCGGCGATTCCGCGAGCTGCTGCGCGCGGCGCTTCCGGCGGGCGGGCTTCCGGACCACGACCACGTGTTGATCGGGCGGGCAGGCGGGATCGCGCGCGATTTCCATGTGATGGCCGCCGAGCTCGATCTGGCGCTTGCCCGGGCTCGCACGGGCAAGGGCGATCCGGCCTTTGGGCGCAGGCCGCGCAAGGGCAATCGCAAGCGGTGAAGCATCTGCTCATCCTCATCGCGCGGGGCTGGCAGCTCGGCCCCTCGCGCCTGTTGCCGCCGACCTGCCGCTATGCCCCCTCGTGCAGCCAGTATGCGATCGAGGCAATCGGCAGGTATGGTGCGGTGAAGGGTGGATGGATGGCATTGAAGCGGCTAATGCGCTGCCACCCTTGGGGCGGGCACGGGCACGATCCTGTCCCCTGAGGCTGGCAATCGCACCGTTCTATCCCCATAACACACCGCAGCACGCATTCTCGTCAGGGCATCACATTGGACAATCGCAATCTTCTTCTCGCCGTTCTGCTTTCGGGCCTGCTGATCCTGGGCTGGGATATGGGGATGCGCTATTTCTACCCTGATGCCGCTGTGACCGCTCCGGCGGCACCGAATGGCAATGCCACCACAACGGCAGCGGCGGGCGGCCGTGATCTGGGCGGCGAGGCGGCAGCGCCGCGCAAGGTCGGTCTCAAAGCCGCGCTCGCCAGCGCAGACCGCGTGGCAATCGACACCCCGCGCCTCGCCGGTTCGATCAACCTCGTCGGTGCGCGGATCGATGACATCGTGCTCAAGGATTACCGCGAGACGGTGAAGAAGGATTCCGGCCCCGTTCGCCTGTTCGCGCCCGAGGGCACCGAGGCGCAATATTATGCCGAGTTCGGCTTTCTTACCGGCGGGGTCCGCCAGCCTTCGAGCGCGCGCTGGCAGGCTGATGGCACCAAGCTCACGCCGACCACCCCGGTTACACTGTCGCGCACCGATGCCAGCGGGATCACATACGCAATCCGGTTCGCGGTCGATGCAAACTACTTGATCACCGCCACCCAGAGCGCCAGTAACACAGGCGCGGGTGCGGCGATCGTCCAGCCCTTCGCGCTGATCAAGCGCACCGACCGCTTTGCCACGCCGGACGAGTTCGTCGCCCACTCCGGCCCGGTCGGGGTGTTCGGCGGAGCCTTGTGGGATCCGCACGCCTATCACGAACTGGCCGATATCGGCAACGAAACCCCGGCCGGTGCGGCAAGCTGGCTGGGCTTTACCGACCGCTACTGGCTTGGCGCGCTGGTGCCCGGCGAAGGCGCGACCGACAGCGTCGGCTTTCGTTCGCTCGGCAAGACCCTGTTCCGCGCCGATCTGCTCTATGCCGCCCGCACGGTCCCGGCGGGCGGCAGCCTGACCCAGTCGACCCGCCTATATGCCGGGGCCAAGGACAGCACCATCCTCGACCGCTACGAGGAGGCGGGAATTACCTATTTCGGCAAAGCGATCAGCTGGGGCTGGTTCGAGATCGTTGAAAAGCCGCTCTTGTGGCTGCTGCGCACCCTCAATGGCCTTGTCGGCAATTTCGGCGTCGCGATCATCCTGATGACGGTCATCATCCGCGGGCTGATGTTCCCGATCGCGCAAAAACAGTTTGCGTCGATGGCGCAGATGAAGGCCGTGCAACCGAAGATGAAGGAAATCCAGGAGCGCTACAAGGATGACAAGCAGCGCCAGCAGCAGGAGATGATGAAGCTCTACAAGGACGAGAAGGTCAACCCGCTTGCCGGGTGTCTGCCGCTGGTCTTGCAGATTCCGATTTTCTTCGCGCTTTACAAGGTGCTGGTGCTGGCAATCGAGATGCGGCACGAACCGTTTGTCTTGTGGATCAGGGATCTCTCGGTGCCCGACCCGGCGCATATCCTCAACCTGTTCGGGATGCTGCCCTATGATGTGCCCGGCTTCCTCGCCATCGGCCCCTTGGCGATCCTGCTCGGTGTGACCATGTGGCTGACCTTCAAGCTCAATCCGGCGGCGATGGACCCGATCCAGCAGCAGATGTTCGCAATCATGCCGTGGATCCTGATGTTCGTGATGGCACCGTTTGCCGCGGGCCTGCTGCTTTACTGGGTGACCTCAAACGTGCTCACGCTGGCGCAGCAGAGTTACCTCTATTCCAAGCACCCGCAATTGAAGGCGGCGAACGCGGCGGCGGAAAAGGCCAAGACCTAGCGGGGTTCAGCCCAAGGGGCGCGTTATGGATGATACAGAACAGCAGGCGCTGCGCGAGGACGCGGCATCGCGGCTCTTTTCTGGGCCAGTCGATTTCCTGCGCTCTGCACCTGCGTTGCAGTTCCTGCCCGATCCGGCGGTGCCCGAAATCGCCTTTTGCGGGCGCAGCAACGTGGGCAAGTCATCGCTATTGAACGCGCTGACCGGAAGGCGGGCGATCGCGCGCGCCTCGGTGACGCCGGGGCGCACGCAGGAGCTTAATTTCTTCGATGTCGGACGGTCCGAGGACGAAGGCGCGCTGCCGCTGTTCCGGCTGGTCGATATGCCCGGCTACGGCTTTGCCAAGGCACCGGTCAAGGTGGTCGAGAAGTGGAAGGTGCTGGTCAACAGCTACCTGCGCGGGCGGCAGGTGCTGGCGCGCACACTGGTGCTGGTCGACAGCCGCCACGGGCTCAAGGAGGTCGACCGCGAGATGATGGCGATGCTCGACAAGGCCGCCGCCTCCTACCGTATCGTCCTGACCAAGACCGACAAGATCAAGGCGAGTGAACTGGCGGCTGTCGCCGAACGCACCGCCGCCCAAGCCAGAACGCACGTCGCCGCGCACCCCGAAATCCACCTCACCAGCAGCGAGAAGGGGATGGGGATCGCTGCCTTGCGCGCCGCGGTGGTGGCCGATGCTCTGGGCGAGGGCTGGGCGGGTTAACCCACCGCTTTGAATGCAGAACGGCGGCTCCGGCGTGGATGCCGGAACCGCCGTCTGACTGTCGGCGGCAGGAGGCGTCCGCCCCCTGCCGCGCCTCCCGGTTCTCAGAAGTCCTTGCGCAGCGTGATGAACAGCTGCTGCGGCGCCCCCGGCAGCAGGGTCTGGTTGTCGCCTGCAAACCCGAAGCCGTTCGATCCGATCGTGGCGATGTAGCGTTCGCCGAACAGGTTGGTGACCGTCGCTTCAAGCGCCAGTCCGTCGATCATGCGGTTATCGCTTTGAAGGCGGAAACCGATCTTGCCGTCGACCAGCACCCGCCCGTCGACCGACTGGTCGTTGGAGAAGGTGAAGAAGCGTTCCGAGGTGTAGTTGGCGTTGACCCGCGCATAGAAGCCGCCGTTGTCGTATGCCGCCTCGACGTTGGCGATGCTTTCCGGGCTGTCGACCACGGTCCGCCCGTCGATCGCCTGCACCACGGTGCCCGACTGGTTGACGACGTCATCACGGTAGGTGTTGCGGTTATAGGCGTAGCTGCCGGTGAGGGTGAGTTCGGGGATCGGCTGCCACTGCACACCGATTTCCGCCCCGATCGACCGCACGCTGCCTACGTTCGACAACAGCGGCGCGTTGCCGACGATGCCCGGCCCTTGCGGGATCGCCAGCAGCCGGTTGGAGAAGTTGACGAGATAGCCCGCGACCACCCCGGTCAGGTTGCCCTCGCCGAAGCGGAAGCCGATTTCGTAGGTGTCGGTCTTTTCCGGTTCCAAGTCGTCGCGGATCTCGGCGAACCCGGCGGCCGACGTCGCGAACGGACCGGTGGTGGCCGCCGCAGTGAAGGCGCGCTGGTTCTGCGTGAAGCTGGCGAACAGCTCGTTGCCGCCGCCCAGTTCATATAGCACCCCGATCTGGGGCAGGAACAGGTCTTCCGACTTGATCTCGCCGAGGGCAAGCGGGCCCGGCACCGGGTTGATCGGGGTCGCCTCGAGCTTGACCGACTGGCCCTTGAACCCGGCGGTAACCGCCAGTGCATCGGTGACTTGCCACTGATCCTGAATTGCGAACTGGAAGGTGCGCGTATTGTAATCGTTGTTCCACTGGGTGAAGAACGGATTTTCTTGATAGGTCAGCGCGTTGGTGCTGGGCTCGGTCAGGCTGGTGCCGATCGTGTAGAACCGCCGGGCCTGCTCGAAATCGTTGTTTTCATACCACAGGTTGACCCGGAAGGTGTGCGCGCCCAGCGCCGCCTCGAAATCGCCGAGCACACCGATCCGGTCGATCTCGTATTCGGTGGTGCGAAAGCTCAGCGGCAGGCCGCCGGGGCTGGCGCGGTAGGGCGTGATCCAGGAACCCTGGCCCTTGTTGGTATGGTAATAGGCCTGCAGGCCGGCTTTGGCATCATCGCCCAGCTGCTGGTCGATCCGCGCGCTTGCCACCCAGTCGCGGCGCAGGCCTGCGGCATCGTAATAGGCATCATCAACGGTTTCGATCGGCGAGGGATAGGCCGTGCCGAAGCTGTTGGGGCCCACTACCACCCCGGTGTCGCCGCGGTTGGCGCCGACGAAGGCGACCTGCACTGCCAGCGGCCAGTTGTCCGAGATGTTGTCCCAGAAATATCCCAGCCGGTCGAGCATATCGAGGCTGAAATCCTGGTAATCGGTCTCCTTGCGATCGGAGTAGTTGACGAAAGCGGTGAAGGACGTCGACGCGCTGATGTCGGCCACCAGTTTGGCATTGACCTGCGTGGCGCGCTGTTCGCCAAAGCCTTTCCACTTGTCGGCATTGATGTGCGCGGCGCTGATATAGGCTTTGAAGCCGCCCAGATCGCCGGTGTCGAGCGTGCCGAACACCCGCAGGGTGTCGCTGTCGCCATAGGTGACATTGCCGGCCAGCCCGAATTCCTCCTCTGGCGCGCGGCTGAAGAACTCGATCGTGCCGCCAAGGTTGGAGGTCGAAGCGGTGCCGAGCGCGCCGGCGCCTTGGCTCACCCGGGTGGTGCCGATGTTGTCGGCAATGATCGCGCGGCTGATGTGCAGGCCGTTGGTGTTTCCATAGCTCATGTCGCCGAGCGGCACCCCGTCGAGCGTGAAGCCGAGCTGGTTCTGGTTGAACCCGCGCAGCGTGATGCGGGTCGACCATTCATAAACGCCGAACGGGTCTGCCGACTGGAAGTTGACGCCCGGCAGCTTGCGGATCGCGATGAACGGGCTCGATCCGGGGGCGGTGAGGCGGATGTCCTCGTTCGCGATCTCGGTCACCTGGCGCACTTCGCCCTTGCCGTAGACGACGATTTCGGCGCTTTCCGCGGTTTCGGCTGCCTCGGCATCGGACGCCGCCGTGATCGCTTGGGCGGCCGCAGCCGCCTCGGTTCCGGTCGCGGTCTCGGTCGCAAGCGCCTGTGCAGGAATGGCGAATCCGGTCAGTGCGGCGCTGGTCAACAGCGCCGCGCGCAGTGAATAATTGTTCATGTGCTTGCCCCTTGTTCTACGTAGTTCCGAGGGGGCTGGTATCGGCACCATATTGCATTTCGGGAAAGGATTGGTTGCAGATCGAAGGCCGAACGATGACGGTCCGCGGACGTTGCATCCGGGTTACAGCATGCCGGCGATGATCATGGAAGCGACCGGCTCGCCATCGTCATTGCACCTGCGCGCGAAAGCGGATGGTGAAACTGGGCTGGCTGGTCGCGCTGGTGGCGGCGCTCATGGTGCCCGTGGGAGCGATACGGATCGCCCGCACATCAGGATCGGCCGTCCCGCCCGGCGTGTAGGTGAACGGTCCCGCAGTTCCCGAGGCGGAAGAATAGCGCACCATGGTCGCGGCATTGAAGCTGTTGAGCCCGCTTGAAGGGCTGCCATTGGTGAAACTCACCGGCGTGCCGGGCATGAACGCCATGTTGGCGGGCATCTCGTCGATCATGACGATGCTGCTCGCGTCGACCGCGCGGCTCCCGGCGTTGCGGACCCGGATCGCATATTCGACGATCGCGCCCGGGATAGCCTTGGGATTGGTGGTGCCGTTGACCGGGTCGGAAATCACCGTGCTGGTCTTCTCGATTACCAGCACCGCCGTGGCCAGCCGGGTGTTGGTGATGGTGCAGGTGATGATGTCACCGGCGCGCGGGATCAGGGTGCCGGGCACGCCAGCGGGAAGCGGGGTGCCAGTGCCGCTGATGGTGTTCGAACAGGCCATGGTCGCCGCGTAGTTGCCCAGATTGGTTGCCCCGGCACCGATTTCATCGAGCGTGTAGGTGGTCCCCGCCTGCAATTGCACCGCGCCGGTATTCCCAGCGTTGACCGTGCCGCTCGAACCGGTGGTGGTGGACGATGCGACCACGGTGTCCCCTTGGCGGATGCGCACCGTGAACTGATCTGTTGAAAACCGCCGCCCGCCCGATCCCAGCGCCTTGCGCAAGGTCACCCGCGGCTGCGCGCCGATAGTGTAGGTGCAAACCAGCGCCTCGCCGAATTCGAGCACGCCGAGATCGTAATTGCTGGTGGCGAGATTGGTTGGCAGGGCCGGACGGCTCGGCCCGGCGCTGTTCACACAGGTCAGGCTCGTTGCATATTGCGACAAGGCGCTGGTGCTGCCGCTGGCCATGTTAGTGCGCAAGCTCACCGGCAGTCCCGCAGCCATCACCAGCGGCGGGATCGTGAACGGGCCATTGCCGCTGCCGCTTGTGGTGCTGCCTGCGGCGACCGCCCCGCTATTGGTCGACACGATCTGGTAAGCGAACTGATCGGCGGCGTTGATCCGGGTGCCGACGATATTCGCCTGCAACCGAATCGAGGCAAAGCGCACCGCGAACATCACCCCTTGCAGCCCCCCTGCGGTGGTCTCGACCGTGATGCTCGTCGGGCTGTTGCTCCCCAGGATATGCGCCCCCACGGTGCCTGTCACCCCGGTGATGGTGACGTTGCTGCTGCCCACCCCGGCGATGGTCGGGAACAGGCTGCCGCTGATCGGGGGCACGGTATCGAGCAGCTGCCAGGCCGCGCCATTGGTGCTCATCCGCAAGGATTCGCCCTGATTGCTCGATTCCGCGTCGGCGACGATGAATGAGAACACCGAGGCCGTCGCCCCCACCGGCGGGACGATGGTGATCCCCGTCAAGGTCACCGTGCGGGTTCCGGTAGACGCGGTATAAAGCGCCGGGCGGCCGGGAATGCCGATAAAGGCGGTGTTGCCGACCGCCGCGCCCGACCACGTCGGCGCGGCAACAGCATTGTAGGCGGTGGTAGTCCCGGTGACGCGCATGTTGAATGACAGCGTCGATCCATCGGGCAGCACGAAGCTGAGGTTCTGACCGGACGCAGACCTTGCGGTCGCATCATTGTAGTTGGCAAGGTTGAGCCAGCAATAGGTCTGCCAAGCCGCCGGCGCCGTGCCTTGCGTGGTCGCCTGGCCGCAATCCTGCGCCTGCGCCGCGGTGCTCCACGCCATTCCCAGCGCCGCCACCGCCATCACTATCATCAAGCGAACGAGGCGCGCCAGGCCGATCATCCCGGGTGCATAGAAAAACATGGCAAACAGCCGGTTAACCAAGGTTCTGGGGCGGTGTGTAATCACGGTGTCCTCCCCAGACCGAGGAACCCGAAGCTGTCGGCATCGAACATCATTCGCACGGCAACGAAGGCGCCTTGATCGGTGCTGCGCGCAGCGCGGAAATCGTCGTCGCGGAAGCCTTCGACATTGTAGCCGAGCGTCACCAGCATCCCATCGACCGGCACCACCCCGATCGCCGGGCCATAGGCAAATCGGGTGGCACCATCGCCGAGCGCACCGCGCACCGTCGCGCTCGCCCCCAGCTCGAACCTCTCGCCGATCCCGATGCGCGCATCGGCCCCCGCGAGCACGGTGGAGGAGCTGACATCGGTCGTCTCGAAACGGTCGAAGCTGTGGCGCGCGCCCAGAAACAGCGTGTATTCGTCGCGGCGGACGCCGATGCCGCCTTCCTGACGCCGCGGTGACAGGTTTGCCGAAAGACTGGCGATCAGCCGCCGCGAGGATGCATCGCCATCGACGATCAGCGCGGTGCGTCCCGCGCCCGCCGCCTCGCCTGCGACAGCACTGGCGACCCGGTCGCTGCGATATTCGAGCCGTCCAAGCATCGCCAGCGGTGATGTCTCCGGGCGGTGCGCAAAGGCGATGCTGGCATCGACGATTTCGGTGGTCGCACCGCCCTGCGTTTCGGCGCGGGTCCAGGTCGCGCCCGATCCCACCAGGCTGCCTTCACCCAGCTGCCGGATCGCGCCAAAGGTCGCACCCTTGCGGTCGGCGCTCTCGCCATCGCGCCATTCGCCGCGCGCAGCGATGCTCCAGCGATCCTTGCGCCACGCGCCGCCGAAGGTGAGGGCGGTGAAATCCTCGAACAAGAGGCCGCCGGTGAGCTGGCCGCCGCTGGCTGGAGGCTGCGACGGATTGATCACGCCCCCGCTGCCCGGCGCGCCGCCCAAGGTCCGGTTGCCGTCAATCGTCGCATCGATGGTGAGTTCCGGGCTGACCTGCAGGCTCTGCGCGAGGCCGAAAGCGGCAAAGCTGCGGGTGCCGCGTTCGCCGATGCTTTCCTGCCCGAGCGTGGTTACCAGCCGTCCGCCCTGCCACGGGCTGACCTCGATCCCGCCGCGCAGCTGCCGCGCATCGATGGTTTCGCCATCGGCGATCTCGTAGCTGCCCACCAGCCGCACGTCCGGCGTGATCGCATAGCGCACCCCGAAGCGGTGGCGTGCCGGAAGGTCGAGGCTTTCCGCCTTGCCCAGCGCCACCGCCGTCGCAGCCGACAATTCGAGCCGGTTGTCGAACAGTCGCTGGGTCGCGCCGGCTTCGAGCACGCTCGAGGCAGCGCTGGTGCCGTCGGCGAGGCGATCGTCGAAATGCGAAAGCCCGATGCGCAGATCGGTGCGCTGGCGGGTCAATACCAGATTGGCCTGCGCGGCGCGGCGGCGGGCAGCATCGGTCAGGCTGTCGTCCTGCCACAGGCTTCCCACCAAGCTCAGATTTTCATTGAGCAGCACCCGTCCGTCAACGCCCAGCTTGCGCCGACCGCGTTCGGCGGCGTTCTGCTGGCCGATCCCGTAATCGGCATCGATCTGGCGGGCGTAGGCGAGGAGGTCGAGCCCCGCGGTCTGATGCTGTGCCTCGACCAGCCAGCCGGTCGCGGTGTCGCCCTCGCGGCGGCTGACGGCGAGTTCGGCGCGCAGTTCGGTGGCATCGCCGATCCGCGCAAGCATGTCGATCGCGCCGACATCAGTGCGCACCGCGGTGCCGCCCGGCCCGGCGGTTCCGGCATCCGTGATCGCGCTCGCCCCGATCCGCACTGCACCGTCCGCGCCGGTCCAGTCGGCCCGCAGCCCGGCATTCATTTCTGCAGCACCAGTCCCGTCGGTCTCGAACTCGATCACGATGAATTGCGGGTTGAGGTTTTCATCGCGGCTCAGGACCGGGGCTGCGAACCGGATCGTTCCGGCAAGCAGATCGATGTCATAGTCGGCAAACCGCGTCAGGCTGCGCGCCGAGACGATGATCTCGGGCCGGAAGCGGTCGCGCACCTCGATCGTTACCCGCTCGGAATTGGCGAGGATTGCGCGGCTGGCGAGGGTGTAGGGCCCGGTGATCCCCTGACCCTGGATTTCCTGACGCTGAAAGCGGCTGGCGATCTCGGCGGCAAACCCTTGCGCCTTGACATTGCCGATCCGCGCTTCGCTTTTCACTCCGGTGGCGGTGCGATTGTAGCTGGCAAGCCGCGTCTGGTTGAAAGCGGTCTGGAAATCACCGTAGAGGGCATAAAAGGTCGAGGTCTCGATCCGGACATAGAGCTTTTCGCGGCTGGCGGCATCGAATTGCCGGACCGAGGCATCGCCGAACACCGTGTAATAGGCCTGCGGATCGATCGCGCCGAGCACGCGGCTGTCCTCGCGCTGCTTGGCGCTGTCATAGGCGAGGGTGACGAGGTATTTGCCCAGCACCCGGCCCTTGGCATAAAGCGCGACCCGCGCATCATCGCCAAGGTCGCTGTCGAACCGTCCGGCGCGTTCCATATTGTCGGCAATCGAACGCGCGCCAAGGCTGCCCTCGGCAAGTCCGACGATGGTCCATTCCACTTCGCCCGGCTCGATCCATGCCTCGAGTTCCTGCCGCCGGGTCATCTCGCCGTCGTTGAAGGCAAAGGCGAGCCGCAGCGAGCCGCTGACCATGGTCGGCGCCAGTTCGATCCGGGCGATGCCGTCCTCGCCCTCGACCACCCAGCGCGCGCCCGAAGGCGCAAGGCCGGTCAGCTGGTTCAATTGCTGACGGTCGATCTGCTCGGCGCTTTCGTAGGGGGCGTTGAGGGTAAAGCTGCCCGAAAGCCCTTCGCGCAGCGGGCGATTGTTGCGATCGAGTACCCGGATCGCCACCACCGGACGGGTGCGGCCATCGGCGACAAGGCGCGACTGGTCGGCCACGAATTGCACCCGGGCGGGCGTGCGGGTGAAGAACACCTCGCGCGTAAATGTCTTGGTGACTTCGCCGAAGCTGTTGATAATGCGCGCTTCGATCACCGTGCGATCATTGCCGAGCGCGACGCCGCGCCACTGGCTGACGGCATATTTGCCGCGCTCGGGGTTCTGGGTGCCGTCGAAGGCGAGCGGATCGACCGGCTTGCCATTGACGAGCAGCTGCACGCTCTGGCCGCGGCGGTGGCGGATCACCACCCGGATCGCGGGCGCGCGCGGGTTGGCGTCGATCGCAGGGGCAAGGAAGCCGTCCTCACCTTCGCCGAGCGCGAGCCAGTCGGTCACGCCCGGACCAGAGTCGGTTTCGGCGGGGGCGGAAGCGACCGCCTCAGCGCTGGCCGCGGCCGCTTCGGGGAGCGCGCCCTGCGGCACGATCGCATGGAAATCGGCCACCACCAGGCTACCGCCCTGTCCGGTCACCAGGCGCGAGGCGGCGCTGCCGGCGCTGCGGGTCGAGGCGGTGCAATCGACGAGGCTGGCACCGGCGGGAAGAGTCATGCGGGCGGCCTGCACCACGTGGGTGCCGGGAACTACGCCTTCGAAATGGTAGCGGCCTTCGGCATCGGTGATCGCAAAGCTGCCATCCTCGAGCATCATCCGCACCCCGGCGATCCCGGGCCGCGCGGCCTCGGCCAGCGTGCAGGGACCGGCGGTGATCCGTCCGATGATGGTGATCCGGTCGGCTATGGCTTCGCGGGTGATGTCGATGGCGGCGCTGGCGCGCGAGATTCGGCCGAGCGCATCGCGCGCCGCGGCATCGTTGGGCGCGCGCCCGGGCGGGGCATCGGGACGCACGTTCATCGCATAGGTGACCCGCACGCTCGCCCCGGCGGCAAGATCGCCCAGTTCGATGTTGAGGCTGCGTCCGTCGGGGGCGATCGTCAACGCTTGCGGTGCGGCCTCGCCGTTCACCCGGATGCTATCTTGACGCAGCCGCAACCACGGCGAGGGCGTATCGATGATGGTCACCGCACGCTTGATCCGCGCCGGATCGCTGTTGCGCAGGGTAAGGGTGTAGAACACCGCATCGCCCGGCGCGGCGCTGGCGCGCGATGCGGTCTTGGCGAGCGTCAGATCGAGCCCGGGCCGGTCGAGCGGGATGTCGATTTCGAACGGGGCCGGGTCGTCGAGGACGAACGCTTCGCCAAACGATCCATCGCGGATGACGAAGGGGCGGCCATCGGCGCGGGTCAGGCGGGCGAGCACGTCGCGCGGCACCCGCGAGGGCGCGGTGTAGGGATCGGGCGGCATCACTACCAGCCGGTAACTGCCGGGAGTGGTCAACGGGAACCAGAACTCGCCCGCGCCCATCGGCACGCTGCGTCCGGCGCCGTCGACGATCGCCTGTCCGGAAATGACGCTCGATGGCCAGGGGGTGATGCCGTCCTCGGCAAAGACGGTCGCGGGCGCGCCGGTGAGCACATCGACGAGCGCGACGTGCGCGCCGTTGACTTCGGCGCCGGTTTCGCTGTCGAACACGACGCCGAACGGGTCCACCAGCACATCGACATCGGCCGACACGATGATGGCATCGCTGCCCGGCCGCATCGCGGCGACCGTGATGCGCGAGGTGGCGCCGACGCTCAGGCGGCAATCCTCGACCACCAGCGGCGGCGGCATCCGAGTGGTTTCGATCCGTCCGGCGAAGATGCCGCTGTCGACCGCGGTCTCGAACACCGTCATGGTCTCGCGGTCACCATCGGCGCTGGTGAGAATAACTTTAATCGAATCAATCGCCTGATTGTCACCATTGGCGAGCGGCGCGGTCACTTCGAAGAATAGCGTCTCGCCGCCGCGCACCATCGCGGTCGGTTCGACCAGCGCGGTCGTGGGCGCGGCATTGGGCCCCACCGCGACCGGCGAGGTGCTTTGGCTGGCGGCACCTTGAACCGGCTGGGTTCCGGCGGCGCAGCCCGGCAGGCGATAGGTCAGCTCGAACGTCGCCCCGGGCCGCCGACGGTACACCCGGATGGCCGGATCGGGCAGGGGCGCGAGCACGACGTCGAAGCGGACAGGGTTGCTGGCGGTGCGGCGGCGCGAACCGTCAGCTTCCCATGTCGCTTCGGCAATATTGGTGATCTGGCGGGCTGCGGCAACGGTCTGGTCCTGCGCGATCGCCCCCGCTTGCGGAACGCCGAAAGGCAGCAGCACTGCAAGGAGTGCTGCTGCCAGACGCCGCAAGGGAGGGATCACACGCAAGGCCTAAGTCCGGGTCGGCTTAGTTGATCTCGACCCGGAAATAGAGCGAACGGGTCTGCCCCGCCGCCACGTCGCTGAGTTCGCCCAGTACCTGATCCGCGCCCGCAGGCCCGGTCCCGGTGCTGAACGTGCCGCCAGCCGTGCCATTGTCGCACACCGCATCACCGTCCACGAAGATGCCGAACACGGCATCATAGGTAACGTCGAAGGGCAGATCGTCGGTCACGTCGACATCGGTTGCGGTCGCTGCACCGGCGGCGTTCGCCACGGTGATGCAGTATTCCACCGTTGCACCCGGGATCGCCTTGGGATCGGTGGTGCCGTTGACCGGATCGCTGACCACACGGCTGGTCTTGGCGACCGTCACCAGCGCGCCCGCCACTTCGTAAGTTCCGGTTGCCGAGAACGCCCCGTCATTGGCCGCATCGGTTGCACCCGCACCGTCGAACAGAACGGTGTCGACGCCTGCGGTGTTGGCACCGGCAGTCGCCACCAGTTCCGCACCCAGCGCGCCCGCACCGCCGCCCGCATGGGCATCGGCAGTCAGGGTTACGTCGAATTCGTCCCCGTTTTCGGCATTGAGGCCGATATCGGCGATCACGAACACGCGCACGGTTTCGTCTTCGTCGACTTCGTCGAGATAGGTCACCAGCGTGTCGGCGGCATCAAAGACATTGTTGCCGTTGGTATCGACGTAGATCTGGAAGTTCGCGATATTGGCCGCGGTCCCCGCCGTCAAGGCGGCAGCGAGATCGAGGTCGACGATGTCGTTCGACAGGTTGGTGACGTCGAACGCGATCACGGCATCCTGTTCGCCCGGCGAAACCGAGGTGGCAGGGCCGATATAGGTGACGTTGACATTGACGCGGCGATCGACGGTGAAGCTGTCGCTCGCGGTTTCGGCATTCTGAGTGACGCCGCCGACATTGTAGCTGACGGAGACGTTGTTGGCGATGGTGGTGCCGGCGCTGGTCCCTTCGGCCAGGGCAGGCGCGCTGGACATGACGACAAGCGCAAACGCGCTCACCGCCCCCAGCAACTGGGTGGTGGTCTTCATGAGTTTGGTCCTCTGCGTGTGCCCCGCGTGATGAGATCCGCCCGCAGGACGTGGCGGTTATCTTCCGCCGGTCAGCGGATGATGGCTGGATAGCTGACCTGACCCGTTGCGGCCGGGGCGATGCTTGCGATCACCCAGCGGACGTGGGTCACGTCGGCATGGCTGGCGGGGCGCGTGGACCCGTCGGGACTGGCGACCGTGAGCGCCGCGAGCACGCCCCAGGTCTTGCCGCCATCGACCGAGACGCTGAGCGCCGGATCGGCATCCGGGGCAAGCCGGACCGCGGCTGGCAGCGGATTGGTGACGGTGAAACTGCTGACCGCCTCGGTGCCGTTATTGGCGTAATCGGTCAGAAAAATCAGCCGGTCACCGGGCACGATTGTGCTGGGTGCGACCAGTTCGGTGCGCTCCTTGCCATCGGCGTCGGTGGTGACCTTGACCGCCTTGACGTCGCCGCTGAGGCTGACGGGGCTCGGCGCCTGCGCCGCGAGCGGCGCAAGCGGCAGCACGGCTGCGGCCGCCAGCGCGAACAGCATTGGAATGATCCGGGCAATCATGGGCAAACCCTTGTTATGGTTGGAAAGAAAGGTGTTCGGGATCATGGGTTGATGACCACGTCGAAGGTGACGGTGCGGTCGTTGCCGGTGGTCGCTGTCCCGAGATCGACCCGCACGCCGACGGTCTGGTCCGCTGATCCGGCATCGCCGTCTTCGGCATCGGTGAGCGGGGCGGCGTCGAGCGCGAGGCTTCCGGGCGCGTAGGTCGTGCCCGCCGGGATCGCATCGGTGATTACCAGATTGCTAAGCGTGCCGCTGCCGTTGACCCGGGCGACGATGGTGAAGGTGGCGACCGCCCCCGGCACCGCGGCGGTCCCGCCGAAAGGATCGCGGAGCACCACGGACTTGACCAGTTCGACCGTGGCGATCCCGGCCAGCAGTTCGCCGCGCGCGGTTGCCAATGCGCCGGTGGTGCCGACGATGGCATCGCCCCCGTCCACGCCCTGCCCCGCAAACACCGTGCCTGCCGCGCCGCTGCCGGTGACAGCTTCGGCAACCAGATCGACCGCGCTACGCTGCGCATCGCTGATCCCTTCGGGCACGCTTGCCAGCACGAACACGGTGAGCACCGTGTCGGGCACCAGCACTGCGGTGGTCTCGGGTGCTGGCAGGACCGGGTCGATGCCCGGATCGAAGACGCCGTTGCCATTGCTGTCGATTGCCAGCGCATTGACCGTGACGTCGAAATCATTGCCAGCGACATTGGCGATCGTGCTGAGCCGAAAGGCCTCGGGGCCATTGCCCTGATGGGTGAGTTCGAAGGTCAGCACCGCATCACCGGGCCGCGCGGCGACCGGGCCGGGATCGAGCGAGGTCAGCGTCAGGTCGAGCAGTTCATCAACCCGGACAGTCACGGTGTTGGAATTGATCGTACGCGGACCTGCCCCGTCATCGTAGCTGGCGATCGCGGTGTTCTCGATCAGCGTGCCCGCAGTCACGCCCCCGGCGATCAGCTGTGCGGGCGCAAAGGCCCCGGCCAGCACGGCAGCGCCGATGGCCAAGGCTAACGAAGGATTGATGCATGCCCCTGTAGTCATGCCAAGGGGAATTACGCAGCATAGGTTAGCAATCGGTTAGCCACATGTCTTCACTAAGCGCACGCGTCGCGCCGCTTTGCGCCCGCTTACCGTGCAAACAATTGATCGCGATCGGTAAAGGCCTTGAACTCCAGCGCATTGCCCGATGGATCGCGCAGAAACATCGTCGCCTGTTCACCCGGCTGGCCTTTAAAGCGAACGGTTGGCGCAATCGCGAATCGCACCCTCCCCGCGCGCAGACGCTCGGCGAGCGCATCCCATTCAGCCATGTCCAGCACCAATCCGAAGTGCGGGACTGGAACGCCGTGGCCATCGACATGATTGCGCGCGCGGTCGCCCGCCTGCCCGGGCGCGAGGTGGGCGACAAGCTGGTGGCCGTGAAAATCGAAATCGACCCATGCCTCGCTTGACCGTCCTTCCCTGCAACCCATCACTCCGCCATAGAACGCGCGGGCCGCGTCGAGATCGTCGACCGGAATCGCAAGGTGGAACGGCGGCAGGTCCATGGCGCACTCCTGATGGGATGGTGGTGCGATAGCCGCTCCGCGCTCGACAGCCAAAGCCTGAATATCTAGGGCCGCCATGCAGGCGGTCCTGCATGGTGGAGCACACGGACCCATGAAATTGATCATCGGCAACAAGAACTATTCGAGCTGGTCGCTGCGCGGCTGGCTCGCGGCCAAGCAGTCGGGCCTGCCGTTCGAGGAACTGACCGTGCCGATCATGGGTGAGGAATGGGACCGGCTGAAGCAGGATATGGGCGAAGTCCAGCCTTCGAGCGGCAAAGTTCCGATCCTGTGGGACGAGGAGGCAGTGATCTGGGACAGCCTTGCGATCATGGAGCATCTCGCCGACCGGGTTGGGCGCGCACGTTACTGGCCCAAGGATGATGGCGCGCGCGGCATGGCGCGTTCAATGGTTGCCGAAATGCATTCCTCCTACGCGACACTGCGCAAAGAGATGCCGATGAACATCCGCCGCCGGGTGGCGCTTGATGGGGTCTCGGATCAGACCCGTCACGATATCGTGCGCATCTTGTCGCTATGGGCCGAAGCGCGCGCCCGCCATGGCGGAGCGGGGCCCTATCTGTTCGGAACCTTCGGCGCGGCCGACATATTCTATGCACCAGTGGTGACCCGGCTCGTCACCTACGGCATCGGGGTTCCCGGATTTGCGCAGGCATATATGCAGGCGATCTGGGAACACGAATGGATGCGTGAATGGATCGCGGCGGCAGAGGACGAACAATGGGTGATCGAACAATACGAACTGGTCGTCTGATCGGCGCCCTGGCGGCGGCGGTGCTGGCGGGTCTGCTGCTGCCGACCCCGGCGAACGCGTGGGGTTTCTACGCGCACCGCAAGACCGCCGCGATCGCAGAGGCCAATGTCACGCCGCAGGTCCGCGCCAAGGTTCGGCAGTTGCTGGCCCATGAAAAGCAGCTTGGCACCCCCGATTGCCCGCTCAAGAGCCTGGAGGATGCCAGCGTCTGGGCCGATTGCGTGCGCCGCGAAAGCTGGCGCTGGGGCTACACCGCCGCATGGCATTATCGCACCGCGCCGATCTGCGAAGCGTTCAACCCGCGCGCCAATTGCGCAGGCGGCAATTGCGTCACCGCGCAGATCACCCGCGCCCACCGGATACTCGCTGACGAGCGCCTGCCTGACGCGATCCGGCTCGAAGCGCTGGCCTTCATGGTGCATTTCGCCGGCGATGTGCACATGCCGCTCCATTCGGGCGACAACGAGGACCGCGGCGGCAACGGCCGCGAGGCCGATTACGGGATCAAGCCTGGTCTTAACCTGCATTCGATCTGGGACGGCCCGCTGGCCGAGCGCGCAATCAGCGATCCCGCCGATCCGGTGGTGCGGCGCTACACCGCCGCCGAACGTGCCGAACTTTCCGGGGGCACGCCTGACGACTGGGGCCGCGAGAGCTGGGAGATTGCGCGCAGCTTCGTCTACCCCACCGCCTTCGACACCCAAGACGTGTGCGCTGCGCCGCTGCCGATGAAAACCGCGCTTAGTCAGGATGACATATTGCGCGCCGTGCCGATCGCCAAGCGCCGGGTGCAACAAGCCGGCCTCAGGATTGCCGACCTGCTCACCAGCGCCTTCGCGCCGGGGCCGCTGGTGGTGGAAGAGGACATGCGACGCTAGGGCGCGCGCAGCGCATCGTAGCGGGTGCCATCCTTGCGGGCGTAGCCTTCGGGGTCGAACACCATGTCGATATCGGTGTATTCGCCGCTGTCCGCCCCAGCATCGCCTGCGCTGATGGCGACGAAGACGCAAGGGTCGGCCGAGCGGTTGTGCAGGTGGTGGCCGTTGGGCTCGCCCGCCGGGAAAGCCAGCACGTCACCGGGGCCGACCGGGGTTTCGCCGGCATCGTCGATCAGCACCGCCTCCCCGGCGATCATCACCACCAGCTCGTCTTCCTGCCGATGCCAGTGCCGCTGCGAGGAGAAAGCGCCCGGCTGCAAGGTCACATGGCTTGCCCCCATCGCGGTGAGGCCCGCCACCGGCGCGAGGCGGCGGTACCAGCGCCCCGCGACTGCGCCATCGAAGGGTGGCGGGTAGCCCGTCGCATTGGTCTGGGGAATCGCTTCAAGATCGAGCTTGGGCATTGCCGGAAACTCCTGCTAGTCCGCACGGATGCTCGATCCACTCGACCTTGCCAAGCGCCTGATCGCCGCGCCCAGCGTGACGCCGGCGACCGGCCCGGTGTTCGATGCGCTCGAAGCGATGCTGGTGCCGCTGGGTTTTGCGGTGCACCGCTTCACCCGCGGCGAGGGGCCCGAAGGGAGCGAGGAGGCACCGGTCGAAAATCTGTTCGCAATCCGGCCCGGTCCCGAAGGCTCGCGCCACTTCGCCTTTGCCGGACACCTTGATGTCGTCCCGCCGGGCGAAGGCTGGGCCAGCGACCCGTTCGTCCCGGTGGTGCGCGGGGAACTGCTGCACGGGCGCGGCGCGGTCGACATGAAGGGCGCGGTCGCGGCCATGGTCGCCGCCGCGGCTGAGGTGCCGCACGAAGCCGGAACGATCAGCTTCATCGTCACCGGCGACGAGGAGGGCCCCGCGCTCCACGGCACCCGCGCGCTGATCGATTACATGAAGGCGCAAGGCCACCGGCCCGACCTGTGCCTCGTGGGCGAGCCCACGAGCGTCCACCGGCTCGGCGACATGGTCAAGATCGGTCGGCGCGGGTCGGTCAACATCTTCATCACGTTCGAGGGCACGCAGGGCCACGTCGCCTATCCGCACCTCGCCGACAATCCGCTGCCCAGATTGGTGGCGATCCTTGCCGAACTCGACGCGCTGGTGCTCGATACCGGCACGAGGTGGTTCCAGCCTTCCAACCTCGAAATTACCGAAATCACCGCCCCCAACCGCGCCCACAACTTGATCCCGGCCAAGGGCGAGGCGCGCATCTCGATCCGCTTCAACGATCTGCATTCGGGGCGCAGCCTGTCCGAACGGGTCATCGCCATCGCCGAGCGTCATGGCGGGACCGCACGCGCGGTGATCTCGGGCGAGCCGTTTCTGACCGAGCCGGGGATATTTTCCGGGCTGGTGGCGGCCGCAGTCGCTGCCGAAACCGGGATTGCGCCCGAATTGTCGACCACCGGCGGTACCTCGGATGCGCGGTTCCTGCGCAGCCTGTGCCCGGTGATCGAATTCGGGCTCTGCAACGCCACGATGCACAAGCGCGACGAGGCCGCGGCGATCCCTGATCTGGCGGTGCTGGCGCGGATCTATGCGCGGATCGCTCGTGATGCGTTGGCGCTCGCGGTGCCAGCCGAATAACGCCGCCGCGACGAACGGGAGAGACAGGATACCATGGATCGCAAGCTCACATTCTACATCCTGATCGGCATGGTGCTCGGCGTGCTGGTCGGCCAGGTGCTCAACCAGACAGTGCCGGCTGAGACGATCAAGGCCGACATCGCCCCGTGGTTCAAGCTGCTCAGCGATATCTTCCTCAACCTCATCAAGATGCTGGTCGCGCCGCTGGTGCTCTCCACCATTGTCGTCGGGATTGCGCATATGGGCGACAGCGCGGCGCTGGGCCGCATCGGGGTGCGCGCGCTCACGTGGTTCATCACTGCGAGCCTCGTCTCGATCGGGCTCGGCCTTGTCATGGTCAACCTGTTCCAGCCCGGCGTCGGCGCGCCGATCCCCGATGTCGCCGAAGCCGCCGCCGCAGTGGGCGAGGTCAAGGAATTGAAGGCGACCGAATTTCTGCTTTCGATCTTCCCCAAAAACGCGGTCGAGGCACTGGCAACCAACAATATCCTGCAGATTCTGGTGTTTTCGATCTTCGCCGGCGTGGCGCTATCGGCGATTGGCGAGAAGGGCGCGGCACTGGTCCGGGGCGCGGATGCGCTTGCTGAAATGATGCTCCAGATCACCGGCTACGTGATGCGCTATGCGCCTGTCGCGGTGTTCGGCGCGATCGCCAATGTGGTGGCGGCAAGTGGCCTTGCGATCCTCGGCACCTACCTCACCCTGCTCGCCGAGTTCTATTTCTCGCTGCTGCTCTTGTGGATCATCCTGCTCGGCGTAGGCGCGCTGTTCCTGCAGGCGCGCATCTGGGCGCTGATCCGCTATATCCGCCAACCGCTAATGATCGCCTTCTCGACCGCGTCGAGCGAGGCGGCGCTGCCCAAGCTGTTCGAGCAGCTCGACCGTTTCGGCGTGCCGCGCCGGATTTCGGGCTTCATGCTGCCGCTGGGCTATTCGTTCAATCTCGACGGCTCGATGATGTATATGAGCTTTGCGACGATCTTCATCGCGCAGGCCTATGGAATGGACCTGTCGATCACGACGCAGATCATGATCCTGCTGACGCTGATGATCAGTTCCAAGGGTATCGCCGCGGTCCCGCGCGCCAGCCTTGTGGTGATCACCGGCACACTCGCCATGTTCGGGCTTCCCGTGGAGGGCGTCGCGATCATCCTCGCGATCGACCAGTTCCTCGACATGGGCCGCACCGCCACCAACGTGGTCGGCAATGCGGTGGCGACCGCGGTCATCACCAAGTGGGAGGGGATGCTCGAAGTCGAGGAGCCCGACTATGTCGAACACCCCCACGCCCCCGCCCACACCGCCGCCGACGGCCGCGCCGGGCTGGAACTGGACGAGAGCAATTTCGAGGAGGAACGGCGCTGAGTTGTCGCGTTACCGTGCGCTCTTGTCCTCTTTCACATATTCCACCGGCACGAACTTGCCCAGCGAACAGCCCGCACCGCGCCGCGGAACGCCGCCGACATTCTGCAGCACATAGACGATCTGCTGCGTGCACAGCTGGTTGATCGAGGTTTGGTAGGTGATCGCCCGTTCGAACCCGAGCCCCGGGCAGCGCTGCGGCAGGGTGCTGCGATAGACCTTGTCGCTTTGCAGCTCGAAATCGATCACCCGGTCCGAACGCACCCGGGTCTGGCGCACCTGATCGCGCATGATGCAGTTTTGCCCTTCACCCAGCACCGTCACCGCTGGCGCACCGGCGGCGGGGTCTTGGTCGCTCGCCCGTTCGACCGGGGCGCAGCTGATCGCAGCAAGGGGGAGGGCAGCGAGAATGGGTATGCGGACTGACATGATGCGGGTCTCCACCTTGGACGCTTTCATCATCGCCGCCGCGCTTGAACCGCCGCTTAATCGGCAGCGCGCAGGCCGCGCGTCGTGGGCGCCTTGAGCACCTTCTTGCGGAAACTGCACAGATCGGCAACCTTGCAGCGCCAGCATTCGGGTTGCCTCGCCTTGCATACATAGCGTCCGTGGAGGATCATCCAATGGTGCGCGTGCAGGCGGAAGGGTTGGGGCACGCGCTTTTCAAGCTTGGCCTCGACCTGTTCGGGGGTTTTGCCCTTCGCCATTCCGGTGCGGTTGCCGAGGCGCAGGATGTGGGTATCGACCGCGAAGGTTTCCTGCCCGAACCAGCAGTTGAGCACGACATTGGCGGTCTTGCGCCCGACGCCAGGCAAGCGGGTCAAGGCCTCACGGCTGTCGGGCACTTCGCTGCCGTGCTCGTCCACCAGAGTGCGGCTCAATGCGATCACGTTCTTGGCCTTGGAATTGAACAGGCCGATGGTCTTGATGTGCGCCTTCAGCCCCTCCTCGCCGAGGTCGAGCATCGCCTGCGGGGTCGCAACCTGCGCGAACAGCGCGCGGGTGGCCTTGTTGACCCCCACGTCGGTCGCCTGCGCCGACAGCGCGACCGCCACCACCAGCTGGTAGGCATTGCCATATTCCAGCTCGGTCCGCGGTGCCGGATCGTCCTCGGCAAGGCGGCGGAAAAATTCGAAGATCTGGTCGCGGGTCACGCAAGCTCCAGCATGTCGCTCATGCTGTAGCGCCCGGGGCCTTGCGCGATCAGCCACTGCGCCGCCCGCACTGCCCCGCGTGCGAAGATCATGCGGTTTTCCGCCGAGTGCGAGAAGGTGAGGCGTTCCTCGGGCCCTGCAAAGATCACCGAATGCTCGCCCGCCACGGTGCCGCCGCGCAAAGCCGCAAAGCCGATCGCGCCTTCGCCGCGCGCGCCGGTCATCCCGTGGCGGCCGCTCTCGATGTTGTCGGCAAGCCCTATCCCGCGCCCCGCCGCCGCTGCCTCGCCGAGCAGCTTCGCGGTGCCCGAGGGCGCGTCGACCTTCATGCGGTGGTGCATCTCGAGCACTTCAATATCCCAATCCGGCCCCAGCCGCGCGGCGGCCTCTTGCACCAGATGCGCAAGCAGCGTCACCCCGAGCGAGAAATTGCCCGATTGCAGCACCGGCACCGCGCGCGCGGCTTCGGCAAGCATCACGAAATGCTGTTCTTCAAGCCCGGTGGTGCCGATCACGATCGGAATGCCCGCGACCCGCGCCGCGCCGAGGCTGGCAGCAAGCGCACCTGGCGAGGAGAAATCGACCAGTACGTCGCACTGGCCTGCGTGGGGCCCGATGCTCCCGCCCGCGTCCACGCCAGCGAACAGCACGTGGCCCGCATCAGTTATCGCTGCCTCGAGCGCCTCACCCATGCGGCCCTTGTGCCCGATCACCCCGAAATTGAGCGCTTCCATTGCGTGCCTCCAAGCCCCATGCTTGAAGGCCTCATGGCACAGGTGGAACGCATCGTCATCCTCACCGGGGCGGGGATTTCCGCCGAAAGCGGGATCGACACTTTCCGCGCCGCCGGAGGCCTGTGGGAGCAGCACCGGGTCGAGGATGTCGCCACGCCCGAGGGTTTTGCGAGGAACCCCGACCTCGTTCTCAATTTCTACGACATGCGCCGCGCCGCGCTCGCCAAAGTCGCGCCCAACTTCGCGCATCAGGCGCTGGCGCGGCTGGAGCGGGAGTTTTTGGGCGAGCTGTTGCTGGTCACCCAGAACGTCGATGACCTCCACGAACGCGGCGGATCGGCGCGGGTGCTGCACATGCATGGGGAGCTCAAGAGCGCGCTGTGCACGTCCTGCGAGACCCGCTTGCCGTGGCTCGGCACCATGATCGAGCGCCCGCCATGCCCGGTGTGCCGCGCGCCGAGCCTGCGACCCGACGTGGTGTGGTTCGGCGAGATGCCCTACCAGATGGGCCGCATCTACACTGCGCTCGAGGCGTGCGATCTGTTCGTCAGCATCGGCACCTCGGGCGCGGTTTACCCGGCGGCGGGGTTCGTGCAGGAGGCGCGGGGCGCGGGAGCGCACACGCTCGAGCTCAATCTTGAACCGAGCGAGGGTTCGCACCTGTTCCACCAGACCCGGCAAGGACCGGCGAGTATGGTGGTGCCCGCGTGGGTCGACGAGGTCTTAGGCAGCTGACCGGCACCCCTTGCAGGTCGTATCCTTCGCAACCCGGATCGTTCGCATCCCCGGAGCCAGGCCATCGAGGATGTGGAGCCTGCCCCAGCCCGGATCTCCTAGCGCGCTCACCCCTGCCAGCAGCACCTTGGCCGCCTGAAGCGCGGCGAAGGTGCCGACCCACCCGGCCATCGCGCCGAGCATCCCGTCATCGGCGCAGGTGTCGCAATCCTCGGCATCGAAAGCATCGCCGACGAAGCAGCGGTAACAGGCCTCGCCGGCAAGGTGCCCGGCCCACGCCGCCACCTGCCCCTGAAAGCGGCCCACCGCGGCCGAGAGCAGCGGAATGCCGCTCGCGACGCAGGCGTCGGAGACGGCCAGCCGGGTGGCAAAATTGTCGGTCCCGTCGAGCACCAGATCGGCACCTGCGACGAGGCTTGCGGCATTATCGGGTGTGATCCGCGCGTCGGACACATCGACGGAAAGCGAATCGTCGAAATTGGCGAGCCAGCGCCGCGCCGAAACCGCCTTGCCGTGGCCAACATCGCGCTGCGTGAAGATCGTCTGGCGCTGGAGGTTGCTGACATCGACCACATCGTCATCGGCGAGAGAAAGCCGCCCGATCCCGCTCGCCGCGAGGTATTGCAGCGCAGGCGAGCCGATCCCGCCAAGGCCGATGATCGCGACACGGCTCTCGGCGAGCCGCACCTGCCCCGCACCGCCGACCTCGGGCAGCACGATATGGCGCGCGAAGCGATCTAGCCGCGTGGGCGACAGGCTCATGGCTCGGGCGTGCTTTCGGGCGTGAGGGGGCGGCGCTCCTGCGTGAAAGCGCCGATACCGTGCCACCAAAGGAAGGCGATCACTGCGCCCTTGGTGGGCTGGAGCATGCCGATAAGCATGACGATGGATAGCGGCAGCAGGATCGCGAGCGTCAGCCACGCCGACAGCCCGCCGGAGATCATCGCGATCACTACCGGGGCGAGCAGGTGGCCGACCACGAAGATGCCGATATAGGCCGGGAAATCATCGGCCTGCTGCACCGACCAGTCCTGCTTGCAGTGGCCACAGCGTTCGACCGGCTTGAGCCACTTGGCAAACAGCGCCGCCTCGCCGCAGCGCGGGCAGGTGCCCTTGGCGCCGCGCGTGAGCGCGGGGATCCAGCCCGCGGGAAGCTCGACAAGCTCGGGGGCAAGGCGTTGGTGCGGCATGGACAGGCTGTTTACAGCCTGTGGACGCGCTGTCGACAGGCCTGTGGAAAGGCCTGTCGACAGCACGGTGCACAGCATGTGCGGATTATGTGCGAACTAACCTTGTCGAGGTCAGCTTTCGAGCTGCCTCAGCAGGCTGCGCACATCGCCGTCCATATCAGCGTCGCGCTGGCGCAGATCCTCGATCAGTCGGACGGCGTGGATCACCGTGGAGTGATCGCGCCCGCCAAACTTGCGGCCGATTTCGGGATAGCTCCTCGGGGTCAGCACCTTGGACAGATACATCGCCACCTGCCGCGGCCGCACCACCGCCCGCGCGCGCCGCTTGGAGCTCATCTCCGCGCGGTCGATGCGGTAGAACTGGCAGACCGTGCGCTGGATCTCGTCGATGGTGATCCGGCGGCGGTTGGCCGAAAGGATGTCGGTGAGCTGCTCCTCGGCAAGCTGGAGCGATACTGTCTGCCCGGTCAGCTGGGCATAGGCGATCAGCTTGTTGAGGCCGCCGACCAGCTCGCGCACGTTGCGGGTGATGGTCCGGGCGAGGAAATCGACCACGTCCTCGGGCACGTCGAACGGCGCAAAGCGCGCCAGCTTGGACACCAGGATCTTCTTGCGCAGCTCGATATCGGCGGGCTGGATGTCGGCGACGAGGCCCATCGACAGGCGCGAGAGGAGGCGCGGTTCGACCCCGTCCAATGCCTGCGGGGCGCGATCGGCGGCGAACACCAGCCGCTTGCCCTCGGCCAGCAGTGCATCGATGGTGTAGAGCAGTTCCTCCTGTGCGCTCGCCTTGCCGATGATGAACTGGATGTCATCGACCAGCAACAAATCGAAGCTCCTGAGCCGCGCCTTGAACTCGATCGTCTGGCTGGCTTTGAGCGCCTGCACGAACTCGACCATGAAGCGTTCGGCCGAACAGTAGAAGATCCGGGCGCGCGGGTGGGCCTGGAGATAGCCATGGCCGATGGCGTGGAGCAGGTGGGTCTTGCCCTGACCGGTCGCAGCCTTGAGGTAGAGCGGCGAAAACTGCGGCTGTTCGAGCGCCGCCATCCGCTGCGCCGCGTTGCAGGCAAGGATATTGGCCTCGCCGGTGATAAAGGCGGCAAAGGTCAGCGACGGATCGAGCCCTACCGAAGAGGTGAAGGTCGCATCGCCCAGCGCGCCCGCCGCCATCGCGATCGCGCTCGCCCCGTCGTTGGCCGGACGGCGGCCATCATCGAGCCGCAGCTCGGGCAGTTGGCGGCGACCGGGATGGACCTGGATATTGACTGTGCGCACTTCGCTGCGCGCGATCTTCCAGGCAAGCTGCAGCCGGTCGTGAAAGCGGTCGCGCACCCAGTTGGCCGAAAACTCGGTCGGCAGGAACAGCTCGAGCGTGCCGGTGTCGCGGTTGAGGCTGCCGAGCTGGATCGGCTTGATCCACTGGCTGTGCAACTGGTGTCCGAGGTCCTTGCGCAAGCCCTGGCTGATATCGGACCAGTCGGCAGCGAGATTCACAGCTTCGGCGTCTTCCATCAAATGTTCATCCGCCGGGCGACGCGTTGACCGCGCCTTGTCGATCCTGTGCACAATATCTTCCCCAATTCGCTTCCGCCCGCCGAGCCGTGCTCGGCGCGCGCACTTCACCCCATTGCGACAGGCACACGTCTGCTGTCTCCGGATTTACCGCATCCGGAGGACCCCCCTGTCAGCCAGTTTGTTAAGACCCGGGCTGTCCCGCTCCGGGTGAGAAGCGAATAAAGAACGCCGCGCGACTTTGTGCAAGCGCCGAGTTTTAAAAAAAATGAAATATTCCTGTTGACTCGCGCTTAGCCCGCAGACTTGCGTTCAACTGTCTGTATTTGTGTAGAAACCATGTAAAATAGAGTGCGAATCGCGGGGAATCCTGACATTTGTGGTGACTAACGCTGTCGCAATTGTCGCAAACGAAAACGGGCCGCGCCCGAAAGCGCGGCCCGTTTTCTGATTCGTCGATTCGGCAACTCGTAATTGCACCCTAGGGGTTTTTTCCCGGGGCATGCGAGAAGCGAATCAGAGCGTGGCGACTCGCCGGGTCAGGCGCGACAGCTTGCGCGCCACGGTGTTCTTGTGCAGCACACCGCGCGCCACGCCGCGCGCCATTTCGGGCTGGGCAGCCTTGAGCGCGGCGGCAGCAGCGTCCTTGTCGCCCGCTTCGCAGGCCATCTCGACCTTCTTGATGAAGCTGCGGATGCGGCTGATTCGCGAATGGTTGATCTCAGCGCGGGTCGTGTTGCGGCGGATGCGCTTCTTGGCTTGCGGCGTGTTGGCCATGTTGTCTCGTCTGTCTCGCGTTATGATCGGGCCGCCGGGGCGACCGCTCAAAATCTGTCGGGTTGCTCGAAGGGGGCGTTCGGACGCAAGGCCAGATCGCCGGAAAGCGGCGCACATAGGCTTGAAGCGCCCACAGGTCAACGATTCCCTCATTTCTGACAGGCCGGGCAATACCATGTGCTGCGCCCGCCCTGCGCGATCCGGCGGATCGGCGTGCCATCGGCGCGGCGGCAGGGCTCGCCGGTGCGCCCGTAAACGTCGAAGGCGCTGGCGAAATAGCCGAGCTCGCCGTCGGGGCGGGCATAGTCCCGCAAGCTTGATCCGCCTGCCCCGATTGCGGCTTCGAGCACGTCCCTGATCGCGGGGACCAGCCGGGCAAGCTGGGCCTGCGTCACCTTGCCCGCCGCCTTGACCGGGCTGATCCCGGCGCGCCACAAGGCCTCGCACACGTAGATATTGCCCAGCCCTGCGACAATCCGCTGGTCGAGCAGGGCGAGCTTGACCGGCTGGAGCTTGCCGCGCAGCGCTGCCTTGAGATGCGGCGCCGTCAGCCCCGGTCCCAGCGGCTCCGGGCCGAGCGCTGCAAATTGCGGCCAGGCCTCCAGCGCATCCGTGCCCACCAGATCGACCGAGCCGAACCGCCGCGGATCGCACAGCGCAAAGGTGTGGGTCTCGGTCTCCAGCAGCAGGTGATCGTGGGTGTCCGAGGTCGCAGGGTCGATCCGCCAGCGTCCGCTCATGCCGAGGTGAAAGATCATGGTCGCCGCCCGATCAAGGTGCAGCAAGCCGTATTTGGCGCGGCGCGACAGCGCGATGACGGTCGAGCCCGTCATGACCTGCACCAGATCGGCGGGGAAGGGACGGCGCAGGTCCGCGCGGTTGAGCGTCACGCGCGTGATCCGCTGGCCTTCGAGAAAGCGGGCAAGGCCGCGCACGGTCGTTTCAACTTCGGGAAGTTCAGGCATTCTTTCTCGGCTCGCTCATGCTCGCGTTGCCAAGCCGCCCGCTCCTGCGCCCTTCCTCCCGGATATCATATCCTCACGGGCGGAAGGGCGGGGGAACAGGCGGCTTGGAGCGTCCGCAAATACGTCCCTAACACCCTTTGCGCCCGGCTCAATTGTCTCTAGGGAACCGGGCATGACGAACAGCAGCGACGATACCGTCTCCTTCGGCTACGAGCAGGTCACCCCGCAGGAAAAGACCCGGCGCGTGGGCGAGGTGTTCTCCAGCGTCGCGCGCAAATACGACATCATGAACGATGCGATGTCGGCAGGGATGCACCGGCTGTGGAAGGACCGCTTCGTCAACCGGGTCAAGCCGCAGCCGGGCGAGGCGATCCTCGACATGGCCGGCGGCACCGGCGACATCGCCTTTCGCATGGCGGCAAGGGGCGCGCAGGTCACCGTCGCCGACATCAATCAGGACATGCTCGATGTCGGCGCGCAGCGCGCGCTGGAGCGAGGTTCGGGCGAATACGACGGCACTCTGGTGTTCACCTGCCAGAATGCGGAAGAAGTTAGCTTCGCGTCGAACACCTTCGATGCTTACACCATCGCCTTCGGCATCCGCAACGTGACGCACATCGACAAGGCGCTGGCCGAAGCCTTGCGCGTGCTACGCCCCGGCGGGCGGTTCTTCTGCCTCGAATTCTCGACCGTCGAGTGGTCGGGGCTGAAAGAGGCCTACGACCTTTATTCCGAACACCTCCTGCCGCGCATGGGGCAGATGATCGCGGGGGACGCCGATTCCTATCGCTACCTCGCCGAATCGATCCGCAAGTTTCCGCCAATGCCCGCCTTCGAGGCGATGATCCGCGCAGCCGGATTTGCCAACACCCGGGTCGAGCCGATCATGGGTGGGCTCGTCGCGATCCATTCGGGGTGGAAGGTTTGATGGCGACCGAACGCAAGCCCCTCCCCTCAAGGGGAGGGGTTGGGGTGGGGGGTGTCGATCAGGGCCAGCACTTGCGGCACGCCGCCACCCCCAGCCCCTCCCCTGAGAGCGACGATGGGCCGCAGGCTCAACGGGAGGGGTGGCACCAATGACCTCCTCGCTCGTCCACCTCTCCCGCCTCGCGCGCTGGGGCGTGACGTTGGCGCGCAGGCGGGCGCTGGTCGGGATCGAGCATGATCTCAACGCGCCTGCGTCGCTGCGTCAGCTGGTGCGCCTCGCCCGGCTGGCGACGCTAACGGGAAAGGCGGGCAAGCCCGATTACGCCGGTGCCTTCCGCGCCATCGGCCCGGCGGCGATCAAGCTCGGCCAGTCGCTGGCGACCCGCCCCGATCTGGTCGGCGAGGAGGCGGCGAACAATCTCTTGTCCTTGCAGGATTCGCTCCCCCCGGTGCCCTTTGCCCAGATCAAGGCGGCGATCGAGCAGAGCTTCGGCCAGCCGCTCGAAAAGCTGTTCGCCGAGATCGACCCAGAGCCCGTCGGCGCGGCGTCGATTGCGCAGGTGCACAAGGGGCTCACCACCGATGGCCGCAAGGTCGCGATCAAGGTGCTGCGCCCCGGCATCCGCGAGAAATTCGCGCGCGACATCAAGACCTACGAATGGGCCGCCGCTCACATCGAGGCGATGGGCGGGGAGGCTGCGCGGCTGCGCCCGCGGCTCACCATCGCCAATTTCAAGCGCTGGACCAATTCCGAGCTCGACCTGCGCCGCGAGGCAGCTTCGGCCAGCGAACTGGCCGAACAGATGGCGGGCGTGCCCGGCTACCGGATTCCGGCGATCGACTGGGACCGCACCAACGGCCGGGTGCTGACCATCGAATGGATCGACGGGATCAAGATCAGCCGGCTCGAGGAACTGCGCGCGCGCGGCCACGATCTGGCGGCGATTTCCGAACGCCTTGTCATCAGCTTCCTGACGCAGGCGATCAGCGCCGGGTTCTTCCACGCCGACATGCACCAGGGCAACCTGTTCATCGAGGATGACGGCACCATCGTCGCCATCGATTTCGGCATCATGGGCCGGATCGACCGCCGCGCGCGGCAGTGGCTCGCCGAGATTCTCTACGGGCTGACCACCGGCAATTATGCGCGCGTCGCCGAAATCCATTTCGAGGCGCAATATGTGCCCTCTTACCATTCGGTCGGCGAATTCGCGACAGCCTTGCGCGCGGTGGGCGAGCCGATGCGCGGCAAGCCGGTGAAGGAACTCAGCGTCGGCCAGATGCTCGACGGGCTGTTTGCCATCACCCGCGATTTCGACATGCAGACCCAGCCGCACCTGTTGCTGCTGCAAAAGACCATGGTGATGGTCGAGGGGATCGCGACCCAGCTCAATCCCGACATCAACATGTGGGACACCGCCGCCCCCTATGTGCGCGAATGGATTCGTGACGAGCTGGGGCCGGAAGCGGCGCTCGCCGACCGATTGAAAGAGGACACCGAGACCCTGCTGCGCGTGCCCGGCCTGATCCGCCGGATCGAGGAGATGTTCCCCCCCAAGGGCGGCGCGCCCGAGCCGCCGCCGCTGCCCGACATTGCGCTGGTGGCGGCGCGGCGCGCGCAGGGCGGCGGCTGGCTGGGCTATGTCGCCGCCGGACTGGCCGGGGCAGGCGCGGTCTGGGCCGCGCTCGCCGCGGGCTGGATCGGCTAGGCGCGTGGGCCGGGCCGGTATAAGCGCAATCTTAACCACAAGTCGCCAAAGCTGCAGGCTCGCACGGCGCTTGGCGCTGGCAAGCAACGCGTCTAGGGTTGGCATCGGACCGCGCGCGCGGTGCCGGCAGGGGAGTTTGGCAGACCAATGTTGACGACCGGCATGTGGATCGGGACACGGCAATGACAGGGTTCGCCCCGCGCATCCTGCTGGTCGTGGGCGGCGGGATCGCGGCCTACAAGGCGTGCGAACTGGTGCGCTTGATCCGCAAGGGCGGGGGAGAGGTGACCTGCGTGGTGACCAAGGGCGGGCAGCAATTCGTCACCCCGATGGCGCTCGCCGCGCTCAGCGAAAACCAGGTCTACACCAACCTGTTCGACCTCAAGAACGAAGCCGAGATGGGCCATATCCAACTTAGCCGCGAGGCCGATCTGGTGGTGGTATGCCCGGCTACGGCCGACCTCATCGCCAAGATGGCAGCCGGGATCGCGGACGATCTGGCGACCACGCTGATCCTCGCCACCGACAAGCCGGTGATGGCTGTGCCCGCGATGAATGTGCGGATGTGGGAGCACGAGGCGACCCAGCGCAATATCGGTTTGCTGGTGTCTGCCGGGGTCGGCGTGCTGCAGCCTGACGAAGGACCGATGGCGTGCGGCGAGTTTGGCTATGGCCGCCTGCCCGAGCCCGAGGCGATCTGGCGGGCGATTGCCGCGCAGCTCGGCCTTGCGGTGCCAGAGCCTGCCCAGCCCCGCGATCCGGCGCCCCAGCGTCCCCGGATCGAGGTCGAGGCGCTCGAGCCTGAGCCCGAGCCCGAGGATGAACGCGCAGCCCCTTCGTCCGGGGCGCTGGGCGGGCTGCTCGCGCGGATCATCCCGCGCTCCACCGCCAAACGCAGCCACGACGAGATCGAGGCCGATTACGACGACCTGCCCGAACTCGCGCCCGATGACATGCTCTCCGAGGAACTGCCCGATGGCGATGCCGCCCCCGTCCCGGGCGGGCCGCTGCTTGCCAGCAAGGGCAAGGCCAGCGCCGCCCCGCCGATTGATCGCGGTGCGCTCAACCACGCGGTCGATCCGCGCAAGGCCCCGCCCGAAGGCTTCGCGCCTGCCACCCCCGAACCGGTCGAGACGGCGCTTGGCGAAGTCATCGAAGGCGCGGATTTCGGGATCCCCGAAGATCACCGACCGCTGGCCGGGCGGCATGTGCTGGTGACCGCCGGACCGACCTGGGAAGCGATTGATCCGGTGCGCTACATCGCCAACCGGTCGAGCGGCAAGCAGGGCTTTGCGATCGCCGCCGCCGCGGCGGCGCTGGGCGCGCGGGTCACGCTGGTCGCCGGGCCGGTCGCGCTCAAGACCCCGGCCGGGGTCAAGCGGATCGATGTCGAAAGCGCAAACGAGATGGCAACCGCGGTCAAGCGCGCGCTGCCCGCCGATGTTGCGGTGATGGTCGCCGCGGTCGCCGACTGGCGCCCCAAGGATTACCGCGCCAACAAGATCAAGAAGCGCAGCGATGCGCCGCCCGCGCTGATTCTGACCGAGAACCCCGATATTCTCGCCAACCTTGCCGCGGGCAACAAACGGCCTGCGCTGGTGATCGGCTTCGCCGCCGAAACCGACAATGTGATCGAAAACGCCAAGGCCAAGCGCAAGCGCAAGGGGTGCGACTGGATCGTCGCCAATGACGTGTCGGGCGGCGTCATGGGCGGCGACGCGAACCGGGTCCACATCGTCAGCGCCGAGGGGATCGAAACGCTCGACGAGATGCCCAAGGCAGCGGTGGCGATGTCGCTGGCCGAACGGATTGCAGGCGTGTTCCGGGCCGAGGCGGCGGAGTGAGCGTAAGAATCGAAGTGCAGCGCCTTCCCCATGGCGAGGGCCTGCCGCTGCCTGCTTATGCCACCTCCGGTGCGGCGGGAATGGATGTGGTCAGCGCCGAGAACGTGTCGCTTGCCCCCGGAACGCGCCACGCGGTCGCCACCGGGCTAGCGCTGGCGATCCCCCAAGGCTACGAAGTGCAGGTCCGCCCGCGTTCGGGCCTTGCCCTGAAGCACGGCATCACCGTTCCCAACACCCCCGGCACGATCGACAGCGACTATCGCGGCGAATTGAAGGTGATCCTGATCAACCACGGCCACGAGCCCTTCGCGATCGCGCGCGGCGATCGCGTGGCGCAGCTGGTGGTGGCCCCGGTGGTGCAGGCCGCGTGGGCCGAGGTTGCCGGGCTGGACGCAACGACGCGCGGGGCGGGCGGGTTCGGCTCGACCGGGGGGCACGCCCAGCTCTGATCCGTCGTCGGATAATCGGCACGCCTTGCCGTTGCCCTATTGTCAATCAAAACAGTTGAGTTATTGTCCTGCTGTCGGACCATACCAATGGACGGCCGTTTGCGCCCATTCACAGGAGCAGGAAATGGCCCATTATCTTGAACTCGACACGAGCCGCATCGACGACGACCCGCTGGTTCTGCTTGTCCCCGGCCTCAACAACAGCAACGCGCGCCACTGGCAGTCGCATTGGGAAGCGCGGCTTCCTGATTGCGAACGGGTCGACCTCGGCATGTGGGACGACCCGCATCGCAATACCTGGGTGAACAAGCTCAATCTTGCGATCCACCGTGCCGGACGCCCGGTGATCCTGGTTGCGCACAGTCTTGGATGCCTTGCGGTGGCGTGGTGGGCGGCATTCGAGCAGCCGCCGCAGGGCAACCCTGTGGTCGGCGCGCTGCTGGTGGCACCGCCCGATGTCGACCGGCCGCGAATTGATCCCCGGCTTGCGCGCTTCGCCCCGGCGCCGCGCAGCATCCTGCCGTTCCCGACCTTCCTCGCGGCCAGCAGCAACGATCCCTATTGCCCCATGCGGGTCGCCAAGCAGCTCGCCCGGGACTGGGGATCGTGCTTCGCCAATGCCGGGGCGATCGGCCATATCAACGCCGACTCGCGGATCGGGGACTGGGATTTCGGACTGCTGCTGCTCGCCCAGCTCGTCCGCGAACACCATCGGTCGCGCCATCCGGTCGCCCCGCAAGTCTCGATCCGCGAACGGCTGGCGCACAGCGGCAAGGTGCTGCTGCCGTGGGTCCTGGAAAATATCGAGGGCAACCGGGCAATGCGCGGGTAACGACCATCCGCGGTCAGCCAACAAAAAAGGCGGCGCGATCCCCTGCGCCGCCTTCTTGTTCCCGTCCAAGGGTCTCTTGTCCGTGTTGCTACACCATCAGTCGGCGCGGCGCACGGACTTTTCGTCTTCGCGGATGGTGATCCGCAGGGTCTCGCCCGAATTGCCGGGGAAATCGGTGAACACCGCTTCGACCAGATTGGGCACCAGCGCGGGCAGCCGGTTCGAACGCGACACCGCTTCGGCCTTGCCTTCGAACAGGCGCTGGCCACTTGTGGCGTTGTCGATCTTCACGTCGATCCCGCTGGTGTAGATGGTATAGCTGCGCACGTTCGGCCCGCCGAGGAAGGGATCGTAGAACCCGTAAGCCCACCCGCGGCCATAACCGAACCCGCCGAAGCGGCCCCACGGGCCCCAGAACGGATCGCCAAAGCCGCCGCCTCCAAGATCGGTGCGGACCCGCTCGCGCCCGTTATCGACGCCGTAATCGAACCGCACCAGCAGATTGGCGGCCTCGGCCGATGATGCGCGGGCGTAGCCAAGCTGCTCCATCTGCTGGGCGACGAGATCGGCATAGAGCGCGAACTCCAGCCCGCCAACCAGCTTGGGATCGTCGGCCACCACCGCGAAGGTCTGGCCCTGCGGCGCGGGCAGCGTGGTCGCAAATCTCGACACGTCGGCCTTGAACGGGGTGGCGCAGGCACCCAGCCCGGCCGCGAGTGCGAGCGGCAGTGCAATGCGCGCAAGAGACTTCAGGGAAACCATCGAGCCAGTCATGTAACAACCCTCGCAGAATCGCCAGCACCCATCGGCGGGCGATATCGATGCCTCGCGCATAGGGCCAAGGGCATGAACGCCAATTGAATAGTGCCCCCCACCCGGCGGCGTTCAGTGGCGCACCAGCCCGAGCGCGCGGTAGGCCGCCGCAAGGGTTGGCGCGCCGCGCTCGCGGGCCTTGGCGGCTCCGCGCGCGAGGATCGCGTCGAGCGCCTCGCGGTCGTCCCGCAGCGCCACGAACCGCGCCCGGATTGGCCCTAGTTTGGTTACCAGCAGATCGGCAAGCGCGGGCTTGAACGCGCCGAAACCTTGCCCGCCATATTCTCCCAGCACCCGCGCCACCGGCTGTCCCGCGAGCGCGGCGTAAATGCCGACCAGGTTGCGCGCCTCGGCCCGGTCGGCGAGCCCGGCTTCCTCGAACGGCAGGGGTTCGGGATCGGTCTTTGCCTTCTTCACCTTCTGCGACATGGTGTCGGCATCGTCGGACAGGTTGATCCGGCTCATGTCGCTGGGGTCGGATTTCGACATCTTGGCGTTGCCGTCGCGCAGGCTCATGATTCGCGCCGCCTCGACCGGGATGATCGGCTCGGGCAGGGTGAAAACCGGGGCGTCGTCGCTAGCGAAATCATTGTTGAACTTCTGCGCGATGTCGCGGGCGAGTTCGAGATGCTGCTTCTGATCCTCGCCCACCGGCACATGGGTCGCCTGATAGAGCAGCACGTCGGCGGCCTGCAGCACCGGGTAGGTGAACAACGCGACCGACTGGCCCTCGCGGTTTTTCCCGGCCTTGTCCTTCCACTGGGTCATGCGCCCCAGCCACCCCATCCGCGCCGTGCCGGTCAGCAGCCATTGCAATTCCGCGTGCTGGGGAACCTGCGCCTGATTGAACAGCACCGAACGGTCAGGATCGATGCCGCAGGCGACCAGCGCGGCGGTCATCTCGAGCGTTGCCGCACGCAGCGAGGCCGGATCGTGCGGCTGCGACAGGGCGTGAAGATCGGCGAGGAAGAACAGCGCCTCCGCCCCTTCGCCGAGCGAATCCTGCATCGCCGCCCAGTTGCGGATCGCGCCGAGATAATTGCCGAGATGAAGATTGCCGGTGGGCTGGATGCCGGAGACGACGCGCATGATGTTCCTGTCGATGGGTCAGGTCTGGCGGCGCATTAGGCGCTCGACCGTCGGCTTGTCGAGCACGCCGAGCAGCACGGTCGCCGCGCCGTAGGTCACGAGGCTGACGGCGAGGATCGCAGCCACCGCCAGCAGCCGCTGCACGGTCGTGCCGTCGAGCCACGGGGCGATCGCCTGCATCAAGGCGTAAAGCGCCGCGCCCATCAGCGCGGCGGCGAGCGTGATCCTGACGATCCGCCCGACCACACGCATGGGCAGACGAAAAAAGCCGCGCCGCGCAAGGATAACGCCGAGCAGTGCGATATTGACCCACGCCCCGATCGCCCCCGATAGCGCGAGCCCGACCACCCCGATCATCGGCACCAGCACGATGTTGGAGGCAACCGTCACCACCAGCGAAGCGGCCGCGGTGTAGACCGGGGTGCGGGTATCGCGGCGGGCGAAGAAATTTGGGGTCAGCACCTTGACCAGCACATAGGCGGGCAGCCCAACCACCAGCGCCGAGGTAACCATGCCGGTGATCCGCGCATCCTCGGCAGTGAAGGCCTGGCCTTCCATGAACGCCTTGACGAAGGCAAAGCCGGTGAAGAACAGCGCCACCGCGCATGGCAGGGTCAGCAGCATCGCGAGTTCGATGGCATTGGCCTGAAGCCGCACCGCCTCGTCATCCTCGTCGGCGGCAATATGGCGCGACAGCGCGGGCAGGATCGCGGTGCCCAGTGCAATCCCGATGATCCCGAGCGGCAGCTGGTTCCAGCGATCGGCCATCGCCATGTAGGTCAAGCTGCCGTCGGGAAGCCCGCGAATGAAGGCGAGATCGATGAAGCGGCTGATCTGGTAAACGCCTGCGCCGAACACCGCCGGCACGATCAGCACCGCCATTTCCTTGACCCGCGGCGTGAACGCGGGGCGCTGGCGCGGGATGCGAAATCCGGCGCGCCGCATGAACCAATAGAGCCACACAAGTTGCAGCACCCCGCTCACCGACACCGCGATCGCAAGGCCGATGCCGGTTGCAGCGCGGGTTGCCTCGCCCGGGGTCTGGAATGCCCCCCATACCAGCGCGGTGAGCAGGCAGATGTTGAGCAAAATCGGCGCCGCCGCCGCCGCGGCAAAGCGCGACAGCGAATTGAGCACTGCCGCAATCAGGGTCGCAAGGCTCATGAACATGAGATAGGGAAACGCGATCCGTCCCATGCTGACGGCAAGGCCATAGGTTGCCGCATCGCCGCGCAGTTCGGCATTGGCAAAGCCCCATAGCACCCACGGCATCGCCACCATCATCAGCCCGCCGAACACCACCAGGACGGGCAGCAGCACCGCCAGCACCTCTCCGGCGAAGCGGCGCGCGGCGCTCTCGTCCTCGGCCATGTAGCGGTTGAACAGCGGCACGAAGGCGCTGGCGAAGGCGCCTTCGGCAAACAGCCGCCGGAACAGGTTGGGAAGCTGGAACGCCAGCTGCCAGGCATCGGCAATCCCGCCCGCGCCCAGCACCCGGGCGAGCATGATATCGCGGGCGAACCCGAACACCCGGCTGACAAGCGTCAGCCCGCCGATCGTCCCGACGTTCTTGAGCAGGCTCATGCGTTTCGCCCCTTGCCGGGCCGCCGGATCAGGCGTTGCCCGAAACCGGCGCGATCGGCTCGCCCCCGGCCGCCTCTTCGGCACGGCGCGCCTGAAGCTGCTGCACATACAGCCCGTTGAAATCGACCGGATCGACCATCAGCGGCGGGAAGCCGGCATCGCGCACCGCATCGGCGACCACCCGCCGCGCGAACGGGAACAGCAGCCGCGGGGCTTCGGCATAGAGGAAGGCGTGGGCCTGATCCTCGGCGATGTTGCGCATCCCGATCAGGCCGCAATAGGCCAGGTCGACCACATAGATCGTGCCGCGCTGCGACGAGGCGGTGAGCGTCATCTTGAGCGTCACCTCGTGGACCTGATCGCTCGCGGTTTCGGCAGCGATGTTGAACTGCACGTCGATCTGAGGCGGTTCGGGCCACTGGTAGACTTCAGGCGCATTAGGATTTTCGACCGAGAGGTCCTTCACATACTGGGTGAGGATCCCGATCGCCGGCTGAGTGTCGGCACCGTTGGGACGGCCATCGCCGCCGCCTGCGGAATTGTCGAGATCGGTGAGGACGCCTTCTTGGTCGGCCATGATTGTGGGTCTTTCGAAACGAGCTGCACATGTTGCATCCGGCGCACGCAAATGGCGTGGCGGACGCGGCCCCGCGCGCCTAGCAGGGGCACGGCCCGCCCGCAACCATGCGCGCCTCGGCCGCTATTCGACGATGTGCGGCAACCTATCGGGCGTTGGCGAATTGTAATCGATGCCTATTTAGGGCAGGGTGGAACCCCACGCTCCCGCGGTCGGCGAATGGCGCCGCGGGCGCGCGTTTTGAGATCGGACAATTACAGTGCTTGAAATCGTGCTTCTCGCCATGGTCGCCGCCTTTCTGGGCCTGCGGCTCTATTCGGTGCTCGGTCGCCGGGCCGAGCAGGAAGAGGAATCGGTGCCGCAGCGGTTCGAATCGGACGGCGCCGTGCCCGGGGTCGTGCGTCCGCAGCCAGCGCCGCCGGTTGTGGCCCCGCGCGCGCTCGAGGTTGACGGCATGATGCCCGCGGTCGAACGCGGAATCCGCGACATCGCGGCAGCCGACAGCCGCTTTGATCTTCACCAGTTTATCGACGGCGCGCGCGGCGCTTATCGCATGGTTCTGGAGGCGTTCTGGAAGGCTGACCGGCAGACCTTGCGCGAATTGTGCGACGATGATGTCTATGCAGGCTTCATCGCCGCGATCGACGCGCGCGAGGCGGCGGGCGAGACGCTTGAAAACGCGCTCATTCGGATCGAGGAAAGCCGCATCCATTCGGCATCGCTCGACGGCCGCACCGCCCGCATCGCGGTGCTGTTCGTCGCCGATATCGCGGCGGTCACGCGCGACCGCGACGGCAACGTCGTCGCCGGTTCGCTCGACGATGCGATCGAAAGCCGCGACGTCTGGACCTTTTCGCGCGAGGCCGGATCGCGCGATCCCAACTGGCTGCTCGACGAAACTGACGAAGGCTGATCGGGTCGCCCCACACACCGCGATCGCAAAGGAGCCGTTCATGCGCTGGGTCGCGGTGTTGGCGGTGCTGCTGGCCTTGTCGGCGTGCGGGCGGATCATTCCGCAAAGCACGCCGCCACCCCCCTCGCCGCCGATAGCTGGCGTTCCGGCGGCGCGTGTGCCGATGGCATCAGGTGCCGCCAATGCGCTGCTCGCCGGGCTTTCGGCAGGTCCGGCGCTCGCGGCCCTGCGGCTTGGAGACCGCGACGCGGCCGACGCGCTTGCAGGTTTCACCCTGTCCTGCCCCCGGCTGCTGGGGCGCGAGGATAGCAGCGGTCTCACCCGGCCCGATGACTGGCGCGGCGCCTGCGATGCGGCGCGCGGCTGGCCCGCAGCGCGCGCGGGCGATTTCTTCGCCGCGCACTTCTCGGCGGTCCAGATCGGCGATGGGCGCGCCTATGCGACCGGCTATTTCGAGCCCGAGATTGCCGGAAGCCGCACGCGGCGGGCGGGCTATGCGGTCCCGGTCTATGCTTTGCCCGGCGATCTCGTGCGCGGCTGGCCCGACGATGTCCCTGCCGATCAGCGCAGCGGCCGTCCGCCGCTCGGCCGCTATGATGAGGGCGGGCGGTTCGTGCGCTATCACGATCGCGCCGCGATCGAGGACGGGGCGCTCGACGGCAAGGTCCCGGTGATCGGCTGGGCGGCCGATCCGGTCGAGTTCTTCTTCCTCCAGATCCAGGGCTCGGGCCGTCTTGTCACGCCCGAGGGCGAGGTGATCCGGATCGGCTATGCCGGGCAGAACGGGCGCGAATATGTCGGCATCGGCAGGGTGATGCGCGAACGCGGCCTGCTCGGCGAAGGGCCGGGCAAGTATTCGGGCTCGATGCAGGGGATCATGGCCTATATCCGCGACAATCCGGAGGAGGGCCGCGCGCTGATGCGGCTCAACCGCAGCTGGATCTTCTTCAGGGAGCTGACCGGAGACGGCCCGATCGGCGCGCTCGGGGTTGCGGTGCGGCGCGAAACCTCGGTTGCCGCCGATCCCGCCTTCGTGCCGCTCGGCGCGCCGGTCTGGCTCGAACTCGACCGGGCCGAGGCCAACGGATTGTGGATCGCGCAGGACACCGGCGGTGCGATCAAGGGGGCCAACCGCTTCGACACCTTCTGGGGTGCGGGCGCGGATGCGCGCCGGATCGCGGGCGGGATGAGCGCGCGCGGGCGGGCGCTGGTCCTGCTGCCGCGCGCGGCGGCGGCGCGGCTCGGCGCGGCCGGGAGATGAGGCCGCCGCGCGGGCTCACCGCGGGCGAGCAGGCGGCGTGGGCGCAGCTCGCTGCCAGCGTCAACCCGTTGCCGGGCAAGAAGCGGCCTGATCCTCCCCGGAAGAGGGAGGGGGACCAACCGAAGGCTGGTGGAGCGGCACCCGCGGCGGTTCCGTCCCCCGCCGCGCAAGCAGTAAAGCCTGTCCCGCCGAAACAACCCTGCGGAAAGCCGCGCGTGCCCCTCCGACCCCGGGCTGCGCCCGGCGGTTCCCCTCCTCGGGTGGGGGAGGTTGGGCTCGATTCGCACTGGGACCGGCGGGTCAAGGGCGGCCGGATCGTGCCTGACCTGACGCTCGACCTCCACGGCCACAGCCTCGATGCCGCCTATGCGCGGATCATGACCGCGCTCGATCAGGCGCGCGCAATTGGGGCGCGGGTGGTGCTGGTGGTAGCGGGGCGCGAACGCCCGGTCGATCCGGCCGACCGCATGGTCAAGCGCGGGGCGATCCGCGCAAAGCTGCTCGACTGGCTCGCTTCAAGCCGCCACGCCGACGCCATCGTTGCGGTGCGCAAGGCACATATTCGCCATGGCGGGGACGGCGCGCTCTACCTGGTGCTGAAGCGCAAGGACTGACGGACGCCATGCCGATCCGGCGGGCGGTGGAAAAGTTTGATGTTGTCGGCAGCGATGTGCCGGGCTAGGACACAGCGCGATGAAAGGTCGCCTGTTCCTGATCCTGCTGCTATGCGCGCTGGTCGTGCCCAAGGCGGCGTGGGGTGCGCATCTGGCGGCCAACGATCCGGCGATCCCGGTCACCGCGGTGCACACCCATCACGGCGATCACCTCCATGAAGCCGATGACGAGCGTGTAGCAAAGGCTGGCGATCAGGCTGACCGGGCCAATGGCGCGCATGACGGCGAAGGCGATGGCCTCACCCATGATCATAGCCCGTCGCTGGGGATTTCAGGCGCGCTGATGCTGCCCGACGATCAGTCGGTGCCCTTGTGGTTCGCTCCGGCCGCAGTGCGGCTCGACCGCGGCTTTGCCGCAGCCGGGCTTTCGCCTCCGCAATCCGTCCTCAGACCTCCGCGCGCATCCTGACACGCCTGCCGGGCGGCTGCCCGGCGTGTTGGTTGATGCGGAGGAATTCATGTCCAGATACCGGATGCGCGTTGCATCCCTCGTGCTTGCCACAGGCCTGTGCTCGGCCTCGCTGCCGCTCGCCGCGCAGGAGGCTTTGACCGAAGAGGTCGCAATCGCGCGTGCGCTGGCGCGCGAAGGGATCGCGGCGCGCGACGATGCCAACCGTGCCGAAGCAGCAGCGGGCGCGGCGATGATTGGTCCGCTCGACAACCCGTCACTCGAAGTGTCGCGCCAGAGCGCGGGCGGCACCACCGAATGGCAGTTGGGCCTCGTCCAGCCGATCGATCTGGCCGGCGGGCGCGCAGCGCTGCGCAAGGCCGCGCGCAGCGAAGCCGAGGCGGTTGAAAGCGATATCGTATGGCGCCGCCTCAATCTCGTCGCCGACACCCGGCGTGCCTATGTCGGCTGCGCGGCGGCGGGGGCGGAGCTGCAGGTCTGGCAGGTTCACGCCGCCGATCTGGCCGAGGCCGCCCGGATTGCCAATGCGCGCGCGAAGGAAGGCGATACCGCCGTCTACGACGTGCGCCGCACGCGGGTGGCGCAAAGCAGCGCAGCGGCCGAACTGCGGCTGGCAGAAGGCGAGCGCGCGGCGGGCTGCGCGGCGCTGGCGGCGCTCACCGGGGTTGCCGATCCGCAGGTTCCGCCCGCGGCCATAACCGCGCTGCGCAGCGGCACGCCGGGCGCGGCCCGCGCCGATCTCGTGGCGCAGGAACAGCGGCTTCAGGCCGCGAGCCAGCGCGTGCTCGCCGCGCGCCGCGCGCGGTTGCCGCAGCTCACCATCGGTGCCGGGGTGTGGCGCGTGGATGAAGGCGCGGGCGCGGGCGTAGCCTATGGCCCGACGGTCGCGCTGGGGGTCACCCTGCCGATCTGGAACGGCGGCGGGGCGGCGGTGGCCGAAGCCGAGGCGCGCGAGCGCGGGCTCGCTGCCGACCTCGCGATCGCGCAGCGCAGTGCCGAGGCCGAACAGCAGGCCGCCGCCACCCGGGCGATAGCCGCACAGGACGCGGCCGTCGCCGCCGCCGGGGCGCGCGACGATGCCGCCCGGCTCGGCCCGATCGCGCTTGCCGCCTACCAGGCCGGCGAAACCGGCGTCGTCGAACTCGTCGATGCCTACGAAGCGCAGCGGGACGGAGAGCTATCCGTCATCGCCCACGCACGGCGCGCCGCCGAGGCCGCCATCACCTACGACCTTGCAACCGGAAGGACTGACCCATGAAGACATCGCTTGTGCTCGCCGCCATTCCCGCCGCGCTGGGGCTGACCGCCTGCGGGGGCACCGTCCCGGCAGCCGACGCACCCGCCGAAACGGCAGAAGTCGCGGCTGACGACGATAATGACACCGCCGAGCCGGTCGCCGCGCCCGCCGCTGCCGCCGACGAGGCACCGCACGACGAATCCGTGCCCCACGACCATTGATCCCAGCTGCTCAGGAAAGACCTGAAACCATGACCCGATCCCGCCTGCTTGCGACGCTTGCCGCCGCCGTTCTCCTGCCCCTCTCGCTGGCCGCCTGCAGCGGTGCCGACGCGCCCGCCGCGGACGCCGGTGGCCATGGCGGCGGGATCGTGGTCACCCACTATGCTGAACTGACCGAGCTGTTCACCGAATATCGCCCGCTGGTGAAGGGCAAGAACCGGCGCTTCGATGCGCACCTGTCGTGGCTCGGCGATTACCGCGCCGTGACCGAGGGCAAGCTCGCCGCCGAACTGACCTGGCCCGATGGCACCGTCGATCGCGCCGAGGCCGGGCCGAGCGATGTGGAAGGCATTTTCCGCCCGCTGCTCAAGGCGTCGAAGGCGGGCAAGGCGCGGCTCAGGCTGGTGCTGACCAGCCCGCGCGGCACCTCAGTGCATGATCTGGGCGAGGTCACGGTCTGGGCGACCAGCGAGGAGGGCGCCAAGGCCGTGCCCGCCGAAGCGGATATCGACGGCGCGATTGCCTTTACCAAGGAAGTGCAGTGGCGCATTCCCTTTCTCGCCGAGGCGGTGCGGGCCGAAAACGTCGCGCAGACCGTTCCGGTGACTGTCGACGTGCGGTTGCAGCCGCAGGCCGAGGCCTTGGTGTCGGCCCCGGTCGACGGGATCCTGCGCGCCGCCCGGGTGCCGGCGCCCGGCATGAACGTCGCCCGCGGGCAGGTGCTCGCCAGCATTTCCTCGACCCTGGGCGGCGGCGAGGATGTCGCCACGCTCGACCTCGGGGTGCGCGAGGCGGGGATCGCGCGCGATGCGGCGATGCGCGAGGTCGCGCGGATGGAGGCGCTGGTCAAGGCCGAGGCGGTGCCGCAGCGGCGGCTTGACGAGGCGCGCACCCAGCTGCGGCTGGCCGAAGCGCAGATCGCCGCGGCCCGCTCGCGGCGCAGCGCGCTGGCGGGCGGTGGGGCCGGAGTGCCCGTGGTCGCCCCGATAAGCGGCGAAGTGCTCGAGACCGCCATGGTGCAGGGTCAGGGCGTCAGCGGCGGACAGCAATTGCTGCGGATCGGCAACCCTTCCGCGCTTTGGCTGGTCGCGCGGGTGCCCGAAGCGATGGCGGGCGCGGCGCGCCAGCCACAGGGGATCGAGCTGGCGCTGCCCGGCGAAACGCTGGTGCTGGGGCGCGGCAGCGGCGCGGTGCTGGTGCAGGACGGGGCGGCCATCGATCCCGCGACCCGCACCCTGCCGGTGATCTTCGCCTGGAACAGCCGTCAGGTCCGCCCGGGCCAGCGTTTGCAGGGCGCGCTGATGACCGGCAGCACCACCGCGGGGTTGACCATTCCGGCGGGCGCGATCCTCAACGAAGGCGGGCAGGACGTGGTCTATGTCCAGATCGGCGGCGAGACCTTCCAGCGCCGCCCGGTCAACGTCATCCGCCGCAGCGGCAACCGGGTGGTGGTCGAAGGCCAGCTCAAGGCTGGTGAGCGGGTGGTGTCGCGCGGCGCGGCGGCAGTGCGCGCGGCGGCCTCGACCCCCGACGCCTTCGGCCACGGCCACGCGCACTGAGAGGGCAACGCCAATGCTTGAACGTCTCGTCCGCTGGAGCCTCGAAAACCGCGTGGTGGTCTATGCCATCGCGATCCTGCTCACCGCATTCGGCGCCTGGACCGCCACCCGCACCCCGGTCGATGTGCTCCCCGATCTGACCGCGCCGACCGTGACCGTGGTGGTCGATGCGGGCGGCTACACGCCCACCGAGGTCGAACAGCGGATCACCATCCCGCTCGAAACCGCATTGAACGGTTCGCCCGGGCTGCGCCGGATCAAATCCAACAGCGCCACCGGCCTGTCGGTGGTGACGGTCGAATTTGCCTGGAACACCCGGCCCGACGATGCCCGCCGGATCGTGTCCGAACGGCTCCAGACAATCGGCGATGAATTGCCCGATGACGTCCCCGCGCCGCACCTCACCCCGGCCAGTTCGGTGATGGGCGAGATCATGTTCGTCGCGCTGCGCTCGGATACGGCAAGCCCGATGGATCTCAAATCGACCGCCGACTGGATCATCCGCCGCCGCCTGCTGTCGGTGCCGGGAATCGCCGACGTGCTGACGATCGGCGGGGACGAGCGGCAGGTGCAATTGCTGGTCGATCCGGCACGGCTTTCGGCGCGCGGGTTGGGCATGAACGAAGTCGTCGAGGCGATGGAGCGGGCGAGCGGCAACCGTTCCGCCGGGGTCGCGGTCGCCAACGGGCAGGAATGGCTGATCGAAGGCGTCGGCCGCGCTGCCGATGCCGACGCGTTCGGCGCTGTCGTGGTCGGCGACCAGGCCGGCCTGCCGGTGCTGGCGCGCGATATCGGCACGATCCGCATCGGCGAGGGGCTGAAGCGCGGCACCGGCGCCTTCAACGGCAAACCGGCGGTGATCTTCGCGATCCAGAAACAGCCCGGGGCCAACACGCTCGACCTGACCGAGCGGCTCGATGCCGAATTCGCCGAAATGCAGAAGACCCTGCCCGAAGGCATGATGCTGGAAACGCAGGTGTTCCGCCAGGCGGACTTCATCCAGCGCTCGGTCGACAATGTGCAGACCGCGCTGATCGAAGGGCTGGTGCTGGTCGCGGTGATCGTGTTTCTGTTCCTGTGGAGCTGGCGCGCCACGGCGGTGGCGCTGGCGGCGATCCCGGTATCGGTGGTGAGCGCAATCATCGTCATCAATTCGGGCGGCGGCACGATCAACACCATGACGCTGGGCGGGCTCGCGATCGCCTTGGGGATGCTGGTCGATGATGCGATCATCGTGGTCGAGAACGTCGTGCGCCGCCTGCGGATCGAGCGCGCCAGGCCCGAAAGCGAGCGCACCAGCGATCTCGAAGTGGTGGCCGCCGCCACCGCCGAGGTCCAGGGATCGATCCTGTTCGCGACGCTCATCATCCTGCTGGTGTTCCTGCCGATGTTCGGCCTCACCGGGATCGAAGGGCGGCTGCTGCAACCGCTGGCGCTGGCCTATGGCGTCTCGCTGCTCGCCAGCCTCGCGATCGCGCTGACGCTGACCCCGGCGCTGAGCTATGACCTCTTGACCCGCGCCGATGACAGCGCCGGGCACGAGCCCAAATGGGTCGCGTGGATGAAGACGCGCTATGCCGCGCTGCTCGGCAATCTGCTGGGGCGGGTCCGGATGGTGGTGGTGGGATCGCTCGCACTGTTCGTGGTAGCGGCGATCGGCATGGCGCTGGCGGGGCGCGCCTTCCTGCCCGAATTCAACGAGGGCTCGCTGACGGTCAACGTCACCACCCTGCCGGGCACCAGCCTGGAGGATAGCGACCGCGCCGCGAGCGAGGTCGAGGCGGCGTTGCTGTCGCAGCCCGAAGTGCGCACCACCGCGCGACGCACCGGGCGCGCGCCGGGCGATCCGCACGCGCAGGAAGTGTTCGCCTCCGAAATCGAGGCGACGCTCAACGACGGGGGGCGCGACCGCGAGGAACTGCTCACCGCCTTGCGCGGCGCAGTCGGCGCGGTGCCCGGCGTGCAGGCGATCTTTGGCCAGCCGATCGGCCACCGGGTCGATCACATCCTGTCCGGCGCGCGCGCCAATATCGCGATCAAGATTTTCGCCCCCGACAGCAATTCGCTCCAGGCTATCGCTTCGCAGGTCGAAAGCGTGGTCGCGGAGGTTCCCGGCACGGTCGACGTGCAGAAGGACACGCAAAGCATGGTGCCCTATCTCAGGGTCCGGCTGCGCCGCGCCGATCTCGCCAATTATGGCATGACGGTGGAGGATGTGACCGGCGCGGTTCAGGCCGCGATCGGCGGGGCCGAGGTCGGCCAGTTGATCGAGCGCCCGGTCATCACCGATGTCGTGGTCCGTTACGATCCCGCGCAATTCGCCGATGCGGGCCAGATCGAGAGCATGGTGCTCGCCGCGCCGAACGGCAATCTGGTGCCGCTCGCCGCGGTCGCCGACGTGGTGCGCGATCAGGGGCCGAACGCGATCACCCGCGAAAGCGTCGAACGGGTGCAGCTGGTGCTCGCCAATGTCCAGGGCCGCGATCTGGGCGCGGTGGTTGAGGATGTGCGCGCCGCCGTCGATACGATCGCGCTGCCGCAGGGCGCGCGGATCGAGCTGGGCGGGCAGTTCGAAAGCGCGGCGAGCGCGGCGCAGACGCTGCTGGCGCTGGGGCTGATCGTGCTGATCGGCATGTTCCTGCTGCTGCGGCAGGCGTTCAAGTCCACCCGCGACGCGCTGCTGGTGATGATCAACCTGCCGCTATCGCTTGTCGGCGGGGTGGTCGGGCTGTGGCTGACCGGCGGGGTCTTGTCGGTGGCGACGATCATCGGCTTCATCACCCTGTTCGGCATCGCCACCCGCAACGGGGTGATGATGGTGACGCATATCAAGCACCTCCAGTTGGCCGAAGGCGTCACCGACCTCGCCGAAGCGGTGGCGCGCGGTGCGCAGGAGCGGCTGGTGCCGATCCTGATGACCGCGCTCGCGGCAGGGCTCGCGCTGGTGCCGCTGGCGCTGGCGGCAGGCGAGCCGGGGAGCGAGATCCAGGCCCCGATGGCGATCGTGATCCTGCTGGGCCTTGCCAGCTCGACCGCGCTAAATATGCTGGTGCTACCGCCGGTTTACCTGAAGGTGGTGCGCGATGGCTGGGGCGTTCGGCTGCCGAAGCGGTGGCGGGGGGAGCCGGAACCGGCCGCAGCTTAAAAGACGGGGGCGGTGCGATGGGATATCTGCTTGTCAAAGCCCTCCTCTCGGGCCTCATCATCGCCATCGTCAGCGAAGTCGCGCGGCGTGCACCGGGCTTCGGCGCACTGATCGCCTCGCTGCCGCTGATCTCGGTGCTCGGCATGATCTGGCTGTGGCGCGACACCGGGGACAGCGCGCGCATGGCGGCGCACGCCTATGCTACGTTCTGGTTCGTGCTTCCTAGCCTTCCGATGTTCCTGTTGATCCCGGTGCTGCTGGGGCGGGGCACGGGGTTCTGGCCCGCGCTTGCCATCGGGTGCGTGCTGACGATCGTGCTCTATTTCGGGATGGTATGGGCCCTGGGGCGGTTCGGTGTTCAACTGTAATGAGATGAGCCGACAAGCCCTTTCCCCTGAGGAAGGGTTGGGATGAGGGTTCTGTCACATCGGATGTCGAATCCCCACCCCTGGCCCTTCCCCGGGCGGAGGGGAGGTTTAGGAAATCGCTGCGCGGTAGCGCGCGTCGATCACCTCCCAGTCGAGATTTGCCATGAACGCATCGACATAGCGCGCTGCGGCGCTGCCGTAATCCATGTGATAGGCGTGCTCATACATATCGAGCGCGATCAGCGGCACGCCGGTCACTGCGCCGTGCATGTGATCCCACGCCCAGTAATTGTGCAGCGAGGCCGTATGCGCGTTCCAGGTCAGCACGCACCAGCCCGATCCGCCCGCCAGCGCCATCGCCGTGCGCCGGAACTCGGACTGCCAGCCATCGAAGCCGCCCCAGCCTGCCGCGAGCGCCGCCTCGACCGGACCGCCCGGTTTGCCATCGCCGCCGAGCGCGCCGAAATAAAGCTCGTGCAGAACCACCGATCCGGTACGGTGCAATTCTTCGCGCTTGAGCCCCGAGTAGGCGACCGGCGGGAAATCGGGATCCGCCATCGCCGCGGCCAGCCGGGTCTCGATGGTGTTGAGGCCGCGGACCGAGCCCTGATAATTGTTCTCCCAGTGCGAGGTGATCAGCTTCTCCGACAGGCCGGTGAGCTTGGCCGGATCGAAGCGCAGCGCAACCGGCGCGTGATTGGCGGCAAAGGCTTGGACGCGCGACGCAGCCTGCGCCGAAACCGGAGCCGCCGCGCTCGCCGCCATTGCGACGCTCGCCGCGCCGATTGCCGCAGAACCCAAGGCCTGGCGGCGTGAAAGGTCGTTCATCGTGCTCTCCTGCCTGTTCGCCGGGCACAATGCCCGGCACCTGCAATCCCGGCTCCGGCACCCCCAAGATTGCGCGCTGCAAGCTTCATGGGCGAGGCCCAAGGGGCCGTGTCGGGTGGCGCAGTCCAATCCCTGGTGTTATGCACTATACCCACCAAAAACCTTGCGAAATTTTGAAATATCGAGGTTCTCGAACGAATGGTCAGACGAGGTGAGCAACCAGCTTGGCGGCAGAAACGCTGCGAGACGCCGCCATTTAGTCGGTTGTTTTGCTTCGCCAACCGGCGCGAAAGCGATCGAGATCGACAACCGTGCATTCCGCTTTGGTCGCGGCACCTCACGTCCGATGTTCAAGCCGCTCGCTGATGTGCTTGCGATCCGAATCACTGCGGGCAGTATGCCATCGCGCGCTCCAAAACGCTTCTCACATATGCAGGTATATGCGATAGCTGGCGACGGTTGTGTTCACTGCATCACGCCTTCCCGCCTTTCGCAAGCGCGGCCATCGCGGTCAAGTTGAAGCGATTGTCTCTCGACATCACACAAGATTGAGATCACATTGACCTTCTCTAACCCCTATCGCTGTCTGCCATCATGATCAGCGAAACCAGTTCCATCAAGCCGATACGCAAGGCCGTCTTCCCGGTTGCCGGTCTGGGCACCCGCTTCCTGCCGGCAACCAAGGCTATCCCGAAAGAATTGCTCCCCATCGTTGACCGCCCGCTGATCCAGTATGCAGTCGACGAGGCGCGTGAGGCCGGGATCGAGCAGATGATCTTCGTCACCGGGCGCGGAAAGACCGCCATCGTCGAACATTTCGACGTCGCCTACGAACTCGAAAGCACCATGAACGAGCGCGGCAAGGCGCTCGACGCGCTCGAACCCACCCGGTTCACGCCTGGCGATATCATCACAGTTCGCCAGCAGGTGCCGATGGGACTGGGCCACGCGATCTGGTGCGCGCGCGCCATTGTTGGTGACGAGCCCTTCGCCATCTTCCTTCCGGACGAGCTGATGATCGCGCACAGGGGCGGTACCGGCTGCATGCGGCAGATGGTGGATGCCTACAACGAAGTGGGCGGCAACCTGATCAGCGTGCTGGAGGTGCCGCCCGAAGATGTTTCGAGTTACGGCGTGATCGACCCGGGTGCAGCAGTGACCGATTGTCTCACCGAAGTCAGGGGGCTGGTCGAAAAGCCTCCGGTCGCCGATGCGCCATCCAACAAGATCATCTCGGGCCGATATATTCTTCAGCCGGAAGTCATGCGCGTGCTCGAATCGCAGGAAAAGGGTGCGGGCGGCGAAATCCAGTTGACCGACGCCATGGCCAAGATGATCGGAACCCAGCCATTTCACGCCGTCACGTTTGCCGGGCGGCGGTTCGACTGCGGCAGCAAACTGGGTTTCGTCGAGGCGACGCTTGCGCTGGCGCTGGAACGTGAGGACATGTGCGACGAAGTGCGGGCGATAGCTGGCAGGCTGTTGGGCTGACCGCATTCGGACAAAAGCATTGCAGGACCGAGATTTGCAGGCGATTCTACCGTGGTGAACAGATACGAAACCAAAGCTGAGCGCGGTGCCGAAGCTTGCCCTCCCAAAACCTGCGGGTCCTGATCTTCGCCCAGGGTCGAACCGGCAGCACCTTGCTTGAATCGCTGCCCGAAGCGACCGGCCATTTTTCCGGGAAGGTCGGAAAACTCTAGATCCGAGCGGTCCAAGCTTGGGTTGGCAATGCATCAAACCGGCGGACTTTCGTTATCACCGCGGGTTCAGCGGGGGCAGGGCAGAACGGGAAGAATGGCCTGCGCCCCATACGCCTGCATGATCCGGCTCAGATCATTTCGCTCGATGGTATGCCTTCGGGAAACCGTAACCAATCCAAAAAAGGGGCCCGTCACTTCCATCGGGAATGGATCGCATGATGATGCAGCGAGCAATTTTTAAGGAGCCTTATGGGAACTCCGATAGGAATCAGAAAATAACCCAATAAAATGAACATAAAGTGGCGGAGACGGAGGGATTCGAACCCTCGGTACCCTGATAGAGTACGGTTCCTTAGCAGGGAACTGGTTTCAGCCACTCACCCACGTCTCCGGGTATCAGCACTGGCTGCAAGGAGCGCGCTATAGTCACCTGCATGGCGGGCGTAAAGCCGGGTTCACACAAAAACCCGCTCCCGCCAGAGGTCCGCCGCGCGCAGCGCGTTCCCGGCCCGGCAGTTCGGCGGCGGTTCAGGCTTGCAGGGATAGGCGCAAGCGGCTCGTCGCAATTCCGATTCGCCCCGGCGACTAGCGATTGCGGCGGTCCGGGCAAAAGGTTCTGCTGCGGCCGCAACAGCCGAAGGGGCAGACCCGATGCTGCACAAGGGTTCGATCATGAATGCAAAACCATCCCTCCTCAGCCGCCGGTTTGCAGGCCTGGTATTGGCCGCACTGGCGCTCGCCGGACTGGCCGCGCCGCTCGGTGCGCAGGAGCTTGAGCGGTTCGATCCCGATCAGGCCTACGGGGTGCAGGATGCCGCTCCGGCGGGCGCGATCGACGGCGATCTGAACGCACCTGCATCCGAACCCGCCCCGGCCCCGGTGTTCTCCGAAAATTTCAGCGACATCGGGGAGGACCCTGCCGCTGCGCCGCCGCCCGCCGCCGCCGCCGATCCGGTCGCGGTCGATGCCGTGCCCGGAGTCACTTCGGACACCTATGGCGAGGATGACCTCATCGGCGCTGCCGAAGGCGTATTCGGCAAGGGCGCCGAAGGGCTCGCCGGGCTTATCGAGGATCTGCTGAGCAAGCAGGGCGAACCCAACGGCTATATTGTTGGGCGCGAGGCGGGCGGGGCCTTTGTTATCGGCGCGCGCTACGGCTCGGGCACACTCCACCACAAGGTCGAGGGCGAACGCAAGGTTTACTGGACCGGGCCTTCGATCGGCTTCGATGCCGGGGCGAATGCGGCCAACACCTTCGTGCTCGTCTACAACCTCTACGACACGCAGGACCTGTTCAAGCGCTACCCGGCGGGCGAGGGGCAGGCCTATTTCGTCGGCGGGCTGCACGCCAGCTACCTGCGGCGCGGCGATGTGGTGCTGATCCCGATCCGGGTCGGTGCCGGGCTGCGGCTCGGGGTCAATGCGGGTTACATGAAGTTCTCGCAGGAGCAGCGCTGGCTGCCGTTCTGAGGGACTTCGCGCAAAACCCGGTTGCGATGCCGGACGCGGCGGGCCATGCGCGGTGGCCATGATGCTCGCCCGACTCACGCCCCAGGCCCCCGATGCGCTGCTCGCGCTGATCCGTCTCCACGCCGCCGATCCGCGCCCCGACAAGATCGACCTCGGGGTCGGGGTCTATCGCACCGAAACGGGCGCAACCCCGGTATTCGCCGCGATCAAGGCGGCCGAACAGCGGCTGGTCGATACCCAGGCGAGCAAGTCCTATCTCGGCCCCGAAGGCGACATGGGCTTCGTCGCCGCGCTGATGCCCTATATCTTCGGCGCGGGCGATCCGGCGATGGGCGGGCGGATCGCTGGCATGCAGACCCCCGGAGGCACCGGCGCGGTGCGCCTGGCGCTGGCGCTGGCGCACAAGGCCGGGGTGCGCCGGGTCCACATGGGTTTGCCAAGCTGGCCCAACCATGCGCAAATCCTCGCCGATCTCGGGATGGAGGTGCTGGCCTTCCCCCATGCCCGCCGCGATGGCACCGCCGATCTCGACGCGGTGCTCGACGCGATCGACAATGCCGCCAGCGACGAGGCGGTGCTGCTCCACGCTTGCTGCCACAACCCCACCGGGATCGACTATACGCCGGGCGACTGGGACGCGATCATCGATGCCTTTGCCGCCTCGGGCAGCTTTCCGATCATCGATGCCGCCTATCAGGGGCTTGGCCACGGGCTCGATGCCGATGCCGCCGGGATGCGCGCGCTGCTCGCCCGCGTGCCCGAGGCGTTCATCGCGTATAGCTGCGACAAGAATTTCGGGCAGTACCGCGACCGGGTCGGGGCGCTGTATATTCTGGGGCCGGATGCCGCCGCGCACGATGCCGCGTTCAGCAACGCCAATGCGCTGGCGCGGGCGTGCTGGTCGATGCCGCCCGATCATGGCGGCGCGGCGGTGCGGATCATCCTGGAAGATGCGGCGCTGACAGCGCAGTGGCTCGCCGAGCTTGACGATATGCGTGCCCGGATGCGCGGGGTGCGCGATGCGCTGGCGGCGGCGGGCACCGCGGGGCGGATCGATCTTGCCCCGCTGGCTGCGCAAAACGGGCTTTTCTCGATCCTGCCGCTGACGAAGGACGAAGTGACCCGGCTGCGCGAGGAGCACGCGGTCTACATGGCGGCCTCGGGACGGATCAACATCGCCGGGTTGACGGGCGAAAACCTGCCGCGCTTCATCGCCGCGCTGGCGGCGGTGGCGGGCTGAACCGGCCTACGATCCGGCACCTTGTCTGCGCCATCAACCGCGATGACTTTGCCACAGGGCCGCTTGTCTAGCCCGCCGCGGCGAGGCTTTGAATGCGCCGCAGATAGCGTGCGAGCACGTCGATCTCGAGATTGACCTGATCGCCCGAGACCAGATCGCCCAGCGTCGTCACCAGCGCGGTGTGGGGGATGATGTTGAGCAGGAAATCGCAGGTGCCCTCGGGCCGGTCGCGTACGTCGTTGACGGTCAGCGACACGCCGTTGACCGTGATCGAGCCCTTTTCGGCGATGAACGGGGCGATTTCGGCGCGGGCCCGGATTGCGAGCTTCCAGCTGCCGCCCTCCTGCCGCACCAGCACCACCGATCCGACCGAATCGACGTGGCCGGTGACGATGTGGCCGCTAAGCTCGTCGCCGACGCGCAGGCTGGGTTCCAGATTGATGCGCTCGCCCGCTTCCCACATCCCGGGCACGGTGCGGCTGACCGTTTCGCCCGACACATCGACCGCGAACCACGCCTCGCCCGCCGTGCCGCCCCTCTCGACAACGGTCAGGCATACCCCGGAACAGGCGATCGAGGCGCCAATGTCGATCCGCGCGGGATCGAGCGGGGCGGCGATGGTGACCCGCAGATCGCCGTACTGTTCGGCCGATGCGATGGTGCCGATCGCGGTAACGATGCCGGTGAACATGGGGCCGTGTTCCTTGAGGCTTGGCTTGGGGGAATTGGTCCTAACGCACCCGCACATAGGCGGTGAATGCGTCGCTGCCAAGCTGACGGCGTTCGCGCAGTTGCCAGCGTCCGTGCGCCGCATCGAGGCTTGCAAGCGCCAGCGCGCCAAGGCTGCGGCGGCCATCGCCGATCAGGATCGGGGCGCTGTAGAGGTGCAGTTCATCGACCAGATCGGCGGCGAGGAAGGCCGCGGCGGTCTCGGCCCCGCCTTCGACATAGAGGTACATCACCTGCCCGAGCGCGGCGATATTCTGCGGTGCGGCGATTGCAGCGACGCCCGGAGGAGCCGCCCCGCGGGTCAGCACCAGCGGCACGGGCGCGCGCGCTTCGAGGCCGGGCAGCCGCACGTCAAGCCGGGGCCGGTCGGCGCGCCAGGTTGCGCCGCCCACGCAGATCGCATCCTGGCGCGCGCGCATCGCGTGGACGTGGGCGCGGGCGGTCTTGCCGGTGATCCAGCGGCTGGTGCCATCGTTGAGCGCAATGCAGCCATCGAGCGAGGTCGCGAGCTTGAGCGTCACCCATGGGCGGCCATGGCGCTGGCGCATGAGATATCCGCACAGGCTCGCGGCGCTGGCAGGATCGCCGAGCACGCTGACCGCGATCCCCGCCGCTGCGAGCCGGGCGATGCCCTGACCGGCGGTGCGCGGATCGGGATCGGTCTGGCCGATCACCACGCGGCCGGGCCGCGCCGCCGCGATCAGGTCGGCGCAGGCCGGACCGCGCGCCGAGACATGCGCGCACGGTTCGAGCGTGATGTAGAGCGTTGCATCGCCCAGCGCCCCGGGGGCAAGGCCCGCGAGTGCGGCGGCTTCGGCGTGCGGGCGGCCGCCGGGGCAGGTCCAGCCGCGCCCGATCACGTTGTCGCCGCGCACCACCAGCGCCGCGACGCCCGGGTTGGGGTGCGCGAGCGGGCGCGCGCGCGCCGCCAGACGGGCGGCGGCGGCGATCCAGCCGGCATCACCGGGGGAAGGGGTGGCTATGGCTGCGCGCCTTCGCCTTCGGGCGGGGCGGCGCGGACCGTGCCGGGAAAGGCGGCGCGGCGCTCGGCCTCGCGCGCCTCCTCGGCGGCGCGGGCGGCGTCGGCCTCGCGCTCGATTTTCTCGACATCCATCCCCGCTGCCGCGCCCAGCGCCTTGTACATCTCGCGCTTGCGCGCCGCGATCCGCGCCTTTTCAGCCGCGCGCAGGTCCTTCACCTCCTGATTGGCCGCGTTCGAGGCCGCGATCTCGGCGTCGCTGCGGCCCGGCTCGTAAGAGGTGATGTAGGTGATCTTCGGGCGTTCGGGGTCCTTGTAGACGGTGGTGCCGCTGGCCCAGTAGAGGATCGCCGCGACCGGCAGCGCCGAAAGCCCCAGGATCGGCCAGCGATAGGGGTTGGGACGCCGGATCTCGCGCCAGAAATCGGCAAGGCCCGGGGCTGGATTGAAGCGTGAACGTGACGGCATGGGGTCAATATAGTAAGCCGCGGCGGGCTTGGCAAAGGCCTGTGTCCCGTGCGCGCGCGGCGGTGCAGCCTAGCCGAAGCTCGCGTAGAGGCTGCGCCCATGGTCTTTAAGCCAGCGATCGGCGTCGGCAATCTCGCCGTCGAAAATCCGCGCCAGCAGCGCGTGGAACGCCGGGCTGTGATCGAAGTGGACGAGATGCGCGACTTCGTGCGCGACCACCGAACGGCGCACCGCATCGGGGGCCTGGACCAGCCGCCAGTTGATGCGGATGCGCTTGCGATCCGAACACGATCCCCACCGCCGCTGTGCCCGGCTGAGCCCGACCGGGACCGGATCGAGCCCGGCGGCGGCGCAGAAATCGCGCATATCGGCCGCGCACAGCGCCAGCGCCTCGGCTTCGAGCCAGCGCCGCAGCCGCGCCTCGATCCCGCTATCGGGCCCGCCGAGGCGCAGGGTTTCGCCCTCCAGCACCGGCGGGCGCGGCGCAGCGCGATCCCACGCCAGCGTGAGGCGGCGCCCGCGATAGCGCAGTTCGCCGCCTGGCACCGGCGCCGCGCGCGGCGGCAGGCGCGAAAGCTGGTCGGCCAGCCAGTCGGTGCGGGCATGGGCAAAGGCAATCGCCTCGCGTTCGGCGGCCCAGGCCGGCAGGGTGATCCGCACCGCGCTGCCATCGGGCGCAAGCCGCAGCGTCAGCCGCCTTGCGTTGCCGATCCGGCGCAGCACGATCGGCAGCCTGCGTCCATGCAGTTCGATCTCGGGTTCGGCCGGGGCGCGGCGCAGCCAGTCGATCATGCGCGCTCTCCGCCTTCGCGGGCCGGCGAAAGTTGCGGCGAGGGTTGCGGCGGGGGCGCGGTCGCGGCGCGATCGGGGCGCGGCGATGGCCAGCGGGTGATGTGGTGTTCGAGCGGGCCCGCCGCGGTCTCGCTCACCACCCGCCCGATCACCGACACGCCGACCCGCTCGACCGCCTCGCAATCACCGCAGACGAGATAGTGCCAGCCGGGCAGCGGCCTGCCGTCGGCGCGCAGGCGGTAGGCGCAGGTCGATGGCAGCCACGCCACCTCGGACACGATCCTGAGTGTCAGCCGCAGGCAATCGGGCACGAAGGCCTTGCGGTTGCGATAGTCGCTGCAGCGCGCGGTGGCGGTATCGAGCAGGCGGCAGGCGATGTTGGTGTCGTGGATTTCGCCGCTGTCGGCATCCTCGATCTTGTGCAGGCAGCAGCGTCCGCAGCCATCGCACAGCGCCTCCCATTCGGCGCGGGTGAGGCCTGCAAGCGGCAGTTCCCAGAAGCGGTCCCTCAGCTCACCCATCGGTCCAGTTCCGCCGCTACCGCGTCCGCGCCCTGATCGACCGGCAGGGTGGCGATCGGCTCGCCGCCGGGGCCGAACAGGTAGACGATGTTGGAATGATCGACGAGATAGCCGCCGCCATCGATCTCCTCGCCGCGGGCATAGAACACCTTGAATGCCTTGGCCGCGGCCGCGATCTCGTCGGGGGTGCCGGTGAGGCCGATGATGTCGGGCGAAAAGGCGGCGGCAAATTCGCCCACCACTTCGCGGGTGTCGCGTTCGGGGTCGATGGTGATGAAGATCGGCTGGACCTTCGCCGCCTTGGCCGGGTCGTCGGCCTTGAGCACCTTGAGCCCCTGCGCCACGCGCTGCATGTCGGTCGGGCAGATGTCGGGGCAGAAGGCATAGCCGAAATAGACCACCCGGTATCGCCCGGCGAAATCCTGCCAGTTCACCCGGCGCCCGTCGCTGGCAGTGAGGGTGAAATCGCCGCCGATGCTCGCCCCGGCAAGCGGGGGTTCGCCGACCGGCTGCGATCCCGCGCCGCACCCCGCCAGCGCAAGCAGGGCGGCAAGGATCGCGGCGCGGCGGGCACAAGGCTTGTTGAGGGTGTTCATGGTCTGCTAACTGGGTTCCTGCAAGGGCCGGGCTGCCTCCACACCCCCGGCACACCCGCAAGTGTGGCAGGTAATGCGAAAGGATCAAACCGTGGCCGCCGATGTTTTGCGCAAGTTAGGCTCTCGCCGCCGGATTGCCAGTGCCATGGCGCCGCTTCTGGCGGCCCTGATCGCAGTGCCGGCCGCCGCGCAGTTCCAGTCCGAAGGCTACCAATTCCTCGAAGCGGTGAAGGAACACGATGGCGACACCGCCACCGATATGCTGTCCAAGCCCGGCACCCAGATCGTCAACACCCGCGACATCACCACCGGGGACACCGGCCTGCACGTCGTGGTCGCGCGCAGCGACGTCTTGTGGATCCGGTTCCTACTGCAACGTGGTGCCGATCCCAATATCCGCAACAAGAAGGGCGTCTCGCCGTTGCAACTGGCGACCGCGCTTGGCTTTACCGACGGGGTCGAGGAACTGATCAAGGGCGGGGCGAGCGTCAATGTCTCCGACCAGACCGGCGAAACTCCGCTTATCGCGGCGGTCCATGCGCGCAACGTGCCGCTGGTGCGGCTGCTGCTCGAAAAGGGCGCCGATCCCGACCGCACCGACAATTCCGGGCGTTCGGCGCGCGACTACATGGACCTGATGAACGGCAACACCCTGCTCAAGCAGGAATTCGCACAGGCCGACAGCAAGCGCGGCGAGGCGGGAACCAAGCGCGATTACGGGCCTTCGTTCTGATATGACACAGACCCCCGATTTTGCCGATCTGACGCTTGATGAACTGCGCCTCGCACTGGCGGGCGATATCGCCGCCTCGGCGATCTTCGACGGCTGGAACCAGACCGCGCTCGTCGCGGCGGCCGAGATGGCGGGCTGCGATGTCGATGTGGCCAAACTCGCCTTCCCGGGCGCCAAGCCGATCGACCTGATCGCGGCGTGGATCGCCTCGGTCGATCAGGCGATGGAGGCCGCATGGCCCGCCGACAGGCTCGCCGCATTGAAGGTGCGCGAACGCATCCGCACGCTGGTGGCGTTCCGGCTCGAGGCGGTGACCCCGGTCGACGAGGCGGTGCGGCGCGCGCTGGCGGTGATGGCGCAGCCGCACAATGCGCCGCGGGCGCTGCAGCTGGGGTGGCAATCGGCGGACATCATGTGGCGGCTCGCGGGCGACACCGCGACCGATTACAACCACTATTCCAAGCGCGCGATCCTCGCCGGGATTTACGCTGCGACGCTGGCGGTGTTCGTCAATGACGACAGTGAGGGCAAGGCCGACACCTACGCCTTTCTCGATCGCCGGATCGACGGGGTGATGCGGTTTGAAAAGGCCAAGGCGCAGTTCCTCGGCAAAGACCGCGATTTGCCCAGCCTGACGCGGTTTCTGGGCCGGTTGCGCTACCCCGCGCGCTAGGGCGCGGATCGCAGCGGTGGAAACCCCGCCCGGTTGCCGTCGCACCGGCAACGAAGCTTGCCTATTGTCTTCAAGGGATTCGCGGCGCAGTAATGCTGCCGGGATAAGTGTTTGAAGGGAAGGGTATTTCGATGGCGGGTTCGCTCAACAAGGTGATGCTGATCGGCAATCTGGGGGCCGATCCGGAAGTTCGCACCTTCCAGAACGGCGGCAAGGTCTGCAATCTGCGGATCGCCACCACCGAAAGCTGGAAGGACCGCAACACCGGCGAAAAGCAGGAGCGGACCGAATGGCACACCGTCGCGATCTTCAACGAAGGGCTGGCAGGCGTCGCCGAACGCTATCTGAAGAAAGGCTCCAAGGTCTATCTCGAAGGCCAGCTGCAGACCCGCAAATGGCAGGATCAGCAGGGACAGGACCGCTATTCGACCGAGGTCGTGCTGCGCGGGCCCAATTCGGTGATGACGATGCTTGATGGCGCAGGGGGCTCCGGCTCCGGCGGCGGCGGGCGGTCGGCGGGCGGCTATGGAGGCAGCGGTAGCGGCGCGGCAGGCGGCGGCGGATGGGATCAGGGCGGCGGTCCGGGCGGCGGCGGTTCGATGGGCGGCGGCAACTATGACGAACTCGACGACGACATCCCGTTCTGATGCAGTTCGGCGACCATTTCGTGCGATTGCGTGTCGAATTGGTGCCGATTTGGTGCGGGACGGCTCGGCGGCGCCGATGTTTCACGTGAAACATTTGGGGCCGCGCGCGCGTCCCGGCGGCCCGGTCTAGCCCTTCCTGAGCGCCGCCAGCGCCGCGGCCAGCGGGCCTTGCTGCTCGCCTTCCTGCACGATCCCCGCCGCCGCCCGCGCCGCATCGGCATCGGGCCCTTCGGCATAGGGATCGATCGCGAGGCCGAGTGTCTGCGCCACCGCTTCGCCGAGATCGAACATGTCGCCGGCATAGGCGATTTCGTCGCAGTCGTCGGCTTCGAGTTCGATCTCGTCGGCGGCAGCGGCGGGGGTGCGCGCATCATCCTCGACGAAGCGCAGGTCGATCGGCTCGTCGATGGTGACGGGGAAATCCTCACCGCTGATCGCGCAGGGCTGCATGATCTGCGCGGTCAGCCGCCCGGCGGCACGGATCGCGCGCGGCCTCGCCTCCAGTATCACTTCGGCGCGCAAGCTCAGCACCGCGCCGAGCCCGAAGCGGCAGGCAAGCGCCGCGGCTTCGGCCGGGCTCGCCGCGATCACCACCGGCCTCGCGGGCAGCGGGCGGGTCTTGACCATGCGCGACAGTTCGGGCGCGGGCGCGGCGCTCACCAGATCGCGCTCGCTTTCAGCATTTCCTCGTCGGTGAACCGCGCGAGGCGTTGCGACAGCTTCATCAGGCGCTCGGCCACCAGCGCCGCGCTCGCCGCCTCTTCGGTGCCTTCGGCAAAGGTGACGTTGCGCTGCACCGCGCCGGTGAGGCGGTCGAGATCGCCCGCGTTGATTGCGCCGCGATAGGCACCGAGCCGACCGCCGAGCACGCTCATCAGCTTGCCGATGCGCTTGCCCACGACGACATCGTTGACCCCGAATTCCCGGAGCTGGCCGTCCATGTCCTCGACGAAGAGTTCCGCCAGCAGCGCGCTTTCGGCGCGCAGGTCCGAAGCCTCGATGCGCACCATCACCACGCTCAGGATCGCGGTGATAAGATCGAAGCGTCCGGCGATCGAATCGGCGACCCCGCATTCGCTGTAATAGGCCGGATCGCGCGCCAGTTCGATCACCCGGTGCCACAGCGCCCGCACGCCTTCGCGCGGGTCGGGGGCCGTGCCGAACAGACGAGCGAGGAATGACATGCGCGGGGTCCGAGCCTTCTATCTGTCGCACCTGCGGCGGGTCGCCGGGCGGGCCTGCTGCGTTCAACCGCAGTTCAACCCGGCGGTTCCAAGCTCTGGCAGAAGGCGCGTTGCCAGCGCGCGCCTAGCCCCTTAAAGCGCATTCTCCAAGGGATGAGTGCGCCCGCAAAATATCGCGCGCCTGCGGGCGCGGCAAGCGAGACGGAACGGACAGGTTTTGGTGCAGATGAACGGACACGGCCGGATGATGGCAGCGGTGCTGCTGGCAGCGGCGGCAGCGGGGCTTGGAGGCTGCAGCTCGATCCGCGAATCGCGCGGCTATATCGACGATCCGCTACTGACCGGGACGATCCAGCCGGGGATCGACAACCAGCAATCGGTCGAAGGCACGCTCGGGCGGCCGACCTTCATCAGCCAATTCGGCACGCCGACCTGGTATTATGTCTCCAGCGTCACCGGGCAGCGCCCGTTCAGCCGCCCGCGGATCCGCCAGCACGGCGTGCTCGCGGTGCGCTTCGATCCGCAGGGCCGGGTCAGCGGGGTGGAGCGCAGCGGGGTCGAACGCGTCGCCTATATCAATCCCGACGGGGCCAAGACCCCGACACTGGGGCGCGAGCGTGGTTTTCTTGAAGACCTGTTTGGCAATATCGGCCAGGTCGGCGGGGTCGGGGCGCCGGGCGGCGGGCCCGGCGGGCCGTAACCGCGCTTGGGTGCGCGCCGCTTGAACCGCGGCGCAGGCGTGCCATATCAGCGCCCATGACCAGCGATCAGCCAGGCCACGGGCTTGTCCCGTGGCACGGGACCACCATCATCGGCGTCAGGCGCGGCGGCACCACGGTGATCGCGGGCGACGGGCAGGTGTCGATGGGCAACACCGTGATGAAGCCCAACGCCCGCAAGGTCCGCCGCATCGGCGATGGCCGCGTGATCGCGGGCTTTGCCGGGGCGACCGCCGACGCCTTTACCCTGTTCGAGCGGCTCGAAAAGAAGCTCGAACAATATTCCGGCCAGCTGATGCGCGCCAGCGTCGAACTGGCCAAGGACTGGCGCACCGACAAGTATCTGCGCAATCTCGAGGCGCTGATGATCGTCGCGGATGCCGACACGCTGCTGGTGCTGACCGGCAATGGCGATGTGCTCGAACCGGCTGGGGATATCGCCGCGATCGGATCGGGAGGCAATTTCGCGCTCGCCGCGGCGCGCGCGATCGCCGACTACGAAGCTGATGCCGAAACCATCGCGCGCAAGGCCATGGCGGTCGCGGCGGATATTTGTGTCTTCACCAACGGCAATCTGACGGTCGAAACCGTCTGACATTGCAGGACAGCATGACCGATAGTCTCACCCCCAAGGCGATTGTCGCCGCACTCGACGAACATATCATCGGCCAGGCCGACGCCAAGCGTGCGGTCGCCGTTGCGCTGCGCAACCGCTGGCGGCGCCAGCGGCTCGGGCCGGACCTGCGCGACGAGGTGACGCCCAAGAATATCCTGATGATCGGGCCGACCGGCTGCGGCAAGACCGAGATCAGCCGGCGGCTGGCGAAGCTCGCCGAGGCACCGTTCATCAAGGTCGAGGCGACCAAGTTCACCGAGGTCGGCTATGTCGGGCGCGATGTCGAACAGATCGCCCGCGACCTCGTCGAAGAAGCGATCCGGCTGGAAAAGGACCGCCGCCGCGAAAAGGTGCGCGAAGCGGCCTCCGAGGCGGCGATGGAGCGCCTGCTCAACGCGCTGGTCGGCGACAATGCCTCCGAGGCCACCCGCGAAAGTTTCCGCCAGCGCATCGTCCAGAACGCCATGAACGAGGTCGAGGTCGAGATCGAGGTGCAGGGTGCACCCTCGGCCCCCTTCGATATGGGCAACATTGGCGGCCAGATCGGGATGATCGACCTTTCCGACATGATGGGCAAGGCGCTGGGCCGCAAGCCTACCCGCCGCCACAAGCTGCGGGTGCCCGATGCCTGGGACCGGCTGGTCGACGAGGAGGCCGACAAGCGACTGGATCAGGACGACGTCGCGCGCGCGGCGCTCGCCAATGCCGAAACCAACGGGATCGTGTTCCTCGACGAGATCGACAAGATTGCGGTGAGCGATGTGCGCGGCGGATCGGTAAGCCGCGAAGGCGTGCAACGCGATCTGCTGCCGCTGATCGAGGGCACCACCGTCGCCACCAAATACGGACCGATGAAAACCGACCACGTGTTGTTCATCGCCAGCGGCGCTTTCCACGTGGCGAAGCCGTCGGACATGCTCCCCGAACTGCAGGGCCGCCTGCCGATCCGGGTCGAACTGAAGGCGCTGAGCGAGGCGGATTTCGTGCGCATCCTTTCGGAAACCCGCGCCAATCTGGTAACGCAGTACCAGGCGCTGCTGGGGACCGAGGCGGTCACGCTCGATTTCACCGATGATGCGGTGGCGCGGATCGCGGGGATCGCGGCCAAGGTCAATGCCAGCGTCGAGAACATCGGCGCGCGGCGGCTGCAGACGGTGATGGAGCGGCTGCTCGAAGAGATCAGCTTTGCCGCCGAGGAGCATGGCGGCGAGACGATCACAATCGATGCCGCCTATGTCGATGCGCGGCTCGGCGATCTGGCGGGCAACGCCGATCTCAGCAAGTATATCCTGTGACGGGTGAAGCGAGGGTCAGCGACCTTGCCGGGATGCTGGCGGGGATGGCCCCGGTGCTCGACGAGCGCGCATGGCGGTTTGCGCTGATCGAGGGCGAACCGCCCGCCGATGCCTTCGCGCTGATCCGCGAGGACGAGGGCACCACCGCCATCGTTCCGGGCGAGGGAGGGGCGTTCGCCCGCATCACCCTGCAGGTCCACTCCGCGCTGGACGGGGTCGGGCTGACAGCGGCGGTATCAGGCGCGCTCGCCGAGGCCGGGATTGCCTGCAACGTCGTGGCGGGGTTCCACCACGATCACCTGTTTGTGCCCTGGGCGCGGCGCGGCGAGGCGCTTGGGCTGCTCCGGGGTCTATCGCAAGCAGGATAGCGCCCGCACGCCCGTGCCCGGAGGGAAGGGAATGGGGAGGCGGGGCGGCAGGCCTTGCGTTACCGCTGGCGGTGCGCCCAAGCCCCAAGCCCTCGCCAACGGGGAGGGGAGATAATCGGTCTCAATTGCCCAGCAGGTGCTTTTGCCAGAACATCAGCTGGGCCAGAAAGGCGTAGTCCGAATTGGCCTTCTTGGCAAAGCCGTGGCCCTCGTCGGCGGCGACCAGATGCCATGCCTCGCCGCCGCCTGCCCGGATCGCGGCGACCATCTGGTCGGCCTCGGACTTGGGCACGCGCGGGTCATTGGCGCCGGTGATCACGAACATCGGCTTTTCGATCTCGGTCACCCGGGTCAGCGGGCTGATCTCCATCAGCTTGGCGCGCTGCACCGGATCGCGTTCGTCGCCATACTCCACCCGCCGCAGGTCCTGCCGGTAGGGATTGGTGTTTTCGAGGAAGCTGACGAAGTTGCTGATCGCCACGGTGCACTGGGTCGCGGTAAGCCGGTCCTTCAGCTGCACCGCGGCGGCATAGCACATATAGCCGCCATAGGAGCCGCCGGTAAGGCCTACCCGGTTCGCATCGACCGCAGGATAGGCGCGCACGGCGTCGATCAGTGCGGCCATGTCTTTGACCGAATCCTCGCGCTTGAACGGCCCGTTATCGAGGCTGACATAGGTCTTGCCGTATCCGGTCGAGCCGCGCACATTGGGGTAGAACAGGCCGATCCCCAGTTCGTTGAGGTAGTAATTGCCGCGCCCGACGAACCCGGCGGTCGACTGGCCTTCGGGGCCGCCGTGAACGCTCACGATCAGCGGGCGCTTGCCCGGGAACCGCGCCGGATCGGGCAGGTAGAGAAGGCCCGACACTTCGAGCCCGTCGAAGCTCGCGGTGGTAACGATGCGCGGCTCGACATTCACCTCGGTATCGAGACCGCCGGTCTCGCTGCGGGTCCAGCGGGTGAGCTGCATCGTCGCCGGGTCGAGCGACCAGACATCGGCGGCGCTCTTGGCGCTGGAGAAGGAAAAGCCGATCTCGCCCCACGGCGCGAATTCGAGCCCTCCGATCAGCCCGGCCGGCAGCGCATCGACCCGGGTCACCTTGCCGCTCGCGACATCCATGATCCGCAAGGCGTCGGTCCCGGCCTCGTTGACCACATAGGCGATGATCTTGCCATCATCGGAGATGTCGAAGCTGTCGACGTCCCATGTTTCGCGTGAGACAGGGGTGAAGGTGCCCGATGCAGGGTCGAGCCGGCCCAGCCGCCGGAAATCGGAGCCCTGATCGCTGGTCACCCACGGTGCGCCGCCGGGTGCGATCTTGAGGCCGCCATAGGCGATCTGTGCGGCCGTATCGCCGATCGCGGTCATTGCCCCGCTGGCAAGGTCGAGCCGGTAGAGATCGACGTCCTGCACCGAATTGTAGTCGGCGACATAGGCGGTGCGCTTGTCGGGCGAGAAGGCACTGATCGCCCAGCCGCCGCCCTTGCTCTGGTGGACCAGCCGCGCGGTCGAGGGATCGCGCGGGTCCATCACGTAAAGGTCCGAATCGACCCCGTTGCGGCGGGTCGAGCTGAACGCGACCAGCTCGCCATCTTGGCTCCACGCGCCGCGGGCGTTGCGGCTCTTGCCGTCGGTCAGCAGCGTCAGGCGACCGTCCTTGAGGGTATGGAGCTGGAAATATTCGTCGCCGCCACGGTCCTTGGAGACGAGAATGATATCGCCTTTGACCGGCGCATAGCTGCCCGATACTGGCTCGGCCTCGAAACTGATCTGGGTGCGGGCGCCCAGCGGCATGTCCACCCGGTGAAGCTGCGGCACATTGGCGAACCGGGTGCTGATCAGCACCGCACGGGTATTGGGATCCCATCCGGCAAAGCTCGCCCCGCGCGCTTCGAGGTAGGGGCGGGCGCGCTCGGCAAGGGCGAGCGGGATCGGCGGCATGTCCTCGGCGGTGAGCGCGGTCGGGATCGGCACCGCAGGCGCGGGCGTGGGCGCAGGCACGGCTTGGTCCTGCGCGACCAGCGGTGCAGCAAGCGGCAGGATCATCGGGGCAAGCAGCAGGGCTATGGGGCGGGTCTGGCGCATCGGCGGGCTCTCTCCTTCTCGGGCGTTGGCGCGAGGCGGAAAGGACTAGCCGCACCGCGCGGCGCAGGCAATCTTTCGCGCTATTCCGCCGCTTCGGCAGCCACAGCGCTGTCCGCGGCGCGCCGTTCATGGGCCTGGCGCGCCCACATTTCGGCATAGAGCCCCCCGCGCGCGAGCAACGCGGCATGATCGCCGCTTTCGACCAGCCGCCCCTGATCCAGCACGAGGATGCGGTCGGCATCGGCGATGGTCGAGAGCCTGTGCGCGATCGCGATCGTGGTCCGCCCCTTGGCAATGCGCTTGAGCGTGGCGAGGATTTCCTGTTCGGTGCGGCTGTCCAAGGCGCTGGTCGCTTCGTCGAGCAGCAGGATCGGCGGGTTCTTGACGAGCGTGCGGGCAATCGCGACGCGCTGCTTTTCGCCGCCCGACAGCTTCAGCCCGCGTTCGCCGACCATCGTTTCGAACCGCTCGGGCAGCCGCGCGATCAGCGGCATCAGCGCGGCATCGCGCGCGGCCTGCTCGATCATCGCCGCATCGGCCTCCGCTGCGCCGTAAGCGATGTTGTAGGCGAGCGTGTCGTTGAACAGCACCGTGTCCTGCGGCACGATCCCGATCGCGGCGCGCACGCTTGTCTGGGTGACGCGGGCGATATCCTCGCCGCCGACCAGCACCCGCCCGGCCTGCGGATCATAGAACCGGAACAACAGCCGTCCGATGGTGCTCTTGCCCGCGCCCGAGGGCCCGACGATCGCGGTGGTCGATCCCGCCGGCACCTCGAACGACAGGCCGTTGAGGATGGTGCGCCCCGGATCATAACCGAAGGTGACATTGTCGAAGGCCAGCGCCGGGGTGCGCACGATCAGCGCGGGCGCGCCGGGCACGTCCTTGACCTCGATCTCGGTATCCATCAGCCGGAACATGTCGGACATGTCGTTGAGGCCCTGACGGATCGTGCGATAGACCCAGCCAAGCACGTCGAGCGGGCGGAACAGCTGGATCAGGAAGGTGTTGACCAGCACCAGATCGCCCACCGTCATCGTGCCGCTGCGCCAGCCCCACACGGTGTAGGCCATCGCGCCCGCGACCAGCGCGTTGGTAATCACCGATTGCGCCATGTTGAGCAGGCCGACCGAGTTTTCCGACCGGATCGCGGCTTCGGCATAGGCACGTGCGGCCTGCGAATAGCGCGCCTCCTCGCGCGCTTCGGCCCCGAAATATTTGACCGTCTCGTAATTGAGCAGCGAATCGACCGCGCGGTGCAGCGCCTTGCCATCGAGATCGTTCATCTCGCGCCTGAGCTTGGCGCGCCAATCGGTGATCTTGCGGGTCACCCAGATATAGGCGACCACCGCCAGCGCGGTCGCCGCGACCAGTTCAATACCGAAATTGATGTAGAAGATGATGCCGACCGCGATCAGTTCGATGATCGTGGGCACGATGTTGAACAGCAGGAAATAGAGCATCTGGTCGATGCTCTTGGTCCCGCGCTCGATAATCTTGGTGACCTCGCCGGTGCGGCGCGCGAGGTGGAAGCGCAGCGACAGGCGGTGGAGGCGCTGGAACACGTCCTCCGCAAGGTGCAGTGTGGCGACCTGGCCGACGCGTTCGAAGGCGATGTTGCGCAGATTGTCGAAAGCGACCGCCGCGAAACGCCCCAGGGCATAGGCCGCCACCAGCGCCAGCGCCACCGTCGCGCCGCCCGCAGCCTCGCCCGCCATGCTATCGACCGCGCCCTTGTAGGCGAATGGCAAGGCCAGCGTTACGGCCTTGGCGACCAGCACCAGAACCATCGCTACCGCGATCCGGGTTCTGAGCCCCGGATCGTCCTTAGGCCACAGATAGGGCAGGAACCGCCAAAGCGTCGCGAGGCTCTCGGGCGCGGGCGCGGCGACGGGTTCGGGCAGCGCGGGGGGAGAGCTGTCGGGCGGCATCACGGCCTTGCATGTGGGCACCCTTGGGGCGCCGCGCAAGGCGCGCTGGCGATCGGGTGCAAACGGGTCGGCAGGATCAGTCCTTGCGCAGCCGGAACCCGGCCCGCTTGGCCTCGCGGATTGCCCGGGCGATATCGCTGGGCACGTCGAACAGGATACGCTTGCGTTCGAAATCGATCAGCACCCGGTCGAACAGCGCAAGGTGCTGCATCCCGAGCGAGAGCACCGGCTGATCCTGCAAGCCGAGCGCGGCAAAGGCCGGGGTGTCGGCGAAGGTGATCGGCACATCGCTGAGCACCAGCCCTTCGATCGCGAGCGAGCGCACCACCGCCTGCTGGCCGACCAGATCGACCCCGTTGACATCGGTGTTGACGACCTCGCGGGCGCGAGTGGCGCGGATGCGTTCGCGCAGCGCGATATTGCCGAGGCTCGCCTGCGCGCCGGTGTCGATGATCACGGTGGTGCGCACCCCGTCGACCAACGCATCGGTGATCAGCAGCTGGCCCAGTTGCGGGCGGGCGCGCACGATGATCTCGAACCCGCGCGGCCCGCGCGGATTAAGGGCGGCGCTCTCGAGCGACATGGTGTGCGCGCGGAAATCGATCAGCACGCGCAGGTCCTGAAGCGAATCGAGCCCGATGATCCCGTCTGCCCCGACATGCTCGCGCGCCAGCACCGGAGCGGTGAACCCGGTGATCGCATGGCTGCCGAATTCGAGCCGGCCGACCGCCACCAGATCGACCTCGCGGCGGCTCGCCATCCCCACCAGCATCGCCGTGCCCGCCGGGGCCAGCCCGAGGCTGGCGCGGATCTCGTGGGTGATCGCGGTGGCCTGGCTGCCGGTGTCGATCATGAAGGCATAGGGCCCGCTGCCCTCGATCCGCACCGGCACCGTCATGCGGCGATGACGTTCCTGTTCGAGCGCCAGGGTCTCGGCGGCGGGATTGGCAAGATGTGGCGCGATCACCTCGATTGCAGGGTCGGCGGCAGAGCGCAGCTCGCCCGGCGGCGCGATTGCGCCGGGGGTCGCTGCGGTGGCGGCGAGACTGGCGGCGATAGCGGGCAGCGCCCAGAAGTGCGGCATGATGCCTTCCCATCCCATGCAGCGCGCATTTGGCCTGCGCACCATTGACGACGATATTATCAGACAATCGCTGCACCCCCAAACCTGCGCGACCTGCGGGGCAGGATTTGCCGGGCGATCCGTTCCAATGCGGAACGGGCCGGTTTATCGGCGCGCAGGCGACGGCGGGGAAGTGTATTGCGGACGCCATGAAAGAGGCAGCGCGCAGCATCGTGGGACGAATCGCCAGCGGGGTCGGCTATGACACAACGCATGTCACCCGCACCGTTGCCTATCGCGAAGTCGATGCGTTGCTTGACAGGCTGGATACCGCGCGGATGGATGCGCTGGAGATCGCCGCCGGGTGGAAATGGTGCGCGCGCCCCTGGGCGAGCTTCACCGAGATGAACTGGCCCGATCACGACATCTGCGAAGACGTGCTCGACCGGCAATTCGATATCGTGATCGCCGACAATGTGTGGGAACACCTGCTCCACCCCTACCGTGCGGCGCAGAACGTTCTGGCGATGCTGAAGCCGGGCGGACTGTTCGTCAACATCACCCCGTTCCTGATCCGGCGTCACCCGATCCCGCATGATTGCACCCGCTGGACCGAACTTGGCATGCGGCACTTTCTGGGCGATGCAGGCTTCGATCCCGACAGCATCACCACCGGCAGCTGGGGCAACCGCGCCGCGGTGAAGGCCAATTTCAGCCGCTGGGCGCGCACCGGGTGGCAGCGCCGCTTGCCCAACGAACCCGATTTCCCGGTGACGGTCTGGGCAATCGCGCGAAAGCCGCTGTGATGAACGCGCCGACCCATCCGGTCCCGACCACCTGCATCGTGGTCCTCGCACATAACGAGGAACGCCGGATCACCGCTTGCCTCGCCAGCCTGCCGCTCGGCGAACCGGGGGTAACGGTGCATGTCGTGGTCAATGGCAGCAGCGACCGCACCGCCCAATACGCGCGCTGCTTTGCGCCGCCGGGGGTCCAAGTCCACGAATATAGCGAGGCAGGCAAGGCGCGTAGCTGGAACCGCTTCGTGCTCGATGAGGCTGCGCCTGCCGACACCTACGTGTTTGTCGACGGCGATGCGCAGGTGGTGCCGGGATCGGTTGCAGTGCTGGTCGAGACACTCGCGGCGAACCCTGCGGCCAACGCCGCCTCGGCGATGCCCTCCAACGGGCGCGGGATGGTCCACTATCGCGAGGCAATGCTGCGCACACACGGCCTGTTCGGCGATCTTTATGCCTTGCGCGGCAGCTTCGTCATGCGGATGCGTGCTGCCGGGATCCGCCTGCCCGACGATCTGATCGGGGATGACAGCCTGATCGGCGCGCTGGCCAAGACCGATCTCGGGAACGAGGACGACTGGCGCGACGCGCGGGTCATTCCCTGTCCTGATGCGGGCTTTCTGTGCGAACCGCGGGTGTTCTCGCCGGGATCGTTGCGCGACCAGTTTCAGCGCATGGTGCGCTATTCGCTGCGGCATTATCAGAACCTGATCGTGTCGCAGATCATGCGCGGACCCGGCCCCGCAGCGCTGCCCGAACGGCTCGCTACGCATTACCGCGAATGGCTGCCGCGCTGGAGCGCGCGGGCGCATCCGCTGTGGTGGTGGGCCGACCGGCAGGCGATCAGGCGAATGACTTTGCTGGCGGAACCTCGCGCGGCCTGAGCATCGCCCAGGCCTGCGTGACCAAATGGCGCCATCCGAACCAGAGGGTCGCGCCATAGACGATCGCCCCGACTGCCGCATCGCGTGCCAGCGCGAGCGGGCCGGGGGCGACCGGAACAACGGTCTGCAGCGCCAGCACCGCCGCCGCCATCGCCGCGCAGGCGACCAGCACCGGCACCAGCTCGCGCAGCAGGCGCACCGTCGGCACGCCGATCCGCACCAGCGTGGCGCGCAGGGTAAAGGCGCACAGCAGCGGGGCTGCCACCCACCAGGCATGGACAAGCCCCATGGTCGCATCGCTGCCGTCGCCGAACCCGCCGTGCGCTCCCCAAAGGAACGCCGCCGGCATGATCACTGCGCCTGCGATACTGGTGGCAAGATAGACCTTCGGGCGCCCCATCGCGTTGGTTACCGGCGAACAGATGAGGTGCAGCGCGAAGAACGGCATGACCAGCGCCAGCCCGCCGACGATCGGGGCCATCTGCGCCCATTTCGGCCCGAACAGCGTCAGGATCGCGGCCTCGCTGGTGAGCGCTAGCCCGGCATAGACCGGCGCTGCCACCAGCATCACCATCCGCACGGTGTTGAGGTAGTAGGGCGCCAGCGGCTTTCCTTCGCGGTGCAATTCGGCATAGGCCGCCAGCGCCACCTCGTTGATCGACGGGATGAAACGCCCGGTGACGATCAGGGTCAGGAACAGCGCCTCGGAATAGAGCCCGAGATCATGCGCATCGAACATCCGCCCGGCGATCACGATGTCGCTCTGGCTCTGGATGATCCAGAACAGCTGGCAGGCGGTGAGGGTGCCGCCGAAGGTGACCAGATCCCACGCCCCGCGCGGATCGAATACCGGGCGCACCCGCAGCCCTGCGGCAAGTGTCATCCCCACAGCGCGGACCGTAAACATCGCGATCGGGGCGATCACCAGCGCCCAAACGCCCCACCCGCGCCACGCCAGCACCAGCGCCAGGGCAGCGCCAATCACCGCGCTCGCCATGTTGACCTGCCCCTGGCGGCGATAGTCGAGCCGCCGTGCGAGCAGCTCGGAGGGAAGCGCGGTGAACGGCACGGTCAGATAGATCACCGCCTGCACCCGCAGCATCTCGGTCAGCAGTGGCTCGCCGAACCACGCGGCAGCATAGGGGGCGAAGATGAACTGCACGCTTGCGAGCAGCAACGCGAACACCAGTAGCAGGCCGAACATCTGCGCGATCCGGCGCTCGTCGACATGCGCGGTCTGGACCAGCGAGGTGGCAAAACTCGCGCCGTTGAGAAAGGCGAGGGCGGTGATCACCACCTGGCTCATCGCGAACAGCCCGTAATCGGCCGGGTCGAGCAGCCGCACCACCATGATGGTCGAGGCCCAGGTGATCAGCTGGGCGGCGACCTGCGTGCCCCAGCGCCACGCGACCGCGCTGCGCACCCGCGCGGCAAAGCTGGCGGACCCGCTCGGAGGCAAGGGCGCGCCCGGATGAAGCGATTCGCCGGTCGCGGCAGAGGGGGACGCAGGTTCGGAAGGCATTGCGGGAGCTTAGACGCGAAAGGTGAAGATTTCCGCCCCCGGCTGCGCGAGCGACGGGCGGCTGCGGCATCGGCGGCTGTGGTCAGGGGGCCGGCGAAAACCGACGGAATAGGGGTAACGCAGAAGAACTCCGATGCCGGAGACGCCGATAAAGCGGCCCGAAAATCACCCGAAAACGTGAGATTTCTGGGGTTCTTGCGCCTGTGTGAAATAAAATTGCAAAAACCCGTTGACCGAATCTGAGGCCACCCATATATGGCCCTCACCGACGCGGCGCTGACGGTTTCGACCGGCCCCGCTAGCGACGGTCGCCAACACATTCGGATAGCCGGTCCCCCGGTGCAAATCGGGGCAGGGATCGCTGTCCGCCTTTTAGTGTCTGGTGGCTCTTTGACATCGTTGGTTTTTGATGAAGGGACATGTGGGCGACGGCGCCCGGTCCGGGGACCTCAAGGCTCCGGGTACCGGTTAACTCAAGCCGATGCCACATCCGCGTTCGGGCTCCACGCCTGGCCGGATGGCAAGCATGTTCATTCGTATCCATTACGTTTGACAGTGCAGGTATCGGCTCCTTGCAGCTCATGCCATGCTGGCGGATGGGGTTATCCCCATGCCGGTTTGGTGTGTGACACAACTTGAGAGTTTGATCCTGGCTCAGAACGAACGCTGGCGGCATGCCTAACACATGCAAGTCGAACGAGACCTTCGGGTCTAGTGGCGCACGGGTGCGTAACGCGTGGGAACCTGCCCTTAGGTTCGGAATAACTCAGAGAAATTTGAGCTAATACCGGATAATGTCTTCGGACCAAAGATTTATCGCCTTTGGATGGGCCCGCGTTGGATTAGCTAGTTGGTGGGGTAAAGGCCTACCAAGGCGACGATCCATAGCTGGTCTGAGAGGATGATCAGCCACACTGGGACTGAGACACGGCCCAGACTCCTACGGGAGGCAGCAGTGGGGAATATTGGACAATGGGCGAAAGCCTGATCCAGCAATGCCGCGTGAGTGA
>Ga0224722_1000030_pt1 | contig 73786 bp, 78 predicted proteins | sample Balambano_FR1_Me_FD_161646 | JGI IMG/M metagenome (GOLD analysis project Ga0224722, IMG submission 161646) | Freshwater sediment microbial communities from Lake Towuti, South Sulawesi, Indonesia - Balambano_FR1_MetaG | ecosystem: Environmental > Aquatic > Freshwater > Lake > Sediment | place...
CCCGTCTGCCGATTGTGGACGATCTTGCAGGGAGGTTCGATCATCGGCAGAGGGTACTGGAACTGCTCGATGCGGGTCTGAGTCTCGAGGGTGGGTTCGTGCAGCATCACGATCTCGAGGACGGCGCCGCCGTTGCCGGGAAGTTCCCGGTCGAGCAGCGTCACCACGTCGTAGGAAGCGGCGCAGACGATGGCGTCGGCGCAAGTCTGGTAGGAGTCGGCGGCCTCTTCGAAATGCCGCGCGAGCAGGCCCACGAAGACCTCGATCGGCGCCCGCTTCCGAATAGCGACATGGGCCATGAGATCAACAAGGAAGGCGACCGAAAACCCGGTGGTGGTTTCGCTCGGGTCGTCGCTCGGGTTCTCAAGTGCGAACCTCAGAGCCAGGCGCGTGACCTCGATCAGCTCCCCATTGAACTGGGTGTGGAAGTCCTCTCGCAGAGCCGGAAGAAGCTGCGACTTCGCGTAGAGCTGCTCGAGCTCGATCTGATTGGCGGTGTCGGCCGAGTCGAGATAGTGGCGTTTGTCTTGAAAATCGTTGATCAGCGGCTTCTTGGCGAGGGCGTTCACGGCAAGGGTCTCCCTTCAGGGTGGCGCAGGATGGCGCAAGGGTTGTAAAAGGGTTCGAACCACCAGGACTGGTTCGACTCGAGTTGGGTCGAGTTGAACGTCAGCCTTTGGGGTGTCCCAAGGCGGGCGGCAGCCCGGCGACTCTCCCTGTGACGGTCGTGTGACGCTGGTCAAAAAAAGAGCCCGTCCGGGATCCTGAAAGGGATCTGGACGGGCTCGGAATCAGCGCAGGCGCTTGCAGCCGATGGTCTCGACCGTGTTCTGTCCGCCCATGCGGTAGACGATCTCGGTGGCGGCGATGAGGCAGCCTTCCATCGAGCGATTGGCGTGCAGGGTCGATTCAGCCTCGGCGCAGCGCAGAGACGCTGAGGGATCGGTCGAGAGGATGCAGGAGGTGATGACGGGGACGAACATGGCGGTGAGCATGTAAAAAGCTCCTGATGGGTCTCGAGGGTCTCGAGGGTCTCGAGGGTCTCGAGGATTGGTGAGGGGGACGAGCCGGGCCCCGAAGGGCCCTGGCTCAGGGGAGAAGCAGCAGCGGCTCAGAACGCCAGCTCGGCCTTGGCGATGAGTTCGGCGAGGTCGCTCTGCTGGACCGGGCGCTCCTCAGCCTGCTTGGTGCGCCGGATCTCGAGGGCGACGACGGCCTTGTTCGGCGCCGTCTCGTCGAAGATGACCGGGGTGATCAGCCGGGTCTCGCCGGGCTCGAGGCTGAAGCCGAAGGCGACGAGCTTGGTCAGCGCCTGGTTGCGCGGATGCACGACGTTCATGACGTACTCCGGGGTCGAGCGCGCCGGCGACAGCTCGTTCATCGTGTCGATCGGCAGGCCGTAGGGCAGCGGCGTGCGCACGAAGCCCTCCTCGGCCTCGGGGTCGAGGGTGCAGAGCACCACGTTCAGCCAGATCTGGCTCTGCGGCTTCGGCTCGCGGTTGGCCTCGGTCTGGCCTGAGCGCTGCCGGCCCGGGGTGAACGGGGCGACGTTCTGCACGCCGCCCGAGACGCCGGCGTTGCCGGAGTTGGATAGGCCACGGTTGGGGTTGAGGGTGAAGGGCGAGGTGGTCATGGTCGATGGTCTCCTGAAAAGCGGGGATGATGGATGGAAGGATGGGAAGAGGGCGCACCTCGTTCTCCCACAGTGGGCGGCAGCCCACGGCGCAAGACGAACCGGCCTCTCGCAATGAAGCGATGAGGGTCCGGCAAGCGGTTTGAAAGACGTCGTTTTGTTTCGTGGGTTTGATGGCGTGTTTGAATTAAGACAAGCTCAAGATAACTTGTCTATCTCCAATACACCAAAACAAAGCACTAAGTTATGAATTGGAACTGTAACTCATATTTTCTATACTACTGTTTGTATTTGTGAGGGCCACGAGGCACGAGTTATCGGTGCACACGATGGTGCGCAACAGAGCGATGGGCGAAGTTCGCCCTCGTTCAAATTTGGTTACGGCTTCGAAGGAAGGCTTAGGAACGCTTGACCTAACGTGCTTGACCTAACGTCTGGGATGACGGTCCAGCGCGTTTCTCCAATCGAGGAACGTCTCGGCGAGCCGGTTAAGCAGAGTCACGGCTTCAGATAATCCGTCTTCGGTTAGAAGACCGCTGAGCGTTGTAGGGTGATAAAGATTCCGGTGGTCTCGAATAATGAGATTACCTTTTCGCAATTTGCGAAGGCTATCTCTGATCGTCGTGCGAGGAACGTTTTTGAGGGTATTGATCAAGGTTTGTTGACGAGTGCCTCCATGTCCCGCGAGTTCGTATGCGACGATGTAGCTCCACACAGTCTGATCGAAAAGAGACAGCGTGGAGGTGTCGGCTTTCTCCCGCAGCTCATAGGTCCGATTGGCGCGCCAGATCAGGAGATCGACGAACGCCATGAGGGCTGGCTTGGCCTCCGGAAGCCGGAGAGCAGGGTTAACAGTTTTAAGGTCGAGCAACGCCATCAGCCGATCCTTGGTTAATCCCTCTACGTTACGCTTTCTTGGGTACATCACTCTCGATGCATCCCGGAGGAGCATCAAGGGCAATGCATGGGGACAAAGGAAAGTTTCTTACCGATGCTCGCGCTCGATGGCGTCGACGTTGCAGGCCAGGCGCCAGCCATGACGCCAGGCATGGATCATCTCCGAGCTGGTGAAGGGACAGGCGCTTAAGGGCACGCCGGAGGCGTAGTCGAGCTTACCCAGGTGCCGAGCCGCGGATTCGGCGGATTAGGTCTGCAGGTTTGAGACGTCGATGATGGTCTGGATACGCATGATGAGGAGCTCCTGGAAGGGTGTTGGGGGATGTCGAAGGGGTGGTGGGATGTGGTTGGGTGCGAGGTTGCCCGGAGACTTGCTGAGCTGGTCAGGGAAGCCAGGGGAAGGGGTCTCGAGCTAGGGTGATAGCCGGGAACGAGGATGACCCCTCTACGGCCTTCCTACGGCCTTCCTACGGCCTTCCTACGGCCTCTTTGCGGCCTCTTTGCGGCCTTCCTGCGGCCTTCCTGCGGCCAAAGGGGAGAGGGGATCTCTATCCTTTAGGGCGACCTCCGCCCTCCAGGGAGGTGTCCCGGAGAGCGGAGTTGAGGTGAGGTTCAGTACTCTTCGTTGGCGGGCTGGGGTTTGGAGAAGGCGGCGAGGCGGTCGTCGAGGGAATTGAAGATCTCCAGCAGACGGGGATTCTTCGCAAGCCGTTGTTCCAGCTCGTCAATTTCGGCGGCGATGCTGAGACGAGCGTTGTGGACGCGGACGGTGCGCCGATAGAAGGCGTGCTCGTTGATGTCTTCGCGAGCGGTGTCGCGATAGGCCTGGGCGTAGGCGGATCCGGTCTCGGCGAGGGCGAGCACGGAGTCGGTGACGGCGGTGACGGTGTTCGCCACGGTGGCCACGGTGTGGAGCGCGCTGACGGTGGTGCCGCGAGCGGTGTTCCAGATGGAGAGCGAGGAGGATGCGGGCATGGTGATGGTGTCCTTCTGATGAAGAGCGATGATGGTTGAACCAAGGGATGAGGATGAGGATGAGGATGATCCCATGATGGGCGGAAGCCCAAGCAAGAGAGAACCAAGGAAAGAGGGAACCAAGCGATGGGGTGGGGTGTGAGAGTGTGAGTTATTGAAGATAGGGGGGGGGATGTTTCAGTGTGAGGGTGTGAAACATAAATAGACCCCCGGAACCTAACTATGGGAATTTCCCCTAAGGGCTAAAAAATCTTCAAAATTATTAGGATAATTTTCCCCTATAGGGACCCTCTTCATTATATCCGATAAGACATCTTATGTTATATATATTCTCTATATAACCTGAGACTATCCCAACATAATAAAGGACTCTATGTAAGAGTCCTCAAAGACCGTGTCTTGGGAGAGAAGAGTCATCCCGTAGCGTAAGCGGAGGGATGACTCTTCTCTTTATAAGAGAAAGAGAGATATGATCTGTATGGTTTTCTGTCTTCTATGTTATATGAAGGGAGGATACACCGTAGCGTAAGCGAAGGTGTATCCTCCCTTCACTGACTGAGCATAACATAAAAATCTTCTTGACAACCTTTAGGCGAAAAAGGGTATATTATACTCCTCTCTGGAAGAGCGAGATGATCTGAATGACGCCCTCCCCCGCGCCCAAGGCTGCCCCTGCAGCGGGTTCTGCGGCTGCTCCTGGTTCGAAGCCAGTGGCTCCCCTGCTCTGCGTGAAGGGGCTGCGTGCGAGCTTCCCGCAGCATCTGAAGAGCTACGCGACCCAGGAGCTGACGGACCGGCTGAACCAGCTCGCTTCCGATCCGGAGGAGGCAGAGCTCTTCCGAAACGGGATCACCTCCTACGCCAACGTGCTGGCCGAAGGACGCTTCAAGATCGAAGACTACGTGTCCGCCGTGATCTACGTCAGCCACAAGCTCCTGGGGTGCTCGAACCAGCTGGCGTGGAAGAAGACCTTCCCGCATCGACACCAGACCCTGATCTCGGGCGGAGCCGACGAACACAAGATCTCGGCCTACGTCGCGGCGTACAACAAGAACAAGCTAGTGAACCTCATCCTCGAACAGACCTTGGTTCCTACCTGGGTGCTGAACGCGGACATCTACCAGAAGGCGATCAACACCCAGTTCGAGATCATGACTAACCCGGACGTGTCGCCCAAGGTGCGGACCGAGGCGGCGAACTCGATCCTTACCCATCTGAAGCGCCCGGAAGTCAAGAAGCTCGAAATCGATCTCGCGCCCCGAGAGAACGCCGGCATGGTCGAGCTCAAGGCGCAGATGGAGCGGCTCGCCGAAATGCAGCAGGCGCTGATCGCCGGCGGGGTCAGCACCCAGATCGTCGCCCACGAGCCGCTGGTCATTCAGACTCAAAAGACCCAAGCCGTCGACATCGACTTCGAGAACGTCGAAGACGCCATCGAAGTGTAGGCCGTCGAAGTGTAGGCCGACGGGGCGGGCTCCGCCCTGCCCCGCCTTGTGTCTTCCGCATCCGGCAGGCAGACCCTCCCCCCGTTAAGGGGGAGTGTCCATGAAGAAGTCCATGCTGCCTCGGAAGGACGTGGTTCAGCGGATGCTCGCGGAAGCGCGCGAAGAGGTCGAAGAAGCCGTCCGCCGCAAGATCGAGGCAGTGCTGCGCTCTGAGATCCGCGACGCGACGCGACGCAAGATTCATGCGGAGTTCCCGCATTTGACCAAGGGCATGGTGTGGCGGTACGTGGACCTGGTCGAAGACGAGCTCGCGAAGTAGACCCCTCACCCCACTGGCGCCTGTCACGTCTTCGTCATTTTTGTCATTGGTTCAAAGGCTTCAAAGAAACTCTCGGAGAGTGATTGCGCGGGGAAATCCCTCTCGGTATAGTGAAGGTGTGCTGTGGTGTGACACCAAAGCATACCCGCAGCGCAGAGGGTCTCCACGAATGCAGGATCTGATCGCAGAGGAAGCTCGCTGCGTCGAGCTGCGCCAACGGGGGATCCCGCTGATCACGATCGCTCAAATGACCGGGCTCAGCTCCGATCAGGTGTATCGCCGGCTGCAGAGCGCGAAGAAGCGGGCCCGGCTCGATCCCGAGATCGTTCGGCGCCTGGAGGCCGAAGGCCTGCGGGACCTCGGTGGCGTGCATTCGGGCTGGTCCATCACCAAGGACGCCACGGGCTCGGGATCGAGCATCTACTTCCACCTCGGACCCGACCAGGACAAGATCGACCTCGCCGAGGCGCTGCGCGCCTCGCTCTCCAAGATCCCGCGGCTGGAGCCGATCCGACGCCTGCGCGAGACCCGGCGGCATCGGGACGCCGCGAAGAATTTCGCCAACTGGCTCATGCTGGCGGATCTACACTTCGGCGCCGGCTATGGCACGGCCGCGCTCGAGGCCGAGCTCGAGGCCCGGATCGACGAGCTGGCGGCACGCATGCCGCCAGCGGAGAAGGCCTTCATATTCGAGCTCGGCGATCTGCTCGACGCGAACGACCACAAGGGCGTGACGCCCGCGTCGGGCAACCCCTGCGACGTGATGCGCGACGACATGCTGAGCACCACCCAGGCCGCGGTGCGGTCGATGCGTCGGGGGATCCTGCGTCTCGCGGAGACGCACGACGAGGTGGAGGTCCACCTGATTCCCGGCAACCACGATCCGACGGCGTTCATCGCCGTGCTGCTCACGCTCGAAGCGCATTTTGAGAGGAACCCGCGGGTTCGGATTCATGTGCCGCGGACAAAACTCGAAGAAGACTTCCGAGTGGTGCCCTGGGGCGAATGCGCGGTGTTTCCACATCACGGTCACACCGCGAGTTGGGAAGATCTCCGGAACGTCTGGACCGACCAGTTTCCCGACGAATGGGCCCGCGCCAAAGCGTTTCGGCTGATCGCCACCGCGCATTTCCATCACGATCGAAAGCGCGATCTGGTGGGCTGCGTCGGTGAACACTACCGCACGCTGCACAATCCCAACAAGTGGGCGCGCAATAAATGCCTGTTCAATCGGGGATCGCTGACCGGGATCACCGTGGATAAGAATCGCGGTGAATTTCAGCGAACGATCACCAACGTTAAGCTCGAGTATACTCCGGTCGCATCTGAGGTTTCGTTAAACTCGTCGTTCAACGACCTGCTCGCCGACTCCATCATCCCCTCTTAATAGAAGGTATACGTCAATGCCCACTCCCAGCGTCGTCGGTCCGATTCTGCACAAGTCCGCCTGGCTCCCGATCGTGGTCGGTCCGGTCGAGGAAGTGCAGGTGACCGGAGAAGCCGCGTTCTTCTACGTCTGGGCGACGTCCCAGCCCGCGATGAACTCCGTCATCGGCCACTACGTGCCGGCGCGGAAGAACGAGCCCATGGTCTGCCAGGCCGGCATGACGATCTGGGGCCGAGCGGAAAGCACCCCGTCCGAGCTGACGATCACCGTGGAACCCGTGGCGTAAGGCGAGAGAGATGTTCTTTCGCCCCCGCTATTTTCTCGACCCGGCTCGAGAGATCTTTCGAGACCTCGTCCGCCGGTGGGTCAAAGAGATCGTGGTCTCGCCTGCGTTGGCCGGCGTGCCGACGGAGCTGGCCTCGACTCCAGGCCCGGCCTTTGGCGAAGCCACGGTCAGCTGGGCGCCTCCGATCGACGCCGGAGACGCGGTCGTGGCGGGCGACGGCCTCGGCATGATCACGGGCTACCAGGTCTCGATCGACGGTGGGCCGCGACAAAGCCTGCCGGCGAGCGCACGCAACCTGACGATCGTGGCGCCCGAAGACGGGGCCCTGGTCGCGGTTCGTGCCGTGGGATCGGGCGATCGCCCGGGCGTTTCGGTCTTCGTGCTGGCCCTGCCCCTGATTGAGGTGTTCGAGCCGCTGCCGCTCGCCGGGCCGTCGCAGACGAGCTTCACGCTCAGCCTGGGGGCGCTCGCGGACGAGATCGTGGTCGAGATCATCACGCCGCCGAGCTCGGCCGGCGATCTCGACCTGGCCGGCGACGGGCTCGGCGTCGTCACCGCCTATCGGGTCGTGATCGACGGGGTGGAGGAAACGCTGGCGCCGGCTTTGCCCGTCGAACTTCTGCGCGGTGGGTTCGCCGCCGGCGCGCGAGTGGAAGTCCGGGTGCGCGCTCTTGGCTCAAACGGAAGTCTGGGAACCGAGACCAGCCAGACCATCGATCTTCCGGTCGGCCTGGGAGAGAACGTGCTCGTCGATCGCGCAAGCGGCGAACCGCTCGTGGATCGGGTCAGCGGCGAAATTCTTCATATGAGGACCAACTAAATGCCGATCAATTTGCAGGATCTCACGGGCAACGGAACGGTCCATGAGACCAATGACGCTGGCGACATCGTAGGGCGGCCGCGGCTGCCGGCGCCCATCGGCGACAGCGTCTACGCCACGGCGACGGGCCAGGGCGTGCTGAACACGCCGTTCGTGCAGTACGCCGCCAAGCCCAACGTGGTGACCCCGAGTGGAGGGATGGCTCTGCTTCGTCCGCTGGGGCCCTCCGGCGACGCGGATCGCAGCCTGATCCACTATGTGCCGATCGCCGGCGCGGTGGAGCTCGCCTGGCATCGTCAGACTGACGCCAATCTGCTGGCGGCCGGGCTGACCCCGATCCACCGGATCATCGTCGAGAGCACTGCGGCGCTGGACGCGCCGATCACGCTGGCGGGTTCGGCCTCCGATCGCAAGCGGATGGTCTGGGCCGAGGGCGTGACGCCGCCTTTGCTCGCCGGCTACGGACGCACGCTGATGCTGGAGGCGGTAGAGTTCGCCCACGTGGTGAAGGTCCGCTCGCTGGGCGATCTGGGGCCGCGCTATCCGATGCCGACGGCGCGCATCAACGAGCGCCACGGCGCGGCGTCTCAGACGAACGCGCACGCTTTTGCGGTCGAGCCTGTCGACATGATGCTGGCGATGCTCTGGGGGCGCAACATGACGCCGGCGATGCCCAACGGCTTCACCCCGTTTCCGGAAGGATCGGGGATCGACGCTTTCGGAGGGTTCTCCATTCCCGGAGACGTCACGGGACGGATCCTGGGAGGAACGCGGCCGATCCTCGCCGCCAACGCGGCGCAAACCTTTGGAGGCGCCACGAGCACGCGAGGGTCGCTGCTTCAGCTGCGGGTGCGCTCGGGCGTGGTGGTGGCCGCCGCCGCGACGGGAGGTGAGACCGCGCTGGTGAACTACCCCGTCTTCGGCAACCTGCCCGACGGAGCGCGGGTCTACATGATGGGCGCGCGGTATTCGGCCAACACGGTGAACGGTTTCACGCTCGACACGTATCGGGCGGCGAACCGCTCCGCGCTCGACATCAGCAACAACACCGGCACGAACGGCATCTCGTCCTGTTTCGTGGAATGGACCGGGATGGGCGAAGGGGCGGAGTGGGCGCCGCCCAACTTCACCCTGCCGGCGGCGCAGCGCTGGGGCGTGATGGCCGTCGCGGTGGTCGGACAATGAGCGCCCTTCTGATCGATGGCGCGGCGCTGACGCCGCGCGACGTGAACGGCGAGTCGATCGGCGTCTACGTCATGGATCCGACCGCGGACGCGGCGCCGGTGCTGGTGAGCTACGTCTATCTCCAGGATCTCCCGGGAGCGGTGCGGCTATCGATCTCCCTGCCGCTCGGAGCGATCCAGGCGAGGCTGCGCTACAAGGCGCGCGAAGCGCTTCTGCTCGACGCCGGCCAGCACACGATCTACGCCGCCGACTTCCGCGACGACGCCGGGGAACTCCCGGCGGCGACGCGGTTCATGGTGGAGGCGGTGTTCGGCGATGGCAGAGCTTCGATCAGCCGTCCGCGGCTGATCCTCTGGGATAAGCCGCCAATGGCGCCGGTTCTGCCGGCGGAGCTGGTGGTCACCGGGACGCCGCAGCTCACGGGCAGCGGCGAGATAGGATCGAGCTACGAGGCCGACTGGCCGGAGATCAACCGTTTTGAGCCGACCGAGCTGCGTCAGATGGCGGTGTTCGCGTTCGAGACGGACGTGGTGGCGGAGTCGCTGCTGACGCCGACGGGCGTGTTTCCGGCGGAAGCGGACGGCAAGTGGGTGGCGCTACGCTGGTCGGCGACGGACAGCACCACCGAGATCTCCTACGTGCTGGAGAGCACGCCTCGTATTCTAGTGGAGGAGGCGTTCGTTCCCCCGCCGCCGCCAGATCCGGGCACGGCGCCGGAGGTGGACCCGATTCCGGCGAGCCTGCTGCAAAACGCCATGGTGACGGACTCGGGAGCGTTGCGTCCGCTGCACGCCTACGGCGCCACCCCCTACACCTCGGCGACCACCGGGGCCGGCATGGGGAACCGCAACGAGGGGGTCTCCACGGTTCTCGTCTTCCTCGCGGCCTGGCAAGGCGTCACCACCGTGCATGGCGGAAAGACCCCGGCTCAGCGTGCGCTCGATCATCTCCGGCTCTGGGCCGGCGGCGCCATGCCGTCGGCGGACAGCGCGTACCGCTCGCAGACGGAGTGCTATTTCGTCGTTGCGGTGGCGCTGGCCAAGAGAACCCCGGCGGTCTGGAACGCGCTGACGGCGACCGAACGGGCGAACCTGACCCTCGGCATGAAGGCGTGCCTCGTCGGCAGCGCGTGGATCCACTCCACGACGCATCCGTTCGGCACGGGCTTCGGCTCCAACCGCTCGGTCCGGGGGATGAAGGCGGGTCAGACCAACGCCACCAACTACGTGATCGGCGGGAAGCTCATTCCCTTCGTGGTCGCGCAGTTCCTCGACGGCGGCCCGGCGGAGGCGACGGCGTTCCTCGACGGGTTCTCGCGCTCCGCGTTCCACGCGGAGCTGGCGGCGACCGGGCGACACGTCCAGGCGGCGCTGACTTTCGAGCAGGATTGGACGGCCGACCTCTGGCGGGCCCAGCCCGAGACCGGCGGTACGGTCCCGAGCAACTTCTCCTCGAGCGGCGGCCCCACGGCGGCGCAGGTGGCGGAGGCGATCGACGACTGGCGCGTTCAGGTCGGGCCGGGCACGGCCTACGGCATGCTCGCCATCAGCGAGGCCGGGCAGGCGTTCCTGGATGGGATCGCCTACGTCTGCCGGCACCCGGTGCGCGTCGGGGTGGAAGGCGAAGGGATCACGCCCTACGGCATCCTGGACGCGACGCGCACGCCGTCGGAGATCCGCGCCCGCATCCCCAACGAAACGTCCTGGGCGGGCCTGCCCAACGACGGCCTGATCGGGATGTCCCAGGAGCTGCGTGGCTCGGACGCAGGAGGCGTGCGCTCGTCGATGAGCTACACGCAGAACGGCACGGACGCGCTGATGGTGTGCTTGCTGGCGTTGATGGCGCAGGGCGTCGCGCCGGCGTCGTCGACGGCGGTCTTGCAGCGCATTCGCGAGATGCGTCGGTGCAGCATCGACCTGAGGTACCGCTGGGACCATGGCTACCTCAGCTACGCCAAGGGCGGCGCAAATGGGGACGGAAGAAGTCAGACCAATAACGAAACTTGGCCGGGGTCGCGCGAACGCGCTCTCTACTGGAACAGCTACCGGCTGTTGGATCTGATGGTGGCCTCTTATGGCCTGGATCCGGAGGCGTTGGGGTGAGCATAGCTGTGGAGAAACAAGAAGTGACGTCGGCCGTCAAACACGATCAGGGCAAGCTTCCCTGGGATCTGCTGCCGCCCGAGCTCATGGAGGAGACGGCGCGTGTCCTCTATTTCGGCGCCGTGACCAAGAACTACGGAGCGCGGAACTGGGAGAAAGGCATGCGCTGGGGACGCTGCTATGCGGCGTTGATGCGGCATATGTGGGCCTGGTGGCGGCGTCAGAACGGGGGTCTCGATAAAGAGTCGGGTTTCTCGCATCTGGCGCACGCCGCCTGCTGCCTGGCGTTCCTGATCGCCTACGAGCAGCGCCGGATCGGTGAGGACGATCGACCGGCATGATCCCGCCGCAGAACGAAGCTGGCGAGATCCTCGAGGCCGCGCTGGAAAAGCGCGGCCTCGTCCGTCAATCCGTCGACGATTGGCTCAACCAGGTCGACTACGCCAAGCTCAACACCGGTCACTACGTGCCGTCGCGCTTTGCGCTCAATTTCATGAACTTCATCAAGCTGGTGAACGGGCCGACAGGTGAGGAGAACAAGACCCCGGTGGTGCATCTCGTGATGCTCGACCAGGTGGCGGGACCGAAGCAGAACATCGCCAACCTGATCTTTCGCGGCGCCGCCAAGACTTCACTATTCTTCGAATATCTCTCGCCTTATGTCGCCATTTTTGGGGAAATTGAGGGGTTTGGTAAAGTCGAGGGTATGATCTATGTCTCTGATTCTATGGACAACGGCGTAAAATCGGCACGAAAAAACATAGAGTTTCGTTACAACAACTCTGAGTTTCTTCAAGATTGGCTTCCACGAGAACAGGTAAAATTCACTGACAACTACCTGGAGTTTAGGTCAAAGACCAACAACTTACTCGGCGTCAAAATGTTCGGCGCTAAGGCGCTCAGTCTGGACACGCCGCTGTTTCTGGCGACCGGCGGCACAACCACGATCGGCGATTGTCAGGTGGGCGACCGGATCATGGGCGCCGACGGAAAGCCTACAAGGATCACGCACAAGAGTGCGATCTTTCACAAGCCTATGTACGCGCTGACGCTTCAGGATGGGCGCCGTCTCAAGGTCAGCGAAGATCACTTGAACCAGGTGCATGTGAAACGGTTCCTCTCGGAGCGCACCTTCTCGAAATATGAGCTGATCGAGCAGACCTTGACCACACAGGAGCTGCTGGCGTTGCCGCTCTTCGCCGTGGATCCTCAGGGCAGTCAACGGCCGCTGATCTGGGTAGAGAACCCCAAACCTATGGAGTGGCCGGAAAACCAGGACATTCTGATTGATCCTTACACGGTCGGCGTTCTGATCGGCGATGGCTCCATGAACGGAAAGGCTGCAGGCAACGTGCCTGTGGTCCTGACTGCGCATGAGGATGACTGGCCAATTTTCGAGCGGGGGGTCCCCTACAATCTGGGCAAAATCTGGCGCGACAAACGCCACCCAGCCACCTTCTCAAGGACTGTGCAGGGGATCAGCCAGTACGTCTCGATGCACGGGCTGGACACCCATGGAAGCAAGAAGCGTGTCCCGACCGAGTTCCTCTATGGCTCCATCGCGCAGCGTCTTGCGATCCTCCAGGGCTTGATGGATACCGACGGGACCTGCACCACCGACGGCAAATCGTCCTTCTGTTCTGCCAGCTGCGGGCTGGTCGAAGATGTCATGTGGCTGGCCCGCTCTCTGGGAGGCGAGGCCCGCTGGATCGACAAGGGCAATGTCCGGGCCTTCCGGTGTTCGGTCCGCATCAGTCAGCCGCTGTTTCGTAACCCTCGCAAGCTGGAGCGGCAACGCCCGCCCCGCAATGATAAGATGGCTATCATCTCGATCGAGCGTATTGCCGACGAGCCGAGTCAGTGCATCGCAGTCGATAATGGCGAGCGCCAGTTCGTGGCGGCGGATTTCTTCCGCACCCACAACACTGGGTTGCGAGGCACCAAGATTTTCGGCAAGCGTCCGACGCTGTGCGTGCTCGACGATCTGGTCTCGGATGACGACGCCAAGTCGAAGGCTTCGATGGACGCGATCCGCGACACGGTCTCAAAAGGCGTCGACTACGCGCTGCACCCGACGAGGCGCAAGACCATCTTCAACGGCACCCCTTTCTCCAAGAGCGACGTGCTCTACGAGGCGGTGGAATCGGGCGCCTGGCACGTCAACGTCTGGCCGGTCTGCGAGCGTTTCCCTTGCTCGCGTGCGGAGTTTCGCGGCGCCTGGGAGGACCGCTTCACCTACGATTTCGTGCAGGCCCAGTACGAAAAAGCCGTGCTCGAGGGTCGGCTCGCCAGCTTCAACCAGGAGCTTATGTTGCGCATCTCCTCCGAGACCGAACGCTTGATTCAGGACGCCGAGCTGCGCTGGTACTCCCGCCAGGCGCTCTTGCAGAACAAAAGCCGGTTCAACTTCTACATCACCACCGACTTCGCGACGAAAGCGAAGCAGCACAACGATTTTTCGGCGATCTCCGTCTGGGCCTACAACGCCAACGGCGATTGGTTCTGGGTGGATGGGGTCTGCGCCAAGCAGACCATGGACAAGAGCGTGAACGATCTCTTCCGGCTGGTCTCGGAGTACCGTCCCCAGATGGTGGGCGTGGAGACCTCCGGACAGCAGGGGGCGTTCATTCACTGGCTTCAGAACGAGATGATGAGCCGAAACATCTGGTTCAGCTTCGCCCAAGGTCCGAACGGCGAGCCGGGGATCCGTCCCGAGCTCGACAAGCTCTCGCGCTTCAACCTGGCGGTGCCGCTGTTCAAGGCCGGCAAGATCTATCTGCCCACCGAGCTCAAGACCAGCCAGGTGATCGGCGAGTTGGTGCAGGAGCTTCAGCTCGCCACCGTCGGCGGATTGAAGTCGAAAAACGACGACATGATCGACACGGTCTCCATGCTCATGTACCTTAAGCCCTGGAAGCCCTCCGAAGACGCGCCGCAGACCCAAAACGACGACGGGGTCTGGGACATGAGCGATCCCGAGGATGTGGGCCACTCCTCGCTGTCCTCCTACGTCGTCTGACGTTTTCGAACTCCCAGGGAGTGGTCCTTCCTCATGCTCGTTCAAGATCTGTTCACCCGGCTCAGCTACGGCGAGCTTTCCAACCTCGCCATTGGCATGGAAGGCGCGGGCTCGATCGATGTGAACAGGGAGGCCCAAGCGCTCGCAGCCGTGACGACTGCGCTGACCGCCCTCTACACCCGCTTTCAACTTCGGATCGCCTTTCTCACGCTCGAGGCCATGAGCGAGGTGGACTCCTACGTGCTGAGCTCTGAGCATGCCGAGAGCAACCTGTTGGCGCACCCCACCATACCGCACTACATCAAAGACGTGACGGCGATGCCGAGGCCTTTCGCCGACGACGTCATTCGAATCCTTGGAGTGCGGCGGCTCGACGTCGCCGCGACCATCGGATTGGACGAGAGTCTTGATTTCCTGGTCAACAGCCGAGAGAACGCAACGAATGCGGTCAAGACCCTGGCCTACAACGAAATTCGGCTTCTGACCGCCCTGCCCGGCGAGCAATTCGAAATCGAGTACCAGGCCAACCACCCGCCTCTGACCCTCAGCGGGTCGATTCAGATCATGCCGGCGCTCGAAGAAGCGCTGCAGGCGCGCACCGCCGCGGCGATCTTCGCCGGCATGTCGGGAGAGGCGCATGTGGCGCGCTCGAAAGAGTTGCTCGCCCGCTACGAGCAGCTCTGCGCGGAGGCGAAACTCAACGACATGAGTCAGGAATCGAGCTCCAACGCGTTCGACAAGCTGCGGGACAAGGGTTTCGTCTGATGCCCGCCGTCGTCGACATTCAGCTCTGGGCCGACACGCTCGAGCTCTACCGGCTGCCGGATCTGGAGACCCGGCTCGCCGAAGAGATCCAGACCCGTGAAGACGCCGACGCGGAGCACTCGGTGCGGATCGCCGTGGCTCAGGGCGACGCCGACGCCGCTCAAACCCGAGCCGACGGGGCCCATGGCCGGATCTACGAGGTGGGTCTCGCGGCTCAGGTCTACACCGACGCCGCGATCCAGCGGTTGCGCGACGAGCTGCGTGGAGAGATCGCGCAACAGGTCGGTGAAGCGAGTGACGTCCTGGGTCAACAACTGGCTCAGGAGATCGAGCAGCAGATCACCGAAGCGGTTCAGGCCTCCGAAGCGGCCGCGACGGAGATGCGCAGCCAGTACGCCGAGGCTCAGACGGCGCTCGACCTGTTGTTCGGAACGACCGACGCCATCCTCGACGATGACCTGCCGGTGACCCGCGCAGCCGCGGAAGCGGCGCAGCTCGCCGCCGACAACAACCGTGCGGTGCTCGACTCGATCTTCGAGGGCTTCACCTATCCCACGGCGATGGAGGGGATCGCCGCGAGCTTCGCGGCGGCGGACACTGCGGAAGGCGCCAAGGACCTGGCCGAAGCCGCGGCCGTGGCGGCCAGCACGTCGGCCAACAGCGCTGCGGGGTCCGCTACGACCGCCACGACCAAGGCGACCGAAGCGTCTCTGAGCGCCATCGCCGCCGCGGCCTCGGTGACCCGCGCCTCGACTGGATCGACCAAGATGGTCTCCTCCGAGGTGACTGATGTCGCCTGGCGACATGATCCCGAGGGGGTCGCCGGCGACTCGGGCATGCATCCCGAGGTGATCGAGAATGTCGGCTTTGTGACGGTTCCGGCGAGCGTGACGACGAACGTCCGGTTCATGACCCAGATCGTGCTGCAGTGGGTCCCGGGCATGACCTACCGAGTCACGGTCATGGCGCGTGCGCCTGTGACGCTGGCCGGGGTCATCTCGGGAATGGTGGCGGAGCTCAACGACGACCTGGAGGTCGTGGACGCGACGTACCCAAACATGGGGACGCTGGAAGGCGGAGCCTGGCGACTGGTGAGCTTCGACTACACGATCCCGGTCACTGGAAACCCCTCGACGCGGTTCTTTCGCATCGGGGCGCGGACGATCGATTCGATCGCCGGGACGAACGACGTCGACATTCAGGCGATCATCCTCGAAGACGTCACCCAAATGCTGACGCTGGAAGGGTACGCCGAGGCGGCGGTGACCAGCGCCGAGGAAGCGCTGGTCTCCCAGACGGCCGCGGAGGCGGCCGCCAGCGCTGCTTCGTCTCATGCGGTGACCGCCGCGTCGAACGCCAGCGACGCCCAGGATTCGGCCACCGCAGCCGCGGGCTCGGCCTCGACCGCCGCGACCTATCGTACCGACACGGAGGCCTTGGCTCAGTCCGCGCTCGCCAGCGCCACCAACGCGTCGACGAGCGCCGGCCAGGCCTCGACCAGCGCCTCCCAGGCCTCGGTCTCGCGGATCAGCGCCGAAGGCGCGGCGGTCGCCGCCAACGCCAGCGCCGTGGTCAGCGCCACCGCTCGGTCGGAAGCGGCGATGATCAGCGGAGCCACGGGATTCGAATTGGGGCTGGAAGGCTGGGTGAGTCCCGACACCGGGTTGGCGCTTTCGCCGGCGTCCTGGTCGGTCGGTCCGCAACGCGGTCGCGCCACCGCGTTGCATGGGCCGGTCACCGGCGGGTTCTGCACCCAGCGGCACTACGATCTGATCCCGGCGCGGCGCTACCGGATTCGAGCGAGCTTCGTGGCTTACGCCACTGGCGCGACCGAAGGGACGGTGCGGGTCTACGCCGGTTGGCAAGCCCGGAACGCCGCCGGGGCGTTTGGAACGACCCGCTGGCCCGCCGTCGCCAATGCGGCGCTGACCTATGCCGAAGGGTGGCGAGACTTCACCTCCGAGCCGTTCACGCTTGCGGACGTGCAAGCGGTTATGGCGGACGCTTCGGGGATCCGATTGCGCGCCTGGCTGAACTACCAACAGGCCTTTCCTACGCTGTGGTCGGCCTGCGACGGGATCTGGCTCGAAGACGTCACCGACTTGGTCGAGCTCGAGGCGACGGTGACGCAGACCTCCGCCGCGCTCGCCACGACCCAAGGAGCCATGGCGGGCTTTCAATGGATCGCGCAGGCGGGGCCTGGCACGGGAGCCGGTATCGAAGCGGTATCGATCGCGGTCGACGGAGAAGTGACGCGCAACACCGTGCTTTTGCATGGCGAGGTGATCGCGCCCCGTTCGCTGTCGACCGCTCAAATGCTAGTGATGGATCTCGGCGAAAACCTGGTGCCGGATGACCAGCTGCAGTCGCAGGCGTGCTGGGGCGGCGTGAACTCAGGCTTTGGGATCGTGCCAAACTCGTTGCGCGTCGGCGCGCCGTCGATCGGGGAGATGCGCTGGACCAACGCCGGTGGTGCGACCGGGGTAAAGTCGTCGAGCGGGCTCGAGTTTCCGGTGCGCGCCAACGAGCGGCTGGTGTGTAGTTTTTGGGGGTCGCGCATTGGCGGCACGCAAGCGCGGTGCATACCGTACCTTGATTTCACCGAGAACAATTCCGGTCTGGCGGAGAATATACCGCTTTCGGACTTGGTGTCGACGACGACCGTACCCGCCTTTCGACAAACCGAGGTCGTTGCGCCGTACTCAGGCACAGCGCGTTGGCGCTGGCGAATATTAGCCGACGATACCGATGCCGGTATGCGGCTCTGGGCGCCGAAGGTGATCCGCAAGCAGGACGCGGCGACGCTGCTGTTGCCTGACAGCATCACCACGCCGCTGCTGGTCGCCGAAGCGGTCACCGTAGACAAGATCAAGATCGACACGCTCCAGGCGTTGAACGGCTGGATCGTCAACGCGATGATCGAGAACGGTGCGATCAACAACGCGAAGATCGGAAACCTCCAGGTCAACGCTGCGAAAATCGCAAATCTGACCGTCGGACGGCTTCAGATCGCCGACAACGGGGTCAGCGACTACGCCCGGGTCTCCGGAGTGTCGCCGATTGATCCTCCACGTGGCGTGTGGTCGCAGGTTTGTTCGGTGGTCTTGGTGCGTAACGCAAATTCCCGGGTGAAGTTGCGGGCTCTGGGCGGCTGGGAAAATATGAACCTGAACAACCCGATTCAGTTCAGGTTGGTTCGTCGACGGAGCGGGCTTCCTGACGTAATTCTCAACACCTTTCCTAATGTGCCGCGCGATAGCACGGGCGGCTTCACGAGTTTCATCTGGGACGATGTCGGCAATTATTCGGGCACGACGACGTTCCAATTAGAGGTGTTCGTCCAGAATTCGCATGGCGGGGGGTTTCGGATCCTGGATAGGTACTTGTCCGCGGAGGAGATGGGAAAGTGATCGAATATGTGGCTTACGATCCGAACGATCCGGTGGACGGGGGGTTTCGGATCATTGAGACGGGGGTGTGCTCGCCGGCGTCGTTCCTGGCTATGCAGTTCCAAGCGACGCAACGCGGACTGCTGCTGCGGGAAGGCGTCGCGGATCCCCGGGCCCATATGGTGCGCGCCGATGGGATGTTGGGCGAGCTGAGCCCGCCGAGCCCGCTTCCGGAAGAACGGGCGCGGATGCGCATGAGCTCGATCGACGCCATCGTAGGCTTCGTTCAAGAGGGCTGGCTGACCGAGGCCGAAGGCGTGGCGCTGGCGAGCGGCGGGACGATTCCCGGCTTCATCGAAGCGACGATCCAGCAACTGCCGACGGCGGAGGCGCGCATGCGCGCACGAATCACGCTGGCAAAGCACACGGTGGTGGAACGAACCAGCCCGCTGGTGGACCTCCTGCGCGGTACGCAGAACCTGTCGGACGAAGACGTGGACGCGTTCTTCCGCACCTATTCGAGGAACGAATAATGAATCGTTATGTGGTGACGTTTCGCCAAGAACCTGTTCGTGAAATTACGGCAAAACGCTGTCTGCTGGACGGGCTGGGGTATCGGTTCTTCGACGAAGAAGGGGAACTGGTCGCTGCGTTTAACGACATGAGCGAAGTGATTTCGGTGGTGTCGCAGGAAACGCCGTCCCGGGAAGAAGAGGCGGAATGAGATCATTCCTGTATAACTTCCTGATGCCGGACGACTTCTCGAACGACGCCTATGGTTGGGTGACCAACCAGCTGGGGCATTTCGTGTTGGGGTTGTTCGTGACCTGGGCGCTGAATGGATTGGGCGTCCCCGTCTGGCTGGGGTTCGTGGGTTACCTCGGTCTGGAAGCGTGGCAGCTCTGCCAGGGCGGACGCTGGAGAGACGGAGCGGCGGATTCGTTTTTTGTAGCGGCGGGTCTCTGCTGGGGAGTATGGGGCGGGTCCTGGGGACTTCTAGGCGTCGTGGCGGTGTCGCTGATCTACGGTGCGTTGCGACGCATCTAAGAGCTCTCGGGCCGCGAGTAACGCTCGACGAGTGTCGTGGATCCGCGTATTCTAGAAAACACGGAAGCCGGCGGCATGGTGGTGAGCACCAGCGGCGTGTTCCTCTCCTTCCCCTTGCAGAAGAGGTTCGCCATGGCTGGCTCCGATACCCCGACTCCCGCCCCCTTGTCGTCGACGATGTCGACGCTGCGTCATTTCGCTTCGGTGACCAGAGACGCAATGTTCCTCGCCTCGCTGGTCGTCTCCATTTCGATGTTCCTCGGCGCTTTCGCGATGAAGATGCTCTGGCCGATCTTCATCGACCGACTGGCTGAAGACCTCAACGTGGTGACCCGCGAGGATCTGATGCGGCTCGAACAGCAGCTCAATCAAGTCACCGGCGAAGACCGACTGATCCGCATGCCCTCAGGGCACTCCTTCGTGCGAGAACCCGTGCGCCAAGGCGCACGGGTTCAACTGACGCTGGTGATCGGCAAGACCCACAAGGGCCTTGCCTGCAACCTGCTCGAGATCACCCCGATCTACACCGACGAACGGGTGATCCCCCTCGCAGGAAAGACGCTGCCGCCGGTGGCGCAGCTGCAGCTCGAGCCGCGACGGTTTCAGCTTGAGCTCGAGCAGCCGTTGGGGCTGGAGCCGGGCCGGACGGCGCTTAGTCTCGGCCTGAAGTTCGCCTGCCCGTTCGGCGCCGTCGAGGACTACATCGACGTCTACGAAGAGACCCAGGCCGTATTCTTCCAGCTCGATCCCTGACCATTAGGTATGGTGTGATGTGGGATGATGTGCTCTAATGCAAGGCGACCGCACAGAACGAGGCTGACGGATGAGCGCTTCCCGCACGTTTTCGAAACGAAGCCTGACCAACTTGGCCGGGGTGCATCCTGATCTGATGACGCGGCTGGAAACGCTGATCACCGGAGAGACCAAATGAACGGCATCGTCACCGAAGTGATCGTGGGCATCGAACCCGTGATCATCACCGTTCTGAGCTCGCTGCTCATGACGGCGCTGACCTGGGCCATTCTGCAGTTCGAGCGGATGACCAAGCTGAAGATCGAGGAGTCGCGGCGCAATGCGCTGCATTCGGCGATCATGACCGGCGTTCGCTCCGCCGTCACGCGTCTCGGCGACGGCGTGCCCACGGACGTCGTGGCGAAAGAGGCCGTGGCCTACGCGCGGGCCTCAGTGCCCGACGCCATCGCCGCGCTCAAGCCCGGCGTCGAGGTGCTGACCCAGATCGCGCTCGCGAAGCTGGAAGAGGCGCTGACCGCCCCCGCTCACCCGGAAGGATTCTGATCCATGCGCGTTTTCGCACTGATGTTCGTCATGTTCACCGGTCTGGCCGCCTGCGCCGGTCTCGACGGCGTCGCGTTCCGCCTCTCGACCCCAGGAAAGCTCTTGGCCAATACGGCGATCGCCGAGAAGGTCGCCGCCTTCTGCGACGAAGAGCTGCGGACCCGGAACTACGCTGCGGCGGGAGAGTATGTCGCGCTCGGCAACATGGCCGCGGCGGCCCTCGGCAAGGACCAGATCGACGTGGCCGGCATGACCAACGGCGACGCCATGCGGATGGTGACGGATCTGCGCGCCGTCGTCTGCGCCATCCCGGCGGGTTGATCCCGCCATGCCTATGCAGGTCTCCCCCTGGCATGTTCGGATGTCGCGGTACGCGAACGGACTGCGCGGGGGAGATCCGCATCTCATGCTCTGCGCCGAATTGTGGCGCGAAGGCTCGTACTGGTGCGTGGCGATCGACGCCGTGATGTTCGCGTCCCGCCTCTTGGTGCTGCGCTGGGACTGGCGGCACTGCGCCAAGATATCGGCTTACGAGTACGAGCGACAGCACGCCGGAGACCTGGTCGCCCGGCTTCCTTTTGCAGGAGTCGTCTGAGCCATGGCGCTCCCTTCCCCCGTCGCCGATTTTCCCGACATGCGTGGGACGATCTCCAGCGCTCAGGCGCGGGCCCGCGAGCTGATGGCCGCGGCCTGGGCCGGCATGGGGAAGATCGGCCAGGGATCCCGGCCGCTGGTTTCGACGGCGATGCAGACGCCGTCGGCAGGACATCTCGGAATCGCAACCTATGGGGAGAATGGCGGCCAGAAGCCCCAGGCGACCAGAGGCGCCTTGGCTCAGGGCATCGGCGCCTGGAGCGGAACGTCAGGAGGAGGGCTTGAGGGCCGTGAGCTCCTGGCTCGGACGATTCAAGGCGAAGCCGGGGGGGAAGGATTCGAGGGGATGCTGGCCGTGGGATCGGTCATCGGCAATCGCGTGCGATCGGGGCGATATGGCGGATACTCGCTCGAAGACGTCATCATGGCGCCCGGGCAATTCTCCATGTGGAACGGGGTGACGGGTTACGCCGGCGGAGAGGGCGCGATCGATCCCAGCAGCATTCGGGTCACGCCCGAGGCCTACCGGGCCGCGGACGCGGTTCTCAGTGGCGGCTACGTCGATCCCACGAGCGGCGCCACCCACTACTACAACCCCAGCGTCGCCAACCCGGCCTGGGGTCAGGCCAGAGCCGGTGGCGACTGGCGCACTCTCGGCAACCACATCTTCGGCTGGGCGGACGGACGTCCCGGCGCGCATCCGCAGGCGAAAGGCTGACCCTCCCATGGCGGTGATGACGACGAACGCTCCTTCCACGCGGACGATGATGGTCCCTGCGCGCGGATCCTTCGAGGAGCAGAACCAGCATCGGCTGACAGAGGCGCTGAAGCTCACCGAATGGGAGCAGGAACCCACGGTGGCGATGCTGAAGGAAGATCTTCAGATGGCTCAGCCGGGCCACGACGCGCAGGTGGCGCGCGTCGATCGATGGATCGCCTTGCGCGAGGCGGCAAAGGTCAAGTCGCGGTCGAAGACCCGGGTGGTCAACCGATCGCAGGTGCAGCCAAAGCTGGTGCGTCGCCAGGCTGAATGGCGCTACGCCGCGTTGTCCGAGCCGTTCCTCAGCGCGGAGAAGCTGTTCCAGGTCGAGCCCCGAACGCGGCTCGACGTTCAGGCCGCCCGCCAGAACGAGCTCCTGCTCAACTGGCAGGTTTCGCACAAGATCTCCCGCGTGGCGTTTATCGACGAGTATGTCCGCACGGCGGTGGACGAAGGCACCGTGGTGGTGCGCCCGGGCTGGGTGCGGGAAACCCGCATCGAGACGGTCGACGTCAACGACTGGGTGTTTCGGCCGGCGGGAGCGCCCGAAGAGCAGCAGATGCTCCAGCAAGGGCTGGCGCTGCGAGAGCAGGATCCCATCGCTTTCGCTCGAATGGAAGAGCAGTTGAGGGTCTCCGTGGAGCAGAGCGCGGAGCTGCAGATGCCGGTCATGGCCGAGCTGATCGGCACGCATCAGGAAGAAGAAGAGAAGGTGGTGAAGAATCACCCGACCCTCGACATCCTCGACATTCGTAACGTCTACTTCGATCCGTCCTGCAACGGCGACGTCGAGAAGGCCAACTTTACGATCATCAGCTTCGAGACTTCTCAGGCCGAACTGAGAAAAGACAGACGCTACAAGAATCTCGATTCCGTGAATTGGGAAGCGGCCTCGCCGCTGCACCAACCCAATCACGCAACCTCGGACCTCTCCCATCTCGGTTTTAAGGATCTCTTGCGCAAGCGAGTGGTGGCCTACGAATACTGGGGTTTCCGTGACATCGACGGCAGCGGGAGACTGACGCCCATCGTCGCCACCTGGATCAACGAGACGATGATCCGGATGGAGCGCAATCCCTTTCCCGATCAAAAGATTCCCCTGGTCGTAGCCAACTACATGCCGGTTCGCAAGTCCATCGCCGGCGAAGCGGATGCGGAGCTGCTGGAGGACAACCAGGCGATTCTCGGCGCCCTGACGCGGGGTATGATCGACCTCTTGGGTCGATCGGCCAACGGGCAGACCGGCTTCGCCAAGAACATGCTCGATGCGGTGAACCGGCGCCGCTACGACCAGGGCGAGGACTACGAGTTCAATCCCAACCTGCCCCCGGAGACGGGCATCTACGCCCACAAGTTCCCCGAACTGCCCCAGTCGGCGCTGGTGATGCTCCAGCTCCAGAACCAAGAGGCCGAAGCGCTCACCGGCGTGAAGGCGTTCTCAGGCGGGCTTTCAGGCGAGGCCTTTGGCGAGGTGGCCGCGGGCATGCGGGGCATGCTCGACGCCGCGGCCAAACGAGAGATGGGCATTCTGCGGCGCATGGCCGAAGGCGTCGTGCAGATCGGTCGCAAGATCGTGGCCATGAACCAGATCTTCCTCACCGAGGCGGAAGTGGTGAAGGTCACGGACGAGGAGTTCGTTTCCGTATCCAAGGAGGAAATCCAGGGCGACGTGGACCTCAAGGTCAGCGTGGCCACCAACGAGATCGAGGAAAGGAAAGCGCAGGATCTGAACTTTCTGCTGCAGACCTTGGGTAACACCGCGCCCTGGGAGATCACGCAGAAGATCCTCGCCAGCATCTCCGAGCTCAAGCGCATGCCGGAGCTGGCCCACGACATCCGCAGTTTCAAGCCTCAGCCGAATCCGCTCGAGGTGAAGCGGACCGAGCTAGAGCTCGTGAAGCTCGAAGCAGAGATCGCCGAAACGCGAGCGCAAATCGCACTTTCCGACGCCAAGGCCGAAGAAGCCCGCGCCAAAGCCCGGCTGTCCTTGGCTCAAGCGGATCAGAGCGATCTCGACTTCGTCGAGCAGGAAACCGGCACCAAACACCTGCGCGATCTCGACAAGCAAGGCGCTCAGGCGGAATCCCAAGCGCGTTCGGCAGTGATCAAGGAAGCGGCCAAAGCGCGCTACAACCCTTCGAGAACCGGAGCGTAAAATTAAATAGGTCAGTGGTATTGACCTAACTGCTGGTATCTCGGTTATAATGAACAGGTCGCCAGCAGGATCGCGGCGACGACACACAGAGGAAAAACCCTGATGCAGGACGACGTCGAGCAGATCGAGATCTCCATCGCCGAAGCCGAGAAGCTGGTGGCCCGTCGGGACATGCTGAACCGGCTGAGGAAGAATCCGGACTTCATCGCGGTCTTCGACGAGGGCTACCTGAAGGAAGAAGCCGTGCGCCTGGTGAGTCTGCTCGCCGAACCGGCGATGGCCGCGCACAAGTCGGAAGTGATGACGGCGCTGGAGGCGATCAGTCGGTTCCGGCAGTATCTGAGCGCCATCTTCCAGATGGGCAACGCCGCGGCGCGCGAGATCGCCGAGGGCCGGGAAACGATCGCCGACATTCACGCCGAACACGGCGTCGAGTTCGAAGCGGAGTGATCTCTCGATGACCACGCCCTCGGTTCCCGACTTCGAGACCATGTCCGACGAGGAGTTCCTCAACGCGGCTGAGAGCTATGCGCCGACGGCGCCGATCCCGGTCTCCCGGGAGACGGACTCCGTCGAAGCGGCGGATGCGGACACGTTTGTCGCTGGGGCCGGAACCGAAAGCGTGACGGAAACGCAAGGTTCGACCGAAGCGGACGCGGAAGCGGACGCCGAGGACGAATCCGAGCACGACGCCGCGGACGGAAAGACCCCGTCCGCCGAGGCCTCGGGTCACACCACACCACAGCAGCCGGCAGACGATGGAACGGCCGCCCAGCCCCCGGCGGGGACTCCTGCCGCAGCGGCGGCCCCGGACTTCGAGGCGCTCTACAAGCAGGTGATGGCTCCGTTCAAGGCGAACGGGCGGGATTTCACGCCGGCCTCCCCGGAGGAGGCTATTCGTCTGATGCAGATGGGCGTGAACTACACCAAGAAGATGCAGGGACTGAAGCCCAATCTGAAGCTGCTGCGCATGCTGGAGAACAACGGGCTCCTGCAAGAAGACCGGATCGCGCATCTCATCGATCTCTCGAAAGGAGACAAGGGCGCGATCCAGAAGCTGCTTCAGGACGGCAAGGTCGATCCGCTCGACCTGGACGTCGCTGCCGAGTCCACCTACCGCCCGGGCAATCACGTTGTCAGCGATGCGGACATGGCCTTCCACGACGCCCTGGAGAACGTCTTGCAGACGCCCACGGGCAAGGAGACGGTCAAGGTCATCAACGCCGACTGGGACCCCGAGAGCAAGAACGCGATCTTCGAAGAGCCGGCGCTCCTCGAAATCATCGATCGCCAGCGATCCAATGGCATCTACGCCAAGATCAGCGCCGAACTCGAACGCCGCAAGGTTCTCGGCGAGTTCGGGAACGTTCCGTTCATTCAGGCCTACAAGAGCGTCGGGGACGAACTCCACGCCGCAGGCAAGCTGACGCCGCCCCGCGAACCGGATCCGGCCACGAAGACGACGACGGTCGTCTCAACTGCGCCGTCCCTCGCCGCTGCACAGCCCGCTCGCGAGTTGGGAACGCGATCCACCCGAGCCCGTGTGCAGGCCCCCGCCGGAGCCGCAGCCAAGGCCCTCGCCATGGCCCCTGGCTCCACCAAAAGCACGGTCGTCAACCGTAGCTTCGATCCGCTCAGCATGAGCGACGAAGAGATCATGGCGATCAAGACCGCATTCTGAGGCCCCGAGACCGAGCGTCCGGCGCGTCTCCCTGAAGACAGGAAACCAGTTCGATGCTGACCTACAACAACCCGGCCGGCGGCGTGCCGTCGTCCATCGAGGGCGACGGCTCCGCCCAGATGAACATCATGGTCTATCAGCGCAAAGCGCTGATCGAGGCCCAGAAGGAGATGTATTTCACGTCGCTCGCCGACGTGACGGCGATGCCGAAGCACTACGGCAAGACCATCAAGGCCTACCACTACATCCCCCTGCTCGACGACCGCAACGTCAACGACCAGGGTATCGACGCGGCCGGCGTGACCATCGCCGCCACTGAGTGGTCGGTAACCTTCCCCTCGGCAACCCTGGCCATCGCGAACGCCTCGAAGGCCGCGGCCGCCACCGCGATCAACGACAACGTCGGCTCGCGCCTCGTGGCCACCGCCGGGGCGGATGGTTCGGCCGGCACCGGGCTCGCGACCCTCACCCTGGTGGGGCCGCTCTCGGTGCGTTACAACACCACCACCAAGAAGAACGCCGTCGTCGCGCTCAATCTCGGCGTTTCGGCCGAACCGGCCGCGGGCAATCTCTACGGTTCGTCCAAGGACTTCGGCACCATCGCCGGCAAGCTGCCGACGCTGACCGAGACCGGCGGGCGCGTCAACCGCGTGGGCTTCACCCGCGTGCTGCGCGAGGGCTCGATCCACAAGTTCGGCTTCTTCACCGAGTTCACCCAGGAGTCGCTCGACTTCGACTCGGACGAGGAGCTCTACAGCCACATCTCGCGGGAGATGGTCACCGGCGCGGTGCAGCTCTCCGAGGCGGTGCTGCAGAAGGACCTCGTCGCCGGCGCCGGCGTCGTGGTCTATGCGGGCGCGGCCACCTCGGCGGCGACCGTCACCGGCGAGGGCGCGACCCCCTCGAAGGTGGACTACGACGACCTGGCCCGGCTGAGCCGGATCCTCAACGACAACCGCACCCCGAAGAACACCAAGGTCATCTCCGGGTCGCGGATGATCGACACCAAGACCATCAACTCCGGTCGGGTGATCTTCATCGGGTCGGAGCTGGAGTCGATCGTGAAGGCGATGGTCGACCCGTTCAACAACCCCGCCTTCGTGCCGGCGCACCAGTACGGCGCGGGCGGCACGGTCCTGAACGGGGAGATCGGCTCGGTCGACCAGTTCCGCTTCGTCGTGGTTCCGGAGATGCTGCACTGGGCCGGCGCGGGCGCAGCGGAGGGCTCCAACCCGGGCTACATGGCCACCAACGGGCGCTACGACGTGTTCCCGATGCTGGTCGTGGGCGAAGGGTCTTTCACCACGATCGGTTTCCAGACCGGCGGCAAGATGCTGAAGTTCGTCATCACCACCAAGATGCCGGGCAAGGAGACCGCCGATCGGAACGATCCCTACGGCGAAACCGGGTTCAGCTCGATCAAGTGGTACTACGGGATCATGATCCTGCGGCCCGAGCGTCTGGCGCTGCTGAAGACCATCGCCCGGATCTGATCCGGACGCTGACGGAAGCCGGGGGATGACCCCCGGCTTCCGGCCTTACACCACACCTAACCGCTTCAAACACCTCTCCAAGCACCTCCACAACTAGCGAGACTTGATCCAGATGCCCGACCAGATGGCCAACCAGACCACGAACGACGAAGACGACGAGACGCCGGTGAGCGAGCTTGATCATCTTAAGCGCCGGGCAACCCAGCTCGGGTTGACCTTCTCGAACAACATCGGTCTCGAGACGCTGAGGAACCGGGTGAACGCACGACTGGGAGTCGGCGACACCGAGGATCTCAGTGAGCTCGACGAGGCCGACGAGGCCGACGAGGCCGACGAGACGGAGATCGATGAAATGGACGCCGACGAAGACGAAGAGGCGCCCGTGTCGGTGGCGCCCGCCGGCGCTCGCAAGGTCCGGGCGATGACGGCGCAGGAACGCGAGATCGAGCTGCGCGGCCAGCAGCGCGCGGAGCAGCTCCGCCTGGTGCGGGTGCGGATCGCCAACATGAATCCCGCGAAGCGCGACCTGCAGGGCGAGATCTTCACGGTGGCCAACCGGTATCTGGGGATCGTAAAGAAGTTCATCCCCTACGGTGAAGCCACCGACGAGGGATATCACATCCCCTACGTGCTCTACGAGGAGCTGCGGAACCGCAAGTTCCTCCAGATCAAGACCCGGAAGGACCCCAAAAAGGTGGGCCACATCATCGTGGATCAGCGCTGGGTCCCGGAGTTCAACCTCGAAGTGCTGCCGCCTCTGACGCCGGCCGAGCTGGCTCAGCTCGCCCGACAGCAGGCCGCGGCTCGGGGGATGGGAGAATGACCATGAAGCTCACCCCCGAAGTCATCGACGATCTGATCGCCGAAGCCAGCTACCTCTATGTGGGAACGCTGACGATCTGCGTCTTGACGCTGACGAACGGAGCGGTGGTGACCGGCCAGTCGAACGTGATCGATCCGGCGAACTACGATCGAGGGCTGGGAGAGAACGCAGCATATACGAACGCCCGGAACAAGATCTGGGAGCTCGAGGGCTACGCGATCAAAACCCGCAAATGGGTGACGAAAGAAAGGCCGGGACCGGATCTGCAGAACTCGATCCTGCGCTGAAGAGACAGAGCAAGGCCCCCGGTTCGGGGGCCTTGCTCTTGGACCTGCGACTACCCCTTTTGAGCCTCTAACGAAAGAGACGCCCCGATGGCCACGCTGCACGGCGACCTCGATCCCGAAGCCCCGAACCCCGGCGGCGCCGAGGCTCAGGAGCTATTCGCGACGCTGACGGCCGACGTGGTCGTCGACATTCCGATCGTCGATTTCGACGATGCGTTGTTTCAGATCCCCACGCCGACCGACATCGAAATCGAGGCGCTGACCGAGGCGGACCTCACTTCGCGAGAGGTGGAGGGCTCAGGTCTCTTCGACGGGTTGATGGAGGCTGTCTCCGCCCATCTCGCCCAAGAGTTCGAGAAGGGCCGCATCACCGGAGCCCAGTACGCCGAGGCCTACATCGCCTCGACGGCGAACGTGATGAACGCCGCGGTGCAGTACCTGCTCAACCGAGATCAGGCCCGCTGGCAAGCCATGCTGACCCAGTCCCAGGCGGAGGCGGCACGGATCGCCGTGGTGGGCGCTCGGGTCGCGGTGGAGGAAGCCAAGGTGCGTTACGCCCTGGCTAAAACCCAGGCAGAGACGGGCAAGGCCGACTACGCGCTTTCGAAAATGAAGCTCGCAACGGAGGCGATGAACTTCGATCTCGCGCATGTGCAGGCGCACCAGGCCGAGTACCAGCTCGAACACCTCCTGCCCGCCCAGGTGGCGCAGCTTACCTATCAGACCACGCAGATCCTTCCGGCCCAGCGACTGGACCTGGTGGCCGCCACTTCGATCAAGGCCGCCCAGGAAAGCCAGGTGCTCTACGAGACCGCCTCGGTGCTGCCCGCCCAGGTCGCGAAACTCGTAAGCGAGCGGGCGCTTTCGGAGTACCAGCTTGAGGAAGTGCTGCCGGCGCAAGTGGCGGGAGTGACGGCCGACACCGCGGGGAAGAGCTACACCAACGATTTCCTGCTGCCGGCCCAGCTCCAGAACACCCGAGAGCAGACCGAAAGCCACCGGGCGAAGACGCTCGACACCCGATCGGACGGAGCGACGGTGGCCGGCGGCATGGGCATCCAGAAGGAGCTCTACCAGCAGCAGATCACCAGCTACCAGCGGGACGCGGAGACCAAGGTGGCGAAGATGCTGATCGACACCTGGATCACCCAGAAGACCATGGACGAAGGCCTGACGCCGCCAACCTCGATCCAGGACGCGGCGATCAACTCGATGCTGACGGGGCTCCGCGGCAACCTCGACATCTGACGCCTGAACCGGATCAGGGGGATCGAACGACGTGGGCCTGTTCTCCTCCGAGCGGAAGGTCTACGTCGCCTCGTCCTTGTGGAATCTCGCGGGCGATCCCGACAAGATCCCGCGGGTGCTGCCTTCGGTGGCGCTTTCGGCGGCTCTGTCGGGATCTCGGGAGGGGCTCGGACAGGCGTTGTCGAGCAGCTTGCGCAGCGGCGCCTTCCAGCGCAGCCGGCGGTTTTTCCGCTGGGCTCAGGACGATTACGTCTTTGGCATGCCCACGGGCAGTCTCGGAGCCGACTTTTCGGTGGCCGCCCATGAGATCGGTCCGGCTCTGAAGACGGCGCTGGGGCTCGGGAGTGACCAGGAGCTGGAGATCCTCTCGGCCCAGGTGGAGGAGCTCTATCTGGGGCACTGGGCCGAGGACTGGGTTCGCCGCAACCGACCGGGGATCACTCTCGATCTCGGGGTGGATCAGGGCGGCTGGGACGTGGCGTTCGATGCGACCAGCGAGACGTTGGTGATCCAACTGCCGGGAGAGACCCAGGAGTTACCGGCGCCGGCCGATTTGCTCTGGGCGCTGGAAGAAACAGAGGGTCCCGCGGCCCGGCGGCTGCTCTATGTGGCTTATCGGATCCAGACTCGAAATCCGGTGAGCGGGGCTTGGTCGACCGGACCGAACGAGCTCTTCACCTACCGGATGGGATCGGGCACCGCGGCCTTCGACGCGTTGACCCCGAGCGCGACCGAGCTCGAGGAGTTCGTGCCAGCGATTCCGCTGCGGCTGAAAAACCAGTCGATCCGGGATCACGCCGAGTTTGAGAACGTCACCATCGCCTTCAAAAAACTGACTGGCGGGAAGATCGATGACGTGCTCGACGAGCTGGAGGACCACAACAAAATTGACGACATGGACTTTGTCTTCGTGGTTCAGGGAATACCGCTCAACACTAAAAGCAGAGCGGGTCAGGCATATATCTACCAGTTCCTGAAGAACCTGATGGCGCTTCAGCCGGTGCAGACCAACTCGGCGATCTTCTACGCCAACCGAGGCAAGAACGGTAAGGCGCGGGCGTCGTGGGAAGCCTGGCTGGCTCAGATCGGCGCCGGCGCGACCCCTGCCCCACCCTCCTCGTTGCTGGCGCGTGACACCGAGGACGCGAAGAACGTGCTGCGGGTGCACATGCCTGGGCTCAAAGATTTCGATCTGCGCCTGAAATGGGGTGTGATCGCTGAAGAGGTGCGCAGCGGAAACGCCGCCCGGTTCGACGGCGTGTCGAGGCCGCTGATGAAGAAGGGGGAATACTGGTTCACGGTGCGCTCGGATCTGGAGCTTCAGATGCCGAACGCACCAGGTCTCTTGGCCGGTTGGACCCGGCCGCGCTCCCAGCGGCGCATGGTGGCGCTGCACCAGTTCGAGGCCCGGCGTTACCGCCTGCTCGAGATCACCGAGTTCAAGCACGTAAACACGGTGTTCAAGCAGGAGGCCGTGGAGATCGGGGCCCGGGAAGCGCTGGAGGACGGGGAGCTCTCAGGTTTCATCCTGCCCCTGCACATCCCGACGCTACGCCAGCTCGGAGCGGCGAAAGCCGCCGAGCTGGCGGGGCATTCGTGCCATGTCATGGTCAACAGCTACAAGGTCGTGACGACGCGCTGGTATCAGAAGGGCGTCTTCAAGATCGTCCTGGTGGTGATGACGATCGCGTTTTCGGTGTTGACCGCCGGCGCAGGCCTCGGCGCCGGCGTGGGGCTTCTAGGGACGAACGCCGCAGTCGGCGCGATGGTCGGCGTCACTGGCGCCATGAGCGCAGTGGTCGGCGCCGTGGTGAACGGCGTCGCGGGAGTGCTTTTGATGACCGGGGTCGCGAAGGCTTCGACGGAGGTCCTCGGCGACAAGTGGGGTGCGATCCTCGCGCAGGTCATCGCGGTGGTGACCTTGCAGATGGCGACCTCGATCGTGAACGCCGGAAACCTGCCTGATTGGGGCGCGATGCTGCGCATCGACAACCTCATGAAGCTCACCGAAGCGGTGACCAGCGGCGCCGGGACCTGGCTTCAGAACGAGACGCTGGAGATTCAGCAAGCTCTGGCGTCGGCAAGCGAGACCTACGCCGACCGGATAGCGGAGGTCGAAGCCAAGACCGCTGAGATTCTTGGTTCGACACCGGTCGCATTTGACGCTATGCTGCTCACTGACGCCGCAGAACACTTCGGCGAGACACGCGACGCCTTCCTGACCCGGACGTTGATGGTCGGGGGGGATCTGGCCGAGATGAGCGCGCTGCTCATCGAAAGCTTCGCGGATCTCTCGCTCGAACTTCCTGGCCGGCTCCCTTGACCCGTTGATCTTGCTCTGGCGGCCTGGAGGCTCCATGTTCCCCAATCTGACTTTCGGAGCCCCGGTGCCGACGGCGGCGACGGCGCCCACCACGAACTTTATGACGCTGGCCGGCTACGGCCAGTCGCTGACGCCGCCCCTACCCGGACCCGCAGTTCCCGCAGTTCCCGCAGTTCCGGGTCTCTCGGGAGCACCGGGAGCTCCCATGGGACCCATGGGACTAGCGCCCTATTCCGGCGTGATGGGGCTCGAAGGCGCCATCCCGGGTCAGGGGCCGGCGATGCCGGGAGGCGGCGGCTGGCTTGGCGGGATGCGAGACACGTTCCTGAACGAGAACGGCAGCTGGAATCTGCCGGCCATGGGGGATCTCGCGAAAGGAATCGGTGCGTTCGGATCGCTCTACTTGGGAATGAAAGCGAACGCCCAGGCCGCAGATGCGCTCGCGTTTCAGAAGCGCGCCTACAAGACCAATCTCGCGAACTCGATCGATAGCTACAATCTCGCGCTCGAAGATCGTATCCGGGCGCGTGGAGCGCAGCAGGGCGACAGCGAGGCCGAAACCGACGCCTATATCCGCAAGCACAAGCTGGGGCGCTGATCCATGGCTCGCATAACCTGGCAGAACGTCGACGCGCCGAACCTGTTGGCTGGCGCCGCAGCTCGCAGCGCCGCCGCCGCGAATTTCGGGGCGGGCATGGACAGCATCGGCGAGCTGTTTCAGTCCGTGGCCGGACGCAGACGCGCCGAGGCCATGCGGACCGCCGATCAGGCGGCGGTAGCCCAATTGCTGGGCATCCAGTCGGTCTCGGATTTCGATCGGGTCGCAGCCAACGGCGGCATCTTCAACGCGCTCGGCGTCCCTCAGGAAGATGTCTCGGAGAACGTGATGCGGCTTGCGCTCAGCTGGCGCGACCGTCTCGAAGGCGACCGCTCCACGGATCAAGCGCATGTCCAGGACGTGTTCAACTACGGTCGGGACGTTTTCGATCAGAGCCGAGACGCGTACGCCTTCGGACGAACCAGAGCGGCCGACGCTCGCTCGGATCTGATGCAGAGCGTGAACGACCAGGCGCTGATCCTGGCCGACCAGGCGGCGCGGGACAGCCTCAGCCCTGACGAGGCCGCCCGGATGATCCGGGACCGAGCCAGCGATCCTCGGGTGCAGGTGGCGGCGCAGGAGATTTTGCCGAAGCTCGGCGGCGCTTACTGGACGAACTCGGGAGCCGGGATCGCCGATCCTGCGACGAACCAGGCGCTTGGAACGATCGAGGCCAGGCTCGACAAGGAAGAGCGGGACCTTGCTTTCGAGTTTGGAGCGACTCCGCTGGCGGCGCTTTGGCAGGACAGTCAGTCGCGCTACCAGGGCTACGACTCGCCGCTGACCGGCATGATCGAACGTCTGGGCGCCGAAGTGGGAGACGAGAACCAAGAGGCGTTCGGCAAAAAGAAGGGCGGCGTCGCAGGAGCGTTCAACCGCTTGACGGAGGCCTATCCGGAGATCCCGCCGGGCATGATCGCCGCGGTCATGGAGAACACGCTTCGAGGAGACGGCTGGATCAGGGACGGCAACAACGTCACCTTCGACGATCGCGACATCCGCTTGCAGCTCGATAAGCTCAGCACGCCCGAAGGTCGTAACGATCTGGCGATGGTCTCCACGAACTACGCGAGACGGCAGGAGACCATCGCGGGGTTGAGGAACGAGCTCGTCCAGCTGACGAGCGAGATCGGTATTCTTCAGGATCGCCCGGCTTCGGCGACTCGGGACGCAGAGATCGCCAAGCGACAGGGGCGGATCCAGGAACTGTTCCGGGGGCTGGACCAGAATCCGACGCGCAATGCGGAGCGTCGACCGACACAAACCGAACGCGCGTCCATGGGCTCGGTTCAAGGTCCGGTTCAAGGCCCGGCTCAAGGCCCGGCTCGCGCCATGGCCGCGGCGGCAACGGAAACGCCTGGCCCGGCGGAGCCTCTCGAAGTGGCTTTTGCTAGGAAGAACGCGAATTTCCGCAGCGCCGTGGGCGACGCCGCGGGAACCTATGACCGGGCCGCCGCCTGGGCGCTGACCGCGCCGGCGACCTGGATCGGGGAGATCGGTCGGCTGGGAAGCCAGGCGGTGGGAACAGTGGTCTCGCCCGACCTGGGCGCCACGGGCGTGCGCAGCATGGATCGCTGGCTTCAGGACATCGAGGGCGTGCGCGAACAGGGCGTGGTGGGTTTCCTCGGCAACATGTTCGGCGGAGGCCCAGCGGCGACTCCCGCAGTTCCTGTGGAACCTGTCGAACCCGTGGTTCCGGTTCCTGTGGCGGACACGCCTCTCGCCCAAGCGGCGCCGGAGGCTTCTCGACAAGCGGTCACCGCGCTGGCTCGCGCCGGGGGGATCGAGGCCAAGGAGGCGACCGCGGTGATGGAGGCCATCACCGTGATGAACGACTCCGAAGCGGGAATCGCCAAACGCAAGCAGGCGCAGCGGGTCGTGCTGAAGTTCATGGATCAGGTACGCCGGCGTGGCGGCGAGAACCTCAGCGACTCGGAGATCGAACTTCTGACCAGCCCGGAGGCTTGGTTGGGGTTGGAGTGATTTCCTGAATGGACGGGACGCCTCTGATGGGGAATAATGGTCAGAACTACTGACCCATTTTCCTCGGAGGCTTCGTTCCATGGCTGACCAGATCGTTCCGGGCTCCCGTTGGATGGGTCTTCCGCTTCCGACGAAGGCTCCGGCTGGCGACGGGTCGGTGACGGAGACCAAAAAAGCGCTGGTCCAGGAACGCGCGCTCCAGAAGATGGCGCTGCTCGGGACGGAGGAGGAGCGCCGGACCATCGCGACCGCTGAGCTGCAGGGCAATGCGCTCGCCGATGCGCCCGAGATCCAGGACATTCGCGAACTGGATCCGGTGAGCTTCGCCGCGAAGTATGGGCACGAGGCCGAGCGGTTGCGGGCCGAGTACGCGCGCTCGATGATGGAGCTGGAAGGGCTCAAAGCTCGGCGACGCACGACCGCCGAAACGGCGGGGGATGCGGCTCTGGACGCGGTCCGTATGGGGGTGAACACCGCCGGCGGCGTCGGGGTGTTGGGGTTCAACATCCTTGACGAGGTGAGCGGGACCACGCTGTCGCCCCGAGCCTCGGAGGCGCTGGATGCGGCCGGAGAAGCGCTCGGGAGCCGTCAGAGCCCGTTGATGCAGGAACGTCGGGCGCAGCACGGGCTGGAAGCCGAGCTCGACTCCCAGGATCGGGAAGCGCGGGACGCGGCTCGACGCGAAGCCGTGAAAAATGAACCTTCCGCCTGGGATCGGGCGATCCGCCCGACGTTGGTGAATTGGGGTGAAGGGTTCGCCGAAACGGTGGAAAACTACGCCGACGATCCGATCATGCTAGGCTCGCTGGCGCCCGAGGCGATCGGCTCGATGATCCCGATGGCGGTCGGCGCTCGAGCTCTGGGCAAGGCTGCGGCGCTGAAAGAGCTGCGGCGTCGGGGACTGACGGACCAGGCGGCGGAGGCGAGCCTGCAGACCGCGGAGGGTCGGGCGCTTCTGGAGGCCTCGACGCTGCGGGTGGCGCCGGTGGTGGCCGGCGTGGCCGAGACCGGCGGCGCGGTCAACCAGGCGCAACTCGACATTCTTGGCCAGGACGAGACGAGCCTGGGGCAGAGCCCGGCCTACCAGGCGCTGCGGACCGACGGTCTGAGCCACGAGGAAGCGCAGATGCGTCTGGCCAGGGAAGCGGGATCCGTGGCGGGTGTCGCCGCGGCTCCGGGCGCTCTGGCGGCCGGTCGGCTCGCCGGCGGCATGGTGGCCTATCCGATGCGGGTGGGCGGACGAATTCCCCTGGCCGGAGCCGCGCTCAACGTCGGTCGGGAAGGTCTCGAGGAGACGCTCCAGGAAGCCAACGCCCAGCTGGCCACGAATGTGGGCGCCCAAGCGATCGGGCTGGAACGGGATCTCGACAAAGGCGTGGCTGAAGCGGCCGCGCAGGGCATGCTGGGCGGCGTGGCGGCGGGAGTGACGCTGCAAGCGCCGGGAGCCGTGATGAACGGTCTGGTCCAGGCGGGATCGGCTACCTTGGGCGCCGGGCGTCGAGCGGCCACGGATCTGATCACGCGACGCGAAGCTCGGCTTGCGGCCGAGCGGGAAGCCTCGAGCCCGGTGGGCGCGCAGGCCCGGACGGAAGCGGGATCCACGCTCCAAACCTCAGGCGAAGCTCTGATGGCGACTCTGAGCGAACCTGTCTTGACCGCCCCTTCCAACGAGGACGCCACACCAAACCAAGGCGCACCAAACGAAACCCCCTCCGCCGCCCCCTCCGCGGCTGACGCCGCGGCCGTGACGGCGATCGTGTCGAAGATCGACGAAGGGCTCTACGCGTCCGAGGCCGACGTCAGCGGGCTGTCTCAGGTTCATGAAGGCGCGGCCGCATTGCTCGCCACCAATCCCGATACCCGGCTGACCCGGGCCCAGGCGTTGGAGTTCACCGCCGACATGATGGACGCGGCCGAGGCTGCGGGCGAGAGCTCGAGCAAGGCCATGATGGCGTTGGGCGTGCTCCAGCAGTTGGAGGCGATGCGCCGGATCGGCGCTTCGGAGATCGTCGCCTATGTGGAGGCGCTGCCCGCAGAAAGCCCGGTGCGGAACGGCTTCGAAGCGATGCGGACGAGCCTCGCGACGCTCGAGGCCTCGCCGAGAGTGAGGGCGGCGATCGAAACGATCGAGGAGCTGACGGCCGAAGATCTGAACGCTTTTCTGCCCATCGAGCTCATCGCCGATCCGGAAGCCGATCCTGAAATGCAGGCGGCGGTCGCGGGACTGCTTCAGACCGTGCTCGCGGTCAATCCCACCGTTCTTGGCGCTCGAGACTACGAGCGTGTCCTGAACCAGGAAGACGGCGAAAACGGGGCTGCGATTCCGGAAGCGGTGCTGAAGGCGCTGATCGGCGCGCGGGACGCAGCGCGAATCTTCGAAGAAGCGGCCGAAGCCAAATCGGCGATCGAAGAAGAGAACCCTGGGTATCGGGCCGGAGATCTCGTCTCCCAGCAGGACATCGTCTCCGAAGAGATCCGGGTGCGGGGCAACAGCCGCAACAACCTGCCGTCGCTGCGCGAACACCGGGGCAACGTGGTGGTGGCGGCGTTGAGCGGGCGCAACGAAGAGGCCATGGACGCGCTTCAGGACCTGCGCGACTTCGCCCAGACGCTGGCCAATAAGGTGGGGGCGATGAACGTCTCGGCCGCCCCGGGGGAGAGCTTCGGTAAGCGGGTGGGTTACGAGGCCTTCGGGCCCTATGGCCAGTTCTTCTCCAATGACGCGGTCTTCGTGAACCTCAAGTCCGAGAAGAGCCTGGGGCTCGCCCGAGCCGCTCATGCGGACGCTACCGCCGCGGCGAAGCTGGTGAACGTGCTCGCCGAACAGTTTGGCATGGAGGTGGCGCCGGTAGAGGTGCCGGCGCTCGCCAAAGCGATCGGCGGCCCGAAGCCGGCGGAAAAGCCTGCTCCGCGTACGAAGCGGATGATCCAGCGGAAAAGAACGCCCCGCCCCGCACCGAAACCGGTGTCGGAGGCGACCGAGCGAAAGCTTGCCTCCCAGCTCGAAAAGCGCCGGCGGGAGCTGCGCGTCGAAGCGCTGCGCACCGCTTATCGCAAAGCCCGCGCCGCACGCAACAAGGCCGAGAAGGCGCTGAAGGGCGTGGATCCAGAAAGCCCGGACTACGCTGAGGCCGAGCGTGAGGCGCTTGAGCGGGAAGCGACGCTGCAACGGCTCGACGACGAGATCCGCGATCTCGGCGGTGAGGTGCCGGTCACGAAGCCCCGAGCGAAATCCAAGCCCGAATCCAGCGACGAGGCCGCGCCGGAGGCGACGGCCGAGGAGGTCGAAAAACCCGATGCCGTCTCCGAAGTTTTTCCCGAAGCCTCTCTCGAAGTCGTCCCCGAAGTCGAAGACGCCCCGCGTCCCAAAGAAGCTCGGGAAGCCGTCGAAACTGAAAACGCCGAGACCGATGCGCCGGCGACGGAAACCGAAGACGCTTCCGCCGGAGACGTTTGGTTTGAACGGTTGAAGAAGGGCTTGCCGCGGAACTGGGAGGGCAAGCAGGCGCTTTTGGGGGCTTTTCGATCGGCGGGTAACGGCTCGCGTCTGGTGGAGGCCTCCGATCCGATCGAGTGGCTCGATCAAGACTTGGAAATGAGCGGCCTGCCTAGCGAACAGATCCGCAGCCTGCAGGCCATCTTGCGAAGGGGGTTCCCTGAGTTCGTCGAGAAGATGGAGGCGGCGATCGCCGCGCATATGGCGGCAAAAGGTCTCGAGGGCGCGCCCGAGAAGCTGACCCGGGCTTTGAGCTTTCCCGAGAGCCTGCCTCTCAACCTGGTGGTGGACGACGGAGTGACCGCGCCGCATCTGGAGCCGAAGGTGATGGCGGCGGCGTTCCTCGCCACCTTCGAATGGCTCGCCCAGCACGCGAAGAAGCCCCGAGCGCTCGATGCCGAGGACATGAACGCCATGCTCGGCCTGTCGCGGGGCGACGCAATCTCGCGCGAGCTCGAAGCGGCGCTTCTGGGAGGGCATCTCCAGATGGGGGCCCAGGAGGCGATCGCCGCCTCGATGCTGCGGCTTCTTGATCTCCAGCCCAAGCGCGGCGCCGACATTCGGTTGAGCCAAGGCCTTCTGCGTTCGGTGGCGGTCAACGCGCTCGAGCTCCTGATGGACGTGCAAGGTGAGAACGGCGCGGTGACGGAGCCGCGCATTCTCGCCTGGACTATGGCGCGCTACGTGAAGGACGGCGCGCCGCATCAGGCCATGGTGCTCCAGGTGCGCCCAGAGTTTGCCGAGAACCCGGACTTCCAGGTTTTGGTGAAGCTGCGCGCCCCCTTTACCGAGCGGCTGACCGAAGGGCGCGTGCGTGACCGTTTCATCGGCGAAGGCGTGCTGCCCGGAGCGCCGAGCCAGACCCGGATGCACAACCGGCTGGCTCGGCTTTCCCGCCAGGAAATCCAGGCGGTGGAGCGGCTTCAGGCCATGCCGGCGTTCGTCAACGTCCCCATGGTGGCCTTGGTTCGAGCGCTGGGGCTCGACGCCTACAAGGCGCTCCAGGGCTACGTGCCGTTGACGGAAGAGACGCGGGCAAACCACAACCCGATGCACCTGCTATCGATCGAGGGTCGGAACCAGACCATCGAGCACGACCTGGACGAGACGCTGGCCTATGTGGAGGAGGTCGAGCGCCTGGCGTCGCCGGAAACCGGCGCCGCCGGCGTGCCGATCCGCTTTGCCTGGGGAGTGAGCTCGGTCGGGCGCTTGCAGCAGCAGGGCCCGGTGACGCCGCAGGGCTCCAAGATCGCCCGCGAGCTGATCTCGAGCACCAACGCGACGCTGGAGCTGACGGGGCCGAACGCCGACCGTCACGAATGGGCGCTCTGGGCGGCGGTGGCCCAGGCCCTGGATCTGAAGATCGAGCGCATGTCCCGGGACGACATCCCGGTCAAGGCGCAGCGCCACGTATACGAGAGCTACGGCGAGGCGGTGAAGCTGCTCGAGGGGTTCGAGCGGGCGGGAAGGCTCGATCCGAAGGCCTTCGCGGCGAGCGTCGGCGGAGCGATCTCCACGAAAGGATTGCATGCGCTCCTGACCGTGGCGCGCTTCAATGTGGCTCGTGGGGATGGAGCCGAGCGTTTCGAGACGGCGTTGGCGCTGGAGGCCGACGGCAAGACCGACGGCCCGGTGAACGCGATGATCCACATGGGGATGGGGGAATTCCGTCCCGAGGAGCTGGAGCTGTTCGCCAAGGGCGGGCTCTTCTTCCGTGACCGGCCGACCTCGCTGGCGGATTACATCGCGCTCGAAGGCAAGGGCGGCGAAGACATCTACCACATGGCCGCGGCTCGGTTCGAGCTGGGGCTGAATGCGGCGATCGCAGCCAAGACCTCGTCTGGGTCGTCTGGGTCGCTGGGGACGCTCGGCGTGCTCGACGCGTTCCTACCTGCCTTCGAGCTGAAGGACGCCGCCAAGGGGACGAAAACCAAAGAGGCGCTGGTCGGACGCAACGTCATCAAGAACCCGCTGACGGTCTTCCTCTATGGTTCGGGCGACGCGGGCATTGCGGGCAAGGTGGCGCGCCAGGTCGAGGAAAGCATCGGGGAGTTCCTCTCCGAGCTGATCGCGAACGACAAGAAGGGCCTGCGGATCCGTGAGCATCCGCTGCTCTTGGAGAACCCGGAACTCCTGGGGGATCTGGCGGAGGTGCTCTTTTCGGGAAACATGAGTCAGCTCGAGACCTGGCTGAAGAAGCCCCAGGAAGCGGTGTTCACTCCCAAGATGCAGACGGCGCTTCGGGAGCGGATCCTCGCGGAGTTCGTGGAGCCGATGGTGGAGGCGATCGACGCGACCACCGGCGGGCTCCAGGGCAAGATGAAGTTCCTCCAGGCGGCCGCGGAGATCCAGACTCTGGTCTTCCAGGCCACGTTCCAGGAGAAGGTCGCCACGGCCCAGGCGGCGAAAGACGCGACGCTGGAGCCGATGCGGGAGGCGGAAAAGCAAGCGGCGGCGGCCGAAGGCCGCAAGCCGCGCAAGATCGCCAAAGCGTTGCTCTCCGAGCAGGAGGTGCGCGACGTCTTCGCCGAGACCATGAAGCTCGCGCCGATCTACGGCAACGACGTGCAGGAGTTCCACATCTCGGCGCCGGAAAAGACGAACGACCCGAACGTGACGGTAGCCACGAGCTTCACCGGACGGCTGAAGGCCGTGGCCACCTATGTGGCGCCGGCGGACGCCAGCGTGAAGGTCTCGCCGTACCTGACCATCGGCAACGGCGACGGCCGGATGATCCTCAACATCTACACCAAAGGGACCGACGTCTTCGAGACCAGTCTCCCGGTCTTCGACGGCGTGGAGATGGGACTCGACGTGATCGGGGAGGCCTCGCGGCAAATCAACGCCCAGACCTTCGCCGCCTGGCAGGCGGCGAATCCCTATCGGGACGTGCGCAAGGGCTTCGCGACGATGCTGGCCCAGCTCTCGGACGCACGGATTGCGACGCTACCCGTCTCGGTCCAGAAGCGCATTGCGATGCTGGGCAAGCGGTACAAGGTCGTTGGCGATCTGCGTGACGTGCTCCAGAGCTTCGATCAGACGCTGGAGCTGGCGGCGCAGGAGCGCGCCGCTCGGGTCGCCGTGATGAAGCGGGCCGGGATCTCCGCCGACCACATGGCCGGGGCCCAGGAGCCAAGCTTCCAGGAAGGCAAGGCTCTGCTCTCCGGAGACCCCACCGACTTCGGCGGCGTCGCCGCCATGCTGAACGGGCTCTACGTCGAGGAGCTCACCCAGATCGAGGCGTCGGCGGCGGCCGGGTCTTCTCCCCGCGAGACCGCGTCGGGCTATGCGCAGGCGCCGACTGCGGAGCTCGAGGCGTCTCTGCGCCAGATCGGCCAGGCGGTGGACGGGCATCCCGAACTGATCGAGGTCTCGGCGCGGGAGCTGATGCGGCTCCTGCAAGGCCCCGTCGCGGCCACCGGCGCCACGGTCGAGCAGCAAAGTCTCGCGAAGGAGCTTGCGACGCTTGGGGAGCTGCCTGCGACGGCTCGAGTCTTTTTTGGTTCCACCGAAGCTCTGGTCCCACATCGGGACTCCCAGGGCGAGGCTTACGCCGGAGGCGCGCTCCAACTCGGTCAATCGATCATGGGCGGCCCGTCGGATCTCGTCTACGTGGCGAACATGGCGCCTGAGACGGCGTTGCACGAGCTGCTGCATCTCTACACCGACCGGATCCTCGTCGATCATTACCAGGCTCCTGAGAGTTCCGCTCCCCACGTGAGACATGCGGTGTCTCAACTGGAGAAGCTGATGGCGGACGCGATGGAGCTCACCACGTTCGGCCTGAACGCGCCGGACGCCAAAGCGTTGCGCGTGTTGCAAAGCATCGTGCGCGGTTATGAAGGGGATCGAGCAAGCCAGATTGGAGAATTCGTCTCCTACGTTCTGTCCAATCCCGGACTGATCGCCAAGACAAAGACGACACCGAGCTACCAGGGGCTCACCAGCGTGGTGTCCCAGGCGATGCGGTGGATCAAGCGGCTTCTGGGGATCAAGGGCGCGCCGGGAGCGACGCTCTATTCCAACGTCCGGTTCAACGCGCGGCTCCTGCTGGCGCAGGAGCCTGCGTGGGATGCGGCTCTCATCCGGGACGAGGCGACGCGGGCGCTCGAGCAAGTCTACGGCGAGGATTCTCGGCTCAACGTAGTGGAGAATCTCTATCTGGGAAGGCTCGCCAACCTCTTGCGGGGCATGATCTCCGAGACGACCCCGGAAGCGGCTCGGGGACGGATCAGCGCTAAGATCCTCGAAGCGCGGCAGATGGCTGCGCGTGCGGCAGCGTACGGACTGGAGTTGAATTTTCGAGAGCTCTCGGCGTTCGAGGCGGTTTACGCCGCGGCTTCGTCGGGTCTGGCGGTCGGCAAGCCGGTGCGGCGCCATATCGAGGAAGCGCTGAATCACGTGGCGACGATGCTGAGTCCCGAGACGGTGTTGCGCGCCATGGGAGTGGAGACGCCGAACGAAGCGACGCCGGCGCAACAGCTTCGAGCGAAACAGGTGACGGCGTTTTTCGCTGAAAGCGGGAAACAAGGGGGCGATCAGCTGGCGGCGTTTCTGGGACTGTCCCAGACCAGTCCGCTGATGCGGGCGATCCTTGGTTCGATGAAGCCGCCGCGGACCGTGGAGCTGCGCTGGAACTCGGTGGACGCCTGGATGCAGAGCCTTGGCCGGGCGTTGGTCAACCTCATCACCCGTTTGTCGCTGTCGCCGCGGTTGACCAAGGAAAACATGGGGGCCGAGCTCGACGCGCTCTCTGGCGCGCTGACCGCGGTGGAGCGGTCGCGGTTTGGGCTTGCTCAACTCCAGGAAATGTCGGGATTTTTTGGTCAAGGTGTCGAAGCGGCTAACGCTTACGTGGCCGAGAAGATCTCCACGGGAGCCAAGAAGGCGACCGAAGCTCTGAACGAAATGGGCCAGGCGGCGGAGCGGCGGGACGCCTCCAAGCCGGTGCGGGGGCTGATTCAGACGCTCCAGTACGCCGCATCCCTTGGTTCGAGCGAAACCGCGAACGCCACCGGAGCGGCGCTGTCGAAGATGCTCAACGACGCCGAAGGCTGGCACACCCTGCGCAGCCTCTACACCGACGTGCGCGGCATGAACGACGACAACGCGCCGCTGTGGCGGCTGATCAATCCGGCCAAGGCCAAGATCGACAGCATGCGCCAGGACAGCCGCGAAGGCATCCCGCGGCATCTCGCCGCGGCTTTCACGAAACGCCTCGAGCCCGAGATCTGGAGCGCGATGCATCGAGGCCTCGCCAAAACGGATCTGCTGGCGCTTGGGCACGAAGCGACGCTGGCGCTCCTGGGCGATCCGCGCTGGGCTCAGCGCGAGATTCGCAAGCTCGAGGCCCAGCTCGACAAGGAAGTGGGAAGCGGGCTCGCCGGTCGGTACATGAGCAAAGCGAAGGCGCTGGCCGTCTACATGACGACTGGACGAAACACGTCGCAGAACCTGTTGGCTAACGCTTATGCGATCGCGCATCTGCTCGGAGAAGCTCTGTCGAAAGGCAAGGCGCTCACTCCAAGCGACGATGTCGTGAGCATGATCGATCGGCTGACCAGCCTCTATGCCTGGATGGAGACGGATCAGGCGACCAGGGATCAGCTGGGAAAGCTGGCTGCGGTCGAGCCCGAAGGCCTGCAGGCGGTCACCGGCTTTTTGCGCGTCGCCCGGGCTTCGGAGATCACGCGCCGAGATCGGCATGGCGGGATCAACCGGGTGGCGCTGCACAACGGCTGGAAAGGCTATGCGCCGGCGACGCCCAAAGAAGGGCATGCCGTCGTCGTGCGTCCGGTCAAGGACCACGACGATCTCTTGAGCCGGGGCTATGTGCAGATCGGCGTCTACCGAGGCGACGGGAACGACATGGCTCGTGAACCCCTCGCCTACTATCAGAGCACGGTGACTGGGCGTGGGGCTTTCCGTCAGGGCGTCGCCCAGACGGTGAACGACACCTGGCAAGGCGTGGACGCCCGATCGGGCCTGACGCTCGATGGGACGTCCGCAGGGACGCTGCTTGGCGCCGGCGTATCCCGCATCGCCCAAAAGCTGCGACGGGCGTCTCCGGGCTCCCTGGACGGTCTGAAGCCCGGAGAGTATCTGCGGCCGATCTTCGACGAAGGGGGGAACGTCGCGGCCTACGAGAGAACCATGGATCCCGAGAAGACCGCGCTGGTGGAAAAGGACGATCATCTGGGCCGAATGCTCGGGGTCTGGGTCGGCCGCATCCTGGAGGAGGAGCTCGCGGACAAGGTGAACCAGGAGTTGGTCGAGACCTTAAAAGGGATCTACGACCAGGCCCGAAAGAACGGTGAGCTGAGAGGCTTCGTGAACGTGGCCGATCCGAAGCAAAAGGATCCGGTGGTGCGCGACGCATTCGCCACCATGGGGTGGCGGATGCGGCGTGACATCGAAGACGCCTTCGGCCAGGGCGAGTTCTGGGTGCGTCAGGACATGGTCGACGACGCGATCGGCTTTCGCCAGGCGACCGTGACCGATCCCTGGACCGGCGTGAGCCGCTGGTCGCCGGAGACTCAAGCCAAGATGCGCAAGGTGGCCGAGCTCATCGCCGGCAACGACGCCTTCAAGCGGCTGCGCCAGGGCGATCGGATCCTGCGCGAGGGCGTGGCCTGGGCCAAGGAGACGATCATCGTGCGCTCGCTGGTGGTCACGGTGCAGAACGTGCTCTCTAACGTGGCGCACCTTCTGGTGGTGGGAGTGCCGATCTCCGACGTGCTTTCTGGATCGCGGAACAAGTTCGCGGAGGTGACGACCTACGTTCAGAACCGCGAGGAGATCCAGAAGCTCCAAGTGCAGATGGCCGGAGTTCTGAAGAATCCAGCGGCGATGCGGCGGCTCGAGACCCGGGTGGAGCTCCTGGAGGCGGCCAATAGCAAGCTGTCGATCCAGCCGCTCTTGGAAGCGGGAGAGCTCAACACCATCGCCGAAGGACTCGACGAGGCCGACATCGCGATCCGCAACGGCAAGCTCGGAGAGTTTTTTTCTTGGGCGGCCGATCGTCTGCCGGAAACAGCGAAGACCGTGGCCAAGAACCTGGCGATCACCAAGGACACGGCGTTGTATCAGGGATTGATCAAGGGGGTGCAGTACGGCGACTTCATCGCCAAAGCCGTGCTTTACGACCATCTCACGAAAACGCGAGGAATGAGTCGGGAAGCCGCGCTCGACAGGATTATGGAAGAGTTCGTGCCCTACAACCGCCTGGCGGGACGGTCGCGGGATCTCCTGGAATCCATGGGTCTCGCGTGGTTCCTGAACTACAAGCTGCGGATCCTGCCGGTGGTGGCGCGCACGCTGCGCGAGCGGCCTTTGTCGGCGATGACCATGTTCGCCGGCGGGGACGCGCTTCTCGGAGTGCAGACCATCTGGGACGGCTCGGCGCTCGGAAGCGCGTTGGACGGCCGGCTCGGCTATGCGTTCGGCCCGGAAATGGGCCTCAACTCGCCGACCCTGCATCCGGTGGGCGCGTTGGTTCTCTAAGTAAGGACAAAAGTCTAAAAAAGACCCCATGGCCAGTTGAGCCGAAAACCGGCCATGGGGTGGGAAAAATCCCGAAGGTGTTGCGCAATCAGCGCACTTTGGGGGTTCCATTCCACTGGAGGGAGACTTATGATAGTCACACGACCAGCCAGTTTTCCCCCTTGGTTGCTCCCTCGCTCGGGACCCCGCCATGAACTGGCGGGGTCTCTTTCTTCGTGAGCCATGCGAGCCGGAGAGATTCCGAGCTCAGAAGGGATCGTGAGGATCCCGGAGGAACGTTCGCCATACGATCATCAGCACCCCGATGACGAGACCGAGGGAAATCAACTGATAGACGAGATGGACGAGCGTGCCGAGAATGCCGCCGGCCAGGGCCAGGATCGCGAGAACGAGGCCCAGGCCGGCGAGGACGCGCATGCGCGTCTCCCGTCAACGGGGGGGGGGTCAGCCGGCGGCGTTCGAGAAGATCGAGCGGCCGCGGGGCGGGACGACGAGGGTCGACCTCTCCGCAATCGTGGGCTCCTCGACCTTCTCCTCGGGGCCCTCTTCGGGCTTGGCCTCGACGGAGGTCTCGAGCGGCGTCTCGTCCTTGGTGGACGTGACCTTTGCGGCGCCGATCTTGGGCGTGCTCACGGAGAGGTTCTCGGCGCTGGCGCCCATTCCCGGGGCCGAGACGGGGTCGTTCTCGATCGAGGGCGTGTTGCGGTAGACGGGCTCCGGCTTCGGCGCCGGGAGCCGGGGCGGCGTGATGTCGAGCGTGGCCGAGAGACCGTTTTCGTTGCGGCCCATGGTGAAGTCGATCTTGATCTCGGAATCGGCGGAGAGCGCGATCATGCTGCGGACATAGGTCTTGACCGCCTCGGTGATTTCGACCTGGTCGAGGGTGATCTTCATCGGTGGTTCTTTCTTGGTTTGGAAATCGGGGTGAGAGTTCAGAGGTTGGTCTCGAGTGCGTAGAGCGCGAGTAGGGCGGCTTCCGCCCGGCCATCATCCTTGACGCGGGCGAAGAGGCCCGCCTGAGCAGGGAACCGCGCAGCGGCCAGTGATCGGGAGACGGCCTTCTCGGAGGAGATCCGGAAGTGACGTTTCCATTTGGCCGGGGTGACGCGGTGGCGTTCCCAGCCATGGCCGACGAGGGCCATCTTGATGGAGCCGTAGCCGTCGCCAAAGCGAAAGGCGCTGGCGATTCCCTGCTTTGGCATGGGAGCCACGAGTTCGAGGAGGGACACGAGCCGCTTCTCCCCTACCGGCGGGGTAAGGATCTGCCCAAGCCGGTAGAGATCGAGCTCTTCTTTGCCCGCCGCGTTGGCCGCGAGGGGCATGTCCTCGATTCGGAGCTCCCGCGACCCGGGGTCAAGGAACGCGATGGCGCCCTTGAACCCCGGGTCTATGCCGCAGATCAGCATCTGCCGCCGCCGATCAGCCGAAAAGCTTGCGCTTCGGCTGACCCGGGACGGCTCCTGCCGCTCCCGGCATGCCCGGGCGACCGACGCCCGACTGACCCGCGGTCTGTTTGGTCGTGTTTGAGCGATTGCGATCCTTGCCGTCGTTGTGCGACTTCCAGAGATCATGGAAGGCCGGTTCGGTGACGCCCTGCCTCGCTTCGACCACGGTCTGCCGCGTCTGCGGATGAAACACGCGGTCGATCGTGTTCTGCGTTCGGGTCTCGCCGGTCGGCACGTAGACGCCCGAATCGTTCTTCTTCTCGCGATCGACGATCTCGCGCAGGATGCCGAGCAGGATCTTCTTGCCGACCAGATCTTTGAGGACCGGAACCGGGGTCGGGACTTCCTTGCGCTGATCGGAGTTGTAGACCTTGACGGTCTTCTCCTCCGAATCCTGCTCGAGCAAGCCCTTTTCGGTGAGGCAGAGACAGATGTCGTTGAGGGTGACGAAGCCAGGCAGCGATTCCTTCTTGCTCGGGTCGCGCTTGTTGAGGAAGAAAGTGTCGCCGGTGCGCGAGGTGAAATAGATCGTTTCGCGCAGCTCTCTCCCGTCGACGTCGAGGACGAGCGTGACGTTGTGCGCGCCCGACGCCGACTGGCCGGCGTAGGCGAGCTTGATCAGCGCCTCGTAGACGCCCGAGGGCAGGGCTTCGGAACCTCCGAGACGGTCGACGGTGGGTTCGTGCCCATCGGCCGAGAGGTGAGAGAACAACTTGGACATGGTAGGCGTAGCCTTCTGTGGTTTGGGGTGGTTCAATGTGGAATCAGGCGTAGAACGTGTGCAGATGCCGGAGCAGCGCGTAGGCGTCGTTGTCGATGTAGGTCTGGTTCGGCGCGAACATGCCCATCGGCGAGCGGATGCGCTCTCCGATGGTCTCCTTTGTGAGGCGGGTCTGGAAGACATGCTTGTAGCCGAGGGCCTCATCCTCGGGCGTGACATGCAGAAGCGACGGGTCCTGGCCAGCGAGAGCTGGTAAGTTGACCTTCTTGGTGGAGACCACGGTGGAGAAGTAGGCCTCGACGCCGTTGTTCTTCAGCGCGCCTTTGACCGGAACGCTGACCTCGTAGGAAAGCGTCTTGTCGTTGTAGACGGATTTGGTGTGGGCGAGTACGAGAACCGCCTTGTCGGACGAAGCGACGTACTGCTGCATGAAGCGCTTGAAGAACTGACCGTACTCTCCCCAGGCGGCCTGGGTGTCGTTCGCGCCGATGACATGGACCGATTCCTGCATGTCCATCAGGAAAGTCAGGGTGTCGATGATCACCCCGTCGAAGTCGGGATTCTCCTGCACGTGCTCGAAGGCCTCGTAAACCTGGTAGGGGTCGGTCACCGTGTGGGACTTGAAGCGGTTGCGGAACGGCAGCCGCTTGCCGGCCTCGCAGTTGAGGTAGATCCAGCGCTCCTGGTTCGGAATGTTCATCAGGCTCGCGGACTTGCCGGTGGCGCTCTCGCCGGAGATGAGCACCAGCTGGTCGTTGATGGAAATGTCGGAGGACATGGAGGCCTTTCGCGCTTGGTTGGGGACTTGACTCGGGCGGGGGCAGCCACCCCGAAAAAAAAAAGGCTCGTCCCCGTCTCTTGCGAGTTGTGGACGAGCAAGGGCTCAGGCGGCGTTCTGGAGCTTTCGGGCGACGGTGACGAGCACCGTGCGCCGGATCTCCTCGGGCCCGAGCGGGTCGGGCAGCCGGGCGTCGAGCGCCATGAGCTTGGTCTCCACGGCGGCGAACTGCATGCCCTGATCCACCAGGCTCATGGCGTAGCGCAGCAGATGGTTGTTGCGGTTGCCGTCGTCGGAGATTTTCTGGACGAACCAGCGCTCGAGCGCGTCGAGGCTGCCCAGGCGCTTGTGCGTCTTGGCCCGGTCTTCGTTGCGCTTCGTGCGCGGGATGAAGGGAAGCACGTCCAGAATCTCGCCCTCGTTCTGATGCACGAGGGCGTTGGGGTTGGTGGCCCATTTGCGGGCGCAGTCGATCGCGGCGGACCGGTCCACCGGGAACGGCAGCCAGGCCGTCAGGTTCTGCATGAACTCCCGGTAGTCCTCCGCGCTCAGCTTCAGCACGTAGCTCATGGGCAGAATGAGACGGAAGCGGTGCTCTTCGGGGGTGTGCCGCTTGGTGGTGTAGGTCATGAAGGCCAGATCCTCGAAGAGCTCGTGGACCAGGTCGAGCGCGACGCCCCCGTCCACGTCGAAGATCGCCAGGTCGAAGCCCGGGATCAGGTTGTCCTGGAGCCGGTGCTCGTTCTGGAAGGCATGGGCGGTGAAGTTGTAGTCGGGCTGGGTGACCAGCCGATCGAGCTGGTTGAAGGGCGCCTTCTCGGGTGTGTAACCCTCGGCCCAGTGCTCGGAATGGGCGAAGCTCACGGCGTCGAGCCGGGTCTTCTCCAGGGATTCCCCGGAGAAGAACTCCACCTCGTCGACGAAGCGGCGCTTGATGATGATATGCTGCTTGTAGCCCCAGGCCCGGGCGTCGGCGAGCATCTCGGTCCGGGCCGCGGCGCCGGACTTGTAGAAGGGCAGCGCTTCGGTGAGGTCGGCGTGGGTGACCTCGTTGCCGCAGGTGGCGATGTAGCGCGCGAGCTTCATGTAGGGCTTTTCGCGGTTCAGGATCTTCTGGAACGCGAGGCCGGATTCCTCCACGAGCTTCATCGCCGCGTGCAGATGCGCCTTGGTCATGGTGAGCGCCTCCTCCACGAAGGCGAAGGCGCCGGCGAGCTTCAGGGTCTTGTAGTAGCGATGCGCCAGCTCGGCCTTGCGGAGGTCGTCGTTCTCCGGCAGCTGCCGGGCCTTGTCCTCGCAGAGGTGGCGGTAGCCGAGCAGCTCGATGCCGACGTCCCGCGGCACGTCGATGGTCCAGCCGAACTTGGTGGGATCGGCGAGGCCGGCGAAGTGGTCGGCCCATTGCTGCATCTGCTTGGCTCGGCCTGGATCGCAAAGGTTGTCGAAGATCGTAGCGTCGTCGGTGGTGCGGTGCGCAGGGATCGGATGGCCGAGAGAGAAGATGGTGCGCCGGGCGAGTCCGGTGCCGAGGAGCGAGTAGAACAGGCTCTCGGTGGCGCCGCCGTCGAAGAGCCGGTGGGGCTCGCCGAACAGGAGCATGTTCGCCGGCGTCTTGCCCTCGATCTGGGCGACGCGCTTGCGGTCGGCGCTGTTCATGTAGAGCTTCTGCTTGGCCAGGCCCTGGTCGTAGAGCTCCAGGAACACCGGCATCGCCGGATCGATCTTGGTGAGGTTCGAGCCGATCTCGTCGACCACGAAGTTGATCGAGCCGACGCCGGCCATCAGAAGCTTGTCGCGCACCTGCTTGATCGAGGCCGGGTGCCCTTCGTCGAAGGCGAAGATGTATTCGCCGGTGCTATCGTATTCCCTCACGAGCTTGTCGTATTCGGTCTGCTCCTCGGTGCCCTTCTGGGCGGAGCGCAGACTGGCGAGCTTCCAGAGCGAAGCGTCCGCCAGATGGGGCAGCGTGTAGGTGGTGAAAGTCTTGCGGAAGTCGCCGAAGATCTCGTTCTCGAGGATGTTCGAAGAGAGACCCTTGCCCGATCCCGAGGTGGAAAGCGCGATGACGTAGCCGTTCACCGGGATCTCGCCGCGATCGAGGGTGAGGAGCTTGGCGCGCATCGTGGCGGCCGCGACCATCAGGTGGTAGGCTACGATGGGACGGAAATAGGCCGCGTCCATGTTCTGCGAGCGGTCGCAGATCAGCCTGGTCAGGTCCTCGATCGCATGGTGATGCGGAATGGTCGACAGGTCGATCACGGCTGCGTCCTTCGTGTCTTCGTGTGATGTGATTTGGGTCGGGGTGCGTTGGGACGAGCCGTCTTCAGGAGAAGCCGTACTCGTCCTTCTGGGTGCAGAGCTGGAAGACCGGGCTCATAGACTGCCAACCTTGATGCAGTTGGAAGTTGGTTTCTTCCAAGTCAGCTCCCCTGTAACAGGACCGTAGTGCAGGTATTCTTGTATCAGAGCTTGAGTGAGACTAGCCAAGATCATACTCATCTTTTTGACTACAGATGGGAAAAGCGGCACAGTATTGACAGGCCCTGGGCTGGCCAGGAACCTCGACGACGACCCCCCTGCCCTTCTCGGCGCGATGGGCGAAGGCCTCGACGGCGTTGTCAAAATTACGGCTACTGCGGGCCTTGGGATCCTGGGCCTTGGCGGGATCGAGGTAGAACTTCCAGACCGGGTCGGAGCGCCAGAGCTCTTCGTCGGTGCAGCGCGGAAGCTGGGGTTCGGGCAGCTCCGCATGGGCCTCGAGCAAGCGCAGCCGGCGTCGGATCCAGGCCTCGGTCTCGACCAAGGAAAGAAGCTCGATCCGCCGGGCCTGGACCCGGCTCTGGGGATAGTTCGGGTTGCGCCGGGCTTCCGCTTTCGCCCAGTCGGTGAAGACGAAGTTGATCGCCATATGGTCGGCGGTGGCCTTGTCGGGGTTGAGCCAGCGATAGATGGATCCCTGGAGCTGGTAGAGCTTGTCCTTGGATCCTGAGATGTAGGAGTAGACCGAGGTGGATTTGAAGTCGTTCACCACCCCTTCGAGGATCATGTCGAACTTGCCGGTGATGGTGTAGCCGAGCAGCTCGCGTTCGACGCGCTGCTCGAGATAGACCGGGATCGCGTCGGGGGAGAGCTGACCCGGGTCGGGGTTGATCGTCACCCGGTTGATCAGGTTCTCCGGATATCCCAGCGCCTTCATGGCGGACCGATGGTTCTCCCGCCAGGCGCGTTCGATCCCGTCATGGATCGAGTGACCGAGCCGGGAGGCGATGAGATCGGCCACGTCGATCTGCATGCGGCTCCCGGCGTCGAGGCGCTCGCCGAGGAGGATGCGCCGGGGGCTTTGGAGCAGCGCCGTGGCGGAGATCGCCTTGCGCTCGCCGCGGCGGAAGTCGTAACCGTCGGTGGCGAGCCAGACCGCGAGCGGCAGCGGGATGTTGGTGACGTTGCTGAAAGCCATGTGTTCCCCATAAATGGCGAATGATGGTGCGAATCGGTGTGATACCCCATCACACCGCAGGAGCGCCAGCCCCAAAAAGGGGTTTGGGGCTGACGTTCAAGAATGAGGGGGTTGGCTCAGAACTCGTCGTCATAGTAGAATGCCAGTTCCGGCGGAAAGTAGATCTCGCCGGTTTTCATGAACAGCTCCAGCACGTCGGCCGCAATCGCGGGCGTGACCCGGTTAAGGTTGATCGGTGGGTCGTAGTAGTTATCGTCGTCCGGGTAGAAGAGGGTATAGGCCTCGTCTTCAGTCAGGCCGGCGGCTTCGGCAACGTCGTATATGCTCGTCGTCATTGCACCTGAAAACGCCAGCTCCTGAATGAAGCCCCCCATGCAGCAGGTCGTGCCGCAGTGCGGGTCGTCAAACCTCCAGTTCGCCATGGAGAAAGTCATTGTTGCGCCGAACTTCGAGATGTACATGGGAAGGCGCTCGACGTTCGGTCGCGGCCGATCATCGTCGGTGGGCGCAGGATCGTGCGCCTGCAGCCAGGCGAGGGTCGCCTGGAGCAGCGGATGACCGTTGTAGGGATAGTCGGGCGTCCCGTGGACGTTGATGATTTCGAATGTCTCGGGGGCTTCGACGGTCACGTGGGCTCTCCTTTCACAGGGATGGGATCGTAGATGCAGATCGCCGCGATCATGCTCTCCGGGTTCTTGCTGAACGCGTTCACGACAGTGTTGCAGGCGGCCTCGGTGTTCATGGGAACGACCTCGACGCCAGGACCGTCCCTGCCGACCAGGATGAGAATGAGCATCCATTCGCCGATCATGGCTCAGGCCTCCGGCTGGGGAGCGGGGTCGGAGGGAGCCTCAGAGAAAGCCTCTGGCTCGACGACGAACTGCTCTCGGGTCATCATTCCCAGCGGGATGATGTTGTCGATCAGCACCTCTCGCAGCTTCGCCGTCGGCAGCTGGTGCTTGGCGACCGCGGTTCGGGCCGCCGCGCGCTGGAGCTCGGCGAGGCAGGTGCGGTCGAAGTTGGCGGTGGGGGTGTCGAGCAGGACGTTCACCTTCTTGGCGTGAGGATCGGCGCTCTCCGAGCCGCGGCGAAAGATGACGGTGCAGACCCCGAGCCAGTAATGGCTCGGGGTCGGAGGCAGGGCGGTCTCGGAGTCCATGGAGATGATCCTATGTGGGTGGGAATGAAGTGATGTGGTTTGGGCAAAGCTCGGCGGAATTCAGGAGAACTTCTCCATGTGCTTCCTCACCGCAGAGAAAACCGCTTCGGTGGAGGCACCATTCGGAATGGTGAACTCCTGGGCCCAGCTCGGGTGAAAGATCGAGAGCTCGCCGCCGAGCTTGACCACGTCATGGGCGATGTCGGGATGATCCTGCCAGCGCACGGCTTCGACTAGGCGTTGGTTGACGTACTCCACGGTCTCGATGTCGTCGCGGATGAGATAATACTGCGCGTCGTGGATCTGGGCGCAGGACCGAATGTCGAGCCGGTGGGGGCCGGAGCGGACCTCCTGCATGAAAGCCGTGCCCGAGCGGGTGTTGAGCAGGCACCAGGACTGCCCGAGGGCGTTGCCGGCGGTGCGGCCTTCCTGCTGGGCCTCGTGGGGGGTGCGGGAATTGCCACGGATCACCTGGTGGAGCAGAGGCGTGCGGACCCGGAGCCCGAACGCGGCGGTGACGTAACCGACCCGCGAGGCCTCGTCGAGCTTCGCCGCCACCCAGGCGTCGGAAACCTTGTAGAGCTCGTGGTAGCGCGTCTCGATTTGTCGGGCCACTTCCTTGGTGAAGCCGCATTTGGCCATGAGGGTGAAGTAGGTGCCCTGATAGGTCAGCGAGAAAGTGGGCACCTTCGAGGCCTGGCGATGGGCGGCGTGCGGAGAGGCCTTCTCGGCGAGCGAGTTGATCCGCCGCACGTTGTGCTCGGCCACGGATATCTCTCGGATTCCGTCGACCATCTCGTCGATGACCAACATGGATCAGGAAAGCCTTATGCGCAGGGCTCGGGCAGCGAATTGGCGAGCCGCCTTCTCCATGCTCCAGCGAGGCGGTTTCAGTACCGCCAGGACAGGCGGTGCGGGAAGGTCGCGCACGAAGCCATGAGACGGGAAGAAATCCCGCGCCTCGACCGAGAAAGCGAGCAGGTCGACCTTCTTCACCAGCGCCGGGATGTCGAGCACATCGTAGCGCGCGCGGTAGGCAGCCGCGGTGATCTCTTCGATGGGCGCGAAGTCCCGGAGCTGACGTTTCAACGGCGTCGTGACATCGCCGACGATCGCTTCGGGCACGTCGTGCAGAAACACCGATCGGCGTTGTTCGAGGGTGTAGTTGAGGCGGATCGCGATATTGTCGCAGAGCACGGTATGCTCGGCGACGCTGTAGAAGCGCGGCCCCCGGCCGCCGAAGCGGCAAATCCGCGAGAGGACGACGCCTGCCTCCTCCATGGTGTAGAGGGTGGCGGGATCGGGATCCATGAAGTCGTAGTAGCCGCGCTCGGTGGCGACCTCGGTCTCGCGGGGCATGCGGCTGCGGGGATCGTTGAGCATGGTTCAGGCTCCCATGCCACGAACGCAGCCGAAGCGTTCGATCCGGTAGCCCCTGGAATGGGGCAGGGTGGCGAGGTAGGTGGCGATCGAGGCCTGTACCTGGCGGGCGCAGGCGTAGGGCGTGACGTTTCGATCGGGCAGAGGCAGCTCGACGTTGCGGCATTCGCCGGTGGCGACCAGGCAGAGGGAGAAGACGGCGTAAAGCACGAACTGCCTCTTTGGTTTGGTGTGGGTGGGTGTGATGATGACCGTCCTCCTGGTATGGAGGACATTTCGTGCAGGGTTCTCACCTGCTGCGGTCCCCGTCCGGGTTCCTCTGAAGGTTCACGGCATGAACCTACAAGTGCGCCGCTGTTTGATCCGCAGGCCCGATCCCGGCTTCGGCGCTACGAGAGCGCCCATCCCCCGGCGGGGATCTCTTCATTCGTGATCTGGGTTGATGTTACACCAAAGCACGGACGCCATGCAAGCGCTCCCAGAACTCGAGCCCGGTCATCTCCTGGCCGAGATAGGTGACCAGCTCCGTCTCGTGGAGCCAGAGCTTCTTGCCACCGATCTGGACCTCGAAGCAGCGAGATCCTTCGGGGGCTTCTTCGATGTCGGGCATCTTCTCGGGGAAGTAGCTGAACGCTCGCAGGCTATGCCCGTCGTAGCCGGGAACTTTCGTCTCACTTTCCAGGCAGAGGGTCGCGTCATCTGGAATGACGATGTCTACCATTACGCTGCCCTCTTTCGGCGGAAATCTGTCGGGATGTTGTTGGCCTTTCCGTAGGCTTTGAGCAAAGGACCTATTGTGCCTGGATGTCGATCGACTTCCTTCGCTAGGTCGATGAGGCGCTCACCTTGCAGCGCGCGCGCAAACAATCTGGCGACGTCATCCGGCGACAAAGCGTTGACGTTTAAGGGAGCCAGGTTGCGCATTGAAGCTTTGCGGCGCGTTTTCCAGGCATTGGCTTGCCACTGCTCTGTGAGGCCGTCTTTATCGGCTTGGACTCTCAGCATTCTGTGGAGGGTTTCCATCCGCCTCCCGGTGTGTCGGGCGAGATCCAGAACTGTTGCGCTCTCGGTCAGGACGGCGTGCAACAAGGCGCGTTTCTGAGGGACAGGTATGTAGCCTCCGCGAAGTCCCAGCTCCAGCGCATGCTGCGCGTTGCGCTCTTCAGAGACCCACTCCAGATTGCCGACGGCATTGTGGTGCTTATCGCCATCCTGGTGATTGACGATCGGGGCGCTCGCCGGGTTCGGTAGAAAGTGCATAGCGACCAGTCGATGCACCAAGAGTTGGTGCTCCGCCCGGCCGTCATGCAAGTGAACCTTCAGATATGGCCCCGCATCTGACTGACTTTGCCATTTTTCCCGATGGACATTCCAGATACGCCCATCGGGGAAGACTTCGTATTTACCCGCAAACCCTGCCACTGGTTCGGAGCATGGTTGCGAACTCAGAGCCTGTATATACAGATCCCTGATAGTGAACGCGATCGGTTTCATTGATCCACTTCAACGCTCCATCGACCCTCACACCATACACAATGGAGCCAATATAAACAAGAAGCTTGTTGGGGTCTTTCGTCGTCAGCGCCGAGATCATGTCTTCCAGCGAATTAAAGTCCAACCCGCAAAAAAGCCATCCCTTTGGGGCCACGAAGCAGCTCTTGATCAGCTTCGCGTATTTGGAGTTTGCCGGAATCGTCTGAAGATTGGGATCCGACGAGCTGTTGTGGTTCACGATCCCGTTGCCGACATAGGAATGATCGCCGGCGACTCCGATGTCCCAGACTTCATGAACCCCAACATTTCGGACAGCGCGGATTCGACTCGCCCGTAGATGGCCTTCTTGTTTTTCCACTTCGCGCAATCTAATCGTATGAGGGTGTAGCCGGCGGCTTGGGCGATGGCGTCCTTCGCAGCGTCGGTCGCTCGTAGCTTGCCTGCGCGGATACGCTCCCGCTCCGCCGGGTCGGGATACCACCGATGCAGGCTGTTCTGAAAGCACTTCGAGCCGACGCCCAGCTTCTGAAGCGACTCGCGGTGTCCGCCTTTCTGGTGGTAGAGGCGGTCAAAATCCTCCTTGGATATGAACGCCTTCGCACATTGTGGCTTGGGGGCCTGGGCGAGGGGAATGATACTCCCCTCGCCGTCCTCAGTTTATTTAGCCAGCTTCATAGATCTCGATCTCCGTCGGAGAGTTCATGATGTCTTTGAGCGACATCCAGCCCACGGTGGTCAGGAATCTATGTCCCAGGGTGCAGGTGATGCGTTTCCCCGATTCCAGCTCAACCTCGAACATCTCCTCGCGTCCCTTGCGGTAGTGCCCGATGATTGGCTGGAACCGTCCTTCGTGTGTCAACACTTTACAGGATCGTTCCTCCAAGACAAGCTGCGAGATGGTGATCGGCCCGTCTTCGGTCATCACCTGGGTGTCTCCCGCCACACAAAGCCTTCCGCTCACCGTGCCACCGAGGTTGAACTTGCCGAAGAGGTAGTAGACCCCGTCGGGCCCGAGCGTGGCCTCCTCCATGGCCGGGATAAAGGCGGTGAGGATCTTGTCGACCGCCGCGTGGTCGAGCAGAGCGTCGAGCAGATCCCGGAGCTTCTGGCTCTGGGTGTGGGCCTTCAGCTTCTCGAGGATCTCCTTGCCGGTCCCGGGCTGGCCGGTCTCGGTACGTTCGATCACGGGCAGGCCGGCGAGCTCGTAGAGCAGCCGCTGCATCTGCGGTCCGGAGTTGGGGTTGAACGTCTGGGGCTCGTCGCCGAGCTTGATGCGCTTCTTCTTGAGCTCGGCGTTGCGCGCCTCGACGTGCTCGACGTTGAGGATGTGAGTCATCTCCTCGACGAGCGGGTGCGTCTGGATGGCGTCGAGAGCCTTGGCGGCGTCCTTGTTGAGAACAGTCTTGACCTCGCGCACTCGGTCCATGTCGAGCGGCAGCCCGGTGAGCTGCATCTGGATGATGTCCCAGATCGCCGGCTTGAAGATCGTCTCGTAGATCTCGAGCTGCTCGTCGGCGACGAGCTGGGGCCAGCGCTTCTCGTAGACGAACCAGGTGGAAAGCGCGTCGACGAGATTGTATTGCAAGAGCTCGGGCAAGGGAATCCGAGCGATGTCCTTGATCTCGTCCTGGACGTAGTTCCCGGAGAACTCCTGGGCCTGCGCCTTGAGACCCAGCTCGTTGCCGGCGCAGGAGTTGGTGGCGAGATAGGCGATGAGCCGGGTGTCGTCCCAGTTCCTGAGCAGGACCTCCAGCCCGTCCAGGAGGCTCTCGGTGTCGCAGAGGTCCTTCATGAAGAGCTGGTAGACCAGCACATAGACGTCGAAGCTGATGTTGTGCCAGACGAGCTTGCGCTGGAACTCCCGAAAGAACTTCAGAAGGAGCTTGCGCACCGCCGGCGGGTTGGATCCGAGATCGACCGGAAAGGCGACCCCCTCGTGCTTGGACCAGGCGAAGGCGATGGTGCCGATCCCCGCCGTCGGATGCTTGAGCGAGAAGGTCTCGATGTCCGCGGTCAAGTCCACGTCCATGTCGAGGAGCTTCTGGAGCCAGGCGGCGATGTCCGCGGGCTCGGTGGGGTAGGCGGCATGGGAGATGATGCCGCAGCCCGGATCCCGGTAGCGGCCATGACGGTGGCTCCAGAGCGCGTCGAAGGCCTGGGCGATCTTCGCCCTAGTGGGGCCGGGGTTGTGGAAGACCTGGCGGAAGTTGGGCGCGTAGAGCACCTGGAAGGCGCCCTGGAGCCCGTCGGGAAAGACCGAGGGGAGCGCGTAGCCGAGATAGGCCTCGGCCTTGGGCACGCCCGCCAGGGTCTTGAAATACTCGGTGTCGCCGACGATGAGGTACTTCACCCCGAGCTCGGCGAGGATCGGCAAGAGCTCGTCGAGATAAGCGCGCTGGGTTGCGGCCGAGGTCTTCTTGCCAGTCTTGACGAGCTCGTAAGCGATGACCTCAGCCGGATCGAGCGTCTGGGCCTCGATGTATTCGCGTCGGATGGCCGCCGCGTCGAGGGTGGGGGTCAGAACAGCGATCTCGTAGCTCGTCCGCGGGGTGTCGTCAAAGGTCTGGTAGCGCATGAGGGGTCACAGAATCCGATTGGAGGCGTGGAGCTCGAGGAGCCGGAGGATGTGCTGGAACTGCTCCTGAGCTAGGGGTTTGCCCTCGTAGAGGAAGCCTTCGGGCCGGGTGCGGGGCAGGGAGGCGAGCTCCGGCACACCTTGGATCAGAAAACTCGGCAGCATGTCCCGGGCGTCCTGGAACGTGAAACAGTAGCGCAGGATTGTGGAGAGCCCGTTGAGGATCAGGATCTTTTCGCGCTCCTGAGCGCGGCAGGCGTCGCTATAGGCCTGGGCCCGGGCGCGCAGGGAGACGTGGATCAGCGTCTTCTTGACGCTGCGGATATGCTTCGGGGACAGTTCAGTGTGGTAGACGCCGCCGTAGAGGAAGCCGTTGACGTCGCCGGTGGCCTGGGCGTGCGCTTCGATGAGCGTGCGCTTGCACTCCAGAAGAGCGCGCTTGGCCGGAGCGACCAGCTGACGGGCGATCGGCTCGGTGAAGATCAGGCAGGGGGAGCTGGCGGCGCGGGTGCGGCCCATAGAGCCTCTCCTTGGGAATCGTGGTAGCGTCCGGGAAGCCGGCCGTAGAAGTAGACGGTGGAGCGGGCGCGGGAGACGGCGACGAAGAGCATGCGCGCCACCTGGGCGGCGTCATAGGAGGTGCCGATGTTGCTCAGATCTACGAAGACCTGGTCGTAGGTCGAACCCTGAGCCTTGTAGACCGTGCAAGCGGACTTGTGACGAAGATCCGCAAAGGACCCCTTGACGTCGAAATAAGCGCTCCAGTTTTTCTTCTGTGCCAGATGCTTGGTGAGCGTGGTCACCTGTCTTGGATCTTCGGGAAGACGTAGCGTGATCTCGCTGCGGTCCCCGGAGCGACGCACGACGACGTCCCGACAGAGAATGGGGTATACGCCGTTCTTGTCGAGGGAGACGTTGAACTGGTAGGAGTCCCCGATCTTGAGGATCTCGAGCTCGCTCTCGACGCTGATGGTGGATGCGCCGTTGGCGTAGGGCTGGGCCATCACCATCACGTCGCCGGGAACAGGTTCGGGAGGACGACCGCGCACGGTCTCGCGGATGTAGAGGTTGTAATCCTGGACCCGGGAATTGGTGAAGCAGAGCACCCGGCAGGAGGGATCGAGCTCCCGGAAAAAGTAGTGGAGGCCTTCGTTCATCTCCGCGGCGTCGAGATAGTAGATCGCGCCGTCGACGGGCTCGATGGGGCGAAACACCCCGGTCTCCACGGTCTCGCGAAGCTGAGCGCACAACGCCACCAGGGCGGGCTGGCCGGCGTTGCGCACGGGCTCGACAAGCGTAACGAAGTCGGTCGGCTCCAGATGATCGTAGAGGCAGGAGCGGTGCTCGCCGACAGGCGCCATCTGCGCATGGTCGCCGACAAAGACGAGCTTACATTCGGGCAGGGCGGCGACGATCTCGCCGTAGAGCGCCTGGTCGATCATCGAGCACTCGTCAATGAAGACGACGAGGTTGTTGCGGATTTTCCACTGGCGAGTGCGCGAGAGTCTGGTCTTGCCGGTGAGGTGATTCTCCTCGACTTTGAGGTTGAGAAAACTGTGAATGGTGCGCACGTCCTTGCCGAGCACCTGGCTCAGGACCTCGGCCGCCTTGTTGGTGGTGGCGGTGAAGACGACGCCATCATAGTCGGGCTTGGCGCCGATGAAGGCGCAGGACTTCTGGTACTGGTCCATCACCTTGTCGGCGAGGTGACCCATCAGGAAGGTCTTGCCGGTGCCCGCGGTGCCGGAGATGCCGAAGCACCGGGCTGGGGTGAACAGAAAGTCGAAAAAGGCGTCGACGGCGGTCTGCTGGTCGCGGGTCAGGCGGAATGGTGGCTTACTCGCAGAAGCCGCAGCAGGCATCGGAAAAGCAGCACTCATCGGAAAAAGGCTCCTGGCGGGTCGGTTTGCTTGGGTTCGGTGTGATTTTCTTGTTGACAGTCCGGGGGCGGTTGAAGCAGCGTGTTCGTGGGAAAACTGGAGAATGGCGTTATGCCTATCATTACTTTCGCGTCCTCGAAAGGGGGCGCGGGCAAAACGACGTCTGCCATCATTTTGGCGACCACGCTTGCGCGCGAGCGCAAGGTCATCCTGATCGATGCGGATCCGGCCGGGAGATTGCTCTCCTGGGCGGAGAAGGCCCGGCTGCCCGGGCGACTCAAGGTGCAGGCCACCCAAGGAGAAAAGCTCATCCGGGCTGAGCTCCGGAAGGCGGCGGAAGAGGCGGCGTTCGTGCTCGTCGATCTCGAAGGCGCGGCCACCCGGCTCAACGCTTTCGCGATCGGCGCCAGCGATCTGGTGATCGTGCCCATGGGCGACGAGCAGCAGGACGCCGAAGCGGCGATCGAGACCGTGGCTCAGGTGAGCCTGGAGAGCCAGGCGACGCGCCGGGAGATTCCGGTGCGCATCCTGTTCGCCCGGACCCAGGCGGCGGTGAAGTCGCGCCTGGCGCGCTCGTTGAACGCCCAGGTGCGAGACCGGGTGGGGGCGTTCGAGACCGAGCTGCATGCCCGGACCGCGATCGCTTCCCTGCACAACCTCGGGGGCACGCTCTACGACATGGATCCGAACGAGGTGTCGGGCGTGGCGCGGGCGATCAGCAATGCGGAGCTCTTCGCCGAGGAGCTGATGAAGCTGCTGGAATGGCTGAAGATCGCTCGGCGGAGCGCCGAGCGAAAGACCCGAACCAAGGAGCGCGAGGGGGTTCGCCATGCGTAAGCTCGACTTCAAGGCCCTGGCCGAGGCCGTCAATCCCAAGGCGCCTGAAGGGGAAGAGGGTCTCGAGGCGCCGGAGACGGAGATCCTGGAGGATGCCGCCGATGCCGCCGACGTCCCGGGCCCGGAAACGTTTCGGAAGCCTGTGGTCAAGTCCTGGCGCCGCAGCCGGCACGAGGCCAACCCGACGGTGCAGATGTCGGTACGCATGCCCGAGGAGACCTACGAGCGGTTTCGGGAGCTCTGCCAGCGGGAGCGGCGAACCAACGGGGACATGCTCTCGGTGATGCTCGACGTCTACGAGAAAGTGCGTCGGGAGGCGGTGAAGCGGGGGCGTCAGGCGGCCCCGCTGGGAGGGTGAGGGAGCGAAGCTAAGGGAGCAAGGAGGAGGGGCGTTCGCCCCTCCTCCTTGCGTCTCCGCCATAGGGCGTCAGCGTTCTTCGATCGCGGGGTCGAGCGCGACCGTCTTGTGGAAGACGACCTCCGGATCGGAGGTTCCTTCGGAGCCGGCGGACCAGTCGAGATCGGGATGATCGAGCGCGGCCTGGTGGGCCTCGAGCAAGGTATCGGCTTCGATCTCGATTTCGGCGACTTCCTGGACCCACTGTTCCAGCTTGATGCGGTATCTCGGCATGAGGCGTCTCCGCTTCTCGGTTGGTTGGTTCGGTTCGGTGTGGTGTGACAGATCAGACCAGATCGTAGGTGATGGCCTTGGTCTCGTTCATCTCGAGGATCACGCTGCGCGGTTTGCGTTCGACCAGGCGCACGCCATAGCGATTGAGCTTGATCACGACGGCGTCTTCATAGGCCTGGATCCAAAAATGATTCTTGTCTGCAGCGCAGAGGATCACTTCAATTTCGGTAAGGGGGCTTCGGGGCTTCACGGTGCGATTGAGTACCCGGATCTGGTCGACGACGTCCGTTTTGCGTGAAACGTCCGAGGCGATCGCTTCGATCTCGTCGGCGATGTCGTCGGCGATGACCTCGTCATCGTGGAGGTCGTCCAGAGAGAGCGGAGAGAGCATGGTGAGAGATTCTCTTTCTCTTTCAGGATTCAGAGATTCGAGGCGGATTTTTCCTTTGGCTCCGAACCTCTAGCTCCGATCCTATGATAGATTCGGGGGCTGCTGCGATAGATTTGGGGCCTGCTACGACATATCCGGGGATCCTTTTATGATAGATCCGGGGACGGACGACGAAGACTCGGGGGAGTTATCCCCGTTATCCACAGGCTCGACCAGACGGTCGACGGCGCCGGAGATGCGGGCCCGGCGACCGGGCTTGGGACGAGAGACCTCGACCGAGGCCTGCCATTGCTCCTCGGGAGTCTTCGGCCACCAGCTGAGCAGGAGATGCGTCACCTGCTTGCCGGTCTTCTGCGGCTGGATGTCGATGTTGAAGAGGGCGAGGGCGTTGATCTCCGCCACGGCCCGTTTCAACACGATGCGGTTGAGGTCGCCGAAAAGGGCGTAGGCCTCGGACGGCACGCCCAGGAGGGCGCGGAACTCGTCGAGGGTGAAAAGGCTCGCGGTCTTGCCGCGAAGCCCGAACCACTGCGCCACGGCCTCGTAGAGCGAGATCGAGTATTTCGAAGAGAGCGCCATCAAGGTGGGGATGGAGATGCGTCCCCAGATGCCGCTGTCGCGCAGGATCTCGATGAGCCTCCAGTCGAAGCTGTAGGAGAGCGTGCCGCCTGGGCGGTCCGGGCTGTCCATGTCGGTGCCGCCGAGGACCTGGACGCGCCGGGTCTTGCCACCGGGAAGTGGAACGACGAGCAGGGTGGTCATCAGCGCCTCGATGGTTTCGACGACGCTCTCCCGGCCTTTGTGCCGCTCGGTGGTGAGCTGGTTGAGTTGGATCTGGTAGGTCTTGCCGTCCTCGATGCCCTGGCGATGGGCGTTGTGCCAGAGCACGGTGATGGCGCGCCGGGCGGTGAGCGACAGCGCGTCGTGTCCGCGGATCTGGATGAGCTCAGCAGGCTTCGATGCCGTGTGCTCCGACGGCGCCAGCTCGAGAACCCGGATCTTCTTGGTTCGTGTCACGAATCTTGTTCTTACGCTAGGGCGCCGGGGCAGAGGGGGTGATAGATCCGGGGCCCGCTCCCCCGGATCTATCATAGTTGCGACGTCAGGCGGACCCGTGAGAAGGGCCGGGAAGGAGCCAGGCGTATGACGATCCTGCCGCCCCATCGCTGCCGGTGTTATGGCACCACCGCCGGCTGGGAGATGCTATGGCGCTTCCTCCTGCTTGGCGGCGAAGCCCTCGCGGTTGTAGAGGGCGCAGAGCAGCCGGCGGAGCGGGATCTTGCCGATTTGGATGCGCGAGATCGGACCGTCGACTCCGAAGGCACGTTGCGCCTCACGAGCCTCGCGCAAGGTCGGGTAGGCGATCGAGCCTTCGATCGCATCATCGACGCGGATCGTGTAGATGGCGGTCATAGAGCGATGTCCTCGGGAGGAAGAGGCATCCAATGCGTCGGCATGTTCGCGTCGTCGATGTCTTCCTGCCAGCCGAGAAACGGCTCGCCGTCCACATTGGGCACAATGCAGGGGGTGTGTTCTTCCGCGAACAACCACCCATCAAAGGGACCGTCCTCTCCGGGTCCGAAGGGTCCCCATTTTGCCTTGGGGAACAAGAGCCAGTTGGCCTTGCCCAAGACGATCCAGGTCCCATCCCTTGGCGCGGTATCGATCGGCTTCCACTCACCCATCGCTCTGTCCCTCCTGCGGAGCCGCTGCGCGTATCGGAAGACTTGCCTGGAAGAGCTTCTGCCAGAACAACGGGTTGAGGAAGATCAACATGAGAGGGTTCATGCCGGGTTCTCCAGATCCCAGCGCTGCTGACGCCAGCTGCGGAAGTTGGCCCAGTAACGATAGTCCTTCATGGCCATGGCTTGGTGCTCGAACGGGGAGGCGTGCATGGGCACGGCCGAGAGAAGCTTCCGGGCCAGAGCCAGATCCTCTTTGAGAACGGGCTTGCGCCCGTCGTGGGCGAGATAGGACGTCCGGGCTGCGCGAGCGGCAGAGACGAGACGCAGATCGCGCTCGGGAACGTCGATTTGGTCCTGAGACGTGATGAAGGGTATGTGCCATTCGCCAGGAGAGAGCGCCTGCACTGTCGCCGCTTTCATCGCCGCTTTCATTGCCTGGGCGAGCGCGCGGATTTCCGGCTGGGCGTCCTCGTGATCGCGGAGCTTGAAGAAGTTCTCCCATTCGGTCGCGGTGACCACGACGTTGATGTGGGAGAAGGGCTCGAGCAGCCGGTTGACGATCTGCTTGTGGTAGCCGGCAGCGGCAAAAGCACGGGCGACGTTGATGGCGTTGTCCCGGGCGAAGTCCCAAGCCGTGTGCCGTTCAAATTCGTCCTCCACGGGCGTCCGATCTTCATCGTCTCCGATGTAGAGTCGCACCGACGCGTCATGCTCCTCTCGCGCCTGCATCCCGGGCTGGTTTTTACCCCAGTGGATCGGCATCGCCGTGTTGTCGATCACGTCTTGGATCAGGCGCTCGACCGGAATCGCCCGCGAGGAGCTGGCGTTGCGCGAGAACACCCGGTGCGTCATGAACTCCGCATGGATGAACCGCGGGTAGCGCAACAACATCGTGTCGATGCGCACGCCGGTGGTCTGGTTGCGGGAGGAGAGAATGCTCTTGGCGGTAATGGTCATTGGTTCAGAACCTTTTGGTGACGCTCATGACAAAGTAGTTCGGGTCGTCCAGCGGAGCTGAAACAGAAAATCTTTTCAGTTCCACCTGAATGCGCTGAGTTTTCGCGTTCTTTGAGAGATTAACGAAAGTTTCCCACGCCTCTTTTATGGCCTGAGCGAGTTCGTGGTCGGGCATTTAGATATCTACTTGAATTGGGATTGCTGCCTGTAAAGTCAGTAATCCCCTTCGGCGACGTGAAAGCAGGTCAGGCCCTTGGCACGCCACATGGCGGCGTCGGTTTTGCGATCCTCGAAGGCGAGGATAGGGTCGTAGCCGTCGGCTCGGGCCTGATCGAGCAGCTCGCCCTTGACCACGTCGGAGGGACGCCGGTCGCCGTCGGCGCGCATGTAGAGAGGTGCCCACGATACTTGCTCGTGTAGGCCGAACGGCCGAGAGGTGTACTGGAGCCAGGTCCGCGTCATCTTTCGCTGATTCTCGTTGCGGCCCGTGATGAAGATGCCCCGTCCATTGGGCCAGACGCTCTTCCAGAACGCCGCCATCACCTTCCAGACGACGGTGTTGTCTGCGTCGAGCCCGACACGAGCCTCGTCGAGGAATTCGCTCCAATTGGGGCGCGGCGGCGTTTTGGAGGTGTCCCAGTAAGCGGGGTCCTGAATCCAGTGCAGGCGGTGGCTGGCGTCGGCCAAGGTGCCGTCGATGTCGATGACGAAGTCGACCATGGGAATCACACCTCGAGAATGGCGGGGACGGGGTCGGTGGACTGGTCCTGGTACTTGCCGGCATAGGCGGCGGGCACCTGCACCCGCGAGAAGAGGACCTGGGCGATGCCGGCGCCGGCGGGGACGTGGAGCCGGCTCTGGCCGTGATAGACGAGCTCGAGGGTGAGTCCGCCCGACCAGCCGGGTTCGATCACGGTGTTGAAAACCGAGAGCCCCTGCCGCGCCCAGGTCGACTTGTCGTGGACGACGCCGACGAGGTCCTGGGGCATGACGAACTCCTCCATGGAGGAGGCAAGCACGAAGCGGCCGCGGCGGATTTCGACGTCGTCTTCGCCCTGCTGGGTCTTGACGTGCATGGCGTTGGAGCGGGGATTCCAGCGATCGAAGGTGACGCTCTGCCGGATCCGGATGTCGTAGCCCGCCTCCGAGAGGCCCCAGGAAACCCCGTGGGCCTTGTTCTTGGTGAAGCTCATGTCCTTGATCGGGGACTTGAGAACGAGCTCGTGGCGGTTGACGATCATGGCCGGACATCCCAATCGCTGGAAGTGCTGTGGTGTGGTTCGGTTTGCCTTTCGCTCCATACCGCATTGGCGTGGGACTTGGCAAGATGGGTCATCTCGGCGCCGAGGGCGCCGAGATGCCAGACGATCACCAACGTCACGAAGAAGAGAGCCAGGGTCCGAAAAAAGTGTGGGGCAGGGGACATGGCGAGTTTCTCCGGGATGGGGCGAAACCTGTATTTGGAAATACAGGCGTAAGGGCCGGTTACCGCTGTGGTTCCTGGACGGCGTTGTTAATGATCATCTCGATCGCATGCCGCGAGACGAAGCTGTCGTCGTCGAGCAGGGTGCTGCCGAGCTCGACGCCGTCTTTCATGATACGCAGCCGGTCGCCATGGATCTGGGCATAGGCGCCGATGCGCTTGGCCAGCGCGTTGGCGGTGTTGACGCCGATCATGTGCGTGCTCATCGCAGGTCGTCCTCCGTAGGTCGGGTGGCACGGGCCATGATTTGAAGGCCCTGATCCAGCGCGTCGGGATTGCGCTGCGCCAGGGCGTCCAAAAACAGCTCCCAACCGAAATCGGCGTAACGCGGTGATGCGGAGGGTCGGTCACACGTTGATGTGGATCTTCTGTCCATGATAAACCTTGGCAGCCTTGTTGTTGACAACGACCCAGAGCAACGGCGAGCGTGGATCGCGTTTCATCGGGTGACAGATCAGATCGGAGAAGATGATCGCGGCCGTCGGGCGATGGTCCAGGATGTGCTGGTAGACCGGGTTGAGCGACGTGCCGCCCCGGCCCGTGATCTCGATCTTGTCGAACGGATCGTCCCAGGCGAGCTCCAGCTCGTTCTGGATCATCTCATCGAAGGTGACGAGGGTGATCTTGCGCGGCTGATGCTCGGCGTGGATGTGTTTCACCTCCGAGAAGAAGCGCAGGATCTCGTCGTCCGAGACCGAGCCCGAGACGTCCATGTAGTAGATCAGGTGCTCGAGACGGTTGTCCCCGTCGAGGGAGGGCAGGTACTCGTCCTCGTAGCGCCGCGAGGGTCGCTTCCAGGAGAAGTCGTTCTTAGAGAGATCCGTGTAGAAGCGCGCAAGCAGCTTCTCCCAGGGCAGGATCGGGTTGAGGAACTTCTCCACGAGAAGGACGATCTCGCCGGGAAGATCACCGGCCTCCTTGGCCATCTGCGCGGCCTGGATCGCCGCGACTTGTTTGGCCTTGACGTCGGCGGCCGCGGTGGAATTTGGGGGGTTGCGCACGTCGCCGTGCATCGGATTCGACGGATCGAGGGTAGGGCTGCCGGGACCCGAAGCGCCAGCCTGTCCCGAGCCGCCGCCGCCGGGCGGCGGGCCGAGCAGAGCGTAAACCTCTTCGGAGGTCATGTCGGCGTACTTGCGGTCGAGGCAGGGGTTGATCCCCATGAGCTGGGAAAAGTCAAAGCCCCAGTCGACCAGGAGGTTGTTGACCACGTGGTCGACCGCCTGGTTCCAGTAGTCCGGACAGCGATCACCGCGGCGGCCCATGTGATCGAAAGCCGTGTGTAGAAGCTCGTGAGCCAAAACGGTGAGCCTGCTTTCCGGCTTCAGCCAGAGAAAGAAACGCGGGTTGAAAGCAATGGTCTCGCCATTGCACCAGACGGTGAAATGCTCCTCGTCCCAGACGAAACGATGGGAGCAGAGCAGCGAGCCGAGAAAACCCGAGGCCTTGCCGTGCAGGAAGATCTGGCCCTTGGTCTTGGAAAACATGCGATCGAGCGCAGAAAGTTCGGGGACCGGCGTGCCGTCCCAAGGGGCGTTGGGCATGAAAACTGTCCTTGTATGGGAGGCGCTCGTCGAGGACATAGACGCGCTAGGCGGCGGTCATGAAAGATGCTCCCAGGTGGTGGGCCCGAAGGTGGCCCTGTATTTGGGGCATTCGGCGTTGACCGCCGCGCACCACTCGACGTGGGCATCCTCACCACTCCCAGGTTGGCAGGTCGGCGCGCTGGTCGGCGTCGCGGTTCAAGAGAATGTAGTCGCAGCCGAGCTCATGCGCTTTGGCGCAGATGACGCTCAGCCAGTCGGGATAGGACTGGGTCCAGTACCCCCGCTGGTTCGGGTCGCGCACGTAGACCCAGCCGCCGACGTCGTCGTAGCGGCCCTTGCCGAAGCGCTCGAGCACGTCGTCAAGGGCCGCTTCGTTCGGGGCGTGGGTGGTGGAGATGTCGAGGAACTTGCGGACGGTCATCGCGCCCACACTTCGTTTCCGTCCGCGTCGAGCACAGAGTAGATCTCGGCGTCCAGGGCGTCGCCGCCGTTTGCCCAGGTGTTGGCGTCGTCGCAGAGGTCGCGTAGGTCGCCCTCGGAGGCCTTGGCGATCGCCGCCTCGGGCGTCTCGGCCTCGACGTAGATGTAGGCGACCTCCTCGACGTACTGTCGGACGTGGATCTTGAACCGGGGCATCACTCGGGCTCCTTCGGATCAGGGGCGGATCGGGGCTGGCGGCGCAGCGCATCGAGCGCTGTGTCGATGCGGGTGGCGTAGACCGCCATTGCGACGCCGAGCTCCTGAAGCTCGGCTGTCTCGGCGAGCTCGCGGATCGTGTTGCGCAGCGCGTGGCTGCCGGGCTTCGGCAGGGCCTGCGCGGCGCTAGGCGCGTCCTGGACGGCCACGGGCGCCAGGGCCGCCAGGACGGCGGGCTCGGAGCCGTAGAGCCGGTCCAGCACGGGCCTAAGCAGGTCCTGGACGTCGGTGGTCGGGGTCTTGTTGGCGACGGCCGATTTCTCGATCAAGTCGAGGAACTCGAGCATCTTCTCGACGCGACCGCGGTTGGTAGCGTTCTGGAAGCTCACGGCCGCGTTCCGTAGACGGCCTGGAGCGCGTCCAGGGGAAATTTCCGGTGCTCGGGGGCGATCTCTCGCAGGTTGCGGATCTCGGAGCCGACACCGTTGCTCTGAGAATGGAGTCGGCCGTTCTTGACGGCGGGACGATCGGGAGCGGCGACAGGAGTCCAGTAGGACCCCTGGAACTCTTCCCAGTAGAATTGCAAGACGTCGTCGTAGATGCTCATGGCGTTGAGTCTCCTGCGCGGTCGACTAGCATGAGTTATCCCCTTGAGTCGTACTAGGCGATGTTGCGGTGAGGAATTTCTGGATCTCGTTAGCGAGGGTGTAGCTGGTCCAGCTCCGGGCGCCGAGGTTGCGCTCCTCGCCGTCAACGTAGATCACGTAAAACGTCGGCGCGGCTCGCGAAGCGTTTTTCCTTCGTGATCACACCCCCGCGGCGACGTCGGAGTCGACGCCCTCGTCGATCTTGGCCGGGGACAGGAGAGCATCGATTGCAACCGCCGCACGCTCGAGCCAAAGATGACGCGTGTCATTGCTCTCATCTCGGAACGTTTCGCGAGTTCGGCAGCGCGCTACGGATGGCGGTCCGATTCGAACAGCTTCTGCTTGCCACATGGCAACCGCGACGCGCTCCTGCGGCTCGCTTAAGTCCCATAGTTTTGCGGCCATGTTCCTATCTCCCTTCGGCTTCAACGCTGGCGTTTTGAGCGTGTTCTTCGGTTAAGTTTGGGGTCCCGCGGCCGTCAGGCCACGAGGATGCTCGTCTCGGCGTCGTCTTCGGTGAGGTAGCGCACCAAGGTCTTGCGCAGCTCGACGAAGTCTGGATTGCGTTGGAATTCGGGATCGCGCCGATGGATGCCGCGGCAGTAGACCACCTGATGCTCCGGCGGTAGGCGCTTGATGAAGATGGCGGCTTGGGGGAAGCTCGTGCGGGTGAAGCGATCGACCATGAGCAGGGAGACCGCGTAAAGCGTGCCGGGGTTGGTGGGCACGGGGACGCCCTTGGGATCGGCGCAGATGCCCTCGTAGGAGGGCAGGCTCGCATAGACCTCAAGGAAGGTGGCGAATTCCACGGCCGCGCCTTCGCCGACGGCGCCGGCGACGAGCGTGCGGTTGATCTTGTTGCTGGGCTTGCCGTCGATGAGCTTGGAGACGAACTCCCAGGTCCGCGGGCAGGGGAAAGTCCGGTCCACATGGTCGGGGTCGAACTTGTGCAGGAGCCCCGGACGGAACTCCAGGAAGGCGAGCACCCGGGAATCGAACCGGGCGGCGACGGCGTGGTCCATGAAGTCCTTGTGGCTCAGCGCCAGCTCCATGTGGATCAGCCGCGACTGCATCGCCGTCGACATCGGGTTGACGATCGCTCGGTCGGTGGTGAGGTTGCCGGCGGCCACCACGAAGACCTCGGGATGCAGCTTCGCCTGGCCCACCATGCGGTCGAGCACGAGCTTGTAGGCCGCCGCCTGCACGCTTTTCGCCGCCGAGTTCATCTCGTCGAGAAAGAGGATCCAGCCGTTCTTGTTCGCGGGGATCTCGGTGGTCTCGGTGGGAAAAGTCTCGAACGGGGCGAAGATCGCCTTGGTCTCCCGGCCCTGGCCGAGGCGCATGGGCAGGCCCATCAGATCCTCGGGAGCGCATTGGCTCAGCCGCAGATCGATGAGCTCGAGGCCGAAATCCTGGGCGAGCTTGGCGACGATCGCCGACTTGCCCATGCCCGGGCTCGAGGTGACGAAGGGGACCACTCCGGCCTGAAAGCAGTCGATGATGCCCTGACGCACTTCGGCGGGGGTCATGGTCAGCATGGTCATAAGAAGAAGCTCCTGGGTTGGAAAGCGATCGGGCCGTCACCCGGGCGCATGCGCCCGGGGGAAAGAAGAACCAAAAAAGAAAAACTGCCTTGGTGTTCAGTCTTTATGGTTCAGCCGTTTCCGCGTCACCGTTTCGAGAATGGTTAGTTCAGCTACGTCCTCAAGATCGTCGATCATGGTCTTGATCACCTCGGAACCTACGCCACGAAGGCGAGCGAGCATCAACGCGGCGACGATCAGGGTCGGGACCGCTTGCAGGGGCTCGTGCTCCGCCTGGATCAGGGCGGCTCCGGCGGCGACCGCGGCGCGCCTATCGAGGGGTTCCATGGGTGGCTCCTTCTGGAGAACCGAGGCGGTCGATACGATTTAGTCGAGGTGCCGGACGTGGCTCACGACGAAGAACTGGTCGGTGCGGGCGTCGGTGACGATCCCGACGTTCTGGGGGTCCCAGTTCATCGTGTAAGTCACGTAGGCGCGCACGATCCGCTCGGCGTCTTCGAGTGATATCGTCACGGTCTCGGTGATGCTGAGCTCCGGGGGATCGGAGAGCGTGAAGGCGGCGTGCATGGCGAGAGTCTCCTGAAAAAAAAAGCAGCGGCTCTTGGGGTTTGAGGAGGAGGGTTTGACCTCTATCCACCCTCACGAAGGTTCGTGGTCTTCGCATTGAGGGCCCCTTGGGTTGCTTCTGATGTGATCGCTGCTTGCATCGCTGGGCGGAAACTTTCGGAAGCCGCCGAGGGCCTTCTTGCGGCCAGGCAAGGTTAAATCACACGAGAATAGACCGAAAAAAGAAATTATTGTTTTTCGCTTTCTTTCTCAATAAATAAAAAATCCCCATACCCCTCTTACGAAGGATATGGAGATTAAGCTCAGGAGAGCGTGTAGTTGGCTTCCAGGATGTGGCTCGCCAGATCGCCGCCGAACTTGGCGACGGCGGTGGGGCGCCCCGTGATCCGGGAGACGACGAAGGCGAGGATCTCGCTCTTGGCCAGGTCGTGGAGAACCTGGTTGTATTGTCGCCGCACCTCGTTGGCGTAATTGGGGTGGCAGGCGAACGAGTCGTGGATCGAGAGCAGCGGAAAGGGCGTCTTCGGCAGCGTCGCGACCAGGGCCGCGATCGCATGGACGTTGACGAGGTGCAGCGTTTCGGTGTCGAGCAGCTCCAGAATCCGGGCTGAGAGGAAGCCTGATTCCAGGTAGTGGCTCCAGAGGGTGGTGACCAACTTGGCGTCGGGGCTGGGTTCGCCCGAGGTCGAGTAAGTGCCTGTGCGTTCGATCTCGTCAAGCGTGGCGCGGAGCGCGCCGAGCTTCTCGGGATCGTAGGAGCAGCGCCGGGTCATCTCGCGCACCACCATGCCGTCCACCGCATGGGTGACGTTGGCCGCGAGCGAGAGCCCGGTCTTGGAGCCCTCGTTGACGAGGGAGGTCACGTGGAGCTTGCGGCCCTGGACCTCGATCGGATGGACGATCGGGGTCATGACCTTGATCCGGACGTGGAAGTTGTCCGGCAGTACCCAGTCGTGGCTCAGCGCGTCGGCCTGCCAAAGGTCGATCAGCGCCTCGTTGAGCGCCCAGGCGCCGGGCAGCTCCTCGGTCATGCTGTCGTAGAACGCTTCAAGCCCGATCCCGGTTCCGAAGGCGAGCCGGGGCTGGCGCTTGGAGCCGTAGAGCGAGCTCATCACTGAGAGCTTGGCGGCGTCGGCGCTGACGTCGAGGTCCTGGCCAGCGCGCTGGCTGATCGCTTGGTAGAGGTTCTCGTAGAGGTTCTCTCGACGGCCGGTGTCCACGAGGTTGCAGTTCGATCCCGACTTGAAGCAATCGATCAGGATCGAGAGGAGCTGCGCTCCCGAAGCCGTGGCGTCGAGATGCACGAGATGGCTGATGGGATCGCCGCGCCGGGCCCGGTCCCAGGCCTTGACGCCGGCGAAGAACTGCGCCGGCTCCTTCGCCGTTTTGATCAGCGAATGGGACGCCGGAGACTGGGTTCCGGGCGAGCCCATGGCGGCGAGCCGGGCGAGCTCGGGTTCGTTGGCGGCGAACCATTCGAGACGTTCGTCCCAAGTGGTTTTGCCCAGGCCGAAGGAGGTGGCGACGTCGATCATCAGGTATTCGGCAGGCGTGAAGCGCTGCATGGGCATGGGTGACTCCTTGGGGCGAGAAGAACGAAGAGGAGGGAAGGGGAGAAGGGGTTTATCGCCCCCTTCTCAGGTCTCCTCTTCGTAGGACAGGAAGATGCTCCAGCCGGCAAGGGCGAAGACCCCTGCGCAGAAGCAGCCGAGGCTGTAGTTCAGCAGGACACCGGAGCCGAATGTATCGAGTCCGGCGGAGAGGAAGCCGCCCAAGACGGCGAACAGCAGGATGAAGGGCATGATCGGGCTCTCCGATGATGGGGTTTGACGTGGGATGCTGCGAGTTGCAGTGCAGTGTAGTGCAGTGGTGTAGTGTAGTGCAGTGCAGTGTAGTGGAGTGGTGTAGTGGCATCGAGTCCCTCTAGGGATTATTCAGGGTTGAGGGGCTCGGCGTCGCGCAGGCACACAACACTTTTGTTCCAGTCGTTGCCCTGGTAGTTGACGTGGTAGCCCTGGGCGTAGGTGCGACCGCGCTTGTCGTACTTGTGGGTCAACCAGAAGCCCTGGGGCTGAATCGTCAGGGCGACGATCACGTCCCGAGAGCTGCGGTCGTATTTCTGGAAGGCCTTCTGGCGCTTCTGGAAGTCCAACCAGGTCTCGTCCGGCTTGCGCTGTCCGAGGTTCTTCCAGGAGTTCTGGATGAAGGCGACGACGTCCTGGTTGATCGCCAGGTTGAAGGCGTTCACCCGGTTGAGGTGATCGAGGCAGATGTCGTCGTCGTGGTGATTGCCGCTCTTGAGGATCAGGGATCCCTGGAGCGGCTGAGTCCGGTAACCCGTCTGCCGATTGTGGACGATCTTGCAGGGAGGTTCGATCATCGGCAGAGGGTACTGGAACTGCTCGATGCGGGTCTGAGTCTCGAGGGTGGGTTCGTGCAGCATCACGATCTCGAGGACGGCGC